>Ga0326597_10000065_pt1 | contig 178205 bp, 184 predicted proteins | sample RVTome_12_FD_203789 | JGI IMG/M metagenome (GOLD analysis project Ga0326597, IMG submission 203789) | Soil microbial communities from uranium-contaminated site in the Upper Colorado River Basin, Wyoming, United States - RVT100D185 | ecosystem: Environmental > Terrestrial > Soil > Contaminated... | reverse complement strand
GCGCTGCTTCGTCCTGGTCGAGGCGATGCAGATACTCCGTCACAGACAAGGGCGGTCGGGCCACTTCGGCTCGAGGGGCCAGGGAGTCCACCGAAGCATGGGCCCGCACGAGGGTGCTGTCGACGTACACCGGTCCTTCCTCCATGAGGCCCGCTTGCCGGCAGAGCTCAATCGACTGCCGGAAGAATTCTTCGAACACGTCGTTGCCAAAGCGCGCCCGCGCCTTCGAGAGCACGCTGTGATCCGGCGTCGATGCGTCGATGTCGTAGCCCAGGAACCAGCGGTAGCCCAGGTGCAGACGCACCTCTTCGGCCAGGCGTCGTTCGGACGTGATGCCGTAGAGGTAGCCCAGCAAGAGCATCTTGAAGATCACGACCGGATCGACGGACGGCTGACCGGTATGGCTGTAGTAGGGGCGGCAGAGGGGCCGGACGAAGGAGAAGTCGACGGCTTCGGCGATGCGCCGCAGCAAATGGTCCTGGGGTACAAGCTCGTCGATCGACAGCTGGTAGTAGAGCTTGGTCCCGAAGTCCTGCTGGCCCATCATTGGCGGCCTCCTCTTCACTGGGAGGCCACGCGCCCATGTCGATCATATCACCGCTCCCGACGCCAACGCGATCTGTTCGGCAACAACCCCCCGTCATCGTGTCGCCCCTTCCGGCGTGCCGTGAGGCTTGGGCGGACCGCGATAGAGCCAACCATCGCCGATCCGTTCCACCTGCTCCTCCGGCACCGTGAACGCGTAGAACTCGACCTCGCCGCCGCAGTAGGTGCACCGGACGCCATCCTTCTCGCGCTTGCCGCGCAGCGATCCGCCGCTCACCCGCCCCAGCGATTTCTTCTGCCGCACCGTTGCCTCCGCTCCTGCTTCGTCTGTATCCATGTCCGCGCTCTCCTGTCCCGGCTCTCCGTAGAACGTCCCAAACCCCTGAAAACGGCGCCGCCCTTTCGTCTCGTCGATCAGTTGCCTTAGCTCAGGGTCGGTTGACCATGCCTGCGCTTCGTCGACGTACTCATCTCGCAACCAGCGGATGAACTCGTCGGGCGACCAGCTCGTGGCGATCGGTTCGACCTCGAACGCGCGCGTCCCTCGCGGGGTTGGAGACCCGGCGGGAACGGCCAGCAGAACAGCAGCCCTTCGCTCGGCGTCAAGCCGCAGACCGTAGATCCCCGCCCCGATCCCGTCGCGTTTCCGCCACTCGGCGAATCGCCCGCGCGTGCGCCGCAGGACGCCTTCGCTCGAACCCACCCCTGTGGGCCACAAACGGTAGACGTCGAGTGCCGGCGGTAGGGCATCGCGTCGGCGATCCCAGTCCGCGAGCAGGCGGCCCGGCATGCAGCAGAGACAGAGCGGGTCGCCGCAGGAGATCGGGTAGGCGGGCGTGCGCGCGCAGTTCGTGCACTTGCCCACGCGGTAGAAGCGCCGACAGTCGCCCACGGCCTGCGCGCGCTCCGGCAGTCGGAGCCGCTTGAAGGCGGCGACGAGCCGCGCCCTCTGCCCTTCAACGTCCGGACGACACCCCGACTTATCGCCATAGGACTCATCCGTCGCGGCTCCCTGCTGGCGATAAGCCGGGGTGTGCTCGCCCAGGAGCCCGCGCAGCGCTTTCAGGCCGCCGCGGACGCCGCAGCTCGGCGCAAAGCAGTAGAAGACACTTTCCTCCCGACAACGATGGTCTCCGGTCGTCGTGCCAGGGGCAGGCCACCAGCGTCTACACACGGCCTGCACGACGCGCGACGCCGGCCCGTGCCATCAACGACGCGAAGGCCTCTTGTACGTCCGCCGGTGCCGGCGCCAGTCGCGACTGGCTCGACGTCGTTCTCTTGGTGCCTGGTGTTGCACCGGACGGCGTCAGCCCAAGCGCGCGGAGGTCCGCTACCTCACGAGGGCGCTGAGGTCTGACGACCCAGTCGTAGCGCCCGCCTTCCGGATGAAGGGAGGTCGGGAGCATGGCCAAGTGCTCCCCGGAGAAGACCTCGCCGCCAATGAACGCGCAGTATCCGTTACCGACCCCTTCCTTGACCCGCACCCAAAGGTGGAAGCCACGCCGTGTCTTGACGATGGCGAAGACGCTGTCTCCGAGCCGCTGGCGAAGCAAGGGGAGCAGCTCGTCCGGCCGCACGTCGCCTTGGCCATCGAGATCGAGGACCGCCCAGCCGTTGCCGGTGCGCCCAGCAAGGTTGATGGGGCCCGCTGCGTGTGCTCGCCGTGTGCACGCGAAGGCCGCTTCCGCGCTCATGCCGGGCCAGCTCTCGGTGTAGCTGCCCTTACGGCCGACCCGCCCCGGGAAGACGGCGATGCCCGCGTCCTCAAACGACCGCAAGGTGCGCATCACATCGGCGTCGTGCGAGCCGTCGGCACGCCCAGCCGAAGGGCGAGGCGTCGCGGGCGGGAGCGGGAGCGGATACGCGTTCATGGGCAAAATGAAAAAGGCCTCCCGCACACCCTTCCCAGGTGCGCTGGAGACCTCTGCGCCGTCTCAAGCGAAATATTCGGCTTCGGTTTCTACCCTACCACGCCACGGCTCACGCCGAGGCGATGATCAACTCCTCGGTCGCAAATAGCCTCGGATTTGTGTGGGTTACACGGGTTCGGCTCCTGCCGGGGGTACCAAGTCCACACCACTCACGACGGTGAGCAAATAACGCCTGGAACTCGAGCCACGGCTCCAGCCAGATCTTCCGCGCCTTCGTGTCGAGCGCAACCTGCTCGAACAAGATCCGCATCGCGTCCCAGCGCTCGCCGATCGTCATCCCGTCCCACAACTGCCCGATCGACTGAAGCTTCAGACCTGCGACCGCGAGCGTCTGCGGCAACCAATCCCGAAGGAATCTTGCGCCCGCTGGAGACGGCGGAACCGCTCCAGGAGGGCATCATCAACGAGGGGATGGCGATCGGCACGTGCTCCTTCCCGAACGCTTGGCAGCACATGATGGACGGGGAGCGCGTGCAGGTCTTTGCGGGGGACTGCGAGGAAGGCTACCTCTCGTACGTAGGCGGTCTCCAGGTGGCCACTAACGACGAGTTCCTGCGACACACCCCGCACGGTGGCTTCTACAAACCGCTGCACAAGGTTGGCAGAATGCGCATCATTAGCGCCAGCGGTTGTACTCGTCCGGTACATGTCGCTACAGCGGCCTCCTTTCGGTGGTAGGATAGGGATTGGGTAAAGGAGAGCGGGCGACGGCCGTCGGGCTTTCGTCCGTTTTCTGTGTGTGGTGGTGCTGGAGCCAGGCCCAGGGTGTGATCTGGCCGAGGGCCTGATGGGGGCGGACGGTGTTGTAGGTCTGCTCCTGGCGAAGCAGGAGCTGGCGGAGTTCGCCGATGGTCGCGGGCAGGTCGACGAGTTCGTAGAACTCCTCCTTGTGGGTGCGCTGGGCGCGCTCGACGCAGCCGTTGAGCTTGGGGGAGCGCGGCGGGAGCACGTAGAGGCTGATGGCGCGCTCGTGGCAGAGCCGTTCGAAGTCGGCCTTGAATTCGGAGCCGCCGTCGACCTGGATGGCCCGCACGGGGTATGGCGAGCGCGCGATCAGCGTGTCAAGGAAGCGTGCGGCGGCCGACGCCGTGGCGCGGTCGAAGACGTCGAGCACGTCCCACTTGCAGATCACGTCACGGGCGCTGAAGTGCTTGTAGTGCACGCCGTAGGCTGGACGCACGTCCGAGGAGTCCACCTGCACCAGGTCGCCCGGCGCTGCCGGCAGATACGACTTCGGCTCCCGCACGGCGTACGGCCGTGGCTGCGGCCGCCGGATGATGCACGGGTCCGCCAGCGACGCCTCGCGAAGCGCGCCTGTGTGCTTGAGATGCCGGAGGATGCGGCCGACCATCGAGACCAAGAGCTCCCAACCCATTTCACGGAGCAGCGGCGTGAGCTTGTCTTTGCCCCAGCGCGGGAACGCCGAGCGCAACCCTCGCACGGCCTCCTGCGCCTCCCGGCTCCACGTCGGCTGCCGCGTCCGCTGCGGCCGCCGGCTGCGCTCCTCCAGCGCGCTTGGCCCGCCGCGGCGATAGCGGGCGCGCCACAGCAGAAACGTCGAGGTGCTCATGCCAAACCGCTCGCACGTCGCACGTACCGCACCCCCGTGCGCCTCGGACCAGCGCAGGACGCGCAGCCGGCCGCGCGCCCCCTTGGAAAGCAGCCTGCCTCGCGGACCACCACCGTCTGCTCCGGCAGGAGCCGCCGCACGCGCGCCGACCCGGGCAGGATCTCTCCCTTGAGCGTCATAGGCACCCCCGTCTTCGGCCATCCTCGCCGTGACTTCATGCCTAGTGTGCTGTAGCGGGATGTATCTGGACGAGATCAACGGTGTCGTGCTCACGGTTGCAGCCGATACCGGGGAGGTCTTTCTGTTCTTTGTCGGCACCAGAGAACTCATCGAGATCACTGGCACCGTCACGCCGATCGCCTTCGCCACATCTACACCGCTTCCGGAAACTGCAACGCCGAGCGCAGCCACGGCCGTGGCCCCCTGAGCGGTGTTCGGTTAAGACCGCGGTGGATCCACGCGATCCGCTACGGCCTCCGCCGGCACTTCGCGCTGCTGCAGCAGCCAGAGCCGGAAGTAGCGGCCGCGCAATGCCAGCAATTCCTCGTGTGTCCCCTGCTCGACGATCTCGCCCCGGTTCAACACGATGATCCGGTCGCACCCGCGGACGGTCGCCAGCCGGTGCGCGATGATGATGCTCGTTCGCCGCATCGTCAGCCGCTCCAGGCTGTCCTGTATCAGCGCCTCCGTCTCCGAATCGATGTTCGCCGTGGCCTCGTCCAGCACCAGCATGACCTCAGGGTCGAACGCCACCGAGCGCGCGAACGCCAGGAGCTGTTTCTGCCCGGTGCTCAGGTTGGCGCCGCGTTCCACCAGTCTGTGCTGGTAGCCCTCCGGCAGTTGCTGGATGAAGCGGTCCGCCCCCACCAGCCGTGCGGCCTTCCGAACCTGCTCGAGGCTCACCGATTCGTCCCGCAGGCGTATGTTCTCTTCGATCGTTCCCGTGAAGATGAATGGATCCTGCAGTACCAGACCTATGTGCCGGCGCACCTGGTGCTGGCGTGCCACCGCGATGTCGACGCCGTCGAGAAGGATGCGCCCCTGCTGGATGTCGTAGAAACGCAGCAGCAGGTTGATCAGGCTCGTCTTGCCGGCCCCCGTGGCGCCGACGAACGCCACCCGCTCGCCTGGCGCGATCGTGAAGCTCACATCGCGCAGCACCCACGTGCCCTCGTTGTACGCGAACGACACGTGGTCGAACCTCACCTCGCCCCGGATACGGTCCGGCAGCTCCAGCGCCCCTTCGGCGTCCTGTACCCCTTCCGGTTCGTCCAGCAGCGTGAAGATGCGCTCCAGCGCCGCCATCGCCGACTGCAGGATGTTGAACCGGTCGGCGATCTCTCGCACAGGGTTGTAGTACATCGCCACCAGTTGAAGGAACGCCACCAGCGAACCGATGGTCAGCGTCTCGTGAAGAACGAGGCGTCCCCCCACGACGATGATGACGCCGGTCGTGATCGCGCTCACCATCGCCACCACTGGCTCGAACAGCGCGTACTGGTGCACCACCGACATGTTCGCGGCCTGCAGGCGTCCGCTGTGCTCGTCGAACTCGGCGAAGTCCCGCTTCTGGCGCCCGAACAGCTGAATCAGCAGGATGCCGCTGATGTGCTCGGCGGCGAAAGCGTTCATCCGCGAGACGTGCAGCCGCTGGCGGCGGAAGGCGTTACGCATCACCACCGCGAACCACCGCATCAGGATCGCAAGCACCGGCATCACGACAAGCGTGATCAGCGCCAGCTTCCAGCTGATGATGACGAGGAAGATGGCGACGCCGGCGATCATGAACACGTCGGCGACGATCGTGATCGCCCCCTGCGTTAGCAGCTGATCGAGGGCGACGATGTCGTTGGTCAGCCGTGTCACGAGCCGGCCCACGGGGTTCGCGTCGTAGAAGGCGATGGACATCCGCTGCAGGTGACGGAACAGCTGCAGTCGCAGGTCGTTCATCACCCGCTGCGACACCTGCACCATCTGTATCGCCTGTGTGTAGCGGAACACGAACAACAGACCCAGCGAACCCAGGTACAGGACGCTGATCCACCACAGGTCGTTCGTAGTCCCGTTCGCCACGTCGCGGTCGATCGCCTGTTTAACCAGGAGCGGTTGCACGAGGGCCAGCCCCGTCGTGGCCAGCAGCAGCGCGATGGCCAGTACCACCCGCCAGCCGTACGGCCGCAGGTACGCCATCATCCGCCCAACCAGGCGCGAATCGTACGCCTTGCCGATGATGTCGTCTTCTTCGTTGTAACCGTGCATCGCCACGCTAGCCGGCCTCTCCCCCGGTTTCGTCCTCTTGCAGCTGCTCCTCCAGCCGCTGGCGGCGATCCAGCTGCGCGTACGCACCATCACGCGCGACGAGCTCGTCGTGCGTGCCGCGCTCGATGATGCGGCCGTCATCCAGGACGACAATCTGATCTGCCCACTTCACAGCCGAGACGCGGTGCGCGATGATCACCGCCGTCCGGCCCTCGATGTAGCCACGCAGGCCGGCGAGAATCCGCTCCTCCGTATACGCGTCCACGTGCGACAGCGCGTCGTCGAGGATCAGGATGGGCGCCACGCGCGCGAGCGCCCGCGCGATGGCCGCACGCTGTTTCTGGCCGCCCGAAAGCGACACCCCCCGCTCGCCCACCAGCGTCTGCATCCCATGCGGCATCTGCTCCAGGTCGTTCGCGAGCTGCGACAGCCGGGTCGCCTGCTCGACGTGCGCCGCGTCAACATCCCCGGCCCACGCGACGTTGTCCTCCAGCGTCGTCGAGAACAGGAACGACTCCTGCGGGACGAACGCCACGGCCCGGTGCAGCTGCTCCAGCGGTATGTCCCGGATATCATGCCCGTCCAGCGTCACCCGCCCCTCCCGCACGTCGTAGACGCGCGCGACCAGGTTCACCAGCGTCGTTTTGCCTGAGCCCGTCGGCCCCACGATCGCGAGCGTTGTCCCCGCCGGCACGTCGATTGTGATGTCGTGCAGGACCGGCCGGTTGAAGTAGCCGAAGCTCACACGCTCGAAGCGTATGCTGCCCCGAAGCGTGGGCACCGACTCCACTCCGGGCGCATCCCCAACCGCCGGCTTGCGCGCCAGCACCTCCTCCACGCGCATCATCGAGGCCGCCGCCTGCTGATACAGCGTCAACGTCCAGCCCAGGTTCACCATAGGCATGGCGAGCAGCACGATGTAGCTGTTGAACTGCACGAACTGCCCGAGCGTGATCGCCCCCGACCGCACCTCCAGCGCCCCGACGTAGATCACCACCACCGTGCTGATACCAATGAGGACCGTCAGCATCGGCCAGATCGCCGCGCTCAGCCGAGCCCACGATACGTTTGCCTGCTCGAACGTCTTCAACTCCCGCTCGAATGCCGCCGCCTCGTTGTCCTCCTGCACGAACGCCTTGATCACCCGCGCGCCGGAGAAGTTCTCCGTCACGAAGGTGGCCAGGTTTCCGAACTGCGTCTGGACGGTGTGGTAGCGCTTCTCGATGACCCGTCCTTCCCAGATGAAGAGGATCGTGATCAATGGGAGCGGGAACGCTGCCAGGAGGGCCAGCTTTACGTCGATCGTGAGCATAATCACGAGGCCGGCGATGAACAGCAGGACCGACCGGAACAGATCCATGAGCCCGGGCCCAAGGAACTCCCTGACCGTGGTGACGTCGTTCGAGACGCGAGCCAACAGGTCCCCCGTCTGATTCTCGTGGAAGAATTTCTGGTCCAGGCGCTGCAGATGTGCATACACATCGTTCCGCAGGTCGTATTCAATCTTGCGGGACGATCCGCTCACGAAGATGCGCGTGATGTACCTGAGCGAGCTATCTGCGGCCTGGATGCCGATCGTCAACCCGGCGAACAGCGCCAGCTTCTGCGTCGTTACCCCCTCGCGCAGGCTGTCGATCGCCCGCCCCAGGACGTACGGCGCCATGATGCTCGCCCCCGAAGCGAACGCGAGGGCAAGGAGGCCCGTGCCCATGCGCCAGCGGTAACGGACCATGTACGGCCAGAGCCGCGTGCTGAAAACCACAAAACAGCCTTTGACAAGATTGGGGCAGATACCAAGTTTAGATGACGCCCACAGCGTCCGGTAGAGTACAATCGATCTGGCGGAGACCCGAAGCGTGAATCGTGACGATGGCTTCACCTATCGCTTGACACAGACTCAAGATTCGGGGATTGTAGGGCCACTCAAGGCCGAGGGACGGCTTCTCACTGAAGGGAGACTCGAGACATGGCAACTGGCTTCTGGGACAAGTACACGTCGCGCCGCATCTCGCGCCGAAGGGCGCTGCGGTCGGCGGGCGTCGCCGGTGCCGCGGGCGCCGCTATCTGGGTCGTCGGCTGCGGCGGCGACGACAACGGCGGGAAGACTCCCTCAGGTGAGGCCAGCCCCGGCGCAACGGTAGAGGCGACGCAGGAAACAGGCACGCCAAAGCGCGGCGGACGCTCCGCAACCGGCAGCACAGCCGACTTCGACACCTTCGACCCGCACACCGCCATCGCGGCCTCCGTCGGCTACTTCCCGCGCCTCTACAACGTGCTGGTCAACTTCTCGTCGCTGGACTCGAGCTTCCGTTTCGACGACCTCGCCACCAGCTACGAGCATCCGGATGACCTGACCTACGTCTTTACGATCCGCCCGGGCGTAAAGGTCGGCCCCAACACGCTCGGCGTGCCGGAGCGCGACCTCGTAGCCTCCGACGTGGTGACGAGCTACGACCGCATCAAGACCCTCCCCCAGTCAAACGCCCTTGCCTTTATTCAGAAATTCGCGTCCCAAGAAGCCTCGGCCGACGACATGACCTATACCCTGAAGATGACGGATCCGTACGCCTTCTTCCGCGACCGCATCGGCGGCACCATCAACACTATCGCTCCGAAGGAAGCTCTCACCGACCCCATCGTTTCCCAGCTCAAGCAGGCTGCGGCTGGCGCCGGCCCCTTCATCCTCAAAGCCTACACGGAGGGTCAGGGCGCGACGCTCGACCGCAACCCGAACTACTACCGCAAGGACGAGAATAACAACAACGAACAGCTTCCCTACGCCGATGGCATGGACGTGAAGATCATCACGGACCGCGCAGCCCTGCGCACGGCCTTCCAGGACGGGCAGCTCACCTCCTACGCCGCGCAGAACACCAATGAAGCAAAAGAACTCATGTCCGGCGACAGGTACAACCAGGTGAAGGACCCGGTGAACACGTTTATCTCCTTCACCATGAACCCCACCCAGAAGCCCTGGGACGACGACCGCATCCGCCAGGCCGCCATGCACGCCATCGACCGCCAGGAGTACATCGACCGCGTCTACAGCGGCGAGGCCAAGGCGAATGGCATCCTCCACTGGCCTCTCGGCGACATCGCCCTGCCGGACGACGAGCGCGACAGCTACCAGGGCTTCGACCCGCAGAAGTCGAAGGACCTCATCAAGGCCGCCACCGGCAGCGACACCATCGAAGTCGAGGTCATGTGGCCGGCCGACTCCGCCATCGAAGAGCACAGCCTGCACCTGCCCATCTGGCTGCAGCAGATGGAGGCCGCTGGCTTCAAGATCAAGGCCAAGCCCGAGGCCTTCTCGACCTGGCTCGACGACTACACGAATCTCAACTACGCGGCGACCCTCGCCCTGAACCAGGTCTACGAGTACGCCGAGTTCAACCTCGACTGGCAGCACTCCGAGGGCCCGGCCCGCAACAACATCTACGGAACCGGCGTCGGCAAGCTCTACCCGGAGATCGACGCGGAGATCGACAAGGTCAAGGCGACGACCGATCCTGAGGAGTTTAAGAGCGCGATCCTCGACGTGCAGCGGCACATCTACGAGAAGGGTCCGACCTTCCTCCCGCTGGTCAGCCCCTACTCCTTCACGCTCTACCAGAAGAAGATCAAGAACATCCCCAGCGGCCTCGGTGCAAGCGGTCTGTACGTGAACACCTGGTACATCGACGAGGCGTAAGGGTCCTTCATGCAGACGTTCATTGTCCGGCGGCTGCTCATCGGCGTCCTGATCCTGTTCGTCCTATCGGTGACGGTCTTCTTGCTGCTGCGCATCGTCCCGGGCGATCCCGCGATTCAAAAGTGCGGACTCAACTGCAAGGAAGACCAGATCAAGGCGATCCGCCACGAGCTCGGGCTGGATAAGCCGTACTTCCCTGTGGCGTTCGAAGGCGGCGCCCCGTTCCTCAGTTTCAACACCGCCAGTCAGTACGGAGACTGGCTCCAGGGCGTCGTCACGGGGGACCTGGGCACGTCCACCGTGAACAACCGCCCGGTCAGCGAATCCATCCGCAAGCGCTTTCCGGTGACGCTCGAGTTGATGATCCTGACCCTGGTGATAACGATCTTCGTCGGCATACCGTTTGGCGTGGTTTCCGCCGTCTGGAAAAACTCGCCGGTGGACCTGCTCGTGCGCTTTACGGCGATCTTCGGCCTCGCCGTCCCGGTGTTCTGGGTCGCAACCCTTGTCCTCATCTTACCGCAGGAGTGGTGGGGCTATGCCCCGCCGCTTGGCGGCAGGTACGTGCACCTGATGGACAACCCCGTCGACAACCTCAAGCAGTTCCTCCCGCCCGCCGCCGTCCTCGCCCTCGGCTCCGCCGCGGGCGTGATGAGGCTCACACGTTCCTCGCTGCTCGAAACGCTGCGCCAGGACTACATGCGCACCGCGCGGGCAAAGGGGCTGCGCGAGCGCACGGTCGTGTTCAGCCACGGCCTCAAGAACTCACTTATTCCCGTCGTCACGGTCCTCGGCCTTCAGATGGCGGGCCTCCTCGGCGGCGCGATCATCGTCGAGCAGATCTTCACGCTGCCGGGTCTTGGCGGATACACGTTCCTGGCGCTCTTCCAGAAGGATTTCGAGGTCGTCCAGACCATGACGCTGTACGCCGGGGTCACGGTCGTCGTGCTGAATCTCGCGGTAGACGTGAGTTATGCCTGGCTCGACCCGCGCATCAGGTACTCGTGAGAGGATGACCGTGTCGGAAGAGATTGCACTCGGTACCAGCGGCTTCCTGGACGATCGCGCGTCTCGCGCCGGCGCCTCCTTCGCCAGGAGGGTCGCCAAGTTCGCCACGCTGGCCCGGCAGAACCCGCTGGGCGCCATGGGCCTGGTGGTCATCATCGTCTTCATCGCGATGGCGATCTTCGCCCCCATCGTCGCTCCCTATGCACCCACGGAATTCGCCGGCCGAAACAACGAGACGATGTCCAGCTCGCATATCTTTGGGACCGAGCGGCTGGGCCGCGATATCTTCAGCCGGTTCGTCTACGGCAGCCGGATCTCGCTTTCAGTCGCCGTGATCTCCGTACTGCTGGGAGGGTCCATCGGCATCCTCTTTGGCGTCGTCTCCGGGTACATGGGCGGCATGATCGACTCGATCTTCCAGCGCACCGTCGATGCCGCGATCGCGTTCCCGGCGCTCCTTCTGCTTCTCATCATCACCCAGGCGCTGGGGCCCTCGTACAGGACGATCGTCTTCGCCCTCATGCTAGCCGTGATCCCCGGCGTCACCCGCGTCGTGCGTGGCGCGGTGCTGTCAGAGAAGAACAACCAGTACGTGGAGGCCGCGCGCGCCAGCGGCGCCTGGGCGCCTCGGATCCTGATCCGCCACCTGCTGCCCAACGTCGTCGCGCTCGGCATCATCGTCATGACCACCCTGCTCGGCGGCATCATCCTTGCCGAGTCGGCGCTCTCGTTTCTCGGCCTCGGCATCCCGAACGCGACGTCGTGGGGTCAGGACGTCAGCAAGGCGCGCGACTCGCTGCCCTACCACATCCCGGCCGTCGTCTTCCCCGGCATGGCCATCACGCTCACCGTGCTAGGCTTCAACCTGCTCGGCGACTCCATCCGAGATATCTTCGACCCGCGTTTGCGGGGCAGCCGCTGATCGAGACGAACTTCTCCAACGAGACCCCGAGCCCGCCTCCCGGCGGGCTTGTCCACGCCTCTCGCCGCGAATGAACCGCAATTCCCGAACATCATCTCATCCTTGATCGACCGCCCCCGCATGGCGTAGCGTTCGGCAGCGCGCGTGCGAGTGGAGGGTCGTGGATGCACGAAGAACCGGAGTCGCGTTACTACTGGTCACAGCGCCTGAAACTGCACTACGCAGTCTGGGGCGATGAATCCGCACCTCCTCTCCTGCTCATCCACGGCAATCGCGACCACGCCCGCACCTGGGACAAGGTCTCCGTCCGCCTCAAGGACGAATACTGCGTCTACGCCGTCGACCTGCGCGGCCACGGCGACAGCGCCTGGGCCATCGGCGGCCAGTACTCCATGCCGGAGTTCGTTCTCGACGTCGCTACGCTGGGTTCGGTCCTGGATCGCTCACCACTCACGGTCGTGGGCCACTCGCTCGGTGGCGCGGTTGCCCTGAACTACGCCGGCATCTTCCCCCAGCACGTCAGTCGCGTCGTCGCCATCGAGGGCCTCGGCCCGCCTGTCCGCGAGCCAACGCCGGGCTCCACCCGCATGCGCAAGTGGATCAAGGACATGCAGCACTTCGATACGCGGAAGCCCCGCCGGTACACCTCCGTCGACGATGCCGTGGCCCGCATGCGCGAGGAGAACCCGCACCTCACCGCTGACATGGCGCACCACCTCACCGTCCTTGGCATGAACGTCAACGACGACGGCACACGAAGCTGGAAGTTCGACAACTACGTCCGCCTCCACTCTCCGTACGAGTTCAACGTCGCCGAGGCCCGGGAGATCTGGAACCAGATCCGCTGTCCCACCCTGCTGATCCGCGGCTCCGAAAGCTGGGCCTCAGACCCCGCGCACGACGGCAAAGCCAGCGCCTTTCACGACTGTCGCAGCGTGATGATCAAGGACGCCGGCCACTGGGTGCACCATGACCAGCTCGATCCGTTCATGGACGTGGTCTGGGATTTTCTGCGCGAGGGTGAACGCTAGCCCAGCAGCTCCAGGGCCGCTCGCAACGCTCGAGCGTAGGTCTCCGGCGCGCTCGTATCCTCCACCGCCGCCGTCAACACCGATGCGTCGTCGTCCGGCTCCGGCGCCACCGTTCGGTGAACCGGCTCCTCGGCGAAGTCCGAGCGGACGTGCATATGGCCGCTTGCCGGGTGCAGCTCTATGTAAAACTCAGCGCCGCCCGTCGCTAGCTTAACCCGCTCGATCTCCATACCTGCCGCTGAGGGCGCCACCTGCAGCTGCACGCCTCTCGTGCCGTCATAGAACGTCGCCCGCACCAACGAGTTCGACGCCTCCACGCTCGCCAGGCTCAGCTCCAGGCTCGCCGCAAGCCACCCTGCGAGCAGCAGGGCCGCCGCGCTCACGCCGCCCGCTCCTCCATCGATCTCGATCTCGGTCAGTCGCTGTAGTTCCGCAGACGTCCGCGGGCCGTCGAAGAACTGCGCCGCCAGCTCGCGCCAGGCAGTTGTTCGCTCCCAGGCCAGGTCGATGATGGCCGGCCCGCGGTCGCTCAACGCCGCTGCGATCGCTCGCAGCGCCACGCCGGAAGCCGCGCCCGCCGCGGAATCCACGTACAGCCGGTCCGCCAAATCCAGCAGCTCCTCCGGCACGCGGCGCTTCGCGTCCGGATCGCCGATGAGCCACAGATGCACCGGAAGCTCCGGCACCAGCAGCGCGAGCAAGGCCGACGCCATCTCGCGCTCGCCGCTCGGCCTCCCTCGCAGCAGGATCTCCTCCGAGCAGATGTGCCGTCCCCCCACCGCGGTCCGCCAGCAGTGCGCCGAGATCGCCGACTGTAGCGACCCCGCGTCCGCCGCTGTCACCGCGAGAATCGCGCGGCACGGGTGGCGCTGTGCCAGTAACCCGATGACATGCTCGAACCGCTCGCCCGCCTCCCCTTCCGCGTCCCCGCCCCAGGCGATGAAGTTGCTGACCCGCAGGCGCACCGACGACGTGTCGTAGGAGCCGCTCGATGCGTCCTGCCAGATCCGGTCGAACTCGGCCTCGATCGACCCCGGTTCGACGGGCAGAAACTGATCGAGCAGTCGCTCCAGCGTCGGCGTTACATCCTGTGCCATTCGCGCCCGCCTTGTTCCGTCAGCTCCTGCGCGCCGTCCGGCCCCCAGCTCCCTGCATCGTAGAACTCCAGCGGCCGCTCGCCGTTCCCCCAGCCGTCTAACACTGGCGTCAGCAGCTCCCACGCCGCCTCCACGCTGTCCCACCGCGTGAACAGCGTCGAATCACCGATGATCGCGTCCAGCAGCAACCGCTCGTACGCCTCCGGCGGGTCGGCGCCGAACGATGTCCCGTACCGGAAGTCCATGTTCACCGGCCGCACATCGCTGCGCGTGCCGGGCACCTTCGCCCCGAACCGCAGGGAGATACCTTCGTCCGGCTGGATCCGCAGCACCAGCAGGTTCGGCGTGGGCGTGTCGCCCCCGCCCATCTGCCGGAACAGCTGCAGCGGCGGCGTCTTGAAGGTGATCGCGACCTCAGTCGCGCGTTTCGGCAGCCGCTTCCCCACCCGCAGGTAGAACGGCACGTCCGCCCACCGCCAGTTCTCGATCTGAAGGCGCATCGCCGCGAACGTCTCCGTATTCGAGCGCGGATCCACACCGTCCTCGTCGCGGTACCCCGGCACGCTCTCGCCCAGGATCGCGCCCTGCGCGTACTGCGCGCGCACGGTATCCCGCCCGATGTCCTCGATGGGCGTGATCGCGCGGAACACTTTCGCCTTCTCATCGCGCACCGCATCACCCGTGAACGACGCGACCGGCTCCATCGCCACCAGCGCAAGGACCTGCAGCAGGTGGTTCTGCACCATGTCCCGCAGCGCGCCCGCGTGCTCGTAGTAACCCCCCCGCCCCTCTACACCCACCGTCTCGGCCACCGACACCTGCACGTTATCCACGTAGCGCCGGTTCCAGATCGGCTCGAAAATCCCGTTCCCGAACCGGAACACCAGGATGTTCTGCACCGTCTCCTTCCCCAGGTAGTGGTCGATGCGGTAGATCTGCCGCTCCCGGAACACCTTGCCGATCTCGCGGTCCAGCTCCCGCGCCGACGTCAGGTCCCGCCCGTACGGCTTCTCGACCACCAGGCGCGCCCAGCCGCCCGTCCTCGCGCCGCGCGCCAGCTCCGCCGCGCCCAGGTGCTGCGCGATGGTCGTGTACGAATCCGGTGGCGTCGCGAGATAGAACAGCCGGTTCCCGCCCGCGCCGTGCGCCGCGTCTTGCGCCAGCAGCCGCTGCCCCAGCCGGAAGTACGCGCCGGCATCGTCGAAGGTGCCGCTCACGTAGTGCAGCCCGCGCGCAAAGCTGTCCCAGATATCTTCCTGGAGCGGCGCGCGTGAGAACTTCTCCACGCCCTCCTTCATCACCGCCCGGAACTGCTCGTCCGACCATTCCCGCCGGGCGAAACCCACCACCGAGAATCCTCCCGGCAGCATCCGCAGCCGCGCCAGGTTGTACAGCGCCGGCACCAGCTTGCGCGCCGTCAGATCGCCCGTCGCCCCGAACACCACGACGGCGCACGCCTCCGGAGAGCGCTGTACGCGCATCCCCGACCGCAGCGGGTTGGCCGGAGTCTCCGTCGTCATCCCTGCGTCTTCTCCGTCTGCTGCACCGCGTGACCGCCGAACTCGTTCCGCAGCGCCGCCTGCACCTTCGCCGAGAACGACGCCGGCTGCCGCGACGCGAACCGCCGCATCAGCGACAGCGTGATGATCGGCGCCGGCACGTCCTGGTCGAGTGCCTCCTGCACCGTCCAGCGGCCCTCGCCGGAGTCCTGCACGTAGCCCTTGATCGACTCCAATCGCGGGTCCCGCGCGAACGCGCGCTCCGTCAGCTCCAGCAGCCAGGAACGCACGACGGAGCCGCGGTTCCACAACGCCGACACCTGGTGCATGTCGAGGTCGAACTTCGAACCCGCCAGCAGCTCGAACCCTTCCCCGTACGCCGCCATGAGGCCGTACTCGATGCCGTTGTGCACCATCTTCACGAAGTGTCCCGCCCCGCTCGGCCCGACGTGCGCATAGCCCTCGGCCGGGGCCAGCGTCTTCAATGCCGGCTCCACGAGCGCAAAGGCAGCGTCCGAGCCGCCGACCATCAGGCAGAAGCCCTCCTTCAGTCCCCAGATCCCGCCGCTCGTCCCCGCGTCGACGTACTCGATGCCCCGCGCGCCCAGCTCTCCGGCGCGCCGCATCGAGTCGTGGTAGTTCGAGTTCCCGCCGTCGATCAGCACGTCGCCCTTCGACAGCAGCGGCGCCAGCGAGTCGATGGTCGACTGCACCGGCGCGCCCGAAGGCACCATCATCCAGATCGCGCGGCGCGGCTCAAGCTTCGACACGAGGTCCGCCAGCGAACTCGCTGGGACAGCACCGGCCGCGGCCGACGCCTTCACCGCGTCCGCGCTCAGGTCCGTCACCACGACGCGGTGCCCGCCGTCGAGCAGACGCTGCGTCATGTTCGCCCCCATCCGGCCCAGCCCCACCATCCCGATGTCCATGTCGACCTCCTCCGTCCGCCTTAGGCCACGCGCACCGCTGCCAACACCGCGTCGCGCAGCGCCACCAGCCCGGCATCGATGTCCCGCCCCAGGTGGACGCGAACGACCGGCCGAGCGTGGTCGACGAGCGAATGAAAATCCCCGATAGCCTGTGCACGCTTGAGCGGCCCGAACGTGAACTTCTTCCCGGGTATGGCCACGTCTTCCACGTCGCCTGCGGTTACCTGCAGAAACACACCACGCGGCGGCCCGCCTTTGTGGAGCTGCCCCGTCGAATGCAGAAACCGCGGGCCATAGCCCAGCGTCGTCGCCACGCCGCGAGCGTCCACCACCGCCGAGCGGATAGCCGCAAACGTCGCGTCCGCCTCGGCGGTCTGCATCAGATACGCCGTGATAGCCACGTATTCAGGCACCGCCACGCCGGTCAGCAACTCGGACAGCACGTATCGCAGGTCTCCCGACGCCGCGTGGTCGCTCGTGGTGATTGCCACAGGCCCGCCCGCCTCATCGAGGCTGGCGTCGAGCACTCCGCTCGACTCGAACTCCCGCAGCACGCGGTTGGTGTTGTCCTTCGACTCCTGCACGTTCGGCTCGTCGAACGGGTTGATGCCCAGCACCTGCCCCGCAATCGCGACCGCGAACTCCCACCGAAAGAACTCCCGCCCCAGGTCGTAGGCGTCATCGAGATCGATCGCGATAACCGGATGGCCCTCCGCCACCAGCTCCGCCGCCAGCACGTCCGTCGTGGCGTTGTCATCGCCGTCGAGCCGCAACTGCACGAAGGCCCGGTCGTCGCCATATAACTGCGGCGCGGCCGGCGGCTCGCCGTCAACCGGTAGGATGCCGCGGCCCTCCTTGCCCGTGCTCTCCGCGATAAGCTGCTCCGCCCACAGCCCGAACGACGCGATCGCCGGCGACACCAGCAACGTGCACTTGTCGCGCCCTGCCAGCGCCAGCTCGCCCAGCGCCGCCCCCAGCAGAAGCGCCTCGCCGTCCGGCGCGTTCGCCGCCTCCATCGCCGCGACCCCGCGGTCAAGCAGTCTCGTGACGTCCACGCCCGCCACCGCCGCCGGCACGAGCCCGAAGTACGACAGCGCCGAGTACCGCCCGCCGATGTCCGACGGATTCACGAAGCAGCGACGGAACCCGTGCTCCTTCGCCAGCGCCTGCAACGACGTCCCCTCGTCGGTGATCGCGACGAAGTTCTCGCCCGCCCGCCCGCCCTTCGCGCCACGCACCAGCTCGTGGAAGTAGGCGAACAGCGCGTTCGCCTCGATCGTCGTGCCCGACTTCGATGACACGAAGAACAGCGTGGCCACCGGGTCGATCGCGCGTGTGGTGGCGAGAATGGTCGCCGGATCGGTGGTATCCAGGACATGGAGCAGTGCGTAACCGTCGCCGCCTCGATCGGCGATGCTCTGCCCCAGCACCTCCGGCGCCAGCGAGCTCCCGCCCATCCCCAGCACCACGGCGTCACGGAATCCGTCCGCCCGCACCTGCTCGGCAAACTGCATGATCTCGTGTGCGCGCTCGCGCATGTGCGCGGCAACATCGAGCCAGCCCAGGCGGTTGGAGACGGATTTCGAGCGCGCGGCATCGCCGCCCCAGAACGACGCGTCGCGGCGCCACACACGTTCAACGCCGGGCGCCAGCTCGGCCGCGCGACGCCGCACAGCCTCCTCGTAGCGCCCCAGCGTCAGCTTCATGCGGCCGTGGCCCTGATCTCGTCGGCCTTCTTCGCCGTGATGTCGGCGATCTCGTTGAACGACTTCGCGAACGACTCGACGCCGTCCGTTTGCAGCTTGTCGGTGATCCCGTCGAGCGAGATCCCAACCTCGGCGAGATCTCGCAGCACACGCTCCGCCTCGTCCACACCGGAATCCAGCGTCCGTTGCAGCATGCCGTGATCTTCGAAGGCTTCGATGGTGGCCTGCGGCATCGTGTTCACCGTGTCCGGGCCGATCAGGTTGTCGACGTACAGCACGTCGCTGTACGCCTTGTTCTTCGTGCCGGTGCTGGCCCATAGCGGCCGTTGCACCTTCGCGCCCGCCGCCTTCAGCTTCGCGAACCGCTCGCTCCCGAAGACGGCAAGGAACCGCTGGTACGCAACCTTCGCGTTCGCGTTCGCGACCTGCCCCAGCAACGCCTGCAGCTTCGCCCGCTCGGCTTCCGTCTTCGCTTCGGCGACCTTTGGTTCGAGGAGCTTATCGGCGGAAGTGTCCACGCGGCTCACGAAGAAGCTGGCGACCGAGTTCGTCGCGCGCAGATCGTGTCCCGCGGCCTGTCGCCGCTCGAGCGCGCTCAGGTACGCCTCCATCACCTGCTCGTAGTACGAGACGGCGAACAGCAGCGTGATGTTGATGTTCACGCCCGAGGCCAGGCACTCCTCGATCCCCGGCACGCCCTCGGTCGTCCCGGGGATCTTCACCAGCAGGTTCGGCCTGCCAATCAGCGACCACCACTTCTTCGCTTCGTCGATCGTCGCCTGCGTCTGGAAGGCCTTCTCCGGTGACACCTCGATGCTCACGAACCCGTCACTCCCACCCGATGCGTCGAACACCGGGCGCAGAATGTCGCACGCCTGCTTGATGTCCTGCAGCGCGATCTGCTCGAACATCTCGCGCGGAGGAACTCCCTGGCGCGCCAGCTCGCCGATCTGCTCGTCGTAGTCATCCGCGGCGCCGATCGCCTGCGCGAAAATCGTCGGGTTCGCCGTCACGCCGCGGATCCCATCCTCGACGTACCGCGCCAGCCCGCCGTCGTTCAGCATGTTGCGCCGGATAAAGTCCAGCCACGGCGATTGCCCCTGCTGCTCGTACAGGTCCTTCAGCTTGCTCATCACACGTTCTCCTTTGCACGGGCGAAGCGCGCCTCGATCGCCAGCACCTTCTTCAGCCGCCGCTCGTGCCGCTCCTCGCCCGAGAACTTTGCCCCCAGGAAGGCCCGCACCAGCTCCCGCGCCAGCTCGGGCCCGACGATCCGCGCGCCGATCGTCAGGACGTTCATGTCGTCGTGCTCGACGCCCTGGTGCGCCGAGTACGTGTCGTGGCACACCGCGGCGCGCACGCCCGGGATCTTGCACGCCGCGATCGAGGCGCCGACGCCGCTTCCGCACAGCACGATGCCGCGCTCCGTCTCGCCCGAAGCCACGCTCAGCCCCACGGCCTCCGCGTAGTCCGGATAGTCCACCGCCGCCGTGCTGTCGGTCCCCTTGTCGATGACATCGTGCCCTAGCGATCGCACCTCGGCGAGCATCTCCGCCTTTAGCGCGAACCCTCCATGATCAGTGCCGATTGCCACCCGCATCGTTACGCCTTCACTGCGCTCAGACGGTCGACAAGCGCCAGCGTCTGCTCTGCCACGTTCTCGGCCGTCAGGCCCAGCTTCTGCATGATGGTTTTATACGGGGCGGACGCCCCGAACCGCCCATCTATGCCGATCTTCACGCCGTCTTCGCCCACCCAGCGCTCCCACCCCAGCGTGACCGCCGCCTCGACCGACACGCGGCACCGGACCTCGGGTGGTAGCACCTCGTCCCGGTATGTCTGCTCCTGCTCCTCGAACAGCTCCCAGCACGGCAGGCTGACGACCCGCGCCCTCACGCCACGGCCGCCCAGCAGCCCCTGCGCTTCGATCGCCAGCCCCACCTCCGAGCCTGTCGCGACGATGATGGCGTCCGGACGCCCGCCTTCCGCCTCGCTGACGACGTAGGCGCCTCGCCCTAGACCCTCCGCGCCACCGTTAGCCGTCGCCGCCAGGTGGGGCACCGCCTGCCTCGACAGCGCAAGCGCCGTCGGGCCGTGCCGCCGCTGTAGCGCCACCCTCCAGGCCATCGCCGTCTCGTTCGGGTCCGCAGGCCGGATGACGTACAGCCTCGGCATCGCCCGCAGCGCTGCCAGGTGCTCGATCGGCTGGTGGGTCGGTCCGTCTTCGCCCAGCCCGATGCTGTCGTGCGTGTAGACGAAGATCGAACCGAAGCCGCTGAGCGCGGCGATCCGGATCGACGGCCGGTGGTAGTCGGAGAACACCAGGAACGTGCCGCCGTACGGGATCACGCCGCCGTGCGCCGCCATGCCGTTCAGCGCCGCCGCCATCGCATGCTCGCGGACGCCGTAGAACACGTTCCGGCCGCCCGGCTCGTCCCGCGACATGATCGGCTTGCCCTTCAACTCCGTGTTGTTCGACTCGCCCAGGTCCGCCGAACCGCCGACCAGCAGCGGCAGCGCATCGGCGACCGCGTTCGCCGTGTTGCCGGAGGCTGCGCGGGTCGCGATTTCTTTGTCCCCCGGCGAGAACGACGGCAGTGACGCCTCCCAGCCCTTCGGCAGCCGCCCGGCGATCGCATCGCGGAACTGCTGCGCCTCTTCCGGGAACGCCTTCGCGTACGCGTCGAACCGCTGCTGCCAGTCGCGCTGCCACGCCGCTCCGCGTTCGGCCAGCGATCGTGTGTGCGCCAGCGCGTCGTCCGGCACGAGGAACTTCGCGTCCTCCGGCCATCCGTACGCCTTCTTCGTCAGCTTGACCTCGTCCTCGCCCAGCGGCGCGCCGTGCGCCTTCGACGAGTCCTGCCTGTTAGGGCTCCCGAAGCCGATGTGCGTCCGGGCGCAGATGATCGACGGCCGCTCGTCGGCCTTCGCCGCCTCGAGCGCCTCCTCCACCGCCTCCGGGTCCAGACCATCAATGCGCGCAGCGTGCCAGCCGTACGCCTCGAAGCGCTTGCAGACGTCCTCGGTGAACGACAGCGACGTCGGCCCATCCAGCTGCACCAGGTTGTCGTCGTACAGCACGATGAGCTTGCCCAGCCGCTGGTGACCGGCGAACGACGCCGCCTCGTGCGACAGGCCCTCCTGCATGTCGCCGTCGCTCGCCAGCACGTACGTGTGATGGTCGACGATCGTGTGCCCCGGCCGGTTGAACGTCGCCGCCAGGAACCGCTCGGCCATGGCCATGCCCACCGCCGTGCCGAAGCCCTGCCCCAGCGGGCCCGTCGTCGTCTCGGTGCCGGGCAGCAGCTCGCTCTCCGGGTGGCCCGCCGTGGGGCTGCCCCACTGCCTGAAGTTCTTGATGTCGTCCAGCGTGATGCCGGGATACCCGAACATGAACTGCAGGCCGTACAGCAGCATCGACGCATGCCCCGCCGATAGCACGAAGCGGTCGCGGTCCGGCCACGTCACATCTGCCGGATTGTGCTTCATCGCCCGATCCCACAGCACGTACGCCATCAGGCCGGCGCCCATCGGCGCGCCCGGATGCCCCGAGTTCGCCTGCTGCACCGCATCGATCGCCAGCGTCCGGATCGTGTTCACGCACAGTTCGTCGATGGCGCTCAGCTTCTGGTCGATCATGCACACTCTCCCCTACGTGCAGCCTTCCGGCCTCCGGTCGTTCCGTCGCACATGCGACAGGAGCCCTGCGCAGATCCAGCGCGGGCTCCAGCTTCTCGATGCCGTGTCTGTCGCTAGATTCAAGATGCGGGCCCGCGTTCCACGGTGCGGATGGCGTCATGCCGCTTCTTCACGAAGTATACCGGCCGTCCGGGCTTCGAACCCTCCCTTATGTATCCCCCCGCCGCTTCGAATGCGTGACGTTTGCATCCTGGGCTACAACCACGCGCGGCGCCGCGCGTCCTGCCGCTCCGCGCGCGCCGCAGGAGTTGGGAAATGTGCAAAGGAAACCACAGGGGGCGCGTCGGGACGAGGTTCGGTAACCTTGCTGCCACGCCGAAATCCTACGCCAGGACGGAGTCGAACACGATGGTCACGCGCGTCCCGAAGGAGCACCTCACCGGCCATCGCGGCCAGAACGACGACATGGAGCGGATCATCGCCGTCTCCCGCGACACCGTCGGCAGCAAGAACCTCTACTCCAGCATCGTCCGCACCGCGCCCGGCGGCCGCACCGAGATCCACCACCACGGCGAGTGCGAGACCAGCATCTACATCCTCAGCGGCCGCGCTCGCTTCTACTCCGGCGAGAGCCTCCGCGACATCGTCGACGCCACCGAGGGCGACTTCATCTTCGTGCCGGCCTACGAGGTCCACGTCGAGGAGAACGCCAGCGAGAGCGACGATCTCGTCGTCCTGCTCTCCCGCAACTGCCCTGGCTCCGTCATCCACTACGTCGAAGGCGCCATCCCGTCCGAGTGAACCCCGTCCCAACCCCATGCGACAGCGCCCAACGCCGCCTCTCCAGAGATCCTAAGCCAACCTCTGTGTCCTCTGTGTCTCCGTGGTGAATCAAGATCCCAGCGCCCGGACCCGCTCATACAACGGCCGCAGTTCGTCAGGCACAGGCAGCTCATGGTGCCGAAGGTCCGTCCGTACCAACGCCGGATCCAGCGGCCGCCCGGCAAACAACGACAACCGCCCGACCGCCGTTGCCGTATCGCAGTGAAGCTCGCCGTAGTTCACAGCCGTCGCATCGAGGCTATATGCGTCGATGATCTCGAGCAGGCGCTCGTACTGCACGCGCCACACGTGGTGCACCGAGCGCTCCGCCTCCTCGCCCACCTGTCCGAAGTACCGCATCGTCGATGCCGCCACTTCCGCCGGGCTGCGCAGGCACACGATGACCCGCGGCCGCCCGTCCAGCACCGAAAGCCACGGCTCAAGCGTCCAGCAAAACCGCGGGTCCTTCCACGCAACCGTCGCCACCGCCGACTGCTCGACCATATACGGCACGTACTCCTGCGCCGCATCGATCATCTGTTGCCGCGTGGCCCACGAGAAGGGCGGCCCCACGCCTGCGGCATGCAGGACCGCCTGGTTGATCCTCACCACCTGCCGCTCTTCGAAGTATCCCTCGGCGTTGTGCTCGTCCCGCTCAATCAAATCATGTCCGACCGACAGGCCGGCTTCGTGGAGCAGGCGCGCGACCGCGCTCGTGCCCGAGCGGCCGCTGCCGCAGATGATGAACTGTGGGTGCGAGGCGCTCACGACCAGCGGTTGCTCTTCACGTAGTCGTCCCACGCCAGCCGCGCCGCCTCCGGGACCGACTTTGGCGGCTTCGCCCGGTACCCAAACCCGATGATGATGCTGATGCGCCACCCCTCGGGCAGCCCCAGCTTGTCGCGCCCGCATTCGACATGGTGGATGCTCACCGGGCACGATCCGACGCCTTCAGCCCACGCCGCCACCATCATGTTCTGCGCCGCCCGTCCCGCGTCGAACTCCTGGCGCGTTCCCGCCTCCGTCAGCACCACCGCAACCGCCAGCGGCGCCTCCGGCAGCCACGCCGCGAAGTCGCCGCACTCCGCCACGGCCGATCGCTGTGCCGGATCGTCGAGCATCACGAACCGGCACGGCTGGCTGTTCTTCGAGCTGCCCGCCATCCGCGCCGCCTGCACGATGCGCCGCGCGGTCTCCGCCGGCACCGGCTCCCCCGTGAACGCCCGCGTGTCGCGCTTCGACACGATCGTCTTGTATGTAAGGTTGTCATCAGCCATACCCGATTATCCCCCGGCCCCGCGCTTCATCCAACCACTGTGCACTGTCGACTGTCCCCTGTCCCCTGTCCCCTGTTCCCTATAACCTAGCCCCCATGCGCTACGGCTTCACCTTCCCCCTCGACGGCCTCCCCCTGCACGCCCACAAGGACGCCCTGCAGCAGGCCGAGCGCCTCGGCTACACCGACGCCTGGTCGTACGAGATCGACGGCGTCGACTGCTTCGCCCCGCTCGCCCTCGCCGCCGCCTGGACCGAGAAGCTCTTCCTCGGCACCGCCATCGCGAACGTGTACACGCGCGCGCCGCTCACGCTCGCCATCTCCGCCAATGCCATCGCCGAGGCCGCCCCCGGCCGCTTCGCGCTAGGACTGGGCGCCGGGTCGTCGGTCATCGTCGAACAGTGGGGCGGCGTGCCGTTCGAGCTCCCCTACCGCAAGGTCCGCGACGTGAACCGCCTCGTCCAGGAGATGTTGCGCGGCGAGAAGGTGACGGCCGATCTGGAGACGGCGCGCTCCAACGGCTTCAAGCTCTCACGCAGGCTGGCCCCCGCGCCGCCCGTCTACGTAGCCGCCCTGCGCGAGCGCATGCTCCAGCTCGCCGGCGAGGAGTCGGACGGCGTCATCATCAACTGGCTTTCCGCCGGCGACGTGCCGAAGGCCGTCGCCGCCGCCCGCAAAGGCGCCGAGAAGGCCGGCCGCGACCCCAACAAGCTCGAGGTCGTCTGCCGCATCTTCGTCTGCATGATCGAGGACGAGAACATCATCGACTTCCTCGGCCGCCGCATGATCGCCGCGTATCTGAACGTCCCCGTGTACGCGGCCTTCCACGAGTGGCTCGGTCGCGGTCCCGCCCTGCAGGGCATGTGGGACAACTGGAAGGCCGGCGACCGCAAGGCCGCCACCGCCGCCATCAAGCGCGAAACCATCGAGGAGCTCGTGATCTTCGGCAGCCCCGAGACCTGCCGCCGCAAGATCCAGGCCTACGTCGACAACGGCGTTACCGTGCCTGTCCTCAACTTCATCCCCGTCGCCCCCGACCCCGCCGGCCGCGCCGAGCAGTCCCTCAACATGATCCGCGCCCTCGCACCGCATCCCAACCATGCCTGACCCCGAACAGGCAATTCCACCTCAGGGCACTTCGGCTTCGCTGTTCCGAGCGGTCAGCGTAGAGGAAGCGAACGACCTTCGAGCTTCGCGGCGTTTTCGCGCGGTTCCGCACTCATTCGAGGGGAAGCTCTTTGCGACAACACGCGAGGACGCTATCTGGTGGGGCGAGATCCTGTATTCGAGTCTGAACAAGCCCTTCAGAGTTGTTGAGGTCAAGCTGGACAGGTCGTACCTTGATACACTCCCATTGGTCGACCCGAAGCCTGATGGACGGCCAGCCATCCATATAGACCGAGAGCGCCTTCAGGAGTTCAATGTGACCTTCGCGCAGATCCTGGAGCGAGACGTCCCGTGAGACCAGCGGCTATCCCGGCACGAGCGTACATCCGAGCACGAATCCGGCTGCTAAGCACGGCGGAGGGAGGTAGGCTTGGTCCCATTCTCTCCGGCTATCGTCCCGGATTTGTGCTCGGGGACGGCGCCACCTCCAAGCTCACCGTTCAGAACGACGCGTCTATCTTCCTTGAGGACGCTACGGAACTCGCGCCCGGAGAGTCCGGCATGGCCTGGTTGCAACCGCTCGTGCCCGAGCACTGGAAGGATCTCGCGCCGAAGGCCATCCCCTTCTACGAGGGTAACCGCCTCATCGGCGTGGCAGATGTCATCGAGATCAGGTCAGACCTGGGATCTCCTGCCAAATAGCGATATCTACGCCGTCACGGCCGCGAACGACGGATCCAGCTCGAACCGCACCTTCAGCGCCTTCGGCCCGCCCGGCCGCAGCACGCCATCGCTCCCACCCTCGAGGATCTCCAGCCGCTTGATGCGTGGGGCCAGGATCTGCATCGCGATCTGCCCCTCCAGGCGCGCCAGCGGCGCCCCCAGGCACACGTGGATGCCCATTCCGAAGCCCAGGTGCTTGTTCGGCGTGCGGTCGATGATGAAGTCCTCAGGGCTCGGGAACGCCGTCTCGTCCCGGTTCGCCGATCCCAGTAGCGCCAGCAGCCGGTCGCCCTTCGGCAGCACCGTCCCGCTGACCTCGACGTCCCGCGTCGTCTTGCGGATGGTCGCCGGGAACGGCGGGTAATAGCGGAGCGCCTCCTCGATGAAGCTCGGCACCAGGCCCAGGTTCGCTTTGAGCTGGTCCAGCACGTGCGGCATCTCCGAGAAGATGCGCGCCGAGTTCACGATGAGCCCCGTCGTCGTCTCGTTGCCCGCCACCAGCAGCACCCGCGACACCACGAGGAGATCCTCCATGCTCAGGTGCCCATCCTCCGTCTCCGCGTGGATCAGCGCGCTCAGCAGGTTGTCCTCGGGGTGTTGCCGCAGTCGCTCGATGTGCTCCCTGAAGTACGCGTCGAACTCGATGTTGATTTGCTCCAGCGACGTGTCCTCCGGATTGAACAGCGTCGTCCCCACGTTCTCGATGATCGCGTCGGACCACCGTTTGAACGTCGCCAGGTCCCCGTCCGCCACCCCCAGCATGTTTGCGATGACGCCGACCGGCAGCGGATACGCCAGCTCCTCGACGTAGTCCGCCGTCCCCTGCGCCAGCATGTGGTCGATCATCCGGGTCGCGTTCGCCGTGATCGCCTCCCGCTGCAGCTCGATCATCCGCGGCGTGAACGCCTTCTGCAGCAGCCCGCGCATCCGCGTGTGCACCGGCGGGTCGTCGAAGAGGATCGTCGGCGGGCGCGGCTCGTCCGCCGGGCGCTCCGCCACCTGCGAGGAGAACGTCTCCGGGTCGCGCAGGATGCGAATCACGTCCTCGTACCGTGCGATCGCCCAGAAGCCCGGCGAGATCTGCACCACCGGCTGGGTCTCCCGCATCATCTTGAAGATGGGGAACGGGTTCCCGCCCATCACAGGGCTGTCGAAGAAGCTCCGGATCGGGGACTCAGGCTGTGCGACCATCGGGCCTCCCGGCTAGATTCGCTTCAGGGCAAATTATTTAGGTATCAACAAAATAAACCGGCCCCGCAGCCGGTGTCAAGACTGCCGCAGACGGCTACAATCGAACTGCCCGGACCGGTTAGGAGAGCATCATGCCCGACGAGAACGCGAAGCCCGCGCTCGACCTGATGAACTACGGCATGTATGTCGTGGGCTCCCGCGGGCCGGCGGGCTTGAACGTCATGGCCGCCCACTGGCTCATGCAGATCAGCTTCAGGCCGCGCATGGTCGCCCTCTCCGTGGAGAACGACGCACGCACCCTCGCCAACATCCGCGAGACCCGTGTCTTCACCGTCAACATCATGGGCGAGGAGAGCCGCGCGCTGGTCGCCTCGTTCCTGCAGCCCGCTGACCCCCACAAGGTGCTGGGCCGAAACGCCGCCGGCCAGATGGTCGTCGACAAGCTCAACGGCGTCGAGTATAAGACGCTCGCCACAGGCTGCCCCGTCCTCCGTGACGCGCTCGCCTGGTTCGAGTGCGAGGTCGAGGGCGGTCTCCCCGCCGGCGACCACACCCTCGTCGTCGCGCGCATAACCGACGGCGGCCAGATCAACGTCGGCAAGCCACTCCGCGACGACGACCTCGGCTGGACCTACTCCGGCTAGCGCCGTGAGGGGCCGATCCGAGCGCCAAATGCCCGCACAGCCTCTACTTGCCCATGGGTCTCGACCGAGCCAGGGCGCGCCTCACGCACGCGCGCGATCGCGGCCGCCGCATCCAGACCCCGACTGACGTACCAGCAGGCTATGAGCGTGCCTGTGCGGCCGATGCCGTATCGGCAGTGGACCAGTGCCCCGCCGCCGTCCGCGATCGCGTCGGCGATGGCTTCGACGCCCGCCGCGAGCTGCCGCTGTCCCGGCGCACTGAAGTCCGCTACCGGGAGGTGTACCTGCGTCAGTCCGGCACGGCTCATCACGACATCGGAGTGCGGCTCCTCATCGACGTTCACGACGACCGTTACACCAGCAGACGCCGCGTTCCTCAGCGCGGCTCCGTCGGGAAAGGCCGAACCACACAACGCTCCGGGCTCGAACCATGTGAGGGTCAACGGTCTCAGCCCGCCCCCACCGCCGCCGTCACATCGCTCCTGATCTGCTCCGCCGCCGCTGTGCTGAACGTCCGCGGGTTCGCGACATACCGGTCCAGGAACAGCGTCATCACCGCCGCCACCTGCCGCCCGAACTCCGGCGTCGCGTCGAACGCGTGGGGCGCGTCGGCGTAGACGTGCAGCTCGGCCGGGACCACCGCCTCGATCAGCCGGTTGTACATCGCGAAGCTCGCCGCGTCCGGCACCAGTTCGTCTTTGTTCCCCGTGACCAGCAGCGTCGGCGGAAACTTCGGCGTCGCCCACTCCAGCGGGCTCGCCCGCCGCGCCACCTCCATGTCCGCGCCTCGCCCGAACAGGAACTCCAGCTCCGGCGCCAGCGGCTGGCCGGGCGCGTACAGCATCGTCGGCGCGTAGATCGCCACGCACGCAGCCACGTCCGTCGGCACGCCAGCGTTACCACCCTCGCCCTCGAACTCCGCCTCGTTCGGCGTGCCCGCCACCATCAACGAAAGGTGCGCCCCCGCGCTGTTCCCCTCCACGGAGATCTTCTTCGGGTCGATGCCCAGTTTGCCCGCGTTCGCGAGCATCCAGCGCAGGCACGCCTTCACGTCGTGGATCTGCGCCGGCCACTTCGCCTCGCCGCCCAGCCGGTACTCCGTCGCAACGCACACGTAGCCGATGCGCCCCAGCAGGATGCCGTAGCCATGGAGCTGGCTCCGGTCGCCGGTCATCCAGCCGCCGCCGTGGATCAGCAGCACCGCCGGACGGTTCGTCCCCTCTTGCGGCGGGTGGTAGACATTGCACTTCAGCTCGCGCCCGCCGCCGGTGCCAAAGACCACGTCCTGCTCGACCCTCACGCGACCCGTCTGCTGCTCCGCCATAGCTGCCTCCGATACCTGCGATAACTTCTTGCACCGACACTACGCCCGCGCACCGTCAGAAGCAAGATCCAGACTCAAAACGAGCCGTTCGTCAATTGGCCGCTACAGGGGGCGGTGCCTAGAATAATGCGCTCCGCCGAGGGGAGAACGCACGAGCACGAGGGAATATCGCCATGGCCCGTAAGAACGGCAGCCGCCCGAACGACCTGCCCGCCGCCACCTACACCTTCAGCATTCAGGCCCAGTATCCCAACAAACCCGGCATGCTCGCCCAGATAGCGACAGCCGTCGGCGACCGCGGCGGCAACATCGGCGACATCGACGTCGTGCGCACCACCGACGCGACCATCGTCCGCGAGATCAGCGTCTCCGCCCGCGACAGCGACCACGCCCGCGACATCGTCGAAGGCGTGAGGAAGGTGAAAGGCGTCCAGATTAAGAGCGTCGCCGACCGCGTCTTCCTCTCTCACCGCGGTGGCAAGATCGAGATCCGCAACAAGGTGCCCGTCACCTCGCGCCGCGACCTCTCGGTCGTCTACACTCCCGGCGTCGCCCGCGTCTGTCTCGCCATCGACAAGGATCCCGAGGCGGCGTACTCCATGACCATCAAGGCGAACACCGTGGCCGTCGTCAGCGACGGCACTGCCATTCTCGGCCTGGGCGATCTCGGCCCCAGGGCCGCCATGCCCGTCATGGAGGGCAAGGCCATGCTCTTCAAGTCGTTCGGTGGCGTCGATGCCTGGCCCATCTGCCTCGACACCAAGGACCAGGACGAGATCGTGAACATCGTGAAGGCCATCGCCCCCGGCTTCGGCGGCATCAACCTCGAGGACATCTCCGCCCCACGCTGCTTCTACATCGAGGAGAGGCTCAAGAAGGAGCTCGACATCCCCGTCTTCCACGACGACCAGCACGGCACCGCCGTCGTCGTCCTCGCCGCGGTCCTCAACGCCGTCCGCATCGTGAAGAAGGACATCACGGATCTCAAGGTCGTGGTGCTCGGCGTCGGCGCGGCCGGCGTCGCCTGCTCGAAGATCCTCATGTCCGCCGGCGTCGAGAGCATCATCGGGTGCGACCGCACGGGCATCATCTACAAGGGCCGCAAAGAGAACATGAACTTCATGAAGGAGTGGTTCGCCGACCACACCAACCTCGAGGGCATCAGCGGCTCCGTCTCCGACGCCATGGAGGGCGCCGACCTCTTCCTCGGCGTCGCCGGCCCCAACATGATCACCGTCGACGACGTGAAGAAGATGAACCGCGACCCCATCGTCATGGCGATGGCCAACCCCGACCCCGAGATCCGGCCCGAGATCGCCGGCCCGCACGTCGCCGTCATGGCCACCGGTCGCAGCGACTACCCCAACCAGATCAATAACGTCCTCTGCTTCCCCGGCCTCTTCCGGGGCGTGCTCGACGTCCGCGCGCGCCAGATCACCGAGCACATGAAGCTGGCGGCGGCCGAGGCCATCGCGTCGGCGGTGAGCAAGAACGAGCTGGGACCCGAGTACATCATCCCCAGCGTCTTCCATCCCAACGTCGCGAAGAACGTCGCGAAGGCCGTCTCCGACGCCGCCATCGCCGACGGCGTTGCCGAGAAGGAGAAGCCCTCCATCCCGGTGTTCATCTAGCCGGAGTCTCCGGCAGCACTTCCGCGGCCGCACCGTCGTGCCCGGGCGCGTGCTCGTTGATGAACGCCACGATCGTCCGTTTCGCGTCGTCGTCGGCGCTCCGGCTCGCCTCGTACACCAGCCACGCGCCCAGCGACGCCACCGTCACCGTCGCGAGCAACATCGAGTACCGCAGGCTGTCGCCTTCGTTGACCCCGCGAAGCTGGAACAGCTCGGACACCCCGCCGACCACCAGCGGCGCCATCGCCGCACCCAGCACCGACAACGACAGTCCAAACGCCGCGAACGACTGGCTCCGGATCCGCGGCGACGAACACGCCGCTACGATCGGGATCAGCCCGCCGGACCCGATCGACGCCACGAACCCGCCCCCGATCAGTAGCGCAAGCGTCACCGGCGCGAAGGGGATGGCGAAGGCCGCCGTCCACGTCACCAGCAGGATCACGACCGAGAGCGCGCCCAGCCGGCCCAGGTACCCGAACCCGCGATGCATCCGGTCGTCGGCGTACGGCCCCGCCAGCCACTGGCCCGCGAACGCGGCCACCGCCAGCGCGCCGAACACCGCGCCCGCCTCCTGCGTCTCCATGCCGAACCGCCGCTCGAACAGCGCCGGCAGCCAGACGATCACTCCGATCAACGTGAACCCGATCGCGGCATTTGCGAAGATCATGTACCGCAGCGTCCTCGTCCGTAGGATGGTGTCCAGGCTCTCGAAGAACCCCTTGCGGTCCGTCGGCTCTCGCAGAAACTCCGTCAGCATCGGGTTGTCGTCGATTGCCTCCTGCAGCTCCGCCTCGCCGCGCTTCGGCTCCCGCAGCGTCAGCGCCACCAGCCCGAAGATCAGTCCCGGGATCGCCGCCGCCGTGAACCCCCACCGCCATCCCACCCACGCGACGATCCCTCCGCCGGCCACCGCACCCACGATCGACCCGAACGCGTTCGCCGACCGCCAGTAGTTCATCACGCGGCCGCGGACCTGCTGCGGGTAGTAGTCCGAGAGAAGGCTCAGGTGCGTCGGCCCGATCGTGCCTTGCCCGACGCCCAGCAGCGCCCGCGTGAGGAAGAGCTGCCAGAACGCACGCGATGCGGCGGCGAACAGCCCCGAGCTGCCCCAGATCACCGCCCCGACGGCAAGGATGCGCGTGCGGTTCTGGTGATCGGCCAGGTTCCCCACCGGCAACGACAGGATCCCCGTCAGAAAGATCACGGCGAGCGGGAGAAACCCCACCGTGAAGTCCGAAAGCGCGAAGTGCTCGCGGATGTCGTCCAGCGCCACCGTCAACACCGCCCGGTCGAACTCGTCGACCGCGTTCAGCATGAACAGGATGATCAGCGGCCGCAGCGCGTACTGCCGAAGGCTCACCGTCCGGCGCTGCGGCTCGAGAGGCGACGCGGAAGGCTCGGCCGCGACGAGCGCCGACACGGCGGCGGTTGTAACGTCGCTTACAACGTCCGGGGAAGTCCGCTCCATGTCCGATTATGGTAGCCGCTGCCGTGGTTTAGGGCCTGCGCCGCCGGATGCGCGTCAACCACTCCACGAACTCTTCGTTCGAAAGCGCCTCCGGGACCATCCCCTGCACGTGCCGCACCGCCTCCGCCCCGCTCACCCGCCGCACGCCACAGACGATCAGCGCTGACACCAGCCCCGAGCGGTTCCGCCCCTGCGCGCACATCGTGACGATGCGCCCGCCATGCTCGATGAATACGCACGCCGCCTCCACCAGCGCGAACAACGTCTCGCCGTCAGGCAGGGGCCCGTCGTCGATCGGCCAGTGCACGTACGAGATCGCGGCGTCCAGCGGCGGCTCCGTGGCCGAAAACTCCTGCAGGTCGATGACGATCGCCGGCACGATGTTCCGCGCCCGCATCTTGGCGAAGATGCGCGCGTCCGTGTCCGACTGCCATAACGCCCCTTCGAGGATCTCCGTGATCGGCATCAGCCCATGGTAGCCCGCGGGCAGCCGCAGACCGGCTGCGCGGCCGAGGCCGGATCCATAGCGTGGACGTAGGTTTCGGCGAAACCGGACATTGCCCTGCGGATCACCGCCAGACGAGCATCTCGGAGGCGTTCTCGGTTATGTCGATGAATTACGGCTTCGTGAGCTGCGCGTCGTTGTCATACAGCTTGTACACCCGCACGCCGCCCTTCGCCCCGACCTCCAGGCACAGCCCGCACAGGATGCACTCGTCGATGTTCTCCTCGACCAGCGCCACGCGTCCGCCGTCCTCGGCGAAGATGTCGACCGGACACACCCCCGCCAGCGACTTCGCCGCCGCCCCATCGCCGGCAACAGCATCGTCCACCTCCACCCGCACGAACATGCCCGTCTCGGAACGCAGGGTCATCGTCGCGCCATCCCCATCTGTGTCTTCTGTGTCCTCTGCGCTGCCCGGGCCCCCGCCCGCGGTGGACCCGTCTGTGGACCCGTCACGCACCACCTCCGGCCAGCCGCCGCTTCATGATGTCCGGGATATCCTGGATCTCCTCCGCCACCGAGATCCCGGCGTCCTTCATGCGGGCGATCTTCTCCGCCGTCGTGTCTGCCTTGCCCTCGACGATCGTCCCCGCATGTCCGAACCGCATGCCCGGCATCTCGTCCATGAACCGCCCCGCCATGAACGCCACCACCGGCAGCCGAGACTTACTCTCCTTCATGTACGCCGCCAACTGCGCCTCCATCCGGCCGCCCGGCTCGCTGTAGATGACGATCGCCTTCGTCTCGGGGTCCGCCTCGAACAGCGGCATCAGCTCCGCGTACGTCGACCCGATGATCGCGTCGCCGCCGATGCTCACCGCCGTGCTCTGCCCCAGCCCCGCCGCCGTCAGCGTGTTCGCGATCTCGGTCGTCATGCCGCCGGACCGCGACATGATGCCGATCGGCCCCGGCGTATACGCCTTCCGCGCCGCCACCGCCGCGCCGCCCATCCCGCCCACACGCGACTTCCCCGGCGTCAGCACGCCCAGGCAGTTCGGCCCGATGATGCGCGCGCCCGCCCGCTTCGCGTACTCCACCATCTGCGCCACTTCCAGCCGGGGGATGCGTTCCGTCACGATGACGATGAGCTTGATGCCGTTCTCGATCGCCTCGAACGCCGCGTCGCGAACTGCCGGAGGTGGCACCGAGATCACGCTGCCATCCACCCGCTGCTTCGACGTGATCTCGCCCACGGTGTCGAACACCGGCACACCGTGTACGTCGCGGCCGCCACGCCCCGGCGTCACGCCGCCCACCAGCTTCGAGCCGTAGTCCAGGCACTCGCGCGCCATGTTCACAGCCTCGCGCCCCGTGATCCCCTGGATGATGAACGTCGTGTTCTCGTCGATCAGGATGCTCATGTCAGTTCACAGTTCACAGTTCATGGTCTGCAGTTCGAAGCCAAGTCCCCGTACCCACCCTCACCGCCGACAGGTCAGCACACGGTAGTGACTTTACGCATTGCCCCGTACGCTTGTGACGTTGCTGGGCATACACGTTCGGGTGCGGGATTCGAACCCGCGAGGCGCGGCCCCTCGCGCCCACGCCGAGCCGGCATACCCCGCCGGCAGGGTCTGTGCTCGCCCCTGGCAGCAGCTACCGACTTGGAGCTACTCCGCCAGATTCGTCTTCCAGTTAGCCTCCTGTATCAACGCATCGAGCTCGCGATGCGCCTTCGCCAAATCGTCCGCCTGCCGCTGAATCGCTGCAACGCTCACTGTGCTCTTGAACCGCACCTCTGACCTCGTCGTCCTCGACTGAGTTACCGTCGCATTCTGTGCAAGTTCTCGCAGGGCGGTGTGTTTGATACGCAGCACATCCCGTTCTGCAATTGCGTCCGCGATCGAACGGCCGCGACCGAGCTCGGTAGTCGAGTTAGTGCGGTTGATTCTCTTGATGGTCTGCTCCAGCTGAGCACTCAGCTGATTGAGTTCGGCCAGTAGCGCGTTCGGATCCTCTGCAGGCTTGTCTCCCTCCTGCACTTTGGCGTTGCGAAGCAGCCGTGCCTTCAGCTGTTCGATGCGTTTCTGGTAGTCAGCACGGAGGATCAGCGCCTCGGCGAGCTTTAGTGTCCCGCCGCGTGAGCCCCTCTTCGCATTTACTCTCTTCGCCGCTTTCTTCACGGCCATCACTAACCTCCTGCCACCTTCACGACGGCGCGCCGCGCGGCCTCGGACATCGGCACCGTGCGGTCCGCGTACTCGACGCCGTACTTCTCGAGAATCTTGAAGCCGTCTTCTTCCCACGACCCCGGGATGCGAAAAATGGCAATTTTTTGAGCCGGGTCGTACCCCGACTCGATCACGCCCTTGATCACGCCGCGCGCCACGATGTCCACGCGCGTGTTGCTGACGACGTTCATGATCACGCAGATCTTCTCGACGCCGGGCTTGCTGAGGATGAGCTTCGTCAGCTCTTTCGCCTTCCGTACGCTTGGGTTCCCGCCGATCTCGCAGTAGTTCGCCGGGCGCCCGCCGTGCTTCCGCAGCGCGTCGAAGATGGTGAGGCTGCCGCCGCCGGCGCCGATCACGCACCCCAGGTTCCCCTCGAACTCCACCACGCGCCCCGCGACGCCCCGGTGGTCCGACGCGTCGACCTGCGCGCCGCGGATCTCGAACTCGGTGGGCTCGCGCGCCTGCCGCGTCTCATCGGGGCCGATGCCCAGCTCCTCGAGCACGGCGCGCTGCTGGTCGCGCGCCTCCTCCTCCATATCCATGTGCGAGTCCAGCGCGATGAATTCGCCGTTCTCAAGCTGCGCCAGCGGGTTGATCTCGGCCAGCGTCAGTCCGTGCGCCAGGAACGTCCGCGCCAGCCGCGAGATGATCCGCGAGAGCTGGTTCAGCTCATTCCCCGAGATCCCAAGCAACGCCACCAGCTCCTTGAACTTGAACTCCTGCAGCGGCTGGAACGTCGAGAAGTGCACGCGCGCGACGTGCTCCGGGTGCTTCTCGGCGACCTCCTCGATGTCGATGCCGCCCATGTCGCTGAAGATCGCCACCGGCAGCTTCGCGTTCCCGTCGTAGATGATCCCCGCGTAGTACTCCTTCTTCACCGGCTGCTTGCTCTCGACCAGCACGCAGCGCGGCGCCTGGTCGTTGATCACCAGCTTCAGGATGTGCTCCGCCTGCTTGCGGGCCTCGTCCGCGCTCGTCGGGAACGTGATCCCGCCCGCCTTCATGCGACCGCCCGTCAACACCTGCGACTTCAGCACCGCCTCGCCGCCCCGGTCGCGGCCGGCGATCTCGCCGAAGATCCGCACCGCCTCGTCAGCGGTCGTCGCCGCCCCGCCCTTCGACGTGGGCACGCCGTTCTTCCGCAGCAGCGCCTTCGCCTCGAACTCGTAGAACCTCATTCGTAGTCCTCAGGATCTTCGACAGCCAACCCCAACGCTACCGCCGCCTCTCGCAGCGACCTGTCAGCCACGATGAACGCGCCGGCCTCCATGTTAGAGGCAGCCGTCCGTTCGAACCACTCAAGAGCGGAGGCCAACTGAACCGCGTCGAGGGCCCTCGTCCGTCCGGCAAACGCGCCTTGCAGTAGAAGCCGGGCTGCGTGAGTCACTATCTGTTCACGCACGGTGATCAGGTCAAATGCGCGCGTGTCACTGAGGAACCGCGCATAGCGTTCGTCGCGCTCATCGGCGCTGGACTGTCCTTCGGTGAATCGCCGCTGAAGGACAGACGCAATCTCGACAACACAGAATTCGGACGCTGCCAGACCACCCCGCGCGCGTTCGGATGCCCAGGCACTACCGCGCTCGGGGATGTACAACTTCGCGAGGCCACTCGTGTCCCAGAAGTCAGGCAATGCTAATATCCGCGGGCGTCGCGATCCTCGCGAATATCCTGCCACGCCTGGCGTTCGATCGGTTTGATGCGGGCGCGAAGTGTGTCCCGATCCGGGAGGTCAGGCCGCGGTCGCAGGTGCTCTGGCCATAAGCTGAAATCTATCGGTGGCGCGAGTATGTCGCCCAAAGCCTCACGGATGCGCTTCCGCTCGGCTTCGAGCGGATCGTCCGGCAGCTCCGCCTTCTCCCGCCGCCCCAACGCATGCCGCAGCCCCGCCAGCAGCGACGCCGTCGAAAGCGCCGCCGCCACCCCGATAAGCACCAGCACGAGATTCTTCTTCATGACAGGAGTATCGTACCGAATCGAGGCAAGCGTCAGACCCGCGCTGGAGCTGCCTCCGACCTCAGACCTCTGACCTCCGTCGACCCCGCTCACGCCACCCGCCCCATCACCTCGAGGATGTCGTAGCCCGACACCGCCTTCGACTTCGCCGCCATCTCTCGCAGCCACGACTCCTCCAGCGTGCCCGCCTGCACCGCCTTCGCCAGGTCCATCAGCATCGCCTTCGTCGTCGCCTCGTCGTAGAACTCGCCCGTCTCCGGGTCCGCGATCGAGCCGCCACCGAGCTTGTGATACACCTCCAGCGATCGCTTCGTCTTCGCGATCTGCTCGGCGTCCGGCGTGAACACCGCGTTGCAGATCTCCGCCTGCTGCGGGTGGATCACCCACGTGCCGTCCATCCCCAGGTCCCGCGAGCCCTCGCTCTTCTCCCGGAGCTGCTGCTGGATGACGGCCTTCTCGGCGTCCGGTGTGTCCGGCCGGATGAGGCGCAGGAACGCGTTGTCGATAACGTGCAGCCCCGCCGCCTTCGCCGCCACCGCCGTCGCCTGCTTCGCGTAGTGGAAGTTCCGGTTCTGGTTGTCGATCATCTCCCGTACGCCCATCGACGCGCTGAAGTCGGCGATGCCGAAGATCAGGCCCGCCATCCGCGTCGACGCCGTCGCGATCTTGTACGCGTTCACGATCGCCAGCGGCGTCTCGATCAGCGCCTCGATCTGCACGTGCGTCGTCCAGCCCCCCTGCTCCTCCAGCGCGTCCAGCAGCCGCGACAGGTGCACAATGTCCTCCGGCGTCTCCGTCTTCGGCAGGATGATGCCGTGGAACTTGTCCGGCGCACCGAGCATGATCGCCTGCACGTCGCCCAGGAAGTACTTCGACTTGATGTTGTTCGGCCGGATCGCGATGACCTTCTTGCCAAAGTCGATCGTGTTCAGCGCCTCCACCAGCGTCCCGCGGCTCTTCTCGCCCTTGAACTCGTACGGGCACGCGTCCTCGAAGTCCGGCATCACGTGATCCGTCGGTGCCTGCGCCGCCTTCTCGTTCATCTTTATCGTGTGCGCCGGATACGTCAACTCCGTCCGCGGAATCACGAACCGCCCCTGCTTCTGCATCACATACATGTCTCGAACTCTCCCGTTTTGTAGGGACTCTTCCGTTTTGTAGGGACGAAGCTTTAGCTCCGTCCCAGCAGTGTTCGGGACGAAGCTTTAGCTCCGTCCCTAGGCGCACTGGTTTACGAAGTCTGTCTGGCCGCGCGACCCCAGCGACCAGCGACTTACGCACCACTCACGAGCTGCCTCGCGATCACCTTCAACTCCAGCGTCGCCTTCACGCCCTCGAAGATCGGCAGCACCTGCGCGTCGACCACGTACCGGCTGATCCGGTCCTCTTCCGCGTACCCCCACCCGCCGTGCAACAGCTGGGCCTCCTGCGACGCCCACACCGCCACGTCCGACGAGAACAGCTTCGCCATCGCCGGCAGCAGCGGCGCCTTCCCCTTCGGGTCCGTCGTGCGCGCGACGTCGTACGTGAACTGCCGCGCCGCCGCGATCCGCGCCGCCATCAGCCCGATCTTGTACTGCGTCAGCTGGTACTCGCTGATCGGCTTCCCGAACTGCGATCGCTGCGTCGTGTACTGGCACGCCTTCTCCAGCGACGCCTGCGCCACGCCCAGCGCCCGCCCGCCCGTCTGCAGCCGGCCGACCGCAAAGCCGCCGAGCGTCAGGTAGAACCCCTTCCCGACGCCGCCCTCCTCACCGACCAGGTTCTCGGCCGGGACGAAGTAGTCCTCGAAGTTGAGGATGTACGAGTGCATGCCCCGATACCCCGGCGTCGGGATCGCCTCGCCGGTCAGCAGTCCGCCCTCCGGCTGCCGGCACTCGAACTTGTGGTCGAACGACCGCTCCTTCGGCACGATGAACAACGACAGCCCGCCGTACCCCGGCTTCGGATCCGTGCGCGTCAGCAGCGCCAGTACGTCGGCCCGGCCGCCGAACGTCGCCCACGCTTTCGCGCCGTTGATGACATACCCCTGCGTGCCGCCGCGCTCGCCCGGCGTCGCCTTGCACTGCACCGACGCAACGTCCGACCCGATGTCCGGCTCCGTCACGCTGATCCCCACCAGCAGCTCGCCTGAAGCCAGCTTCGGCAGCCACTCCCGCTTCTGCCGCTCGGTCCCGCCTTCGATGATCGCCCGCGACAGAATCTCGCACCGCGTCAGCAGGCTCCCGGCGATCAGCGACGCTGCCGACAGCTCCTCGGTCAGCACGATCATCGTCAGGTACCCCATCTCTGTCCCGCCGTACTCCGACGGGATCGAGCTGCCGAAGAACCCCAGCTCGGCGTACTGCTTGATCAGCGATTCGGGGATCAGCATGTCCTCGCGGTGGATGCGGTCGGCCAGCGGCATGCCGCCGTCGTCGCGCAGCACCTCTGCCTTCGCGAACTGCCGCGCGAACGCCCGCGTCTGCGTCGCGTCGTCGCTGTCCAGCTCGACGTTGTTCGCGGCCAGCCCCGCCAGCACCCGCGCGCCGAGCTCCCGCAGCCGCGCGTCGTCGAGCCCCTCCCGCACCAGCTCCAGCGTCTCGTCCGAGACATCCGCCACGTCCGCGAAGTCGCCCGGGTGCGCCTGCCGCAGCGCCAGCGCCTTCGACAGCACCTCCGCCGCGTACGCAAACGCCTCGTCCTCCGACAGCGCGTCCGCCCGCCCGGCGCCCGCCAGCCGCTCGCAGTACGACACCAGCGAGCGCGCCGACCGGGCCTCCGTCGCCACGTACGCCAAGCGCTCGCAGAGCACCTGGTGGTCGTCGATCTTCGCGCCCTGCGCCGTCAGTTCGGCCGCCCGCGCGACCGCCGCCACCGCCAGCGCCTCGGCCTCGGCCGCCAGCCGGTGCGCCCCCAGCAGCGCCGGCGTCGTCGTCGGTGATGTCATGCACGCCCCTCGAAGCAGGATTCTGCCGTCAGGCGAGCCATTCGCCCGCAGCGCCGTCATTCTAAGCCTCCGCGCTCCTAGGCTCACCCCGCCGGGTTGACGCGAAGATCCGCCCTCGACAGGGCAGCCGGCACGTGCGGCAGCGCGAGCCCGCACCGTCCGCCGACTCCCGTCTCGAGAATCTGCGCTGCCGCGCTCGGCGCGGTGACAATCTGCGCTGTCCGGCACCGCGCCGCGATGGATCCGTCCCCCTAGATCCCCCGCCGCAGCAGCCGGATCCCCGGACACTTGTACGCCGACGCGAACGCTGCGTCCTCCGCCTCCCACACCACCGAGAACCCCGCCTTCTCGTACGCCGCCTGCGCCCGGTCGTTCCCCATCAGCACCCCGACGTCCGCCGTCGTCGCCCCCCGCTCGCGGCCGCGCTCGACGATCGCCGCCAGCAGCCTGTCGATCAGCCCCTGCCGACGGAAGTCCGGGTGCGTCGCCACGTGCTCGACCACCCAGTTCGCCGGGTCGTGCGGCGGATTCACGGCCGCGATCGACCCCGCGCGCATCCATCCCGCCGCGAACTCCGCCTCCGTCCGGCCGATCTTGCGGTCGACCTCCTGCATCGCCTCGATGAGCGTGTGCGTCCCGTTCTCCGACTCGACGTACCCGCTCAGCGCCGCCGCCGGCTTCCCGTCGACCTCCGCCACCAGATACAACGAGTAGTGCGTGAAGTGCATGCGCTCGGTGGTACACAGCGCCTCGAGGTACCGCAGCGTCTCAGCCTCCGGCCACCCCGTAACCAGGTCCCACATCCCCACGTCCAGATGAGACCGCGCCGCCGTCAGCATCGTCCACGCGATGAACGGCGCATCCTCCCGCCGCGCCTCCACGATCCGCACCTGCGTCTCCGTCGTCATCGTGAGTCTCCTTCGTTCAGCCTGGATCGCAGGCGCCCCCGCCTGTGCGTGGCAGCCGGTCCCCCGCCTGTGCGTGGCAGCCGGGCCCCCGCCCGTGCATGGCAGCCGACCCCCCGTGCGTGGCACAGTCGTCCCCGGCTGTGCATTCCCCGGGCGCACACCACCGCGCGCCAACAGCCTACACCCGCCGAGCGCACCCAGCCCGGGCCATCAGACCCAATCTGTGTCCATCTGTGAAATCTGCGGATAGAACCGGCAGGGTCGAAGTTCAAACGCTGCCCAACATGCGACAGCGCCACAGCTCCCTCACCCGCGATCCCATCAGTGAAATCTGTGGTTCCGTCCGAACCCGCCGGACCGAGTTCCAAGCACGATCCTACATTCCGCAGCGCCACCGCTCGCGCACCCGCGATCCCCATCTGTGTCCATCTGTCGCAGAATCTGTGGATAAACCCTACACGGCAACAGCCCGCTTCGGCATCAACGCCACATAGTCCAGATCCAGCACCACCGCCGCCGAGTACCGCTCCCGCCCCGGCTCTCCCGTCCCGGGAGCCTCCACCACCTTCACCGCCACCTCCTCCGCGTTCGGGTCGACGTTCTTGCACGCCACCAGCCGCAGCCGCAGCGCCCCGATGTCCGCCCGCCCCAGCTCGATCCGCTCGACCACCTCCGTCCACGCGAACAGCGTGTCCCCCGCGAACGTCGGGTTCGTGTGCTGGCCCCCGTTCCACGCCGCCATCCCCAGCGCGTTCTCCAGCCCGTCGAACGACAGCGCGTGCGCCACCGAGATCACGTGCCCGCCGTACACGATCCGCCGCCCGTGCCGCGACGACGCCTGCTGGTGCTGATTGAAGTGCACCCGCGCCGTGTTCTGGTACAGCCGCGTCGCCATCTGGTGCTCCGCCTCCTCCAGCGTCATCCCCTGCGGGTGCGCGATCCGCTCGCCCGGCGCGTAGTCCTCCCAGAACCGCGTCCCGCCCGTCGCCGACGCGTCGAACCGCCGCACCTCCGGGAACCACACCTGCTCCAGCGACGCCTGCTCCGGCATCTCGGCGGGCTGGTCGGCTCCTGATGACTTGTCGGGCTCGCGCTTACCGCCAGGATCGGCGCCGGGTTTGCCCGGTCGCCGGCCGCCAGGATAAGCGCCCGCCGTGGCGGGGCGCTTATTCACCATCACCCACCGAAAGAACCGCAGCACCTCCTCGTCGCGCTGGTTGAACCCGATGGTCCGCACCCACACGACGCCCGTGTCGCCCTTCGACGTCTCCCGCCAGCCCAGCGTCTCCGTCGTCGCCCGCAGCGTGTCGCCCGTGTACACCGGGCGCAGGAACCGCAGGTCCGCGTACCCCAGGTTCCCCGGCGAGTTCAGCGAGATCTCCCCCACCGTCCGCCCGAACACGATATGGAACACCAGCATGTCGTGCACCGGCGCCCGCTCGAACCCCAGCCCCCGCGCAAACTCGTCCGAGCAGAACCGCGGGTTCCGGTCCCCCGTCAGCGCGATATACAGCGCCGTATCCCCATGCGTCAGCGTCCGCGGCACCGGATTAACCAGCACCTGCCCCGGATATAAATCCTCGAAGAAGTTCCCGCCAAGTTTGTTCACGCGACCATATCCTGACTAGAGCAGTTCGAGACACTCGAGTGGATCAACAACGAGCACCCGCAACCGGGTCTGGAGGTATGCCTTAACCTCTATCGTGTAGTCGCTTTCGCAAGCGACGAGCACCTGGCTCGATGTCCTCGTCGCCACCTCGACGAACACAACGTCGTCAGAGTCAAAACCGAGATCGTCAAGGCCTGTGCGGTCGCGTCTCGACAGGGCCTTGTAGGTTCTCTCCGGAGCGGGGCCCTTTGTGAGCATGTGCTGCAGCCATTGCGCCCCGACCGATCCGCGGCCAAGGTTCCGCCGGTACTCTTCGATAATGGTATCCATCGGGTCGAGAGCAATCCGGTGGCGGCGTTCTATGATGGCCATCAACAGGCGATTCCGGCTAAGGTCCAGATCCTCCGCAGGATTCCCTGCGTGAACCACGACCTGGGTGTCAATCACGAGGGTCAGCGAATTCTGCGTCGGCGGCCTCCCGCGCGGCCTTGGCGTACTCAAACGCCTCGGTGAGGCCTTCGGCGAAAAATCCCGCAGGCCAGTCCAGTAGCTCTCCGGTCGGTGTGACCTCGATTCGCCGAAGGCGGCTTCCTCCTTCGTCAACCTCCACGAAGTAGATGCCCACTTCATCCGCCGCAATCTGCCCCTGTGCAATTCTGCGCTGAAGCCTGGTCAAGAGGTGTTCACTGTGCGTTTCAACAATTAGGCGCCTGTTCCGAAGCGCCAAATCTATGAACATGTCAGCCAGTTCGGCTTGGACGCGCGGGTGAAGGTGTATCTCTGGTTGCTCGAACAGAACCGTCTGGCGCGCGCTTGAGAAGAAGCCGAGCACGACCACCGGAAGGATCTGGGAGACGCCAAAACCCACGTCGGCGAGATTAACCGGGAAACCTGTCGCGGGATCCATCAACTGTAGCTCGTAGTGGGCCTTCCCAACGCGCACCACATTGAGATCCACAGCTAGGCCGAGGCGTCTCAGCCATTTCCGGGCACTTTCCATCACTTCGCCACGCTGCTTGCTTTCACTCGACAAGTAGAGGAGCTGCGGTGCCAATTCACCTTGAGCACCTACATCGGACGGTGTCTCGCCACCAGCGAGATAGAAACGCCGGGCGGGCTCGCGAAGTGGCGCCAGGTGACGAATGTTGAGAAGGTTTCGTTCGATCGAGCTGAAGGCCGCCTCCGCAAGGAAGACAGCCTCCCGCAGGTCCTTGTCTGCTTTCCCGGACCTGTCGTAGTAGATCGCCATTGGATCTACATAGAAGTTCCTTCGGGCGAGGACTCGAAATGCGGGAGAAGTCGACGTGCCGATTTGAACGAGTTCGTCGTGATCGGGCGCTGCCTTAGCAACAGATACCTTGAAAGACGGACGGCCCGGGCGGGCGGGCGAAGTTAACCGATAGATTGTGCGGCCGCTGAGAAGTAGGTCGACGGAGTTGACCGCGATCCTATTTCTCGCCGCCTGTCGGAACGATGCGGCCAGCCGAACTCGTTGAGGTGGTTGATCGGCATCTGGTCTGAACATGCGCAGTTCTTCTGAAGACGCCAGGCATTCGACTTGCATGCCAAGCGTTGCCTTTGTGTCGTGACCGCGGATGAAATCTCGATAGCTCCCCAGTTCCAGCTGTTCTGGGACGTTCGCGATGAGAGCGCTCTCTCGATCTCGGCTTGCCAAAGTCTGCGATAGCATCAGTAGCGCCTGCATCAGCGTCGTCTTGCCGGCAGAGTTGGCGCCAAACAGCATGGTCAAGGGTCGAATTTCGAAGTCGCCGGAGTCCACGAAAGACTTGAAGTTGCTAATCCTAAGTGTGGTCAGCATGAGGTTCTAACAATCCGCTGTCGTCGATTCGGCAACCCTGGGTCGGCGCGCCGTTCAGGTGCTATGCCAAGTCTAGACCGGTGAACGCCTTTGGCCCACCTCAATCTCGATGCTCAGCCGGTGAACCCCCATCCCCTCCACCCGCCCCCGCAGCCGCCGCAGGCATCCCCACCGTCATGCCGAACGCCCGCGGGCCCACCGCCGCCCGCGTTCGCGCCCAACGCGCGCGTCCTTCACCATATGGCTGTGGTCGCCCCTGACGAGAGCCCGCTGGACTTCGCCGTGCTTGATAGCGACCTCCTTTCCGACTTCGCCGGCTTCTCCTGCGGAGACGAGGACTGGGAGGCGGATCTACGTGACTTCCTGCTGAACGACGCGCTCCGCCAGTCGGACGGGCGCTTCAACATGACGCACGCCTTCTACACCCAGCAAGACGAGCCCGTGGGTTTCGTCAGCCTGTCGAACGCGCAGGTGGATCGAAGCGACGCAGGACTGCGGCGCCAGGCGCCGTACGCCGTCGTACCAGCGTTGTTGATCGGACGACTCGCGGTCGACCGCCGGTACCAGGGCCGCAGTTATGGACGCCACGTGCTGGGTTTCGTGCGGGAACTCGCGAAGTCCCTGCCTTCCGGGTGCCGGATCCTCGCCCTGCAGGTCGACACGAGGAACGAATCCGCGATCCGCTTCTACGAGCGGGAAGGCTTCTCAAAGCCTCCAATCGCGGTGAACCGCGGCATGCAGTGGATGTTTTACGACTTGGGGCCCAGGTGAGAGTTCCGCATCTGCGCGTGCTTCTTGCGGTCGAGCGGGCGCATGCGCGCGACGATGGCCTTGTCCTCGCGCGCCTGGCGGTCGCGCTCGGGGTCGGGCTTCTCGCCCTTCTTGAGGAACTCGGTGAACCATGCGGCGGCCTTCCCAGTGAGGACGGGGATGGGCTCAATCGGCTTCGCCATGGCGTATTCCTCCGGCCCCCAGTCTAGCGCACGCTCCGCACGATTGCCGATAGCGCTTTGAAATGAGCACCACGCCCGCCTGAAACAGGGGTTTCACGCACGACGCCCACGCCACCGCACCCACCGCCCGCCGATAGACTGCCCCCAATGACAGACTCCCCCGCTGCACTTTCCCTCGACCCCCTCCTGCCCCCGCAGATGGCCGAGAAGGCCGAGGCCCTCGGCGTCGCCAAGGCGCGCATGCCGCTCGTGACAACGTTCGTGCTCGCCGTGCTCGCCGGCGCCTTCATCGCCCTCGGCGCCGACTTCTACACCGCCGTCACGACGGACACCGGCCTCGGCTACGGCCCCGCGCGCCTGCTCGGCGGCCTCGCCTTCAGCCTCGGCCTCATCCTCGTCGTCATCGCCGGCGCAGAGCTCTTCACCGGCAACAACCTCGTCGTCATGGCCTGGGCCAGCCGCCGCGTCACCGCGCTCGAGCTCGCCCGCAACTGGGCCGTCGTCTACGCCGGCAACTTCGCCGGCTCCATCGCCACCGCGCTCCTCGTCTACTACAGCGGGCAGTGGAAGTTCGACGGCAACCAGGTCGGCGCCAACGCCGTGCGCATCGCCGACCACAAAGCCGGCCTCGATATCGGCGAGGCGGTCGCGCTCGGCATCCTCGCCAACGCGCTCGTGTGCCTCGCGGTGTGGCTGACCTACAGCGCCCGCAGCAACATCGACAAGGCCGTCGCCGTGGTCTTCCCCATCACCGCCTTCGTCGCCAGCGGCTTCGAGCACAGCGTCGCGAACATGTACTTCATCCCCCTGGGCCTGCTGATCAAGCGCGAGTCCGCCGTCACAGACCTCGACGCGATGTCATCGGTCGACCTCTCGGACCTCACGTGGGCGAACTTCATCACCCACAACCTCCTCCCCGTCACCGCCGGCAACATCATCGGCGGCGCCCTCATGGTCGGCCTCGTCTACTGGTTCATCTACCTCCGCCCCAAACCCGGCTCGAAGTAGATCGCAAAGGCGCCCGCCCCGTAGGGGCGAGGAACTGCCTCGCCCTGCAGTGACACCACTCCCGCCCCATGCGACAGCGCCACCACAGCCTCTCCCGCAGTCCCACCCCAGCCTCTGCGCCCTCCGCGACTCTGCGGTGAATCCCCAGTACCTGCACCACACCCCATGCGACAGCGCCACCACAGCCTCTCCCGCGATCCCACCCCGGCCTCTGTGCCCTCTCTGTCTCTGTGGTGAATCCCCAGTCCCAGCACCCATCGCGCATGCGGCAGCGCCACCGCAGCCTCTCCCGCGATCCCAAACCAGCCTCTGTGCCCTCGGTGTCTCTGTGGTGAATCCAAAACAAAATGCACAAAAGTGATCCAGCCCCCTTGGAGTTCGCCCGCCCCATCCCCCACGATCGCCAGAGCCGGTCCATCGCCAACAAATGGAGATCCCCCATCAACCCGGAGAAGCAGCGCCCCCGCCCGAAAAACATGAAAAGTGCCGAGCAATTGAATCTGGAGCGGCAGCGCCCCGCCCGAAAACACGAAGGGTGCCGAGCAATTAGCATCGATCAATCAATTCAATCAAACAGCACCCGCCCGCAGATTCAGCGAGCCCCGCAGATCTTTGATTGCCCGGACCTCCAGTCAATCAAAGCAATCAAAACTCCAGCTTCAAACCTCCTCCGCAGCAATCAAACGCCAGCTTGAAGCCGCCTCGAAGGAGAATCGCCAACACAATCAAACAGCAGCCGCCGGGGTGGCCGTGCTCCGCCGGCATGACAGAATGCCCGCGATGAACAAGCGCCAGCGCAGGCAGCGCCTCGATACCACGCTCGTCGAGCGCGGGCTCGTGGCCTCACGCGAGAAGGCCCGCGCCCTCATCCTCGCGGGCGAGGTGCTCGTCGCCGGGCAGGTGGAGGCCCGCGCCAGCGCCCTCGTCGGCGCGGACGCCGTCGTCGAGGTCGCGCACGGCGCGCGGTTCGTCTCCCGCGGCGGCGAGAAGCTGGACCACGCGCTGGAGCGCTTCGGGATCGAGGTCTCGGGCCTGGTGGTGCTGGACGCGGGGGCCTCGACCGGCGGCTTCACCGACTGCCTCCTGCAGCGCGGCGCGGGGCGCGTGTACGCCGTCGATGTCGGCTACGGCCAGATGGACGCGCGCCTGCGCGATGACGAGCGCGTCGTGGTGATGGAGCGCACCCACGTCCGCGACCTCGCGTCGCTGCCGGAGCTACCCGATATCGCGACCATCGATGTGTCGTTCATCTCGCTGACGCAGGTCCTGCCGAACATCATCCGCCTGCTGCGGCCGCGCGCCGACATCGTCGCGCTGGTGAAGCCGCAGTTCGAGGCGGGGCGCGGCGAGGTCGACCGCCGCGGCGTGGTGAAGGACGCCCGCACCCACGCGACGGTCATCGGGCGCGTGGCGTGGTGGTGCGTGAACCATGGTCTGCGAGTACGCGGCGTCGTGCAGTCGCCGCTGTTGGGGCCCGCTGGCAACCGCGAGTTCTTCCTCTGGCTGCGGAAGGACGACCGCTAGTTCACCGCACCACAGGCGTCGAGCGGAGGCGCAAAGGACGCGGCGATTCTTGTGAGGATGGGAGGCGGCAGCGGTGATGAGAGCGGCGAACGCGGTCAGCAGAGCGCAACAACGGAGGCGCTCCCCCGAGGCCTCCGTTGCTGTTGTGCGTATTAGGTTGCGGACGCGTCGCGGCAGCCCGCCCCTACCAGATCATCGGTTGAGAACGTCCTCGATGATGAGCGTGGGGCCGGCGTCGGGGACGAACACCAGGTCGAGCGGGTTGTCCGGGTGGACGGACGACTTCTCCGGCAGCTCAACGGTCATGAGCGCGTGCTCGCCGGGGTCGAGGACCTGGTCGCCGTTGCCGTTCTCCCACTGCACGCTGTACGTAGCGGGCACGGCCGCAAGCGCGGTCTCGGCGAGCGCGGTCTCGGCCCGAAGCCGGCCGCTCGTGAGGTCGATGCCCTCCTCGCCGCGCACGGCGATGGGGACGATGAGCTTCGTCACGACGTCGCCGGTCGTCTCGACCTGCACGCCGCCGTCGAGCTTCAGCATCGACGGAAGCTGTTGGGGCGAGGATTCGCCGCCGCTCGGACTGCCACCGCCAAGGCTCCACGGCTCGAAGAGCCACAGCGCCAGGCCCGCGAACGCCGCGAGCGCGATGAGGGAGATCGAACGGGTCGAGTACGTGGCTCGATTCAGCGACATGGTAGGGGTGGTTCTCCGGGGTTGGCCTTCACGTCGGCCGGTTCACCTATGAGAACGAGGCGCCGCAAAGGCGCGTTTCAGGGGCGGAACCGCAGATTTCGATGAATGGCCCGCAGTTCGTGGATCTCACAGATTCGAAGGGGGCTGGCCGGGACTCTGGCGGCGGTGGTGTTGGATTGGTGCTGGCCGGGATTCGGCGCGCGCGGGGGCGGCCGCGCTCCATTCTCGTCTACTTGCCGAGCAGTTCATTGGCGCGGGCGGTGATGGCATGGCAGAGAGCGACGGCGAGCGCATCCGTGGCGTTGAGGTCACCCGGCAGGTCGTCGACGCCGAGCTGCAGGCGGAGCATCTCGCGCACCTGTCGCTTGTCGCCCTGGCCGTACCCGGCGACCACGGCCTTGATGCGCGCGGGCGGGTAGTGGTGCACCTTGAGGCCCGCGAGGGTGCCCGCGAGCATCGCCACAGTGCGAGCCTCGCCCACGGCCATGGCGGAGCGCACGTTCTCGCCGACGAAAGGCTCTTCGACCGCCATGACGCCGGGCTGGTACTTAGCGATGACGTCACCCAGTTCGGAGAAGATGTGCTGGAGGCGCTGCTCGATCGGCCACTTCGCGGGCGGGGCGATGACGTCGCAGGCGACAGCCCGCGGTTCGGCGCCGTTGAGCGCGACGACGCCCCAGCCGGTCACGCGGGTGCCGGGGTCGATGCCGAGGATGATGGTCGTTTTAGAATCCATGGAGTACACAGAGTGGCGTTGAGAACCCTGGCGTCACGCCACAGCCCCGGCGGCTCGGCCACATCAACCGGCGTAGGCGGCGAGAGCGGCGTCGCTGAATTCGGCGTTGAAGTAGACCTTCTGGACGTCGTCGAGAGCCTCAAGCTTCTCGACGAGGCGCAGCATGGAGGCGGCGTCCTTCTCGTCGAGTTGCACGGTGGCCTTGGCGGTGCGGGCAATCTCGGCGGAGTCGAGCTTCAGGCCGCTGTCGTCGAGCGCCTTCTTCACCTTCTCGAGGTCAGAGGGCTGGGTGTAGATCTCGACGGCCCCGTCGGTGATGGCGAAGTCCTCTGCGCCGGCGTCGATCGCGGCCATGGCGATGTCGTCGGGATCGCGGCCGCCGGCGGGGACGTTGATGACGCCGCGGAGCTCGAAGTTCCAGGCGACGGACCCGGCCTCGCCCATGCTGCCGCCGGAACGTGCGAAGACGTTACGGACCTCGGCGACAGTGCGCTTGCGGTTGTCGGTCGCCACTTCGACGATGAGCGCCGCGCCGGCCGGACCGTAGCCCTCGTACGTGATCTCTTCGACATCCGCGCCCTCGCCGCCACCGGAGCCCTTCGTGATGGCGCGCTGGATGTTGTCGAGGGGCATGTTGTTCTCGCGCGCCTTCTGGACGGCGAGGCGGAGACGGAAATTGGCGTCGGGGTCACCGCCACCTTGCTTGGCGGCGATGATGATCTCTTTCGAGAGCTTGGTGAAGAGCTGCCCGCGCTGCGCGTCGGCGGCGCCCTTCTGACGCTTGATGGTGGACCATTTGGAGTGGCCGGACATGGCTGGTTACAGGGCCTCCGTTGGTGAAGTAGGGTGGTCGGCGCGACCGCAGCATTCTAGCAAAGGGCGGAAATTGGCGGTCGGAGGTCGGAGGTCGGAGGCCTCAGGGCCGGAGCGTCGTGTTGTCGATGAGGCGGGTGGGGCCGAAGCGGACGGCGAGGGCGGCGAGGGCGGGGCGGCCGATCGTGGCGAGCTCCTCGAGGGTGTCGGCATGGGCGATGCTGATGTAGTCGATCTCGGCCAGGGGCTCGGTGGCGATGAGGGCGCGCATTTCGGCGCGGATCTTGTCGGCGCTGCGCTGGCCAGCGGCGACGCAGTCTTCGGCGAGGCGCAGGGCGCGTGAGAGGACGAGGGCGCCTTGTCGCTGGTCCGGCGTAAGGTAGGCGTTGCGGCTGGACATCGCGAGGCCGTCGGGCTCGCGTACGATGGGCATACCGACGATCTCGACAGGCACGTCGAGGTCGCGGACCATGCGGCGGACGACGGCGAGCTGCTGGGCGTCTTTCCGGCCGAAGTAGGCGCGGTCGGGCTGCGCGATCTGCAGCAGCTTCATGACGATGGTGGTGACGCCCCGGAAGTGCGTGGGCCGGCTGGCGCCTTCCAGGCGGGCGGTGAGGTTCTCGACCGTGACATAGGTGCCGAAGCCGTCCGGATACATCTCCTCCACGGTCGGGATGAAGACGGCGTCGCAGCCCTCGGCTTCGAGGAGGGACAGGTCGCGGGCATCGTCGCGGGGGTAGCGGGAGAGGTCCTCCGTCGGGGCGAACTGCGTGGGGTTCACGAAGATGGTGGCGGCGGTGTGGTCGTTATCGCCCTTCGAGGCGCGGACGAGGGAAAGGTGGCCCTCGTGGAGGTAGCCCATGGTGGGGACGAGGCCGAGGCTGCCGGTCAAGGCTCGGCGGTAGCCGCGGAAGTCGGCGATGGTTCGGGCGATCAGCATGGGGTGGTGGGGTGGTCGCTGGTCGGCGGTCGCTGGTGCCGCGCGGCCCGCGACAGCCGCCGGGATGACGCAGCGGTGGCGTTTCGGGGAAGGACACGTCTGAAGACCTGTCCGTACGGGGTCCGGCGGCGGCGGACGCACAGCCAAGGACGGCTGCACCACATTGCGCGGGCGACAGCACGGCGCGGACTAGGCATCGAGGCCGAGAGCGTGGCGGCGCTGGATGTTGGTTTCCTGGCGCGGGCTGAGCTCAGCGAGGGCGGCGGGGTCCATCTTGAAGCTCTGCTTCGTCGTGGGGAACGCGCCGGTGCGGACGTCGGCCGCGTACTTCGCGACGGCGTCGCGGATCTGCTCGCCGATGTTGGCGTAGCGGCCCGCGTGCCTGGGGACGAACTTGTCGTACATGCCGAGGAGGTCGTGGAAGACCTGCACCTGTCCGTCGCAGCCGGCGCCGGCCCCGATGCCGATGGTTGGGACGGAGAGACGCTCGGTGAGGAGCGCCGCGAGCGGCGCGGGGACAAGCTCGAGCACGATGGCGAATGCGCCCGCCTGTTCGAGCGCCTGGGCGTCGTGCATGAGCTGGACGGCCGCTGCGGGCGTCTTGCCCTGCACCTTCCAGCCGCCGACCTGGTTCACGGACTGCGGGGTGAGGCCGATGTGGCCCATCGTTGGTATGCCGGCCTCGACGAGCCGTTGCACGGTCTCGGCGGAGCGGACCCCGCCCTCGAGCTTCACGGCGCCACAGTTCGTCTCCTGGAGGAAGCGGGCAGCGTTCTTCATCGCGTCCTGCCAGCCCGTCTGGTAGCTCATGAAGGGCATGTCGCCCACGACCATGGCGTGCTGGGCGCCGCGGACGGCGGCCTTGGTGTGGTGGATCATGTCCTCCATCGTGACGGGGAGGGTGGAGTCGTAGCCCAGGACGACCATGCCGAGCGTATCGCCAACGAGGATCATGTCGACACCAGCCTCATCGACGAGGTGGGCGGTGGGGTAGTCGTAGGCGGTCATCATGACGATCTTGTCGCCGCGGCGCTTCATGTCGCGCATGTCGGCGGTGGTGATGCGGGCTGATGTCGTCGTCATGGTCGTGTGCCTCCGGTCGGAGAGCGGGCACGCCGCAGCGTGCCCCTACGTTAGGGCTGGTGCTGGATCGATGTGGTGGCCGGTGCGGGCGATGCGGTTGTGCTCGTCGACGTAGATGAGCTGCGGCTGGTGCTCGCGGGCGTGGGCGCCGTCCATGGTCTCGTAGGTGAGGATGATGACGGTGTCACCGGGGCTGACGAGGCGGGCGGCGGCGCCGTTGATGCAGATCTGGCCGGAGTCGCGCTCGCCCTCGATGGCGTAGGTGGTGAGGCGTGAGCCGTTGTCGACGTCGAGGACGTGGACCTGTTCGAAAGGGAGGATGTCGGCGGCCTCCAGCAACGTGGAGTCTATGGTGATGCTGCCCTCGTAGTGGAGGTCGGCCTGGGTGACGGTGGCGCGGTGGATCTTGGACTTCAGCACGGTGCGCATCTGCGGTCCCTCGTCGGGGCACCGCTCCCGTCGCCGGCTCGCTTGCACCCCTCCCCGTCTCCCCGCGCGGGCTGCGCAGCCCGCGCCACGGTGGCTATGAGGACAAGCAAAACGCCTCTCCGGATATGACCGAAGAGGCACGAGGATCGACGCGCGCGTCTCGCCGTGAGTGCCGTCCCGGTCCTTCCGGATCCAGGCAGCCGGGTGGAGAGAAGTGCTCCTATTACCAGGCTCACCGCCCCTGCGGGTCGATGGCACTTGCACGATAGGGCCAACGCGGCTGGCGTGTCAAATGAGGGACGTCAAATCCTGGAAGGCCGCAGCCGGCCAAGCCCCGAACCAACAAGTCGCCATGAATTAGCGCGTCGCAGTCACCAACCTGGAAGCGACTACGGCCCTGCGCCAACAGATCTGTCGCTATCACCACAATGCACAGCCGCCCACGCCTGTGCCACACCGGTGGCATGACCACAGGCGCGGGCGGGCTCCTACGGCGACTCTTCGAAGGGTGTCCGCCCTCCATTTGCGCGGTCATCGACGTGATCGATCTTGGTGACGGGAGGCATCGAAAGAACTGATCACATTTGTTAGCGGGATGGGTAGTCAGTGAAGCTGGGCGCGGGTATACTCGGCGGCAATGGACGATGCTTCCCGCACAACCCGTGGCGGGGTGGGTGCGGCAGTCATCGCGCTGGGGCTGATCGCGCTCGCGCTTTCGGCGGGCTGGCTCTCCGGCGCGATCCTCGACGGGCATCTCCCGAAATGCCCAACGGCATGCGCGTCGTCCGCGGCGGCCGATTCGACGACGACACCAGCAGCCGACGTGCTGGGCACGAGCTCGACGCCGGAGCCGACGCCGACGGAACCACCGGACTTTCCTTACGTCAGCGCACGCTCGATCGCTGTGATCGACGCCGGGTGCGGCGCGCTCATGTTCGGGCGCGACCAACGGTTGCACCTGCCGCCGGCCAGCCTGACGAAGCTGATGACGGCGGCGGTGGCGCTAGACCGCGCAAAGCCCAACACGATGATCACCTCGGATGTGGACGGCGCGAAGCTGAACGACGAGACGGGCTCGACGGTGATGGGGCTGCGGCCCGGGATGGAGCTTTCGCTGCTCGACCTGCTGTACGGGCTGCTGCTGCCGTCGGGTAACGACGCGGCGATCGCGATTGCGGAGGGCGTGGGCGGGTCGGAGGAGAAGTTCGTCGAGCTGATGAACGAGAAGGTGGAGTCGCTGGGGCTGGAAGACACCCACTTCACGAACCCCCACGGGCTCACAGAGGACGACCTGTACTCGAGCGCGTACGACATGGCGATCCTGGCGCGATATGTGATGCAGAACGAGACGCTGCGGCAGATCGTCGCATCGATCTCGTGGCAGCCACGGTGGGACGGTCCACCGGTGTGGAATGGGAACGAGTTCCTGACCAAGTACGAGGGCGCGGACGGGGTGAAGATCGGCTACACGGAGGAGGCGCAGCAGACGATCGTGGCGTCGGCGACGCGCGGCGGACGGCGGATCGTCGCGTCGCTGATGCGCAGCCAGGACCGGTACACCGACTCGGAGCGGGTGCTGGACTGGGCGTTCTCGAAGCCCTCGGCGTGTCCGTAGAGGAGTGGTCAGTTATCAGTTCTCAGTTATCAGTTCCTTGAGACCACCCACTGGTCTTTGCTAACCGAGACGGCTCCCTCCCGCCAACGACTCCAAAGAGGTGCGCCCCCACACGCACCCCCCGCGACGCTCGGCCGAGGACGGCTGTGCCACATAAGTGGGCACCAGACGAACACAAAGCAAGAAGCCTCCGATTTCTCGGAGGCTTCTTGCCGTTGGAGGAGGAGGAGGCTGATATCGAAGAGAAAGAAAATCCGCCGAAGGCTGGCCCCTGGCGGTCGTGCCTTCTCCCTCTTATGCCTACGGGGTTAGCTGTCGGGTTCGGCTCGAGAGAGTTCGCCTAGCCGCCCTTCGGCGACATTCACCCCTGCGTCTGGGTCCCCCGTCCCGCTTTATGTCGCGGGTTCGGCTCTATTCTGTTGTGAACGCAGCGTAACTCCGCCGCGGATCGATGTCAAAGCTGGCGCAGATTCGGGGCGACAGGAATCGTCGAGGAATTTTGGCGGCATGACCGTTTCGCGACAGCTCTTATGGCGAGTAGGTTATGACTAGCTCCGACGGCGCATCGACATCGACGTCCACGCACGCGGCGCCGCTGCTGCGCGCAATGATTACCGCCCTCCCGTCCAGCGTGGCCGCGTGAGGCTCGCCACCCGCGAGGTAGATGCGGCGCCGGCGGCGGCCGGCGAGATCGAGCGTGAGGCGCAGCTCGCGGGAGGCCGCGCTAAACGTCTGGGCGGTGACGTCGAGGACGCCAAGGCCGACGTGGGCGGTGGTGCCGACAAGACGCGGACGGCCGTCGGCGGGACGAAGGGCGATCAGGCGGGCGGCGTGGGGCGCGACGAGGTCGAAGGTGAGGCTGCCGGAGCAGACGCCGCGGTATCGCTCGTCCCAGAGCTCGAAAACGTGCCAGTCGCCGGCCGGGAGTTCGATCGCCAGGTCGCGGGTCACGTCATCGAAGTTGAAGAGGCCGATGAGGCGGACCGGATCGAAACCGCGGTCGTAGGCGGCCTCGAAGCGCTCCGGCATGTCGCGCTCCATCAAGTCGGTGGGGACCGCGGAGTGCGGGAGCGGCGGTAGGGTGAAGGAGATGAGGTCCAGGCGATCGGGCTCGAGCTTATCGAGGTCGTCGCTCGACAGCAGCATGCCGCCGGAAAGGCCGATGACAGTGGCCGTCGTACGCGTCTCGCCGAGGGTCATCTTCGTGCGGTCACCGCGGACGAGCAGGCAGTCTGGATCGTTAGCCCAGAGACGGTTGTGCATCCACCAGCGATTGATCGTGTTGCGCATGGCGCTCTCCGAGCTGAGGGCGTCGCCTGGGCTACGCGGTTTCGGTGTGGGACTAGCACGCTCCTCGCGCGTGAGGAACCGCCAGAAGGGGCCGCAGTCCGGGCCAATACGGTTGCCGTCGAAGTAGCCGACGGAGGGGGCCATGAGCGAGCCGCAGCCGAGGATGAAGCGGTGCTCGCCGACGCCGTGGCGGACGGCGTCGAGGGCGGCGCGGTAGGCGCGGATGCGGGTGGCGGCCGGATCGTGGCGGCGGCCCGCGAGGGCGGCGCCGTAGAGGAAGTCGATCTTCACGTAGTCGTAGCCCCAGCCGTCGCAGACCTCGCGGAAGAGATCCTCGAGCCACGCCTCCGCGCCGGGATGCGAGCCGTCGAGGCCGTAGTTCTCGCGCTCCCAGTTGTGGATGGCGAGCGCGGGTGTGCCATCACCGTTCCGTATGACGAACTCAGGATGCTCGGCGAAGGTCTTCGACGAGCCGGCGAGGAGGAACGGCGCAAGCCAGAGTCCTGGTGTGTAGCCGGCGCGCTTGATCTCGGAGGCGAGCCACTGCATGCCGCGCGGGAACTTCTCGTTGACGATGAGCCAGTCGCCGATGTCGGCCTGGTATCCGTCGTCGATCTGTACGGTCTCGACGGGGATCTCGCGCCGGTGCTGTTCGAGGAAGCGGAGGTTGCGGACGACGTCGTCCTCGGTGACGGTGGTGTAGAAGTAGTACCAGGAGCACCAGCCGGAGGGCGTCTTCTCGGGCCTACGCGCGCCCATCATGCGCCCGAGGGCGTCGCCGTAGCGGGCGAGCTGGTCGTTGGGGTGGCCGACGAGGTCGATGACAAACCACTCGGACCAGGCGGTCTGGCCGGGGGCGAGGGAGCTGTTGTCGCAGAGGTTGCGTGCGTCGATGTGGCGTGCGGGGGCATCGGCGTAGACCTGCGAGATGAAGTCCCTAGCGGTGACGGCGCCGGCAAGCAGCGAGCGGCCGGAGCCCGGGTCGTACAGGACTCCGACGTCGTCGCCAGCGAACTGGCCCGGCTCGGACTGCGGAGTCTCGGGCGAGAGGACGGGTGGCGCGCTCTGCACGTCGCGCTCTGCGCCGCCGAAGGACATGGTTGGAGCCCAGGACTGCCAGCCGTTGCGGTAGAAACGCCAGTCGGCCGGAGGGCCGGTGAGTTGCAGGCGGCCGCGGCCCTCATCGCGGGTGGTAAAGGCATGGAGGGAGGCGAGCGGAGCGGGCTGCGAGCGGCGGTTCGTGACGCCGACGCGCGTCACCAGGAACGGCCGGTCGTCGTAGAGGACGACTTCGCGGCGGAGGGCGACGGCCTGCCGGGGCAGCGTGGCAGTCAGCGAAAGGCGGCGGCCTTTGCCGAGGACGTCTTCGTGGGCCTGGAGGTCGTAGTCGCAGCGCTCGAACAGCAACGGGCCCTCGCCGGCGAACTCGGCGCAGGCAGCGGCACGCTCGGTCGGACGGAAGGCGCTCGCGAGGGCGACTGGCGAGATCGCGCCGTCGTCCTGTCGGGATTCGACGCGCAACCACTGGTTTTGGAGCCAGGGGCCGTTGCGACCAAGGCCGGAAGAGACCGACTCGGGCATGTTTTCGTCCCGTTTTTCGCGCCCGCCAGCGCGGTTTGGAATCTAGTTCGGCAATTCGTTTTGCACTTTTGCCTTCCCGTACCCGGCCACCAAGCAGACGGCGCCGCGCTGGAGTATGGCTGGCCGGGATTCTAGGCGAGACGCGCGGGGAAGTCCAAGGACGCCAGATCACTTTGGAGCATTTTGGGGCAGGGGTTAACGCCAGCCGCCGAACTTGATGAAGGTACCCTCGCCCTCCTTGCGGAGACGCTCGATGACCTTCGGGTCGGCGGGGCGCTCGTAGTCGCGGCCGGAGCCGACGTGCCTGAAGCCGAGCCAGGTGTAGAGGCGAATGGCGGTGCTGTTGTCGTCGTCGGTGCGGAGGTCGAGGCGGCTGGCGCCTTCGGCGAATAGCGTCTTCGCGACGCGGAGCGTGAGGCCGGCGCCGATGCCCTGGCCACGTGCGCCTTCGCGGACCGCAAGCGTGCGGAGGTAACCCATCTCGGGGTCGTCGTGGTCGTACAGGGCGAACCCGACGGGCATACCCCTTTGCTGGGCGATCAGCACGAGGCCGTCATCCTCGATGAGCTTGCGCATGCCGTCACGGGTGATGGGCGTGGTCGGGAAGGACTCACGGTCGATGGCGAGCAGGTCGTCGAGATCGTTCACGCTGCCATCGCGGTAGGTGATGCCGCGTGAGGGCGCGATCTTTGGCGTAGTGGCGCCTTTGGCGAGCGAGAACTGGAACCACGCCTTGCGCGGGGTGAACGACAGACGCTTCAGGACGGGCTCGACTATGGGGCGCGAGGAGCCGTGCGCGAGCCGGAAGCGGACCGTGGGGGCGCCGTACGCCTTGCGTGCGCGAGGGAGGAGCTTCTGGAACATGGGGTCGAAGCGATCGGCGAAGGCACGGTCGCTCTTAAACGCGTACGGCAGGACGATGGCGACACCGTGGTCGATAGCGGCGATGATGTTACCGCCGTCCTGGAGGACGAGATCCGGATGATCGCCCTCGAGGGTATCGAGCTCGCGGCGGCTGTAGGTGCAGCTCAGCGCATCGGCCGACAGGCGGTCGTAGAGGCTGCGGGCGCTGGGAAGGTCGAGGCGGCGCGGGTTTGTTACAGGCATCAGTCGGGCCACGTCCCGCGGAAGACTTCGGCAACGGGGCCGGTGAGGATGACATCGCCCTCTCCGTCCCATTCGAGGTTGAGGACCCCGCCGGGGACGCGGAGCTCCAGCGTACCGTCGGCGAGGTCGAGCAGGCGCGAGGCGACCATGACGGCGGAGGCGCCGGAGCCGCAGGACAGCGTCTCCCCTACTCCGCGTTCCCAGACGCGCATCTCGGCGTGACCGCGGTCGAAGTAGCGCACGACTTCGAAGTTGGTGCGGTTCGGGAAGAGCGCGTGATGTTCCATGAGCGGGCCGATGCGTTCGAGAGGGTAGTCGGCAACTGACCCTGATTGCACGTGGATGGCGTGCGGGTTGCCCATCGACACCGGGGTTATGGCAAGTGTCTGCCCATCGACCTGCAGTTCGAAGTTGGTGATGGGCGGCGGCGCGTCGATGGCCACCGGGATTTGCTTCGGGTCGAGGCGCGGGGGGCCCATGCTCTCGCGCACGCTGGTCACGCGACCGGCGGCATCGGTGGTGATGCGCACGCGCATGACGCCGGCGCCGGTCTCGACGTCGAACTCGTCGCCACCGAGGTCGACGAGCCCATCGTCGACGGCGAACTTCACGAGACAGCGCATGCCGTTGCCGGACATCTCGGCCTCGGAGCCGTCAGCGTTGAAGATGCGCATGCGGATGGGCGCCTTCCGGGACGGCGAGGCCAGAATGAGGCCATCGGCACCGACGCCGAAGTGGCGGTCGCAGACAGCCTGTGCGAGCGCGGACCAGTCGCGGTCGAGGCCGTAGGCGTCGACCATGATGAAGTCGTTGCCGGTGCCGTGGAGCTTGGCGAAGTTCATGGTGTGGGGACAGAGTACAGGGTGAGTCCGGGCATGGGGAAATCCCGTGCGTTTATGGTCACCAGGGTCAAGCCGTGGATTCGAGCCGTTGCCGCGATCATCAGATCGAGCGTCTTTCGAGCGTGCGTGTTGCGGTACTGACGACCATAGCGCCCAGCGAGGTCGGTGATGTCTCGATCAACATCCAGCGAGGGAAAGACGCGGAGTAACTCCAAAGTCTCCTTGCCCATACGGCGTCGAAGTCCGATCAGAAGCTCGAGGCGAGTGAGGACCGACACGAAGCAGATGTTGTTAGCCATCTCGTACAGCAACTGCCTAGCGATCTCCTGACCGCGAAGGTTCCCGATGAGGACCGACGAGTCGATGAGATAGCGCGGGATTTTCACGTTCTGCGACTCCGTTTCGAAGCTGATTGCCTACGGGCTGACGTCCCTGCGTTGGGCCGGAGTGCGGCCGTCCGCGAGTGGTACGCCTTGCGTAGTGCTTCGTCGGGATCTTCTCCGGCCCAGATCGCCTCTCGCCAGATCTCAATGTCCTCCGGCGTGTTTAGCAGCGGGTAATCTCTGTCCGTCCACGCGCCGAACGAAGCGTCAATCGCCCGTTTGCGGCTGGCCGCCATGAGGCTCTGCTCCAATGCCTTCGTGACGAACGCGCTGCGTTGGCGGACCGGGACCATCTCCTGGAGACTCGCGGCGACATCGGCAGGCAGGACGACCTGCACCCGGCGCGTTGCGCTCCGGCGATTTGAGCGAGCTGTAACCATACCGCCTCCTCTGTGTGTACAACTATACACATAGAGGTCAGGGGGGTGCCAACGCGGCGAGAGTGTCGTCCAGAAGCGAGGAAGAGCGGGCGTCGAGCCAGCGAATGCGGGGGTCGGCGGGCTTGAACCAGGCGTGCTGCATGCGGGCGAGTCGGTGGGTCTCGGTCTTGATGCGTGCGACTGCGTCGGCGAGGGTGCGCTCGCCGCGGAGGTGCTCGCAGATCTGGCGGTAGCCGATGCCGGACATCGTGGGGAGGTCGCAGCCGTAGCCCGCCGCGTTCAGCCGGCGCACTTCTTCCACGAGACCGGCGGCGATCATCGCGTCGACGCGTGCATCGATGCGGGCATGAAGGGCGGAGCGATCCGTGCGGAGGCCGAGGACGCGAGTGTCGTAGTCGGGGTCGTCCTTCTCCTGCCACTCGCTGAATGGGCGGCCGGTGGCGAGCGTCACCTCTATCGCGCGGATGATGCGGCGTGCGTTGTGGGGGTCGATGCGATCCGCGCTGGCTAGATCGAGCGCGCGCAGCTCTTCAAGCAGGGATGACGGACCTTCCAACGCTGCGCGGGCTTCGAGGCGGGCGCGGAGCTCGCGATCCGGGGGGACGCGGGGGACTCGCCAGCCCTCGAGGAGGGCCCAGACGTACTGGCCGGTGCCGCCTACGACGATGGGTTGCTTGCCGCGGGACCAGATGTTGTCGAGGGCGGCATTCGCCAGATCGAGGTAGGCGGCGAGGGCGAGGGTCTCATCGGGATCCAGGATGTCGATAACGTGGTGCGTGGCGGCCGCCTGCTCGTCCGGCGTGGGTTTGGCGGTGCCGATGTCCATACCGCGATAGACCTGACGGGAGTCGGCGTTCACGATCTCGCCGTCGAGGACGCGCGCGAGGGCGATGCCGAGCGCGGTCTTACCGGTCGCGGTGGCGCCGACCATGGCGATGAGGCGGCGGGGCATCAGGCGCGCAGGCCGGCGGCCGTGTTCTCGATGATGGCGGCGAAGACATCGGCCTTGAGGGAGGCGCCGCCGACGAGGCCGCCGTCTACGTCGGGCTGGGCCATGAACTCGGCGATGTTGTCGGGCGTGACGGAGCCGCCGTAGAGGATGCGGACGCTGTCGGCGACGAGACCGGCAACCTCGCGCACGGTGTTGCGGATAAGGGCGATCGCCTCTTCGGCGATGGCGCCGTCGGCGGCGAGGCCGGTGCCGATAGCCCAGACGGGTTCGTATGCAACAACGAATTCTGGGCCGACGGTGACGCCGTCGAGGCCGCCGTGCGCCTGGCGCACGAGGACATCGGCCGTCTGGTTGGCCTGGCGCTGCTCGAGCGTCTCGCCGACGCACATGATGGGCTTGAGTCCGTGGCTGAGAGCGGCCTTCACGCGGCGGTTCACGGTCTCGTCGGTCTCGCCGAAGAGCTGGCGGCGCTCGCTGTGGCCGATAATGACGTATTCGCAGGCCTCGGCGACCTGCGTGACGCTGATCTCGCCGGTGAAGGCGCCCTTCTCCTCCCAGTACGCGTTCTGCGCGCCGACAGCGATCGTCGATCCGTCGAGCGCGGCGCGCACGTCATGGAGGAAGACGTACGGCGGGCAGACGAGCTTGTCGACGCCGGATACGCCATCAACGCGCGTGCGGAGGGTGCGCACGAGTTCGAGGGCCTCGGCGCGGAGGGTGTTCATCTTCCAGTTGCCGGCGATCATCGGCGTGCGGGGCATGTCAGGCTCCGTATTTCGTCAGGCGGCCGGCATACGCCATGGCGAGGGAGAGGACCTCTTTCGCGGGGAAGGTGCCCAGGCTGCCGGTGGCGCAGGCCTTCTCGTTGAACCCCTGCGTGCTATCGCCGGGGTTGAAGTTCTTGGCGTGAAACAGGAACGGCACAGGGTGCCAGGAGTGCCCGGCGACGACAGCGGGCGTCGAGTGGTCGCCGGCGACCATGAACACGTCGGCCTGCAGGTCGTGGAGGTCGTCGATGTAGGTGTCGATCTCTTCGAGCGCCGCGACTTTTTCCTGGAAGTTGCCGTCCTCGCCAGCGGCGTCGGCGCGCTTGAAGTGGATGAAGAAGAAGTCGTAGTTGTCCCAGTTGGCCTTTAGCGTGGCAAGCTCATCGGCGAAGGTGGCGCCGGTCCTGAGGACGTCCATGCCCACGAGCGTGGCGAGACCGCAGTACATGGGGTAGGCGGCGATGGCGGCGGCGCGGAACTTGCAGATCTCCGGCAGAGACGGCATGGGCGGATGTTTGGCGATGCCGCGCAGGGTGAGCATGTTGGCCGGGTGCTCGTTGCGGAGGAATTTCTGGGCCTGGGCGACCCAGTCGTTGATGAGCTTCGCTGTGGGTTCGGCCTCGCGCGAGAGGGCGCGGGAGAGCAGGGGTTTGGCTCCCACGTGCTGCGGGTCGGTCTCGGTCACGTGATCGGAGAGGCCCTCGCCGCGGAGGACGAAGAGGAAGCGGTGATCCTTAACGGGCTCGACGAACACCTGGACGCCGGGGAGCTTGATCGAGCGCAGCTTCTCGCACAGCGGGGCGCTGTGCCTGGTCTCGATGCGGCCGGCGCGGCGGTCGGTGATCTTGCCCTCACTATCGACGGTGCAGAAGTTGCCGCGGGCGGCGACGTCGGTGGGCTGGAGGTCGAAGTCGATGCCGAGGGCTTCGAGGACGCCGCGGCCGACGGTGTATCGCTCCGGGTCGTAGCCGAAGAGCGCGAGGTGGCCGGGACCGCTGCCTGGCGTGACGCCGACGCCGACGGGGACGGTCAAGCCGCAGAGGCTCTCCTGGGCGAGGCGGTCGAGGCGCTGGATGTGCGCCTGCTCCAGCTCGGAGCGGCCGGACTCGTTCGGCAGGCCGCCGAGGCCGTCGATGACGAGGAGCAGGATCTTGGTTTCGGCGGGGACTGAGAGCTCGCGCAGGAGTTCGAGATTCACGAGGCGAAGTCTACCGGCGGAGTGGGCTAATCGCTAAAGGCGAACGGGCCTAGTGAGTCTCGTAGTAGATGCGGCAGGAGGTGTAGCCGTAGTACGACTGGCCGGTAACGCCCATGAAGCAGTCGCCGAGCTGGTAGTCGGAGAGGGCGACCTGGACGCAGGCGGCGGGGCCATCGGTGATGCCGGGGGAGCCGATGATGTGGCCGATGCAGTGGCTGGTGTTGTAGTCGCCGGTGAGGACGAAGTTCACGCAGTCGTCGTAGCCGATGGACGAGAGGCCGGCGACGTAACCCACGCAGCGGCCCATGGGCGTCGACGCGCCTGAGGATTCCGGGGGTGGCGGGGGAGTCGCCGTTGGAGGTGGAGGCGGCGGGGCGGGCTTCGGGGTTGGGGTTGCCGTCGGAGGCGGAGGCGGGGGTGGCGCGCTGCCATTCGCGGGAGGCTGCGTAGGCGCGGGCGCAGGCGGGGGTATGGAGGCGGGAGGCTGGGACGGGGGCGGAGCCGAGCCGGCGGGCGGCTGGACGTCGGCCTGCGACGGCGGCTCATAGCCGGAGGGTGCTGGAGGTGCGGACTGTGGAGCGCTGGCGGCGGCAAGGGCGGCGTCGGCCTGCTGCGTGGCCACGGCGATGATGTAGGAATCGGCCTGCTGTGTGGCGACGGCGGCGACGTAGGCCTGCTGCTCGGGCGTGAGCTTAATGGGCTTGTCTTCCCACGGCTTCATGAAGACGACGTAGCCTGCGATCGCGACGACGCCGAGGGCAGCGCCCGCCCAGAGCAGCATCTCGAGTGTGCTCTCGCCACGTTCAGCCCTGGTGTGACTCCGCCGCATACGCCTCCCCGAGAAGACCCGCTCGAGTCATTCGGCGGGGCCTTCTCTATAGAGAGATCATCGGCAGGGTCCCGCTTGAGAGGTATGGGCCCGGGGCGGCGAAGGCTGCCTTACGTAGGGGTGGCCTCGACAGCCACGGAGGCCGGTACGGCGGTGGATGCCGGCTCGGTCGCGGGGCGGGGCTGGTGGGCGACCGGGCGGCGGGTCGGCATGAGCCGGAGGATGTTCGCCAGGGGCCAGGCGAGTGCAAGGCTGGCGGGGACGTAGACGGCCACGAGAAAGGTCCACCAGACGGCTGGGGGCACGTCCTCAACGCGAAGCTGGCTCGCAACGAGGCGCATCGCGTCATTGACGATGAGGATGGCGTATGACATGACGCCGACGGCGACGAAGGCGCGGACCGGGAGCGTGACGTCGACGCGTGAGGGACGCCGGACGAGCAGGGGCAGCGCGAGGAGGGCAAGGCCGAGCGTGGCCAACGGCAGGGCGACCGCTTGCCAGTACAGCGCCGGATTGCGGCTGACGACGTCGTCGACCTTCCACCAGCCAATGAGCAGGTCGCCGGCGACCATCGAGGCGAGACCGAGCATCACGGCGACGGCGCGCACGGCGGGGTGCCGCATGACAGCGAGTGTGCGCGCGGCACGCGGGTCGATCAGCAGCCAACCGAGGGCCATGCCCGCAGTGAACTCGAACAGGCGGAAGGGCGCCCAGCCGGTGACGAGGAAGAACTTGAACTCGAGAGCGGCGTACTGATGGACGGCCCAGGCGTTGGCGCCGACGGTGATCGCGAACGTGAGGAGCAGGAAGGCGGCGACACCGATCTTCCGCATTAAGACGAAGAGGAATGGGAAGAGGACGTAGTACTGGGCGAGCAGGCCGACGAACCAGAGTGCGAGCTGGGGCGCGAAGAACCATTCGTCGCGCAGGAGACGCGGGACGAGGGTGAGGCTGGCAAAGATGACGCCGGCGTCGATCTGCAGGAAGGTCCGCTCGGAGATGGTGACGCCGTGGCCGAACTGGCCGTCGAACGGCAGACCGAGGAGCGCGGCCTGGCGCCAGGCGATGAGGGCGATGACGGCGTAGGTGAGCGCGACGCCGGCCCAGTATGGGGCGAGCAGCTTGCGGAAGCGGGCGAGGAAGAAGGGACCCCATCGTCGTAGACCACGAGGGTCTAGACCTGACGGCAGCCCGTCTCCCGCGCGGTACGCGGCGATAGTGAGGGAGAGGCCGCTGATCATCATGAAGAGCGGCACGCCCTGGAAGCCCTTTCGGAAGAGAAGGTCCGTGAACGACGTGAAGATCGCCCAGGGGCCGCGGCCGGCCTCGACCTGGTACCAGAGCTGGTCGTAGTAGACGCGGGGGACACCCGGGAAGTACTCGATGTCGCCCCAGAGGTGGAAGAGGCCCACCCAGATGATGGCGACGCCACGGAGCATGTCGATCGACACGAGGCGCGGCGAACTGGGGGCGCGATCGTCCACGAGCGACTCCGGCGACAGACGCGGCGCAGATGCGGCGGGTTGAGGGTGACAATACACGGTGCGGGCAGCACTGACAACCAGCGAAGTGAAGACGCGCCACTCCAACCGAAATTGACGCGAATGTGTTACGGGCGGCCATACGAACGTGACGCGTCTTTGGCGGGTGCAGTGGTGTACTGAGTAACCGCGCCGCCGCGCTCGCATGCTGCCTTCGGACGGATGGCATTCGAGGGCCGGCGCAGAGCGATGGCTTTCTGGCAACGCTGATCGCGAAATGAGGTGGTCGTATGGCACAGGCAACGGACAGCAGCAACAGCGCGGTCGAGCAGGCGCGCGAGAAGGCGGCGAACGTGGCTCACGAGGCCGCGCAGATGCTGCACGAGCATCCACCGGGGCGTGGACACGCGGCGGAAGCGACGGAGGAGCTGGCGACGCGCATCGACCGAACCTCGGGCTATCTGCGGGATTCGGACGTGCGGGCGATCAGGGGGGATGTGCGGCAGTACCTGCGCAAGCACCCCATGCAGGTGATCGCAGCGGCGGTGATCGGCGGGTTCCTGGCCTCGCGCGTCCTGGCCCATTAGCGCGGGCGCTCTACCAGCGCCGCGCTTGTTGAGGCGCCCTCGCCATGGCGGCAGGGCCGCCTCGTTGTCTTTGCGCGATCTTGTGGTAGCCTCCGCAGCACCGGTGCGGAGGCGTAACATGGACTTCAAATTCGGCGCTGAGGAAGAGACCTTTCGCGAGGACATCCGCGCCTTCTGCCGGGCGGAGCTGCCCGCAGGCTGGGGGAGCGCGGCATACAACGACCGCGAGGAATCGCCGAGGGAGCTGGGACTGGTGGCCCGTGAGTTTCAGCGAAAGCTGGCGGCGAAGGGCTGGCTGACGCTGGCGTGGCCGAAGGAGTACGGCGGGCTGGGCGCGGGGCCGATGCAGCAGCTGGTCTACAACGAAGAGATGTCGGCGTTGCGGGCGCCGGGCTTCGGCGGGATGGGCGTGGCGATGGTGGGCCCGACGCTGATGCTGCACGGGACCGAGGAGCAGCGCCAGCGGTTCCTGGGACCGATCGCGCGAGGGGAGATGAGCTGGTGCCAGGGGTTCAGCGAGCCGGGGTCGGGCTCGGACCTGGCGTCGCTGCAGACGAAGGCGGTGCAGGACGGGGACGACTTCATCGTCAACGGCCAGAAGATCTGGACATCGGGCGCGCACCGGGCGGACTACTGCATCCTGCTGGCGAGGACAGACCAGGAGGCGCCGAAGCACAAGGGCATCAGCTACTTCCTGATGGACATGAAGTCGCCCGGGATCACGATTACGCCGCTGACGAACATGCTTGGGTCGGAGGCATTCAATCAGCTCTTCATGGACAACGTGCGCATCCCGCGCGCGAACCTGGTGGGCGAGCTGAACCGCGGATGGTACGTGACCACGACGACGCTGGACTTCGAGCGGAGCGGCATCCAACGCATCGTGTTCGCGGAGACGCTGCTGGACGACCTGATCGCGTACGCGAAGGAGTCGCGGGACGGCGGGCGGCTCATCGATCGGGGAGCGGTGCGCAACAGGCTGGCGGAACTGAAGATCGAGTTCGCGGTGGGGCGGCTGCTTTCATACCGGATCGCGTGGATGCAGGGGCAGGGCCTCGTGCCGAACTCGGAAGCATCCGTGGGCAAGCTGTTCTCGACGGAACTGCAGTCGCGGTTCGCGGTGGCGGCGCTGTCGTTGCTGGGGCCGTGCGGGATGCTCGCGCGCGGATCGGCGCGGGTGCCGGCGGACGGGCGATTCTCGTCGTACTACCTGGCGGCGGTGTCGTACACGATCGCGGCGGGCACGTCGGAGGTGCAGCGGAACATCATCGCGCAGCGGGGCCTGGGAATGCCGCGGGACTGATAGGAGCTGGTTAGCCGTTAGCCGGTTAGCCGTTAGCTCTCAGCCATCCAGTCGCTCTGCGAGCGCCCTACGGTTAGCCGCCGCTCTTGAGGCGCTCCTGCATGCGCCGGAAGACGAGGGCGACCAGCGATCCGGCCACGACAATGACGGCGACGAGGATGGCGATCATCCCCCAGGCCATGCTGAACTCAACTTCCATCAGAAGCCTCCCCTTGAGCAGTTGACTCGCGGTGCTACCCCGAAACCGCCGACGCCGGGCAGATTCCAGCCGGGCGGATTCCCCTTGTGGTCAACATCGGCGCGAGCTGCGAAAGCTGATGCGGAAGGCCCTCGCCCGAAGCACCGGCCGCACCTAGAATCGAGCGTTACCCAAACGGAGGTGCGCGATGAAGCCGTGGCTTGACGATGCGTGTTCGCTGGCGGATGCAGTGCGACGGGGGGACGTGCGCGCAGTGCACGCGCTGGAGGCGTCCCTGGACGCGATCGCGGCGTCGAAGCTGAACGCGGTGTGCTACCTGGACGCTGAGGGCGCGCGCCACCGGGCGGAGGAGATCGACAACGAGCTGGCGGCGGGGAATGACCCGGGGCCGTTCGCGGGGGTGCCGCTGCTGGTGAAGGACCTGGAGCATGCCAAGGGCATGCCCACCACGCACGGGTCGGTCGTGTACAGGGACAACGTGGTCGATTACGACTCGATCGACGTGTCGCGGCTGCGGGCCGCGGGTGCGATCATCGCCGGGAAGGCGACGGCGTCGGAGTTCGGGCTGGTGCCGTACACCGCGACGAAGCTGCACGGGGTGACGCGCAACCCGTGGAACCTGGAGCGCACGCCGGGCGGGTCGTCGGGCGGGCCGGCGGCGGCGGTGGCGGGCGGGCTGGTGCCGGCAGCGACGGCAAGCGATGGCGGCGGGTCGATCCGCATCCCGGCGCACTACAGCGGGCTGGTGGGGTTCAAGAGCACGTTCGGACGGGTGCCCCGCGGACCGAAGGCGCGCAACGGACCGTTGACCAGCCACTGGGGCACGGTGAGCAGGACGGTGCGCGATACGGCGCGCTGGTTCGACATCGTTTCCGGGTATCACCCGCGGGACCAGTTCTCGCTGCCGAAGATCGAGGGCTGGGAGCGGGACCTGGGGACGGGTGACCTGCGCGAGTTGCGGGTGGCGTTTTCGGCGGATCTGGGAGGCGTCGCGACGCTGGAGACGGAGGTGCGGCGCGTCGTCACGGAGGCGGCGGAGACGCTGATCGCGGAGACAGGGATGCGGCGGGTCGAGGTGAAGCTCGACATCCCGGAGAACGCGGCGCGCTGGGCGACGGCGGGCGCGCCCGGGCTGTTCAACGACCTGAAGGAGTTCTGGCCGGACTGCGCGGACGACCTGACGTTCGAGATCAAGGCCGCGATGATGTTCATGGACAAGTACCGCGTGTGGCACCCGGCGTCGGTGGACAAGTTCCGGGTGTTGGTGAACGAGGCGATGGCGGACGTGTTCGAGCAGTGCGACGTGCTGTTGTGCGCGGTCAACCCGCACGAGGCGTTCACGGCGGAGGGGCCGATGCCGAGCCATGTCGAGGGCGTACGCGTGGGCCGGCAGAACAACGGGGCGCTAACCATCCCCGGGAATGTGACGGGGTACCCGGCGATCTCGATACCAGCGGGGCTGACGGCGAGCGGGCTGCCGGTGGGGTTGCAGGCGTACACGCAGCGTCACGAGGACAAGAGGCTGCTGGACCTGGCGCTGGTGCTGGAGCGGGTGCGGCCGTGGCCGCTGGTGGCGCCGGGTGCGCCGATCTAGGGCCGGAGCGCTAGAATGCCGAAGGTTCGAGACGCGCTGAAGATGCTGGAGGCTGACGGCTGGTATCTCTCGCGAACTCGCGGAAGCCACCAGGTCTTCAAGCATCACGAGAAACCTCGGATCGTTGTAATCGCAGGGCGGCCGGGCGACGATATTCCTACTGGAACCTGGAATGAGATTCTCCGGCAATCAGGGCTGAGGGGTCGCACAGAGTGAAGTACCTGGTCATCTTCGAAAAAGCGCCGAGCAACTACGCCGCGTATGTGCCCGATCTGCCCGGCTGCGTGGCGACGGGCGAGACGCGCGAGGACGTCGAGCGACTCATCCGCGAAGGTATCCACGTCTACCTGGAGACGCTACGCGAGGATGGCCAGCCTATTCCCGAGCCGACCGCGTCCGCCGAACTCGTCGAGGCATAGAGCAACCTCGGGAACAAAGAGGAGGCGCCCGTTTGCGGCGCCTCTTCACGTGCTCTGAAGCCAACTCCGCGGCCTTACATCGCGGGCTCTCGTTGAGGTGTACGGACGGCGATCGGTTCTAGCAGGCGGCGGGCAGCCGGGTCGCCCCGGGTGCCGATGGCGTAGGGCGCGCCACAGAGGACACGATGACGCTGTATCACTTCTCCGAGGACCCGGGCATCGAGCGGTTCGAGCCGCACGTGGCCGCGACGAGCAACATCCGGGACGAAGCGCTGGTGTGGGCGATCGACGACTGGCACGCGCCGATGTACTACACGCCTCGCGACTGTCCTCGCGCCTGCTTCTGGGCGGGCGAGAAGACGACGGCCGAAGACCGGGAGCGCTGGCTGGCGGGGCTGGACCCGCGATTCGTGATGGTCATCGAGTCCGGGTGGCTGGAGCGGGTGCGGGCGACGACGATGTACCGGTACGTCATGCCGGAAGAGGCGTTCGGGTCGATGGGGCACGAGGGCGGGCACTGGGTCAGCCGCGAGGCGGTTGAGCCGCTGCGTGTGGAGCCGGTGGGCGACCTGCTGACGGCGATTGCGGAGGCGGGGGTGGAGCTGCGGGTGACGCCTCGGCTGGGGCCGCTGTGGCGGCGGGTGTGGAAGGAGTCGACGCTCGAGTTCTCGGGCACGCGGCTGCGGTACGCGCAGGGGTGGCCTGCGGAGTTCGAGTGAGGCAGGGACGGGTCGTCCACAGATGAAACAGATGGAACGGATGGGGAGCTCAGAGGTCAAACGGCAAACGGCAAACGGCAAAGGGCTGACCGCTGACTGCTGACACCGACTGCTTCCTACCCCACCGCGCTGGCGAAGAGGAGACGGACGCCGAGGGCAAGGAGGGCGATCGAGAGGAGCTGGACGATGCGGGGGCCTCTGAATCGCTGGGCGAGCCGGGCGCCGAATTGCGCGCCCGGGACCACGCCGGCGGCAATGAGCAGGGCGCGGATGAGGTTCTGTCCGGCGAGCTCGCCGTCGATGAGGTGGACGCCGCTCCCGGTGGCCGAGGCGAACATGAGCACGAAGTGCGATGTGGCGACGGCGACGTGCACGGGGAAGCGAAGGAGCGTGATCATGATGGGGACGTGGATGACACCGCCGCCGATCCCGAGCAGGCTGGAGAAGAAGCCGACGCCGGCGCTGTAGATCACACCCTGCAGCCAGTGATAGGAGTAGCGGTAGCTTTCGCCCGGCTCGTCGCCCGGCATGACGCGCGTGATGATGAAGCGGCCGCGGCGCGGCGTACGCACAGCCTCGGCGTGGCGGGCGCTCCAGAGCGTGTACGCGGCGAGCACGAGCAGCACAGCGCCGAACATGAGGTCGAAGAGGTCGCGCGGGACGGTGCCGACGAGGAGCGCGCCCGCGATCGCGCCCGGGAAGGACGCCACGGCGAAGATGGCGCCGGTGAAGTAGTCGATGCGCTTGAGGCGGGCGTAGGCGGCGGAGCCGGAGAGGGCGTTGAAGAAGACGACCGCGAGTGAGATGGAGGTGACGGCAGCGGGCTTCTCGTCGGTGTAGATGAGGAGGAGGACGGGGACGAGGACGAAGCCGCCGCCGGCCCCGACGAGGGTGCCGTAGGCGCCGACGGCGAAGCCAAGGGGGATGAGCAGGAGCTCCCACCAGGACATGCTGGGGATGGTAGTGGGGTGCAGGGGGTGGGGGTAGGCGTAGTTCGTTGGTGGGAGATTGCGGTACGCGATGGAGGAAGGAAGAGGGAGGATGGAGGACGGAAGATGGAACCCGGGACGAGCCCTCAGCTCGCGCGGCGGATATTGGGACGGGGGATCTCGATGCCTCGGTCGACAAGAGAGCTGATGTAGAGCCGCCACGCTTCGGCGAGATCCTCGACGGCTTCGTGCAATGTGGCACCGTGGCCCATGCAGCCGGGCAACTCCGGGTGCGTCGCTATGAAGACGATCGCGCCGTCAGGCTGCTCTTCGGGCGTGATCCCGACGGAGTAAGACTGACTCAGGACCTTCCCCTCTTCGTCTTGCATTGCAAGAAGCATCCAACCCGGGGAGACTTCGCGCAATGACCTCGGTCCTTTCGCGCGACGCCTTCCTAATCACCGAGCGGTGTGTGTACCTGAACACGGGGTGGTCGGGGCCTTCTTCTACGGCTGTCGTGGAGGCGATGCGGGGGCGGGCGGAGCGGGAGGCGTACGACGGGCCGACGGCGCCGGGCGTGCGGTTCGAGAAGGCCGAGCTGGTGCGCGGGGTGCGGGAGCGGGCGGCGCGGCTCATCGGCGCGGACGTCGATGAGATCGCGCTGACGTACACGACGACCGAGGGCGTGAACACGGCGCTGCGCGGGCTGGTCCTGGGGCCGGGCGACGGGGTGCTGACGTGCAACCTGGAGCACAATGCGGTGATGGTGCCGTCGTACTACGCTCGGCTGCGCGACGGGATCTCGGTGCGCGTGGTGCGGCTGCCCTCGGTGGGCGAGACGGCGGCATCGATCGCGGACGAGTTCGCGCGGGCCATGACGCCGACCGCGGTCGGGCCGGCCGCCGGCTCGGCGCCGAAGCTGCTGGTGCTGAGCCACGTCTCGTGGAACCGGGGCACGCGTCTGCCGATGCGGGAGATCTGCGAGACGGCGCACGGGCACGGGGCGCTGGTGTGCGTGGACGCGGCGCAGTCCATCGGGCACATCGCGTTCGACGTGCGGGAGACGGGGTGCGACATCCTGGCGATGCCCGGGCACAAGTGGCTGCTGGGGCCCGACGGAGCGGCGTTCCTGTACGTGCGGCGCGGCCTCATCGAGCGGCTGCAGCCGCTGGCCGTCGTGCACGGGGCGAACCGGCACTACGACTATCACGGCAACTTCGACTACGCGAACGACAGCATCCACAAGTTCGAGTTGACGACGCACTCGGGGCCGGTGCTGGCGGGACTGACGGTGGCAATGGACGCGGCCCTGGAGGCGGGACAGGCGACGATCGAGGCGCACTGCATCGGGCTGGCGGACCGGTTCGTGGCGGGGCTGCGCCACATCGAGGGCGTGCGCATCACGACGCCGCTGGACGCGTCGGTGCGGAGCGCGATGGTGACCTTCACGGTCGGCGGGCACAACCCGCACGAGTGCGCGGCGGCGTTGTGGGGGCTGGACCGCATCGTGGTGCGCGTGGTCAACGACGCGCGGGTGCGGGCGTGCTTCGCGGCGTTCAACGACGAGACGGACGTCGACCGCGCGCTGGCCGCGGTGGAGCGCATCGCGCGCGGCGGGATCCCGGCGGGGACGCCGAGCGCGGCCGAGTGGACGGCGCAGATGCGGGATGGCGAAGATTAGGGGTTAGGGACTGGGGGCCAGGGACTAGGAACGCGGTGGCGCTGCCAGGCGATGCGCGGGTCGACGGCGCGGGTGAGGCGGTGCTCGACGGGGTGAAAGCCGTTGGACTGCCAGAACTTCGCGCCGGAGATGTTGGCGGAGGCGAAGTGCAGGGCGATGTGCTGGTAGCCCTGCTCGCGCGCCCAATCGATGCCGGCTGCGAGGATGGCGCGACCGATGCCGCCGGAGCGGGCCTCCGACGACACGATGCCCTGGTAGAGGTAGATCGTCTTCTCGGGGCGCAGGGGCGGTGACACCCAGTCGGGCGGCATGAACGTGTTCATGCCGATAGCGCGGCCGTCCTGATAGGCGACGAAGTGCGCGTTCGCTGCGTCCTCGAGCAGGTGGCGCTGGAAGCCTTCGATGGCGGGCGACGTCTCGGACAGATGGGGCCAGTAGATCGGCGCGGCCGTGTGGTGATCGAGCAGCTCGTTGTTGAGGCGCACGATCTCGCGGACGTCCTCGGCCGAGGCCTGATGGATCTCGATGCTGGCCAGCGGCACGGCATCCGCGACCGGATCGACGCCGCGGATGCCCTCGGTGACGGCGCGGCCGAAGCCGAGCGAGACGAACGCCTCGTTGACCTCCGCGTCGTCGGGGCTGACGTAGGCGACGTGGTCGAAGTAGCCGCGGTCGACGAAGCGCTCGGAGACGTGCGCGTACAGCTCGCGGTAGACATCGAAGGCGAGGCCCTCGCGGGCGGCGTGGGCGCCGAAGCCGATCTGCGCCGGGCGTGGCGCGAAGAAGGCGGCGGTCATGTCGGCGGGGCCGAAGACGAGCGGCGACATGATCATGAAGCCCGCGAGACCACGGCCGTCGAGGGCGGCAGCGCCGTACGCGCCGGTCTCAATGAGCCCTTCGTCGAGCGCGGAACCCCAGGCGGCGGGCGACTCAAACGCAGGGGCGAGCAGCGGGTTGTGCGCGCGGAGGCGGCGCTGGCGCGCGGCCAGCAGCCCGGCGGCGGCGTCCAGGTGCGCGCGCTCAAGCGGGGCGATCGTGATGCGGGTCATGTCAGCAGCGGCTCGTGGGTGATGATCGAGGTCATCGGGAAGTCGACGAGGGTCCTCGTGTCGCCGTCGCAGAAGAAATGCGGGTGCGTGTCGGGCGTGCCCCCGAGGATGTGCAGCGAGACGCCTGTGTCGTTGCCGGCAGCGCGGACGCGGTGAAAGCCCTCGAGCGGCGGCTTGAGGTAGGTAATCGTGCCGGGCGGCGAGAAGATCTTGCCCACGGCGTTCAGTTCGCACGGCTGGCCGATGCTCACGGTTTCGGGCGAGTCGTCGCGGGAGTACTTGGTCTCCTCGTCGGTGCCCTGCAGGATGCCGATGACGCCCCACGAGCCGTGGTAGTGCACGCCGGAGCTGGTGCCGGAGGGGAAGACGACGGAGATGATGAAGTAGTCGCCCTCGGGGTCGGTGTAGAGGAGGTGGCCGCAGGCGCGGCCGTCGCAGGGGATGGTGTACTTCTCGGGCAGCAGCGGGGCGGGGCCGTCCATCCATTTGCGGAGGAGCGGCGTGATGCGGTCGCAGCGCTCGTTCTCGTCGCGGGTGTCGCGGACGGCTGCGGTGATGTCGGTGATCAGGGATTCGAGGTCGTAGGGCATGGTGTGCGTCTCCGGGAAGCGCGCGGGCTGAAAAGCCCGCGCTACGTCGTCCCCTCTAAATGCCTTTCTCTTGGCGCCAGCGCTTAATCCAATCCGTGTGTTGCGCCTCGTGTCCGCTTTGCAGGCCGGCTTCGCCGTACAGCGTAGCGTCGAGGCCGCGTGGCGTTGCGGATGTGATGGCGGACAGCAGGCGCTGCCGCGACGTCTCCAGCTCCCAGAGCACCTGGGCGGGCGTGAGGTTCTGCCGGAGGTCGTACGACATGGCGTTGTAGGCCTCGTCCTGCGCCTGGGTCATGCGCCAGGTGGACTCGTGGCCGGCGGAGATGCGTTCGACCTCGGCCGCGCGGACGTCGTCCCAGACGGCCAGGTGGGCGAGGTGGTCCTTCACGGACCAGCCGTCGAGGGATCGTTCGGTGAGCTGGGCGTCGGCGAGGCCTTCGATGGCTGCGAGGAGATCCTCGCGGGTCTGGCGGTAGTGGTGCAGGATTGCTTGTTTGTCTTCTGCCATAGTCGCTCCCGGGCAACCCGCGGGCTGAAAAGCCCGCGCTACGGTGGCGTCATCATGCCTCACTTGTTGGCCCAGGCGATGCGTTCGTCGATGTGACGGCGCATGCCGAAGTCAATGGGCTTGAAGCCGCTGGTCTGCCAGAACTTCGCGCCGGAGAGGTTCGCGGTGGCGAAGTGGAGGGCGATGCACTTGTAGCCCTTCTCGCGCGCCCAGGCGATGCCTTGCGAGAGGATCGCGCTGCCGACGCCCCCCATTCTCGCATCCGCCGTCACGACGCCGAGGAAGAGGTAGATAGTGCGGTCGGGGATGGTGAGCGGCGAGAGGAAGAACGGCTGCATGAAGGTGTTCATGCCGATCGCGCGGCCGTTGTCGTAGCCGATCCAGTGGGCGTTGCCGTCGGGATCGTTGAGCAGCCCCTTGATGAACTCGTGGCTGGCGGGGTCGGCCTCGCGGATGAAGGGGTTGAAGATGGGCGACTTCGCGTGGTGCAGGGTCAGCTCCTCGCCGAGCGCCTCGATGACGGGATAGTCCTCGGCCGAGCCCTGGTGCACCTCGATGGGGGCGGCCTTGCGGTCGAGAGGATCGACGGTGCGGACGGCGCAGGCGAGGTTGCGGCCGAAGCCGAGCGAGTTGAAGGCGTCGACGGTGACGGCGTCGGTGGCGGAGACGTTGATGCCGTGGTCGAACACGCCGCGGCGCACGAACTCGCCGGCGAGCGCAGCGTAGATCTCGCGGTAGACGTCGTACTCCATGCCCTCTCGGGCGGCGTACCCGGCGTAGTTGATGGAAGCGCCGCGCGGGGGGAAGAAGCTGGCAAGCATGTTCGTGGGCTCGATGAACTGCGGGGCCATGATGCCGAAGCCGACGGGCTTGCCACCGGACTCCGCGAGGACGCCGTACCAGCCCGTCGCCTCCAGCGCGTGCTCGATCTGGCTGCGGCAGTCCGACTTGTTGTCGAAGTTCGCGGGGAGGCGAGGGTCGCGCTTGCGGTCGCGGCGATGGCGGTCGGCCAGCAGTTCGGCGGCGGTGTCGAGGTGCTTCGCCGCGTCGAAGGGGGTGATGGTGATGCTCATCGTGGGCGGATGGTAGCACCATCGCCGGGTATGCCATAGAGTCTGGACGGAGCCGAATCGAAGCCGGGAAGGACCATCATGCACGACGAGATCGCCTGGATGCCCGCCACTCAGATGGCCGCCGCCATCCGCACGAAGAAGCTCTCCCCGGTCGAGGTGACGAAGGCGTTCCTGGAGCGCATCGAGGCGATCAATCCGAAGATCAACGCCTACTGCCTGGTGACGCCGGAGATGGCGTTGGAGCAGGCGCGTGCGGCCGAGGCGGCCGTGTCTCGCGGCGACAAGCTGGGACCGCTGCACGGCGTGCCGATGTCGATCAAGGACCTGTTCGACGTACCGGGCCTGCCGACGACGAAAGGCTCGCTGATCTACAAAGACAACATCGCGACGTCGTGGGAGTACGCGGCGAAGGCGCTCATCGACGCGGGTGGCGTCCACCTGGGGAAGACGAACACGCCCGAGTTCGGGTTCATCGCGATGACGTACAACAAGCTGTTCGGGGAGACGACGAACCCGTGGGACCCGACGAGGATCGCAGGCGGGTCGAGCGGCGGCGCGGCGGCGGCGGTAGCGGCGGGGCTGGGGCCGATCGCGCTGAGCAGCGACGGTGGCGGCTCGATCCGCATCCCGGCGTCGATCTGCGGGGTATTCGGGATGAAAGCCACGTACGGACGGGTGCCTCGGAAGCCGGGCGGGTGGTCGACGATGACGCACCGCGGGCCGACGACACGGACGGTGGCGGACGCGGCGCTGGCGCTGGACGTGATGGCGTACCAGGAGCCGGAGGACCCATTCAGCGTGCGGACGTACCCGGGGTCGTTCCTGGGCGACGTCGAGCGCGGCCCCGGCTCCGGCCTGAAGGGCCTGCGCGTCGCGTGGTCGGCGGACCTGGGTTTCGCGCCGGTGGAGCCGGAGGTGGCGGCGATCTGCGAGCGGGCGGCGCAGCGGTTCGGGGAGATGGGGTGCGAGGTGGAGGAAGCGTCGCCGGGGTTTGGGAACCAGTCGCAGACGTTCCTGCGCATCAACACGCCGGCGGACGCGGTGTGGATCGGCGACCTGACGGAGGAGCAGCGGGCGCTGATGGACGTGCCGGCGCGCTTCTTCTACGACAACGGTCTGAAGGTGTCGGGGATGGAGATGGTGCGGGCGAACCTGGACCGGATGCGGCTGTGGCAGACGATGCGGCAGTTTCACGCGAAGTACGACCTGCTGCTGACGCCCGTGATCTCGTGCACGGCGTTCCCGGTTGGGCAGGAGCCAAAGGAGATCGCCGGGCGGGAGGTCGCGCCTGCGGGGTGGATGCCGTACACGCAGCCGTTCAACCTGACGGGGCAGCCGGCGGCGTCGGTGCCGTGCGGATTCGACGCGAAGGGTCTGCCGGTGGGGCTGCACGTGATCGGCCGCGCGTATGAGGACTCGCTGGTGCTGCGGGCGTGCCGGGCGTACGAGGAGCTGGCGCCGTGGGCGGACAAGCGCCCGGCGATCGCGTAAGGGGCTCGGCAGCCTGGTGGGTTTCGGAGAGCTCTCTGCCAATGAGCAGCGCACCGGCTTCTGGAATCCGGCGGTGAGACGTGCCACGCTGTAGGTGGAGGTCGTGTGGTTCGTTGGATTGTTCCGGCTATCGGTGGTGTCATGATCGCCGGCGCGGCGGTGGTACTGGCGTTTTCGTGGAGCCGGTCGGGCGACTCGGCGTCAGGTCCGTGCGACCGCGACGCGCTCGTCGCCACGATGCGAGGGGCCATCGCGGAGGCCGATCGCGACGGCGCTGACCAGGTCTCGCCCGAGATTCCCGCCGACTGCACAGCGGACGACATGACGCAGGCGATGATGGAAGTCAGCAGGTCGTGGCATGTCATGCCGGACGGCACGATGATGCGCGCAGGCGAGCACACGGACCCCTGAGACGCCAACAGCGCCCTGAGGCCCCGGATGGGAGGATGAGGCGTGCCATACCAGGTGGCCCGCCTCATCCGTTCACGCTAACGGCCTGGGTCCGAGAACCGTCGACAACTATTCGACTACGAGAGGGCCAAACATCGTTGCCGGGTGCGACTCGCACACGAAGAAGTACTCGCCGGCTTCCAGCTCCAGCACGAGCTGCTGCTTGATCAGCCCCGCTTCGAGTTCGGTCGCCCCCATGTCTTCGCCCTTGGCGTCCTCGCCCTTGAAGATGTGCAGGTTGTGCACAATGCCGGCGTCCTGGTTATCCACGTTGAAGGTCACCGTGCCCGCCTTTGCCTTGAGTTCGGACTTGTCCCACAACGTGTTTAGCGCCACCAGTTCCACGGTCCCGGTCACGTCCCCGTTTGATGCCGGCTCCGTGCTCGAAGGGGCGGTCGTCGCCGCCGGCGCTGTGGTGGGGTCGCCGCCGTCATCGTCTCCGCCGCCGCACGCGACCGCCAGCAGCCCCACCGCCACCGCAATCAGCGCCGCTCCAAACAGGCCTCTAAGGTTCCTCTGTCGCACTGTGTTCCTCCTCCAGTACTTGATGTTCGTGTGGGCAAATTAGCCGCAGCCCGGACCTGACGCCCGGGCCAGACGTTGACCCCTACCGGGCCATCTGGCCCGGTGTTCTGCATTCTCCGCGAGGGCAGGGGCCATGTGGCCCTCAGACCACTTGCGCAATTCCTCACAAACTGTGCCTACCGGCCCTTTCTTGCCCCTGACCATAGTCGCGACGATAGGTGCGAGACAGATCAGTTCGCCCGGAAGGTACAGCCCGAAGGATACAGCTGTCGCCCGAAGGATACAGCCCGAACGGCATACGACCCGCAACAAGGAGGAGAGTCCATGAAGGACAAAGCGCGAAAAGTGACGGTGGTGGCGTTCATGGGGGCGGTTCTCTTAGCACTCACGGCAAGCGTGAGCTGCAGCGACGACGATGGCAACGGCGGCGGTTCCAGCGGGAACGCCGACCTGGATGCCATCGCCCAGGAACGGGGGCTCACGCCGGAGGACATGAAGCACGCGCTTCAGCAGTTCGTGCCGCCGGGCAAGTACGACGACTACGTGATGTTCGCCTCAGGCGGGCACTCCGGCCAGGTCCTGGCGGTCGGTGTGCCCTCGATGCGCATCCTGAAGACCATCGCTGTGTTTAGTCCCGAGTCGTGGCAGGGCTATGGCCGCGGCGCGGACTGGAGCGAGGAAGTACTTGCCGGAGGCAACCCGCCGGGCACGGAGCTGGAATGGGGCGACACCCACCACCCCGCCCTCAGTGAGACCGGCGGCGAGTACGACGGCCGCTACCTCTACATCAACGACCGGGCCAACGGTCGCATGGCGTTCGTGGATCTGGCCGACCTGCGCACGAAACAGATCGTCGCTATCCCGAACACGAAGACCTCCCACGGAGGCATGTTCGTGACGCCGAACTCCGAGTACGTGCACATGTCGGCGCAGTACCCGGAACCCTGGCCGGCAGGTTCCTACGCCGATCTCTCCGAGTACCAGGAGAAGTACCGCAGCGCGTCCAGCTGGCTGAAGATCGACGAGGCTACCGGCCGCATCAACATGGAGGAGAGCTTCCAGATCGAGCTGCCGCCCTACAACCAGGATCTCGCCGACGCCGGCAAGAAGATCAGCGATGGGTGGGGTTTCATCGGTTCCTTTAACACCGAGATGGCGACCGGCGGCAACATGGAGGGCGGCGAGTCGATGGAGGCGGGGATGTCGACCAACAACTTCGACTACCTGCACGTCGTCAACTGGAAGGCCGCCGAGGCAGCCGTGAAAGCGGGCAAGGCCACCAACATCAACGGGGTCAACGTGCTGAGCCTCGAGACGGCGATCGACGAGGGCCTCCTCTACCTGATCCCGGAGCCGAAGAGCCCGCATGGCGCTGACGTCGACCCATCCGGCCGGTACATCGTCGTGGGCGGCAAGCTCGACCCGCACGTGACGATCTTCGACTTCAACAAGATCCAGGCTGCCATCGAAGCGAAGGACTTCGAGGGCACGGACCCATTCGGTCTTCCCATTCTCACGTACGACTCGGTCGTCGCAGGTCAGGTCGAAGTCGGCGCGGGTCCGCTGCACACGCAGTTCGATAGCCAGGGGCATGGGTACACCAGTCTGTTCCTGGCAAGCGCCGTCGCCAAGTTCACCCTGGGCGAGGACGTCATCAAGACGGGCGAGACGCCGTTCACCCTGACCGACACGATACCCGTTCACTACAACATCGGTCACCTCGTGACCGCCGAAGGTGACACCGTCACGCCCGACGACAACTACATGGTGGCACTCAACAAGTGGTCGATCGACCGCTTCCTGACGGTCGGGCCGCTGCACCCGCAGAACTTCCAGCTCATCGACCTCAAGGGCGGTGGCACCGAAAAGATGGAGCTCATCGCAGATACGCCCATCGGAAACGCGGAGCCGCACTACGTCCAGATCATCAAGGCCGACAAGCTGAAGACGCTCGACGTATACCCCGCCGGGACCGATGTGCTCACGATGGGGACGAGCGAGTTCGCTATCGCGGCAGGCGACGAGAAGGTCGAGCGCAACGGCAACGTCGTCGAGATCTGGATGTCGGCGCAGCGGAGCCACTTCACGCCGGACATCGTCCGCGTGAAACAGGGCGACACCGTGAAGCTCCACATTACCAACGTCGAGCAGACCAAGGACGCCACCCACGGCTTCGCGGTCTCCTACTACAACATCCAGGCGAGTCTGGACCCGGGCGAGGTGGTGAACTTCGAGTTCGTCGCCGACAAGTCGGGGGTGTTCAACTTCTATTGCACGGAGTTCTGCTCCGCGCTGCACCTGGAGATGGCAGGCTGGCTCCTGGTCGAGCCCTCCGGATCGGCGGTGGCCAACCCCAACTGAGTCCCCCGGTGGTGACCCCCTCCCCTTGGGGGTCACCACCGTCACCACGCATCGAGGGAGGATGCTGTGAAAACGCTGTTTCAGAAGCCCGAACGCCCCTGGCTCATCGCGGCGCTCATCGCCGGGGCTCTGCTCGTGGCGACGCTGTTCGTGCCGCTCTGGCGCATGGAGCTCGTCGCGCCGCAGTACCCCGAAGGCCTGGTGATGAAGGCGTACGGGTACAAGTTCGTGGACGACCCCGCCAGCCGCTACGACGACGTCCGCGAGATCAACGGCCTGAACCACTACATCGGGATGAAGCCCATCGAGGAAGTGACGGAGATGAGGCTGTTCATCCCGGCCGTCATCGCACTCGCCGTCGGCACGTTGCTTGTGCCCTTCGTGAACTGGCAGCGGAAGTGGTTCCGGCTCCTCATCACCCTGGGATTTTGGACGATGCCACTGTTCTTCATCGCTGATCTGCAGTACTGGCTCTACTACTACGGCCACACGATGAACGAGGAAGCACCGCTCAACACCGGAGCCTTCACGCCGAAGGTGGTCGGCACCACACACGTGTGGAACTTCCACTCAAACACCACCTTCGAAGTTGGCTTCTACATGTTGGTAGCCGCGGCCTTGGCCATCACCCTGGTCCCCGCGGTGCCCGCACTGCTCCGCCGCCTGCGTGTCGCCACTCCCTCTGGCCGGCACGCAGGTGAGCGCGAGCGGGCGTCTGCCCTTCGCCGCGGCGCCACCGCGTTGAAGATTCTCCTGCCGCTCGCGCTGGTCGCGGGGGCCATGATGATCGGGCACGACCGGGCCAGCGCGCAGGACGGCGGTGGAGGCGCGCTGACCCTGCAGCAACGCATAGACGCCGCCGAGGCGGAGGAGATCATCGTGGTGGACGGAGGCGTCCACCACGAGCGTATTCTGATAGACAAACCCATCTCGATTATCGGGCGGAACTGGCCCGTCATCGACGGAGACGGTCAGGGCGATGTCGTGACCATCTCCGCCGACGACGTTGTCTTCTCCGGCTTCGAGATCCGCAACAGCAGCAGGAGCATCTCGGCCGAACCAGCCGCAATCAAGGTCAGGGACGCCGACCGCGTGAAGATCACGGGCAACCGCGTGCGCGAGTCGTACTTCGCGCTTCACATGACGGACTCAGTCGGCAGTGCCGTAGAGGGCAACGACTTCCGCGCGGGAACCGGCGTGCCGGAAGAGCGCCGCGGGCACGGGATGTACCTGTGGCAGGTCAGCGACTCAACGATCTACCAGAACGTCATCCGCGACGCAGCAGACGCGATCCACCTGGAGTTCTCCGAGAACAACCTGGTCGTGGAGAACGAAGCCTACGACAGCCGCTACGCCCTCCACTTCATGTACGCGCACCGGAACAAGATCGTCCGGAACAACTTCCACGACAACCTGGCGGGCGCTGTCCTGATGTTCTCGCACGAGCTGATCGTCAAGGACAACGAGTTCTCTTCGAACCGCGCGGGCGCCACCGGCGCCGGCATGCTGCTGAAGGACAACGACAACATCTTCGTCGAAGGGAATCGGCTGATCCGGAACAAGTTTGGCATGACCGTGGAGGGCACGCCCCAGACCGCGGGAACCACCGCGATCTTTCAGCGCAACCTCTTCGCCTTGAACGACGTTGGCATCGCCCTGACGTCGACCGCGCCGATCACGTTCGTGGAGAACGCCGTGATCGATAACACGGTGCCGGTAAAGGCCCTCAGCGGCTCCATCGCCCACACGCCGGCAGACGCGTCGGCGCCCCAGGCCAAGGGCGCGGCGCTACCGAAGGCCGCCGTCTGGTCCAGCAACGGCCGCGGCAACTACTGGAGCGACTACGGCGGCTACGACCAGGACGGCGATGGCGTCGGCGACCAGCCCTATCGCCCGCGCCCCGCCTTCGCCGGAAGGCTCGCCGAGGACGACACGCTGCGCCTGTTCCAGTTCACGCCCGCCCAGGAAGCCATCGACCTCGCCGCCGAGATGTTCCCCGTGTTCCGTTACGACGCCGTCATCGAGGACGGCTATCCGCTGCAGGAGCCGCCCGAAGGGCTCGCCCTGTCCGGCGCCGCCGGTCAGAACTTCCCGTTGCTCGTCGTCAGCGCACTGCTCGCCGCGCTCGCCGCCGGGCTCATTGTGGCCTGGGGTGGCGTACGCGTTGGCGCGCTGGTCCCCGGCCGCGTTGGCCGTCGTCATGTTCGAGGCCTCACAGCATAAGGAGCGAATGCACATGGAAGCCCCATTCGCCGTCAGTGTGCGGCACGTCAGCAAGAGCTACGGCTCCACGCGCGTCCTCGATGATGTCAGCTTCGACGTGCGCCATGGCAGCTGTGTGGCGCTGCTCGGAGGAAACGGCGCCGGAAAGACCACCTCCCTCAAGTGCCTGCTCGGCATCGTGCCCTTCGAGGGCGCCGTCGAGGTCGAAGGCGTTCCCGTGCGCTCTCGCGGCAAGGACGCTCGCCGGAACATCGGCTACGTCCCGCAGATCCCGGCCGTCGGCGAGCAGGACACGTGCGTTGCAGCGCTGTCCTTCATCGCCGAGCTGCGGCGCGTCGGGAGGGATCGCGTTGGCTGGGCACTGGAGACGGCGAACCTCACCGCGCAATCCGAGATGAAGGTCGGCGAGCTGTCCGGCGGCATGCGCCAGCGCCTGGCCGTAGCCGCGGCCATTCTCTCGGATCCGCCGGTCCTGCTACTGGACGAGCCGGCCTCCAGCCTCGATACGCACAGCCGTCGCGATCTGCACGAGATGATCGCCCGCCTGCGCGGTGAAGGCAGGACGATCGTCCTGTCCACCCACGTCCTCGACGGCCTCGAGCAGCTCGCCGACCAGGTGCTCGTCCTGGATCGCGGCCGCCTCGCCTTTGCCGGATCGGTCGGCCAGCTCTCCGGCCGGGTTCGCGGGAATCGGTTCGTCGTCAACCTCAACGGGAACTCGCCCAGCGACTTCATGAGCGCGCTCCTGGTTGCCGGCATTCCCGCCGAGCGCGTGAAGCCCGCCGCGCTGCCCTGGGAAGAGATGCTGCTGGCCGCGTCCGCACCCGATCCGGCCACGCAGGCGGAGCGCTCATGAACGCCGTGATCACCATCGCTCGAAAAGAAGTCCGCGACGCCGTGAGCAGCAACTGGCTCATCGCCTACGCCGTGCTCTTCACCCTGCTGGCGCTCGGCCTCTCATACCTCGGCCAGCGGAACCTCGGCAGCGTGGGCTTCGAGAACTTCAGCCGGACGACCGCGAGCCTGCTCAACCTGTGCCTGCTGCTCGCCCCGCTGGCCGCCCTCACGCTCGGCTCCGGCGCCATCGCGGGCGACCGCGAGCGCGGGACACTCACGTACCTGCTTTCTCAGCCGCTCGATCGCTGGGAGGTGCTCATCGGGAAGTACCTCGGCCTCGCGGCGTCGATCGCCCTCGCCACGACGCTCGGCTTCGGCATCGCGGGGGTCGTAATCGCGCTGCAGACGTCCGCCATGGATGTCGGCACGTACATCCTCTTCCTCGCGCTCGTCGTCGTCCTCATCGTCGTCATGACGGGCATCGGCCTGGCCCTCTCCGCCGTCTCGAAGACGCGCGCTCAGGCTCTGGGCCTTGCGATGCTCGTCTGGTTCGTCGTCGCCTTCGTGTTCGACCTGGTGCTGATCGGCATGGTCTCCGCCACGTCGGTCCACGGCGGCGGCCTGCTGGCGGCCCTCCTGCTCAACCCGATCGAGATCGTGCGGGTGCTCGCCATCATCCAGCTCGAGCCCGACCTGCAGATCCTCGGTCCCTTCGGCTCGTACCTGATGGAGCGCGTCGGCCGCGCGAATGCGACCATCATCCTGAGCGCCGCGCTGCTGATGTGGGTGGCCGTACCCGTGACCCTCGCGTCCTGGCTCTTCGAGTCGCGCGAGGCCTGATCGGCCCTCGCGTCCTGGCTCTTCGAGTCGCGCGAGGCCTGATCAGACTCGGGCAAGGACGCCGCGCGCCGATTCGCCCGACGGTGGCTACTCCCGCGGGGTCTGGTTCTTGAGTGAGGCCGTGCGGGGTAAGCTTCACACGCCCAGGAGGAAGGCGCATGGCGCGTATCCGTCCCGTCGAACACACGGAAGCCACTCCGGAGGTCCGCGCGGCGTACGATCAGGTGGTCGGCGAGCACGGCCGCATCACGAACATGAAGCGCACGCTGCTCCGATCGATGCCGGCGTTCCACGCGCTGATGGAGTGGTACCAATTGCGGGACACGGTGGCGCCCTTCCTGGGCGAGCGCCTGACGAACCTGTTCGCGCACGCGATCTCGTCGGAGAACGACTGCCTGATCTGCTCGACGTTCTTTCGCCGGATTCTCATCGAATGGGGCGAGAATCCGGACGACTTCACGCTCGATGAGCGGGAGGCGGCCGTCATCGAGTACGGCCAGCAGCTGGCCAGGCCGTTCGCGCGCGTGCCCGATGCGGTCTTCGAGCGGATGGCCGACCTGTTCGACGAGGAGCAGATCGTGGCGCTCACGGCCTTTGGCGCGCTCATGGTGGCGACCAACATCGTCAATAACGCGCTCGAGGTCGATCTCGACGAGTACCTCGCGGAGTACCGCAAGGACAGCGGGGCAAGCGGCAGCGGAGAGAGCTGATGGGAGAGCAGGAATTCGCATCGAAGGTCGCCTTCATCACGGGCGGCGCTCACGGGCAGGGCCGGGCGGCAGCGCTGGCGCTCGCGCGCGCCGGCGCGCGCATCGCGGCATTCGACGTGGCGAAGCCACTCGCCTACCCCGGGTACGGGCTTGGCACCGGGGACGAGCTGCGGGAGCTGCAGCAGCTCTGCCGCGACGCCGGCTCGGACTGCCTTGTTTTCGAAGGCGACGTGCGGGACGACGCCGCGATCACGGCCGCCGTTGACGGCACGGTGCAGGAGTTCGGGCGCATCGACGTCCTGTTCAACAACGCCGGGATCTGCGCCTACGGCCTGGCGCACGAACTCACCGAGGACGCCTGGGATGCGATGATCGACATCAACCTGAAGGGGAGCTGGCTCGTCGCGCGGCGCGTGATCCCCGTCATGATCCGCCAGCGCTCCGGTGTCATCATCAACAACTCGTCGGTAGCGGGGCTGCGCGGGATGGCGAGGTTGAGTCATTACGCGGCCTCGAAGTGGGGGCTGACAGGGCTGACCCGCTCGTGGGCGATCGAGCTGGCGCCCCACGGCATCAGGGTCGTCTCGATCCATCCTACCGGCGTGAACACACCGATGAACGACGGACTCGCCGATCTCGAGGGCGCGACGCCACAAGAGATCGCGGAGCGCTCGGCGGGCAACCTGCTGTCGGTGCCGTGGATCGAGCCGGAGGACGTAGCTGAGGCGATCCTGTACCTGGCGTCGGACCGCGCGAGGTTCGTCACGGGCTCTCAGTTCGTGATCGATGCCGGTCTGCTCGCGCGGTGATGGCGCCGCCTGTACACCCGGTGCCTGCGGAGTAGCGAGCGGGGATACTAAGCGCATGACATCTGACGCATCGAACCGATGGCTGCGGGGCAGGTCTGTGTCCGGCGACGCGTACGACGCGACGTATGAGCGGCGGGAGGCGGCGGGGGAGAACGTGCACGGGGAGGCGGACTTCGTGCAGGAGTTTGGGCCGGGGTCGGTGCTGGACGCCGGGTGCGGGACGGGCCGGGTGGGGCGGGAGCTGGCGCGGCGGGCCGTGGAGGTCGTCGGCGTCGACATCGACGAGGGAATGCTGGCGACGGCGCGGCTGAAGGCGCCCGGCGTGGAGTGGCGGCTCGCAGACCTGGCGACGGTGGACCTCGGCCGGTGTTTCGACGCCATCGTGATGGCGGGCAACGTGATGATCTTCCTCGCGCCGGGGACCGAGGGCGCGGTCGTCGAGAACATGGCGCGGCACCTGCGCCCAGGCGGGCTGCTCATCGCGGGCTTCCAGCTCCAGCCGGGGCGGCTATCGCTCGCCGAGTACGACGCGTTCGCTGACCGCGCGGGGCTCTCGCTCGCGGAGCGGTGGTCGACGTGGGACCGGGAGCCGTGGGATGCCGGGGGAGGGTATGCGGTGTCGGTGCACCGGAAGGCACCGTAAGACGAAGAATCGCTGGTGCTGCTGGCGTGCCGCGCGTTCGAGGAACTGGCGCCGTGGGCGGACAGGCGGCCGGCGATCGCGTAGCACGCCGATGGGATCTAGCGCGTTCTATTCGAGAAGAGAGCGAGCGCCGCAAGCTGGAGAAGGGCGATAGGAAGAACGAGGAGGAACGCCAGTTGCCACTGCCCGCCAACGGCTGCAACAGAAGTCACTATCGTCGCTGAGATCAATATGGGCGCGAATCTCGTGATTCCCCATTGAGGCCTGCCCGAACGACTCCCGAGGACATTGCCCAGAGTCAACAGGGCGTAGATCAACAAGCCCAGTGGGAGGATCGCCGTCGCTTCCCGGCGCATACCCGCGCTGACGAGCCACACGGTCGACACGACCGCTAGTCCTAAACTCGAGATTAGCGCCAGCCTGGGCCGTTGGTACTTGCTGTTCATTGCCATGAGTAGTATCGGCAACTTGGGCACCTCAGTTCAATGCCGCAATGGTACGTCCGTACCATTGCCCGCCGTCGCCTGCCCGAGCATCCTGCCCCGGACTGCGAGAGATTAGAGGTTGGAGGTTGGTTTGATTCTTACGGGTGCGATGCGCAGGAACACGCTCTCGGCGCGGGTGGTGCCGGAGTCGTGGGTGACGAACATCATCCTGATCGCGGCGGGGTCGGCGCTGATGGCGGTCTCGGCGCGGTTCAGCTACCAGTTCTCGTTCAGCACGGTGCCGGTGACGGGGCAGACGTTCGCGGTGCTGCTCATCGGCGCGGTGTACGGGAGCCGGCTGGGCGCGGCAACAATGGTCGCGTACCTGGCGGAGGGGGCGTCGGGGCTGCCGGTGTTCGCGGGTGGGCACGGCGGCATCGGGGCGATCTCGACGGCATCGGGCGGGTACCTGTTCGGGTTCATCGCGGCGGCGTACATCGTCGGGTGGTTCTCGGAGCGCGGGTGGGACCGCGGCCGGTGGATCGTGCTGCCGATGGTGCTGGGGAACGCGGCGCTGTACGTGCCGGGGATCATCTGGCTGCACGAGCAGTTCCGCATCGTAAACATCCCCATCTCGTGGGAGACGGCGCTGGACTACGGGCTGTGGCCGTTCATCGCGGGCGACCTGGCGAAGCTGGTGCTGGCGGCGCTCGCGGTGCCGGCGGGGTGGGCGGCGGTTGAGGGACTGGGGACTAGGGACTAGGGGGTAACAATATACTTGACTCAGTAGCCAATCTGGCCTATCATGGTGAGGTAGGAGAGAACCATGAAAGAGCCGGGAACCCTCATCGAAGCCGTCCGATACTTCTCCGATCCAGATGTCGCGCTGGACTTCATGGCGATGCTCCGCTGGCCTGACGGCCGCGTGATCTGCCCCAACTGTGACTCTGACGAGGTGCAGTTCATCTCCACCCGTCGCCTGTGGGAGTGCAAAGCCAAGCACGCGAAGCGTCAGTTCTCGATCAAGGTCGGAACCATCTTCGAGGATTCGCCGCTCGGTCTGGACAAGTGGCTTCCCGCCGTGTGGATGATCGCCAACGACAAGAACGGCATCAGCTCGGCGGAACTGGCGCGGGCCATCGGTGTCACGCAGAAGTCCGCTTGGTTCATGCTCCACCGCATCCGGCTCGCCATGCAAACCGGCACCTTCCGCCGCATGTCCGGCGAGGTCGAAGCCGACGAAACTTTCATCGGTGGCCGGTCGATGTTCATGCACAAAGACAAGCGCGAGCGCATCTTCGGCGGTCGCCCTTCCAGCGGAGCTACCGGCAAGACTGCTGTTCTCGGCATCTTGGAGCGGCATGGCCCCGACGGTCACAGTGTCGTCCGCGTGAAGCCCGTCGCCAATGTCCGCGCAAAGACCCTCCAGCCCGAAGTCCGCGCCCATGTCGCGGAAGGCGCTGAACTGTTCACCGATGCCAGCTATTCGTATCGCGGACTGCGCGACGCCTACACCCACGAAATGATCGACCACGCGGAGTCCTACGTGCGCGGCAAGGTTCACACCAACGGCATCGAAAACTTCTGGAGCCTGCTGAAGCGGTCGATCAAGGGCACTTACGTCAGCGTTGAACCCTTCCACTTGTTCCGCTACCTCGATGAGCAGGCATTCCGCTACAACGAGCGGAAGGTCAACGACGCTGCGCGGTTCATCATGGTTCTGATGCGTGTTCTGGGTCGGCGGCTCACCTATGCTGAGTTGACCGGCAAGGTGGGTACGACGCCTGCCTAGAAGGCAGTACAGAGGGAGCCGCGATGGCAAAGGCGAAGCCCAAAGAGAAGCCCAGCGAGTCACCGCTAGAGCAAACCGCCGCGCTGGCGCGAAAGCTAATCGCCGTGCCAAAGGCAGAGGCCGACAAAGAAGAGCGTAAGTACCAGAAGCGACGCAAGCCCTAGTCATCGTCCCTTCCCAACATTCTCTTGAGCCGCAGCGTCATCTCTGCTTCCGTGATGCGCGGGTTGAGCAGGCTCCTGTCCGTCGGTTCATCAAGATTCATGTTGAAGAACCACTCCAGTGCGGCACTGTCGAACGTCTGCCAGAACCCTTCATAGATCACGAGACGATCAAATGCCTTCCTCAGCGGATAATCGATTTGACTAACCTCTGAACGAACGCAGTAGGCGACGAGATCCGCAATTTGCAGTGGCTGCTCGTTCTGGTCGTTACGAAAGATCGGGCGGGCAGGCATTACGGCCTGCTGCGCATCTGTGAGCATCGCAACGACCAAGGGATACCAGGCCTCAACACGGTCGGCGAGAATGTCCTTTTCATCCAGATACCATTCCAGCTTCTCGCCTTCGGGGATTTTTCCTTTTAGCAAGTCGGCTATGCCCACGGCCATGTTCATAAAGCAGAAAAAATAAGGCTGCCCCCACAAAAGTCTTGAGCAGTGAATCACCAATCTGAGGCTTCAACTTCTGCAACAGCCGAGGGCGGTATGCCTCAAACATTTCCAGATCCACCGAGACCTGGACCAATTGAAAGGCAAAGTCATCGGCAATCGCAGCTAACGACTCTAACTTTGCGTCCCGCTCAGCTTCCGAGAACCTGCCAAATTGGTTATTTAGGCCAGCCGCGTCACTGCTGCTCAGGAAACGAATCGTGGGCGAAGCATCGCACTGCTTCTGCCATGCAGGTGAGAAACTGGCCCACTGCTCCGCAGTACCGACCAGGCCGCCCAGCGTCATGTAACCGGATTGGCCCTTGTCACCACTGTCATCTACCCACAGCTGCAATGCCACGATCACTCTCCGCTTTCGAGCGGCGAGGGGTAGCCCCGACAAGAAGGACATCCCAGCGGGTAGCCAAGCCCTCGACTCGGTATGATCGGGATCATCGCTCCCGTCCCCGGCTGAGTCAAGTATATTGTTACCGACTAGGGACTGGGGTTGCTGGTTGGAGGTTGCGGACGGGAAGCGCCGGATGATAGGCGAGGGAGGATGGAAGATGGAACCGACGACCGACGACCAACGACCAACGACCAGGCTCGAACCTAACCCCTAACGCCCAACGCCTAACTCCTAACCACTCTGCTTGCTAGGATCACGCGATGTCTACGGAACAACGGCTCGAGAAGCTGCTGCAGATGAAGGACCAGGCTCGCCTCGGGGGCGGGCTGAAGCGCATCGAGGCCCAGCATGAACGTGGGAAGCTGACGGCGCGGGAGCGGGTCGACATCCTGCTGGACCCTGGGACGTTCGAGGAGCTGGATCAGCTCGTCGTGCACCGGGAAACCGAGTTCGGGATGGACCGCCAGCACTTCCTGGGCGACGCCGTGGTCACCGGTTACGGCAAAATCGACGGGCGCGGCGTGTTCGTGTTCTCGCACGACTTCACCGTCTTCGGCGGCTCGCTATCGGAGGCGATGGGCGAGAAGATGGCGAAGGTGATGGACCTGGCGCTGAAGACGGGGGCGCCCGTCATCGGGCTCAACGACTCGGGCGGGGCGCGCATCCAGGAGGGCGTGGCGTCGCTGGCGGGGTACGGCGACATCTTCCTGCGCAACGTGAAGGCATCGGGCGTGATCCCGCAGATCTCGGTCGTGATGGGGCCGTGCGCGGGCGGCGCGGTGTACTCGCCGGCGCTGACGGACTTCGTGTTCATGACGCACAACTCGTACATGTTCATCACCGGCCCCGACGTCGTGAAGACGGTGACGGGCGAGGACCTGTCGCAGGAGGACCTGGGCGGGCCGATGGTACACGCGACCCGCAGCGGTGTGGCGCACTTCGCGATCGAGAGCGAGGAGGACACGCTGCTGGAGGTCCGGCGGCTGATGTCGTTCCTGCCGCTGAACAACATGGACGAGCCGCCGATCGTGGATACGGGCGACGACCCGGCGCGGCGCAGCGAGGACCTGCTGACGATCGTGCCGGACGAGTCGTCGAAGAGCTACGACGTGCGGGAAGTGATCCACAAGATCGTCGACAGCGGCGACTTCATGGAGATCCACGCCGAGTTCGCGCAGAACATCGTGGTGGGGCTGGCGCGGCTGGCGGGACGGACCGTGGGGATCGTGGCGAACCAGCCGATGTACCTGGCGGGCGTGCTGGACATCGACTCATCGCGGAAGGCGGCGCGGCTGGTGCGCTTCTGCGACGCCTTCAACATCCCGATCCTGACCTTCGTCGACACGACGGGCTACCTGCCGGGCCCCTCGCAAGAATCGGGCGGGATCATCGTGCACGGCGCGAAGCTGGTGTACTCGTACGCGGAGGCGACGGTGCCGAAGGTGACAGTGATCTTGCGGAAGGCGTTCGGCGGCGCGTACGACGCGATGGGGTCGAAGCACCTGGGCGCGGACATGAACTTCGCCTGGCCGCAGGCGGAGATTGCGGTCGTCGGCCCGGAGCCGGCGGTGACGATCCTGTACCGGTCGCGGCTGCTGGAGTCGAAGAACGCCGACGAGGAGCGCGCGCAGCTCATCGCGGAGTACGCGGAGCGGTTCGCGAACCCGTACGTGGCGGCGGCGCGCGGCTACGTCGACGACGTGATCGACCCGCGCGACACACGCGCGAAGGTGATCCACGCGTTCGAGATGCTGCGGTCGAAGGCGGACAGCACGCCGGCGAAGAAGCACAGCAATATTCCGTTGTGAGCTGGTTGGCCTGTTAGCGAGTTCGCCTGTAGCTCAGCGCCTCGCGCTGGATGGAGCGTTGTTTGAAGGGGCGGCCCTGTCTTTGAGCATCACCGAGGCCCTGACCGTCGGCTCACCCCTCCGCACGCCGGCGCTTCGCATTCGTCTTCCGCGGGAGTGGCTTCTCGAACCCGGCCACCAGTGGCTCGTATCCTGCGGCGCGGTAGAAAGCCTGGGCGACTTCATTGTCGTGCCACGTGTTGACGTGCACGTACGTGCAGCCGCGCTTCCGCGCCGTGAACTCGGCTTCGGCCATCAACAGTCGCGCCACGCCACACCGCCGGTGCGGAGCCGCCACGTACAGCTCTGTGACCTCCGCGTACGGCACATCTTGCGACAACTGCGACACGATGCGGAGGCTGAGGAACCCGACGGGCGCGCCGTCGACGTGCGCAATTAGCACTTGCTCACCGGGCGCCATCACTTCGAGCCGCTTGCGCGCCTGATCTGCCGAAACGATTACCTGGTCATCACCAAGAGACGGGCCGACGGCTTCGTTTAGCCCCGTCAGCAAGAGTGCGATAGCGAAGGCATCGTCGAGAGTTGCGGGGCGGAGGGTCAGCATGCGTGGCCGCGATCAAGCCTAGCGACGAACGTCGCCAGCCCTGTCAGTCCGGCGAGGTTCCCAGCTTAGCAGGACAGGCTCAACACGATGAGAATGGTGCTAGTTCGGGGCCCTCAATAGGCCCGCGCTCGCGGCCGAAGCCGTCCGCGTAGATGACCTCAGCCAGCTCGGGCCGTCGAACTTGCAGGCATAGCACTTTCACAGTTCACGGCGGACAGTCAGCGCTTCGCGCTGGGAGGTGGGCTGTCCTCGTCCGGTGATGTTGTGCTGCGCCAGGGGGACCAGACGGCGGCGGCGATGATGGCCACGCAGATGAGGACGGCGACGAGGGGTGCGCCGGCGGCGAGTGCGAGGACGGTGAGGACGAGTCCGGCGCCGCAGATGAGGGCGAGCTCGGGGTTGCGTCCGTGCCAGCGGGCGCGGACGCGGGCGGCCTCCCGGCCGAACCAGGCGAGGATGTCGTCCGGGAAAAACAGCGCGGAACCGGCCGGGGCGGCGGTACGTGCCGGTGCTACGCCTGTGACAGGGGCATCGCTGGCCGGGGCCCTGCGGCGCGCGGTCGCGGACTGCGGCTCGGCGGCGGGGACGAGGAGGGCGTAGGCCTGGTTGAGGCGCTCGATCTCGCGGAGGGCGCGCGGGTCCTCGCCGCGGGACTGGGCGCGGCGCACGAGGCTCCAGTACGACTGCTCGGCGGCCTTGCCGTCGCCTTCGCGGTCGAGGCGCAGCACCTTCAGGGCTTCGGCCCGGTTCATGTGACCCCTCCTTCAGTATCGGACGGAGGGGGCGTTCCTTCGGCCGGAGCCGCCGGCCGGGGCCGCTGGCCGCGGCCGCGTGCGCTATGATGCCCCCCGATGGCGAGCGAAGAGGCCGCGATGGCCGCCAGCCCCACCCCCGCCGAGCGCGCTCAGGTTCGCTCCGGCGCCGTTCCCACCCTCCGGTACCTGCTGAAGGCGATGCGTCCGCGCCAGTGGACGAAGAACGGCATCGTCTTCCTCGCCCTGGTGTTCTCGGTGGGGCAGGACTACCACCTGAACGAGCCGGACACCTGGATCCCGAAGCTGCTGGAGTCGCTCCTGGCGTTCGCCTGCTTCTGCCTGGTGTCGAGCGCCGATTACCTGGTGAACGACATCCGCGACATCGAGTCCGACCGGGCCCACCCGACGAAGCGCAACCGGCCGATCCCGGCGGGGCTGCTGCCGGTGCGGACGGCTTGGATCGCGTTCGCGGTCCTGGCGGCGATTGGCAACGGCGCGGCGTTCGCGCTGGACTGGCGGGTCGGGCTGGTGGTGTTCGGGTACACGACGATGATGCTGGCGTACTCGTACCAGCTGAAGCACATGGTGATCATCGACCTGTTCGTGATCGCGGGCGGGTTCGTGATGCGGGCGGCGGCGGGGGCGCTGGCGATCGACGTGCCGATCTCGCCGTGGCTGTACGTGGTGACGGCGCTGGGGGCGCTGTTCCTGGGCATCAACAAGCGGCGGGCCGAGATGGTGCTGCTGGAGGACGGGGCGAAGAGCCACCGCAAGATCCTGGACGACTACACCATCCCCATGCTGGACCAGATGGGGTCGATCGTGACGGGCGCACTGGTGATGGCGTACGGGCTGTACACCTTCACGGCGGAGGGCCTGCCGGCGAACCACAGCATGATGCTGACGATCCCGTTCGTGCTGTACGGGATTTTCCGGTACCTGTACCTGGTGAATGTGAAGCAGGAGGGCGGCAGCCCGGAAGAGGTGCTGCTCAAGGATGTGCCCGTGATGCTGACCGCGATCGGGTGGGTGGTGACGGCGGGGATCATCCTCACGGTCGCGCGGGAGTAGTGCGATGGGCTCGGAAGCGCAAACGACGGTCCGCATCGGGCGCAAGACGTCGGCCGGCAAGGCGCTGCTGGAGACGAACGAGCTCATCTTCCGGGGCGACCTGCGGCTGAAGATCCCGCTGAAGGAGATCACCGCGGTCGAGGCGAAGAACGGCCGGTTGACCGTCACCTACTCCGAAGGCAAGGCGACCTTCGACCTGGGCGACCAGGCGGCGAAGTGGGCCGACAAGATAAAGAACCCGAAGGGGCGGCTGGACAAGCTCGGCATCAAGGCCGGCCAGCACGTAAGCATCATCAACGTGAAGGGCGCCAAGTTCCTGGCCGAGCTGCGGGCTCGGGCGGCGGCGGTCTCGAACGGGACGGCGGCGAAGGACTCCGACGCGATCTTTCTCGGGGCGGAGACGCTGGAGAGACTCGACGAGATCGTCGAGCTGGTGCCGTACATCAAGCGCGACGGGGCGATCTGGACGGTGACGCCGAAGGGGAAGGGCGGCATTAAGGATACGGACGTGATGGCGGTCGCGAAGGCGGCGGGGCTGGTCGATGTGAAGGTGGTGTCGTTCTCGGAGACGCACTCCGCGAACAAGTTCGTGATCCCGAAGGCGCGGCGGTAGTGGAGTGGCGAGGGCAGGACTGACGTTGTTAGGGAGTCGAACTGGAGGACGTAGCTTCCAATTTGAGGCAGGCTCGCGAAACGATGTCGAGTGCTGTCTCCTGACGGTCAAGATCAACGAACTGCAGGATCGTCATGAGGTTCGGTCCTCGAGTCGCGATGATCGCCGCATCCCGGAGATCAGAGGCCAGAGGGGATCTGGAGTAAGCGGAGGCCGAGTCGCCACAACTTGGTAAGGGGAGGGTGCTTAGCATTCTGTCAGCCACCAAGTACCCGGTACAGACGGTCCAGTCTTCGCTGTCTAAGACGTAGACAGACTGCAAAAGGAGCACGCCGCGATCTTGGTTGGAGAAGTAGCGTGAGGCGCGACCCGTTATGGGGCACGCTTCGTTGAATTCCTTGCCACCGCCCTCGTAGTCGATCGTTTGTGGTTCTCGCTCGATCCAATCGGATCCTAGTTCGGCAGCGCCAATTAGTAGACTCTCGGCGAGGTCATCTTCTACGTCTTCAGCACACGCGCTGGCACCAAGCGCCAGCCCTATGAGCCCTAGTCCTAGGAGTGCCGATTTGACTTTGGTCTTTAACGATGGACGTAACGAGCAGAACCGAGAGATGGCGCGGAATCTCGATCGACATCCTCCGAAGGCCTGCGTAGTCTGAAACCTCAACATTGTGGCATTCGGCGGAGCTGAAGCTCCGCGGGTACTGGTCGTCGCCTGACGGACTATTTTCGCTGACGCGTCGGCGCACTGATGACTGAGACACTGACGCGCTGACGCACTCGCTCAGGCGTCGGCGGGGGTGTCGGTGGGTGGGGCCTTGGCGGCGGCGGGCGGGGTGTAGGTGGCGGTGCTGGCGGGGCGCTTCTGCCTGCCGGATGCAGCGATCTCGACCGTGGGCTCGTCGGCGATGGCAGCGGCGTTGCGGCGCGCGTTCGGCACGACGATGGGCGTGCGCGGCGAGGCGCAGTAGGGGCACAGCACCCAGGTCGTCGCGAGCGCCTTACCGCAACTCTCGCAGGGAGAGCGCAACGACGTGCGGCAGTAGGGGCAGGCGATGAAGTCGTCATCGACGCGGCGGCGGCACGAGGGGCAGGTCGCCTGCTCCTGGATCTCGTGCAGCAGCGCCTCCGCCTCGAGCTGGTGGTCGTAGGCCTCGGCCAGCGTCTGGCGAGGGCGCGTCGGGAGGTAGACGAGGAGGCCAACGATCGGGAAGGCGATGGCGAGGATCAGGGACACCGTCTGCGAGAACGGATCGCGGGTGCGGGCCGAAATGTCGCGGTAGGTCCAGACGACGGACGCGACCCACACGATGAGCAGATACGCGAAGGTGACGACGATCGCGACCTGGGCCACCAGCCCCCACACGCCGTCGATGCCAATGTCCATCCGGATACCCTCTCGCCCCGTCCACGTGCCAGCCCGCCCGGCGGCATGGCGATTATATATCAGCGGCCGCTGACCCGGCGGCCTTAGTCAACCACCGCGCTAGCGGTGCCAACGGTGACCTTCGTGCTGTCTTCCTTCTCGACCCAGACGTCGAGGTGCGCCCGGCGCCGCGGGCCCTCGGGCTCGATCTCGCGGACGAAGCCGCGGCAGGTGAGGTGGTCGCTCTGCCAGACGATGTTCACCAGGCGGACGTCCATCTTGCCGCCGGCCAGCCAGCCGGCGCCGTAGCGGTTCGTCAGCATCTCGTTCAGGAAGCAGGTGGACATCATGCCCTGCACGACGATGTCCGGGAAGCCCCACGCCAGCGCGGCCTCCTTGTCGTTGTGGTAGTTCTTGTTCGGGCCGCTGAACTTCCAGCACATATCGAGCGAGATCTGCTTCTCCAGCGACGGGATCTCATCGAGCGCCGTGCTGACGTCGACCTGGAACTTCTGTTTGCGCTCCGGCTCCTTCTCGCGCTTCTCGTCGACGACGATGCCGCTGTTATCGGTCTCGCGCAGGAAGCTCTGGTGCGTGCGGCCGCGCGCGGCGACCGCGCCCTCCGCATCGAAGTACAGGATATCGTTCACGACGTAGTCGCGGCCGCGCTTCACGTAGCGATCGGCGATGAAGGAGCGGGTGGAGACGGCGTCGCCGACCATGATGGGGCGGTACAGCTCCCACTCCTGGCGGGCGTGCAGGTTGCCGTAGAGGTTGGGCAGATACCACGACGGCACGCCGCCTTTCGGCGGGGTGCGGTACTCGTAGACCTCCGAGTGGAGGACGAGGCCGGGGGCGACGGGCCCACCGAACGGCGAGGGGCCGGTGTAGATGGCGTTGTGGTCGTCGACGGCGCCGCAGTAGTGGTCGACGAGGTCGGGCGTGATGACCCTGTCGTGGCGGCCGAAGTCGCGGCCGACGTAGATGTCGTCTGGTCGCTGGTCGGGGGTGGTCGCTGGTCGCTTGTCGCTGGCGGTCTGGCTCATGGTGCAGCCTCTCCGAATCGTGGCGATGGCCGTGGTCTGCGCCATTGTCGCGCGGCGGGGGCGGAAGCTCCAACCGGTAGACTGGAGCGATGTCCACCACGGTCTCCCTGTACGATCCTTCGCTACCGCAGCTCGAAGCCCGCATCGAGGCTCTCGGCGAGCCGGCGTACCGGGCACGGCAGGTGTGGGAGTGGGCGTACCGGCGCTTCGCGCAGTCGTACGGGGAGATGACGAACCTGCCGGAGGCGCTGCGGGAGCGGCTGGACGAGGAGCTGCCGTTCCCGGCGATGACCGTCGAGACGGAGCTGGCCTCGGACGACAGCCTCACGCGGAAGCGGCTGATCCGGCTCGCTGACGGGAAGCTCATCGAGACGGTGCTGATGCTGTACGACCCGCGGAGCGACTCGCGCGGGCGCGCGACGGTCTGCGTCTCGAGCCAGGCGGGGTGCGCGATGGGGTGCGTGTTCTGCGCCACGGGCCAGGCGGGGTTCGACCGCAACCTGACGGCGGGCGAGATCGTCGCGCAGGTGATGGGATTCGCTCGGGAGCAGGCGGATGCGGGCCGGGGTCCGATCACAAACGTAGTCTTCATGGGCATGGGGGAGCCGATGGCGAACTACCGCGCCGTCTGGGGCGCCGTCGAGACGCTGACGCACGCCGAGGGCATGAACATGGCGGCGCGCCACATCACGATCTCAACCGTCGGACACATCCCGGGGATCCGGAAGCTTGCCGAGGAGCGGCTGCAAGTGGGGCTGGCGGTGTCCCTGCACGCACCCGATGAGGCGCTGCGCGAGCGGCTGATCCCGACGGCGCACCGGTATCCGCTGCCGGAGATCATCGAGGCCTGCCGCGACTACATCGAGATGACGCACCGGCGGGTGACGTTCGAGTACTGCCTGATGGACGGCGTCAACGACTCGCCGGAGCAGGCGCGGGCGCTGGCGGCGCTGCTGCATGGCATGAACTGCCACGTGAACCTGATCCCCGTGAACCCGACGCCGGACGACAGCATCCGGCGGCCGGCCCGGGCGCCCACGCTGGCCTTCCAGCGCGAGCTTTCGTCGAAGGGCGTGCCGTGCACGGTGCGGGTGGAGAAGGGCGTCGAGATCAGCGCGGCGTGCGGGCAGCTTCGGGGTGAACGCGCGGCGGTGGAGTTGATGGAGGCACCGGCGAGGAGTGCGACGGATATCACAAGCGTATCAGTCTGACGCGCGGCCATCGCCGGGGCGCAACAATAAAGGATGCTCTCGGGCCCTTCAGCATTGAAATGGTACGCGGGTAGTCCATTTGTACCAGTAATTTCATGCGGCCCGTGACCTACGATCCTTGCATGGATACACGCAAATTCGTTTTGAGCGCAGCACTGCTCCTGGGCGGACTGCTACTGATCGCCTGCAATACGAGCGGGCTTTCGTCGAAGCCACGAGGGACTTTCAGCAAGCTGGCCTGCCTCGATCTGAACGGCGACGGTCGCATCAACGACGCCGACGCGGCCAGCCTGTCGAAGGTGCCGGACTTTGACGCAGACGGCGAGCGCGACGAGGATGACGCCGCATTCCTCAAGGGCGTCGACATCGGGCTGAACCCCATCGCGAAAGACACCTGCGACCAGGATCGGGGCGGACCTGAGTATCTTGTCACTCACGACTACTTCGCCAGCGCGAACGTGAAGTGCCGCGAAGGCGATCGAGCGGTACTTGTCATGGGAGTGGCCGGGGGCGTGGACGATCTCAAGGACAAGGATCAGGCCGCGGGGGTGCGGACGATCATCGACACGCTAATCAAGACGTACGAGGCGAGGGACGATCAGGCGATCGGGGTGATCGCCGGGCCGGCGATCACCGACGCGGAGAACGCGGCCACGGCGATGGAGCAGTGGCTGACGAACGCGGTGCGTGTGTACCTCGATCGATTTCCGTGCGCGCGGGCGGTGCTCGTCGGCTTCAGCCACGGCGGCGTGAGCGTCGACGTCGTGACGGCGCGGCTGGAGGCGGAGTACGCGGACAGGTTCATCGCCGTGGTCCACGTCGACCGCATCGATCAGAGCTACGGCGGCGACCTGGTCTCGCGGCCGCAGGTGGTGCCGGTGTTGAACGTGTACCAGCAGAACGAAGCGGGGCTCGGCGGGAGTCCGGTGGACGCGCCCAACTTCGTGAACTGGGACGCGAGCGGCGAAAAGGGTCCGAAGAACGGCCAGGACGGCGGGCCGCTGGAGCCGGTGCGCCACACAACGCTGGACAACGCCGAGTCCGTGCGCGAGTGGATCGTGGAGCAGGTGATGGAGCGGAGTTAGTCGTTGGTTGTTGGGGGTTGGTCGTTGGGGAACGTGTTGGCGGAAGAACCTCGCGGGTACGGCGTCGTCGTGCGACGATGGGTGCATGAACGATGACCGGCCCGGGCGCGAGGAGCTGCTCGCGAACCTCGAGCTGTACGGCGTGGGGCGCATCGGCCGGCACATCTTCCTGTGCGCGGACCAGACAGAGCCGAAGTGCGCGCCGAAGGAACGGACGCTCGTCGCCTGGAACTACCTCAAGCGGCGGGTCCAGGAACTGGGGCTGACGGCCGGCGAGCGCGTCGTCTACCGGACGAAGGCCAACTGCTTACGGATGTGCGCGCAGGGGCCGATCGCGGTCGTGTATCCGGACGGGACGTGGTACCACAGCGCGGATCCCGACGTCCTGGAGCGCATTCTGCGAGAGCACGTCATCGGCGGCGTGCCGGTGCGGCAGTATGTGTTCGCGGAGAATCCGCTGGGGTAGGCGTTGGTCGTTAGGGATTAGTCGTTGGGGGCCGGGCCTGGTTCGTGATGCGGAGCAGAGGACAGGTCTAAAGACCTGTCCGAACGGTTGGTTGGCCATGGGTTGCGTGGCTTGCCAGCTGTACGAAAAAAAGGGCGAGGCAGTGCCTCGCCCGTTCGCATGACTTGATCCTCGCGGCTACTCGGCGGCGGGCGTCTCGGCGGCGACCGGGGTTTCGGTGCCGACCGGGGTCTCGCCCTCGGCGGCTTCGGCGGCCGCGGCCTCTTCCTCGACGACGAGGCGCGGCGCGGCGACGCGGGCCACGACGACGTCGGGGTCGGTGAAGACGGTCATCTTTCGCTCGTCGATGTTCAGGTCGCGGACGTGCAACGCCTGGTCGAGCTGCGTGAGCACCGTGACGTCGGCCTGGAACTGCCACGGGATGTCGCCCGGCAGCGCCTCGACTTCGATCGTCTCGACCATCTGGAGCAGCACGCCACCAAACGTCTCGACGGCGTCGGAGGTGCCGGTGAGGACGACCTGCACCTGGGCGCGCATCTTCTCGGTCATGCTCACCTGGTAGAAGTCGACGTGGAGCACCTGGTACGTCGAGGGGTCGCGGGCGACGGCGCGGACGACGACGGTGCGCGGGGCGCTCTCGCCGTCGACGCGCAGGCTGATGATCTGGTTGCGGGAGGAGCCGCGCATCAGGTGGAGCAGCTCGGCGGTGTCGGCCTGGACGGCCGTGGAGTCGAGCTTGTGTCCGAAGATGTTCGCGGGGGTGACGCCAGCTCGGCGCAGCTTCGCGACGTTCTTGCCCAGCACGGTGCGGGGCGCCGCCTTCAGGTCTTTGGTTGCCATGGTTCTCCTACCCTGTGATGCGGCGGATTCGCCGGATGACCCAGATTCCCAGCACTGCGCCCAGCCCCAGCGCGAACGCCGACGCGGGCGTGAACGTGGCCCGCACATCGCCTTCGACCCGCCGCGCCAGCAGGAACACCGTGTTCGAGCCGTGCTGCGTCACGTTCTCGGCGATGACGGCAACGGCCGCGCAGTCCCGCATCTGGACGTCGTTCGCGCGCAGCGTGAAGACGGCGCTGTCGTCGAGGTCCATCGTCTCGCTGCGGACATCGCGCGCGGCGGCGGAGCGCATCTCGACGCGCTCGGCGTCGATGCTGCGGACGGCGCTCTGGTCGATCTCGACGCTATCGCCAGAGACAGCCGAGATGATGCTGCCCGATTCGCGGGTCACGGCGGCGAACCTCCTGGACGATGGGGTATTCGGCGGCCAGCGGAAAGCGTAGCGAAGGGCCATCAGCCCGTCAAATCTCAACTTCCCCTGCGGATAGATTTCAACGCAGAGTCGCAGAGGGCGCAGAGCTCCTCGGAGTCGCTTCAGAAGTGGCGACGGCGCTGGCGAATGAGGCAGGCGCGGTGAGTTGTCACTCTGAGCGAAGCGAAGAGTCTCGCAGGGACACAACAGCTGTCCCATGCGACAGCGGCTACCGCAGCACGAACAGCCGCCTATTCCTGTTCCCTACCTCCTATTCCCTCCAGTCTCTGCGTCTTCTGCGTCTCCGCGGTGATTCACTTGTCGAGGAGGGCGGCGATGCCGGGTAGGGTGCGGCCTTCGAGGAACTCCAGCGAGGCGCCGCCGCCGGTGCTTACGTGGGCGTACTTCTCGGCTAGGCCGAGATCCTGGACCATCGCGACGGTCTCGCCGCCGCCGATGACGACGGTGGCGTCCAACGCCGCGAGGAAGCGGGCGATGGCGTGTGATCCGTGGGCGAAGGCGTCCCACTCGGCGACGCCGAGGGGGCCGTTCCAGACGACGGTCTTCACGCCGGCGAGCTTCGTCTCGTAGTCGGCGACCGTCTTCGGGCCGACGTCGAGGATCATCCACCCGGCGGGCACCGCGGCCACGTCGACGGTGTTCGATTGCGCGCCCTCCTCGAACTTGTCGGCGACGACGGCGTCGACGGGCAGGCCCAGCGTGACGCTGCGGCGCCCCGCCTCGGCGATGACATCGCGCGCGGTGGCGAGCTGGTCGTCCTCGACGAGCGAGGCGCCGACGTCGACGCCCTGCGCCTTCAGGAACGTGCTGGCCATGCCGCCGCCGATGAGGAGCACGCTCACCTTCGACAGCAGGTGCTGGAGGACGGCGATCTTCGAGCTGATCTTCGCGCCGCCGATGATGGCGGCGACGGGCGGCTCGGGGTTGGTGACGACGCGGCCGAGATAGTCGATCTCCTTCTCCATGAGGAAGCCGGCAACCGCGGGGAGTACGGCGGCGACGCCGGCAGTCGAGGCGTGCGCGCGGTGTGCGGTGCCGAAGGCGTCGTTCACGTACACGTCGGCGAAGGCGGCGAGCTGCCGGGCGAGCGCGGGGTCGTTCTTCTCCTCGCCTGGCTCGAAGCGGACGTTCTCGAGCATGCAGACGCCGCCGGGTTGGAGCGCGTCAACGGCGGTCTGCGCGGAGGGGCCGACGACGTCGGTCGAGCACGGGACGGTCGTGCCGAGCAGCTCGCCGAGGCGTGCGGCGACGGGGGCGAGGCGCGCGGACTCGACCACCTTTCCGTCCGGGCGGCCCAGGTGCGAGACGAGGACGGTCTTCGCGTTGTGGCCGCGGAGGTAGGCGATGGTGGGGAGGGCGGCGCGGATGCGGGTGTCGTCGAGGATGCGGCCGGTGGATTTGTCGATGGGGACGTTGAAGTCGACGCGGACGAGGACGCGTTTGCCGTCGACGTCAATGTCGCGCACGGTCTTCTTGTTCATTATGTCGCCTCTCGAATCTGAGATCGAAATTGCTCGGCAGTTTTGTGTTTTCGGCGGGGGCCGGATCGCGCCTGTGAGGCGGGATGGGGCGGGTGCGCCGGGGCCATCATAGGGAGGGTCGTCCGGGAAGTGGAAATGCGGTTTGAATACAGGGATGGGAAATCGCGTGAATTTCCTCGCCCGAAACCTACGAGGTGCGCTCGACGACGAATGACGCCAGCGCTTCGAGCTCATGCTGGCGATTTGGCACCAGCGGGAGGCCGTCGAGCATGCCGAGGGCGTCTTCGCGCCAGAGGTCGGCGGCGTCGGACCCGGCCAGGCGGGCGCCCAGCTCGTTGAGGATCGACAGGACCTCCTCGACGGCGGCCTCGGTCATTTCGGCGGCGTAGAGGTGGTCGAGGCGGGAGGCTGTCTCGCCGCGGGCATGGTCGAAGGCCCAGACGACGGGGAAGGACTTCTTCTTCGAGCGGATGTCGTCGGCGACGGGCTTGCCGGTGCGCGCGGACTCGCCCCAGACGCCGAGCACGTCGTCCTGGATCTGGAACGCCATCCCCAGCATGCGGGCGAACTCGCCGAGCGCGCGGGCGGTCGCGTCGTCCGCTCCGCCGGCGATGGCGCCGATCTGGGCGGACGCGCCGAGGAGCGCGGCGGTCTTGCCGGCGATCATCGTCTCGTACTCAGTCAGCGAGACGCGGTCGCGGGACTCGAAGGTGATGTCGGCGTGCTGGCCCTCGCACAAGAGGACGGCAGCGTCGTTGAGGACGCGGGCTGCCTCGAGCGCGCGGTCGGCGGGGACGCCGCTGTGGTCGAGGCCGAGCATGGTGAGTTGCGCGCGGACGAACATGCCGTCGCCGGCGTTGATCGCGAGCGGGACGCCGTGGCGCTGCCAGAGGGTCTCGCGGCCGTGGCGGGTGTCGCTCGCGTCCTCGATATCATCGTGGATGAGGGTGAAGTTGTGGAGGAGCTCGATGGCGGCGGCGGCGGGCAGCGCGCGGCCGACGTCGCCGCCGACGGCCTCGCAGGCGAGGAGGCAGAGGGCGGGGCGGAGCATCTTGCCGCCGGGGGCGTCGACGGCGTTGCCGACGAAGTCTTGCGACGCCGGGCTCCGCACGGTGCGCGCCTTGTCCGAGCGCGCGTCCTCGAAGCCCATGTGCTCGCGCATGAGCTGGCCATGGTCGAGGGGCAGGCTCAGCAGCGCGCGCATGATGTCGATCACGGGCTGGCGGTAGCGGTTGAGGACTTCATCGATCATGGGCGGTTAGAGGTAGGAGGTGAGAGGTGAGGTCCGGTGCCGACGATGGAGGATAGAAGATGGAGGACGGAAGGGCGACGCGTGAACCTCAAAGGTCGCCTTCGGTGGTGAGCTCGATGCGGTTGTCGAAGGGGTCGAAGATGTCGAAGCGGCGGCGGCCGAAGATGGTGGGCTGCTCGCGCATCGTCACACCGAACTCCCGGCAGCGGTCGCGCCAGGCGTCGATGTCGTCGACGACGAGGGCGGGGTGGTGGTCGCCGGGCGGGGGGACGGCGTCGCGCGCCTGGATGTGCAGCTCGGTCGCGCCGAAGGCCTCGGTCGCACCGAGGGTGTACCAGATGCCGGGGCGGTCGTGGAGCTCGGGCGGCCGCGGCGTCTCGGTGAGGCCGAGGACGCGGGAGTAGAAGTCGCGTGCGCATTCGAGGGCGGCGGTTGGGACGGTGATGGCGGCGTGCTGGAGGCGGAGGATGGCGGGCACGCCGTGAGTGTAGCGGAGGCTGGAGGTCAGAGGTCAGAGGTCGGCGCCACGTTCAGTCGAGCAGCCTGTCACCGCACCGGCTGGCGCAGCACCGTCCGCATCTTCTCCGACGCAACCCTGCTGGGGTCGCTCAGATAGATCTCGTGGTGGTGGCCGTTGGGCACGAGATTGTGCTGGGGCAGGAACTCGTTGTGCAGCCTCCTGGCGAGCGCGGCGGCTTCCTTGCTGTAGTCGCCGACGTGCATGATCTGCACGCACCGGCCCTCGTCGAAGCGCTCGAGCCTCAGGCTGGCGGGGGCCTCACCCAGTCGTTCGCCTGCCGTTGCGACCGCCTGTGCAAACATATCATCGCTCACCCAGTCCGCCGTGACGATCATCATCCGCCACCTGAGCTTGTCCCTGTTTCCCGCGATGAAGTCGGCGATGTCGTCGGCCCACCACAGGCCTTCGAGCGGCGGCTCGACGAAGTCTTTGCCCATGCGTTCCTTCGCGATGCGCTTGAGCGGATAGATCGCCGCGAAGAGCCACTTCACCGCCTGCCTGTATCGCTCGCTATCCGGGCTGCCTTCGCCGTCAATCGTGACGAATGGCATTTCAGGGACGTCAACGAAGACGAAGTCTTTCGTCGTCGGCAGGTAGAGTTCCTTCAAGAGTGCGTTTGGATCTTCGGTTTTCATCGTCGTCCTCTCATTCAAGCCAGGGTTTGCTGGTCATGTATTCCAGGGTGCGCGCGACCCACGCGAACTCCGTGTTCAGTTGGCCGATCGAGTGATCGAACAGCACATCGATGAAGTCAGGCAGGGGTTGTTGATCGAGCTGGATGTTGCCCAGGCGCGCTACCTCCGCCTCGATTGCGTCGCCGCGCGTACGCAGCGCCTGCAATGCCTCATCCCGCTTCAGCACGGGCCAGTTGACCATGCCGAGCAGGACGGACGAGTACGTCGGACGGACGGTGCTGAGCGCGGCGAGTGTCTGAGCGACCAGCGCACTGCGGCCGGCCTTCGTCACGGAATAGATCTTCCTCGCCTTCGAACTGGCCTTCGTCTCGGCCGGCCTTTTCGCCGAGACCAGCTTCATCGTTTCCAGCTTGCCCAGCACGAAGTAGATCGAGGAGAAGCCGATCTGGGTCCATTCGCGCATGGTGCGCTGCTCGATCACCTGCTCGAGCTGATACCCGTGGCGCGGCATCTCGGCGACGAGGCCCAGCACGAGGAGTTCGGCATCGGTCAGCTCTTTGACGGACATATTCTAGTACTAGAATAGGGCCACCAAACGCGGTGTGTCAAGCCCTGTCGCGGATCCCGTAGCCAGGGAGCGCGCGGGCTGAAAAGCCCGCGCTACGTGGCCGTGTCCTACGAGCGGCGCGCTAGCGGTAGCGCGTGAAGCGGGCGGTGTACCCGATGACCTGGCGCCGCCACGACTGCTCGTGGAGGCCCGCGGCCGCGGTCATCCGGCGCATGACGGTGAGGCGGACGTAGTCGGGGTCGGTGAAGGTCTCGACGAAGGAGACGGCGCCGCCGGGGCGCAAGATGCGGGCCAGCTCGTGGACGGCGGCCTGCTGGTCGGGGACCTCGCCGAGGACGGCGACCAGGTAGGCGGCGTCGAAGGCGGCGTCGCGCAGAGGGAGGCGCGTGGCGTCGCCGGCGACGAGGTCGACGCGGCCGAGGTCGTCTCGGACGCCGAGCGCCTGCATGCGGCCGCGCAGCACGGCGAGCATCTCGGGCTGGAGGTCGAGGCAGATGACGCGGCCGACGAAGTCCGTACCGGACTTGTCCTGGCGGCCGGGCGCGACCGCAGCAGCGGCATCGGGGGTGAAGTAGCCGGGGCCGGGGCCGAGCTCGAGGACGGTGTCGCCGGGCTTCAAGCTGAACGCCTGAACGGTGCTGGTCGGGTGCTGGATGAGGCGGCGGGCGGGGTTCAGGAGGATCTGGGCTTCGGAAGCGGGGAAGGCGGCGCGGTTGCGGCGCTCTTTGAACCAGGCGCGCGCACCAGCGGCGATCGCGACGGCGACGAGGAGGAGGGCGAGGCGCTTCATGTGGCAAATGATCGCACGGGGGCGTGCGGTGCTGCACCGGCCATTGGGCTGCAGTTTTGGCAGCGGCATACTGGCTCGCTCAATGACATCGACTATGACCGACGAGCACAGCCGGGGACCCTGGAACAGGGGAGACCGGCTGTGCCACATCGCCGCATCGCTGGGACAATCAGTCGTTCGACGACAAACAGCGGGCGGAGCTGTCCCCTGCGGCGACCATTCGACTGCGGCTACCTTCGCAGTGCTGCGCGGATTTCCCTTTCGCTGACGGCGCCGGGGCGGAGGATCTGGGGCGGGGATTGCGTGCAGTCGACGATGGTGCTGGGCTGGCCGGTGGCGGCTACGGGGGCGTCGACGATCAGGTCCACACCCGGCGGTCCGGCATCGCCGAGCTGCGCGCGGACCTCGGCGGCGGTGCGGCACTCCTCGCGGCCGGCGATGTTGGCGCTGGTGCCGGTGAGGGGGCCGACGTCGGCGCAGAGGCGGCGGAGGCGCTCGTCGGCCGGGACGCGGAGGGCAACGGTATCGCTGCCGGCGAGGGCGCGCGAGCGGTAGCCAGGGCGCACGGGCACCACGATGGTGAGGGCGCCCGGCCAGAAGGCGTGTGCGAGCGTGCGGGCGTCGCCATCGATCACGCCGATGGTCTCGGCCTGGGCGAGGTCAGCGGCGAAGATGGGCATCGGCTGCTGCGGGTCGCGCTGCTTGATGGTGTAGATGCGGTCGACGGCGGCGTCGTTGTTGGCGCGCGCGCAGAGGCCGAAGACGGTGTCGGTGGGGAGGGCGACGACGACGCCGGACCGGAGGACGTCTATTAAGTGAGTGTCGTTTTCGATTGGGGGCATGGCTAACCTAAGCGGCGGACAACAGACAACAGGCAGCAGACAACCGATCCCTGACCATGGGTTAACGGCTTATGTGCATCTACAGTGCATCAGCAGATCATTGACCACGACCGGGTGTGCCCATTACACTGCAATTGCGTCGAAACGAACACCACGCGGGCTGAAAAGCCCGCGCTACGGTTCTGAACAACGGCGCAACGGCTTCCAAACACAGGATACGTGATGGCTGATACCAGAAGCTCCGGCCGGGTGACCGCCTCGGGGGATGCCGAGGTTTCGACGTACCTGGAGATCGCGCGGGAGAAATCCGGGGAGGCGCCCTCCGACGCCGTGCCGCCGGCGCCGGTGCAGCCGGAGACCGTCGTCGTCATCGACTTCGGGTCGCAGTTCTCGATGCTGATCGCGCGGCGTGTGCGGGAGTGCCACGTGTACTGCGAGCTGGTGCCGCCTGACACACCGTGGGAGCAGATCGAGAAGCTCAAACCGCGCGGGGTGATCCTCTCGGGCGGGCCGGCGAGCGTGTACGAGGTCGGCGCGCCGCTGACGCCGAACTGGGTGTTCGAGCAGAACCTGCCGGTGCTGGGCATCTGCTACGGCATGCAGGCGCTGGCGCACCAGCTCGGCGGGAAGGTGTCGCCGTCGGACCACCGGGAGTACGGGCACGCCGTCGTGCACCAGGGCGACGTCGAGGCGGCGGTCGCCGGGCCGCTGTTCGCGGGGCTGCCGCCGTCGTTCCCGGTGTGGATGTCGCACGGTGACCGCATCACGCAGGTGCCGCCGGGGTTCACACCCATCGCCTACAGCGACAACTCGCCCTACGCAGCGATGACGGATGGATCAGGGAAGATCGCGATCCAGTTCCACCCGGAGGTCGTGCACACGCCGCACGGCAAGCAGATCATCGAGAACTTCCTGTACAAGATCTGCGGCTGCACGGGCGACTGGACGCCGGGCAACTTCATCGCCGACAGCATCAACCGCATCCGCGCGCAGGTCGGCGACGGGCGCATCATCTGCGCGCTGTCGGGCGGCGTGGACTCGGCCGTGGCGGCGGCGCTGGTACACAGGGCGGTGGGCGACCAGCTGACGTGCATCTTCGTCGACAACGGACTCATGCGGCGAGAGGAGCCGGAGCGCGTGGTCGAGGTGTTCCAGCGCCACATGGAGATCCCGCTGGTGCACGTTGATGCGGCGGAGCGCTTCCTGACGCAGCTCAAGGGCGTGACCGACCCCGAGCAGAAGCGCCGCATCGTCGGCGAGACCTTCATCCGCGTGTTCGAGCAGGAGGCCGACCGCGTCGGTGCGGCCGACAAGATCGGCACGGTCGACTTCATCGCGCAGGGGACGACGTACCCGGACGTGATCGAGAGCGCGACGGGGCACGGGACGGCCGTGAAGATCAAGACGCACCACAACGTCGGCGGCCTGCCGAAAGAGATGACGTTCGAGATCGTCGAGCCGCTGCGGTACCTGTTCAAGGACGAGGTGCGGCAGGTGGGCAGCGCGCTGGGCCTGCCGGACGAGATGGTGTTCCGGCAGCCGTTCCCGGGGCCGGGGCTGGCGATCCGCATCATCGGCGAGGTGACGGCGGAACGCGTGTCGGTGCTGCAGGCGGCCGACTGGATCGTTATGAACGAGATCAAGAAGGCGAAGCTGTACCACGACCTGTGGCAGTCGTTCGCGGTGCTGACGGACACGCGGTCGGTCGGGGTGATGGGCGACTATCGCACGTACGGGCACGTGGTGGCGCTGCGGGCGGTGACGGCCGAGGACGCGATGACGGCGGACTGGGCGCGGCTGCCGTACGAGGTGCTGGCGCGCATCAGCAGCCGGATCGTGAACGAGGTGCCCGGCGTGAACCGGGTGGTGTACGACATCACTTCGAAGCCGCCGGGGACGATTGAATGGGAATAGGACGCCGGAGGTCAGAGGTCGGGGTCGCTGCGAGCGGCCTCTGTGCTTTCTTGCGAGCGAGATTGGATGTTGGAGGTTGGATGTTGGAAGCTCGAACCGACGACCGACGACTGACGACTGACGACTGACGATCGATGACTACAAACGTTCTCCTCATCGGATCTGGCGGCCGTGAACACGCGATCGCGTGGAAGCTGCGGCAGTCGGCGGGGCTGGGGGAGCTGGTGGTGGCGCCGGGGAACGCGGGAATCGCACTGATCGCGGAGTGCGTGCCGCTGGCGGTGCCGAGCGCGCACGCTCCGGCCGACGAGGTCGCCGCGTACGGGACGGCGGTGGTGGCGCTGGCGCGCGAGCGGCGGGCGGACCTGGTGGTGGTGGCGCCGGACGACCCGCTCGCGTTCGGGCTGGTCGACATGGTGCAGGCGGCGGGCATCCGGGCCTTCGGTCCGACGAAGGCGGCGGCGCGGATCGAGTCGTCGAAGGCGTTCGCGAAGGACCTGATGCGCCGGCACGGCATCCCGATGGGCGAGTCGGCGCAGTTCGACGACTTCGAGGCGGCGCGCGCGTACGTGGAGGCGCGGCCGTGCGACGTGGTGGTGAAGGCGGACGGGCTGTTCGTGGGGAAGGGCACCGTCGTGCCAGCGTCGCGCGCCGAGGCGGTCGAAGTGCTGCGGTCGATGCTGGTCGAGGGCGAGATGGGGGCGGCCGGGCGCACGGTGGTGATCGAGGACAAGCTCGTGGGGCGCGAGACGTCGGCGCATGCGTTCAGCGATGGCAAGCACGTCGCGCACATGCCGTTCTCGTGCGACCACAAGCCCGTGTTCGACGGCAACCGCGGGCCGAACACCGGCGGCATGGGCGTCTATAGCCCGCCGGGTTGGCTGGCGGAGTCTACGGCGGAACAGGTCCGGCGCGACGTGACGGAGGCGGCCGTGCGGGCGATGGCCTCCGAGGGTACGCCGTTCGCGGGGGTGCTGTACCCGGGGCTGTTCGTGACCGATGACGGGCCCCGCGTCATCGAGTTCAACGCCCGCTTCGGCGACCCGGAGTGCGAGTGCCTGCTCCCGTTGCTGGAGAGCGACCTGCTCGCGATCATGCGGGCGTGCTGCGACGGGACGCTGGACCGCGCCGACGTGCGGTGGTCGGCGCAGGCGTCGGTGACCGTGATGCTGGCGTCGGGCGGGTACCCGGGGCCGTACGAGAAGGGGAAGGTCATCCAGGGGCTGGAGGCGGTCGACGCGGACGTGGTGGTGTTCCACGCGGGCACGAAGCTCGACGACGCGGGGCGGTTCGTCACGAATGGCGGCCGCGTGCTGGGTGTGACGGCGCTGGGGGAGACGATGGAGGCGGCGCGTGCGAAGGCGTACGCGAACGTCGAGCGCATACACTTCGAGGGGATGCACTACCGTCGGGACATAGGGGCGAGCGCCGAGGTGTTAGGTTCTAGGTTGTAGGTTATAGGTTCTCACCAAGGACATCACATGCCACTCGTAGCAATCCTCATGGGGTCGAAGTCGGACATGGACGTGATGCAGACGTGCATGGAGACGCTGACGTCGTTCGGGATCGAGCACGAGGTGCAGGTGATGTCGGCGCACCGGGCTCCGGACAAGGTGCGGGAGTTCGTATCGGCGGCGCGCGATCGCGGGATCGAGGTGATCATCGCGGCGGCGGGCGGGGCGGCGGCGCTGCCGGGCGTGTGCAAGTCGTACACGGCGCTGCCGGTCATCGGTGTGCCGCTGGCGTCGTCGGAGATGAAGTCGGGTCTGGACGCGCTGTACTCGATCGTGCAGATGCCGCCGGGGATGCCGGTTGCGGCGGTGGCGATCGGGTCGTGGGGCGCGCGCAACGCGGCGTGCTTGGCGGCGGAGATCCTGTCGCTGTCCCACGCGGACGTGCGGGCAAAGTACGATGCGTACCGGGCGGGGTTGGGCGGGTAGTCGCGATGGCGATCGCCTTCGCCACGAGAGCCTCCAACGAGGCGTTTGGATTGTGTTCGTTGACCGCGCACTATGCCTGATCGAGCGCCGAGGCCATGAAGCAGCGACCTCATCGAACGCGCTGCGTCGCCTCTGCCAATGACCTCAACGAACTGCGTGGATTGCTGGCCGACTTGGGCCGGGAAGAAAGAATCTTCTCGTGCGCCTTCCAGTCGAAACGGGAGACGCCCGAGCTGTAATCACTGATCCAGAAGTTGGGCGCTCCGCAGAAGCAGAAGCCGCAATATAGGCACGTGAACCTGCGGCACCCCTCACAATACTGACATAGGAGCGACGTGATGCCGCGGTGACAGCCGTTACCCCAGCAATGATCCAGATAGGGCCTTCCAGGAAAGAGGCGTTGGCGGATCGCACGTCTCCGTTCCCAAGGCCACGGTAACTTAGCATTCTCCATCGGGATTCCAACGCGATCGATTAGCTCCCCGCAAAGTGTGTCCGCGTGCCACAAAGCGTCAATCACACCCAGCCCTATCGCCTCCAGTTCACCCGCATGCCGCTCAAGGATTAGAATTATGTATCTGAGTCTCCGCTCTTCGGGGGAGATATGGACGGCAGCGCGCAAGGCCCCGGCGGCGCCTCCGTGTTGATCAACAAAGCTCGACCACTTTTCGTCTTGCATGGCCTTCCTCGTCCTGGTGAACTATCCAAACAACGAGGTACCGGTCGCTAAATCAAAGAAGGAGTAAAAGTAACATTAACAAAGTGTTTGCTCAGCTTTCTTAGGCACGCGCCCGGCAGAATGACGATTCCGGACGAAATGCGATGACAAGCAAAGTAACCGTGACGTACGACGCCGCATCCGACAGCTTGCATATCGACGCGTGCCCCCCATACAAGGAGCCAGAGTCAGACCAGATCGCCCTCGGGGTGCTCGCCAGGACGAACCCTACGACTGACGCAATTGAGAATATCGAGGTCAGGTCGTTTCAAAGGCGACTTGCGGACGGTCAGGCTTTGGAGCTTCCTATCGGTCTCGATGTGGGGGCAGCCGGTGCGTAGTCCCGTATTCAAGGTTCGCGGCGGAGATCCTGTCGTTGTCGCACGCGGACGTGCGGGAGCGGTATGACGCCTATCGGGCTTCGTTGAGCGGTTAGAATAGCCCTCCCGAAGCACGATCCTTGCGCTCGCGTGTCGTGCCTGTAAGGATCGCTCGCATGGCCCGTGAAATACCCCGACCTACGCTCCACCCTCAGGGCTTCAAGAACGCGATCGAGTTGCCCTACGGCCTCCGCGTCGCGGAGATCAAGGCAGCCGTGGACGAGTTGTACGACTTCTTTTACAACGTCAACGGCTTTTTGTTGGGCAAGGGGTGGGAGCGCCTCGAGGAAATGCTTGCTGCCGCGGCACTGAGCGGCTTGGTGAGCGAACTGTTCGTGTCGGCGCTTGCTAAGCAAAGTTCAGCATTGGTCAAGAACCGCTGGCACAACGGCCGCCCTGATCTTCTGCCCGTCGGTTTCTACGAGAACGATCGCTCCCTACGTGCCGAGGAAGGCATTGAGGTGAAAGCGTCTGGCCGAGACGGGAGTTGGCAAGGTCACAATCAAGAGAAGGGCTGGCTCATGCTCTGCCAGTACGGCAGTGACACTGCCAGCGAGCCGGCGGGCGAGCGCCAGGCATTGAAAGTTGTACGGATATTGTGCGCTCAACTGGAAGAGGCGGATTGGAAGTTCTCTGGTCGAAACCCAGGGAGCCGACGCACACCGACTGCCACGATCAGCAAGGCTAAGCTTCTCGCAGGGATCGTGTACGTCGACCGGGATGTTTTCCCCGAAACCGAGGTGAAGAAGAGAAAGACTCAGGCAATTGTAAGTGACCCAAGACCGGAATCGCTCTAACGGCGAGCGACACGTATTCCGGATCTAGTTCAACGCCTATGCTGTCGTATCCCACGGCCTCACAAGCAGCGAGTGTGGAGCCGCTACCGGCAAAAGTATCCAGGACCATACCTTCACCGAGGGGAAGCACCGCGCGCACAATTTGCCGCAAGAACGCCTGAGGCTTAAGGCTGGGGTGCGGTGCTAAGCGCTTTTCGTCGGCCCTCGTTGGGCTAGACAAGATTACATCGGTGAATGGGCCGCTCGGAAGGCGACGTAGGCCGCCCGTTTTCCACTTCCTCAGATTTGTCGCAACAGTCCCATCGAGGGGCCTTCGCACAAGCACCCAAGGTTCCCACGCAGACTTCGGCATCACGGTGACGTCGGCAAACTCGGTTTCAGCATTCTTCGGGCGGTCTCCTCCGCGCAAAGTCTGCGTTAAGCGCACGATCTCTCCGCGCTTCTCAAAGCCCGAGTTTGACAGAGCAGCCGCCACGATGTGCGAGAACAAGGGACTGGTGGCGACAACTACGTGAGCACCTGGAACCATCTTCGGGAAGAGTGCGCAACCCCACTGGTGAAAGAAGTCATACATCGCATCGATGTCGCGGTCGTCTAGGACAGTGAACCTGGGTACGGGCGCGCGCTTGTGGCCTCCCAACGAAGGAGGTATTCGCCACACTCCGCCACGCCCCTTCCGGAGCTTCTTTATCTCACTCGGGGTGTACTCCAGCATCCCGTACGGGGGATCGGTAACGACGGCGTGAAAGCTCTTGTCAGGTTGTTCCGGCAACCAACGGAGGGCGTCGGCCTCGTGCAGCTCGCTACGACCAATCTGGAAAACTCTAGTGACGGGTGGCTCCGGCAGGCGCTCGAACATCCCTGTACCTTCCGAAGATATGTTCTAGATAGAGTACGGCAGCGTCCTCGTTGTGTCTAGAGTTGGTTATGCAAATCGCCTTCGATCGCGTCTCCGACACGCTGTACATCGACGCCTGTGAGCCATATGAGGCGCTGGAATCGGACGAGATCGCCCTCGGTGTGATCGCCCGCACCAATCCACAGACGGGCGAGATCGAGAACCTCGAGGTCATGCATCTCCAGAAGCGCTTAGAGGCCGGCGAGGCATTCGAGATACCGGTGAGCCTCGACACGACATGCGGTCCGCCCCTTCGGCCTGACCGCACATTTGGCCTATGCCTGCTGTTCGATAGACTGCGCCGTGAACCCCAAGCCGAATCCAGCCCTCAGGCCTCTGCGCGCTCTGCGTCTCCGTAGTGCCACCTCCCCTTGCGGTGAATCACGATGATCGAGCGCTACTCCCGGCCGGGGATGGCCGGCATTTGGACGGACGAGGGGAAGCTGGACCGCTGGCTGCGGGTCGAGATCGCCGTCGTGGACGCGTGGGCGGACGCGGGGCGGGTGCCGCGCGAGGATGCGGTGAAGGTGCGCGGCGCGCGGTACGTGCTCGAGGACGTGGCGCGGTACCAGGCGGAGACGCACCACGACGTGACGGCGTTCTTGAAGTCGGTCGCGGACTCGCTGGGGCCGGAGGGGCGCTGGGTGCACCTGGGGCTGACGTCGCAGGACGTGTGGGACACGGCGACGGCGCTGCAGCTCGTGGACTCGGCGACGCTGCTCGAAGAGGATCTGCACGCGCTGCGCGAGGTGCTGGAACAGCGCGCGCTGGAGTTCAAGGACACGCTGTGCATCGGGCGGACGCACGGCGTGCACGCGGAGCCGACGACGTTCGGCCTGAAGCTGGCGGGCTGGGTGGCGGAGATCCGCCGCGCGCAGGGGCGGCTGGCGGAGGCGAAGGCGGGCATCTCCTACGGCAAGATCAGCGGGGCCGTGGGAACGCACGCGACGGTGCCGCCGGACGTGGAAGAGAAGGTGTGCCAGCACCTGGGGCTCTACCCGGAGCCGGTGAGCACGCAGGTGGTGCCGCGCGACCGGCACGCGTACTTCGTCTCAACGCTGGCGCTCATCGCAGCCTCGCTCGAGCGCATGGCGCAGGAGATCCGGCACCTGCAGCGGACGGAGGTCCTCGAGGCGGAGGAGCCGTTCGCGGAGGGCCAGACGGGGTCGAGCGCGATGCCGCACAAGCGCAACCCGGAGCTGTGCGAGCGCATCTGCGGGCTGGCGCGCGTCGTGCGCGGCTACGCGATGACGTCGTTCGAGAACGTGGCGCTGTGGCACGAGCGGGACATCTCGCACTCGTCGACGGAGCGCATCACGCTGCCGGACTCGTGCATCCTGCTGGACTACATGCTCGACATGTTCACCGGCATCATGCGCGGGCTGAACGTGTACCCGCAGCGGATGCGGGAGAACATGGAACTGACCCAGGGGCTGGTGTTCTCGCAGCGGGTGCTGCTGGCGCTGATCGAGACGGGGCTCTCGCGGCAGGACGCGTACGCGATCGTGCAGCGGAACTCGATGGTGGCGTGGGAAGATGCGCGCGCAAAGGGCAAAGAGCAAACAGCAAAGGGCGCGTTCAGGTTGCACCTGGAGGCCGACACGGAGGTCACGTCGCGGCTGAACGCGGCGAAGCTGGACGAGATTTTCGACTACGGGGTGTACACGGCGCACGTGGATGACAGCTTCCGGCGGCTGGGACTCCTCTAGGTGTTAGGTGCCAGGTGTTAGGTGCCAGGTGTTAGGGACTAGGATCTCGATCGGCGGGATGTGGCACTGATGGCTCAGCCTCCGACACCTGGTACGAGGCCTCTTCGCGGCACACACGATCTCGGCGAGATCGTCGGGTACTCCTACCGGCTGTACGTGCGGGACTTTGTGCCGCTGTTCTTGCTGGCGCTCCTGACGGCGCCGCTGCAACTGCTCTCCGGGGTGATCACGCAGAGATCGGACTCGGACGCAGCCGAAACAGGCGCTCAGCTCCTGCTGTATCCGCAGGTGTTCGTGTCGCTGGTCGTGGCGGCGGCGATCGTCCACGCCGCGCACGTGATCACGGCCGGCGATCGCCCTTCGTTCAACGCGTCGCTGGACGCGGCGTTCGAGCGGCTCGGCGCCATCTTCCGGACGGCCCTGCTGCTGTTCGGGCTGGCGCTGGCGTCGACACTCGCGGGGCCGTTCCTGGGGCTGTACTGGCTCCGGAACAAAGAGGCGACGGTCGACGGGCGGCGCGACTGGTGGCTGGCGTGGGTGCCGCTCATGCTGTTCGTGTACCTGGCGATCCGCTGGGGGTTCAACCAACAGGCCGTGATGATCGCCAGGAAGGAGAAGTGGCCGGCGCTCGACGACAGCGCCGAGGCGGTGCGAGGACAGTGGTGGCGCGTGCTTGGCATCATGCTCGTCGTGGTGCTTATCGTGCTGGGTCCGTCCTTGCTGGCGAGCACGGCGACGCTGTTGCCTCCGCTGGCCTCGTCGGCGATCATCAGCGGCGTGTCGGCGCTGTTGTTACCGTTCGCTGTGATCGCGCAGACGCTGCTATACTACGACCTGAAGGCACGCCAGGAGGTCCCGAAGCTTTCGTACACAGAGGATGAGGAGATCGCCCCATGACGATGCTGCTGGAATCGACCCTGCCGAACCCGACGTACCGCGGCAAGGTGCGGGACACCTACGACCTGGGCGAGCGGATGCTCATCGTCGCGACGGACCGGATCTCGGCGTTCGACGCGGTGCTGCCGACGGGGATCCCGGACAAGGGTAAGGTGCTGAGCCAGATGTCGGCGTGGTGGTTCGAGCGGACGAAGAACGTCGTGCCGAACCACTTCCTGCGCCTGGCGGACGGAACCGCGGCGGACGAGCTGCCGTTCGCGCTTCCGCCGGAGCTGTTCGGGCGTTCGAGCATCGTGAAGAAGGCGAAGCGCGTCGACGTGGAGTGCATCGTGCGCGGGTACATCACGGGGTCGGCGTGGGCCGAGTACCAGAAGTGGGGCACGGTGAACGGCGTGCGGCTGGAGAAGGGGATCGTCGAGAGCCAGATGCTGCCGGAGCCGATGTTCACGCCCACGACGAAGGCGGAAGAGGGCCACGACGAGCCGATGACGTTCAGCGACCTGATCCAGGAGGTGGGGCCGCAGGACGCGCAGGTGCTGCGGCTGAGGTCGATCGCGCTGTACAACTTCGCGGCGACGTACGCGCGCGAGCGGGGGATCATCATCGCCGACACGAAGTTCGAGTTCGGCTACATCGACGGCGAACTGACGGTGATCGACGAGATCCTGACGCCGGACAGCAGCCGGTTCTGGGACGCCGCGACGTACAGGGCCGGTGAGCCGCAGCCGTCGTTCGACAAGCAGTACGTGCGCGACTGGCTGGCGAACAGCGGCTGGAACAAGGAGCCGCCCGCGCCCGAGCTGCCCGCCGACGTCGTGCAGGGGACGTCGGACCGGTACAGGGAGGCGTTCCGCAGGCTGACTGGGCTTGAAGTCCGCTAGCTGTCAGCGCGTCAGTACGCTGACTCACGACCGTCTGCTAATTGCTAACTGGCTAACCGGCTAGCCAGCTACTTCTTCTCCAGCGTCTCCAGCCTCGCGTAGATGTCGTACTCGACCATCACGTGGTTCATGAGGAACGACGCCATGATGCCAACGGCGAGCACGATGCCGCCGACAATGGCGAGCCAGCCGAGGTCATCGCCGGCGGCACCGATGCCGAGCACGACGGCCCCAGCGGCGGCCACGACCATAGCCGGCACCGGGCCGGCGTGTCCTTCTTCACCGCGTACGATGGCGTTGATGAGCGTCCTGATCATCGGGTGGTTCCTCCTCCTACGGCTTGTGGGTGTAAATCTTAAAGCGACGATGCGGCCTGCGTCCAGCAGGGTCGTTGGCTTTACGAGGCGTGCCGCCGGCTGGATGCGCGGAGAAGGCAAGCGACGGAACAGTGCGGTGGATCGGAAGCCAGGACAGTTTCTGTCTCCTGCGGCGACTCGTCGAAAAGACCTGTCCGTACGAAACGGTGCTCGCTATCCTGCCGCTGATGTTTCTTGCGCGGGTGTACGTGACGCTGAAGCCGACGGTGAACGACCCCCCGGGGCTGACGATCCGGGGCGGGCTGCACTCGCTGGGGTTCGCGAGCGTAGAGTCGGTGCGGGCGGGGAAGTACATGGAGATCCGGCTGGAGGCGCCGTCCGCGGCCGAGGCGGAGGCGCAGGTGACGGAGATGTGCCGCAAGCTGCTGGCGAACCCCGTGATCGAGGACTTCCGGTTCACGGTGGAGGAACTGGTCGTTAGTCGTTAGGCGTTGGTCGTTGGGGTCTGTGTTGGCCCACCAGCTACCACCATCGCCCACGCACGCCGTGTAGCCTCCAGAAGATAGCGATGCCGACGAACGACACCGGGCGCGGGACGATCAATGGCCCCCAGCCCCGAGAGAATCGCGTGCTGTTCGACGGCGTGGCGGAGCAGTATGACCGCGCGCGGCCGACGTATCCGGACGCGCTGTTCGATGACATCGTCGCGCTTTCGGGCGTGCCGGACGGCGGGCGCGTGCTGGAGGTCGGCTGCGGGACGGGGCAGGCGACACGCCCTATGGCCGAGCGCGGGTATCGCATCACGGCCGTGGAACTGGGGCCGAACCTGGCGGCCGTCGCGCGCCGGAACCTCGAGCGGTACGGGGTCGACGTGCAGGTCGGGGCGTTCGAGGAGTGGCCGCTGCCGGCCGAGCCGTTTGACCTCGTGATGAGCGTATCGGCGTTCCACTGGCTGGATGCGGCATTGGCGCTGCCGAAGATCGCGGCGGCATTGCGGCCGGGCGGGGCGATCGCGGTCACGAGCGGCGGCCACGTCGCTGGCGGCGACACGCAGTTCTTTCACGATGCGCAGGAGTGCTACGAGCGCTGGATGCCGGGCACCCCGCCCGGGCTGCGGCTGAAGGCGGCCGACGGGTATCCGCTGGAGGCGCCGGCCATCGAGGCATGCGGGCTGTTCGAGCCGGCGCAGATGCGGCGGCACGTGTGGCTGCGGGAGTTCACGACGCAGAGTTACATCGACGAGATCGGCACGTACTCAGGCAATCTCGACCTGTCGGAGGAGAATCGAGCGGGTTTGCACGCGTGTCTCGCGAGGATGATCGACGAGCAGTGGGCTGGGCGGATAACGAAGGCGTACATGACTGACCTGGCGGTGGCGCGGCTGCGGGAGAGGTGAGACGTCGGGAGGTGAGAGGGCTCGCGCGCCGTCATGCTTAACGGAGCGACGCTGTCCCGCCCAGGGAGGCACCTTGTCGTGACACCGCGCGTGCGGCATCTACACGAACCTGCAGCACCTCGACATCACTGCAAGACCCTTCGCTTCGCTCAGGGTGACAGTCCCGGGCCCTTCTCCTCAAGCCTCGCAACATCCAACCTCCAACCTCCAACCTCGCCCACAAGAAACGAAGAAGCCCCGGTCGATGACCGGGGCTTCTTGATCTGTTGGATATGCACAGCCGGGACGGCTGTGCCGCACGCTAGTTCTTCGGTGGTTCGAGAATGGCCTGGATCTGGGCGGGGAGGCGGTAGCGGCGCTCGCCCATGCCGGCGACCTCGAGGCGGTGCATGTACTCGTTGATCTGGCGGCGGAAGGCGGCGAGGGCGAGGTTCGTGCCCTCGGCCTGGCTGCCGGTCGTGTGGCCGAAGAGGATGCCCAGCGACGTGCCGAACACCGGCGAGCCGCCCGCAACCGGCTGCGCGCCCGTGGCGACGCCGATCACCGGCTCCGCCTTCTCGAGGTAGCTGTGAATCTCCTCGCGGCGCTCGGGCTCGGTCTCGAGGATGTACTTGAGGTGCATGACGCCGAACGCCACATGGCGGGACTCGTCCTGCGCGCTGAGCCGGAAGATGCGCTTTTCGGCCTCGTTCGTCGCGATGTACTCGCCCATGCGGAAGATCGACTGCACGAGGCCCTCGCCCTGCACGTGCATGATGGCCGACATCTCGGTGAAGTCCTTGGCGTCGATGATGACGCGCAGGCCGGCGTTGCCGCTCGACGACATGAGCCCGCCGCCGTTCGCCAGCGCGCGCTTGCGGAAGACGTCGAGGTGTCGCGCCTCGTCCATGATCTGCGAGGCGAGGAACATCTTCACCTCGTAGTGGTCGTTGCTGACCTTCGGGAGCCACTGCGCGGGCGTGTCGCCGGCGATGAACTCGACCTCGGTGAGGAAGGTGCAGAACTGGGAGTACGCGCGCTCGACGTCGTCGGGAAGCGGCCGCAGCTCGTCCCACGGGATGTCGGTCGCCGACGACCACTGCCGCTGCACGGCCTCTTCGTAGAGCATGGCGGCGTTCTGCGACCAGGTGTCCGACTTCTTGCGGATGTGGTAGCCGACGCGCGGCACGCCGTTGCGGACTGCGGCGCCACGCGGCAGCATCGTCTGCGAGTCCGATTCGTTGGGGGCGTAGCCGTACGCGCCCTGGTTGATCTCTTCGAGCGTCAGGCCGCGACGGCCCGGCTTCGCCCAGAACCCACGGTCGCCGGTGTTCTCCATCCAGCTCAGGTCGACGCCCGACGGGTCGTCGGATGGCGTCTTGAGCATCTCCATGGTGTCAATGGCCATTGGGCTCTTCCTTTCCGGGCCTTCCGGGGCAGTTTCCTATCTTAGCGTTTGCTAAATCATAGAGCCGGTGCGGATTGGGAGTCAATACGATCGAGGTGCAGTTTCCGCAGAAGTGGCTCGAAGATCATCGGCTCGGACAGGAGGTATCGGTAGACGATGGTGTGGCACCCCCGTATGACTTCGCCTCAATTGATGACCGGTGAGCGCCAATTCCTTTGAAGGAGCCGACAACTAGCGCCGCCTCGGCGTACTATCTTCGAATCTAGCGACGTACTCGCTCCAATCGTCTCGTTGCGGATTAAGGGAGTTCCGCAGGTACTCCCTCCAGTCCTCTTCTCCCGCGTCGGTTCCCGTCTGTTCGATCGCGCCAGCGCGACGATGGCAGTCTCTAGCCCGCGCCCGCGCAATGCGATTTAACACCATATCGTCGGCGTCCATCGCGCGCTTGGCGAGGTCATCGTATTCATAGCCCCGCTGCCGGTATTGGGAGGCCCTCGCCTCCCATTCGCGATTGGACTTTGTCATATCACTGCTCTCGGAGAATCGGCTCTTTCACCGACCACCCCACCGTTCCTTGATCACGCCGTCAAGTTTGTCGGCGGATAGTGCGATTTCAATGAGCGCGTCTGTGAACTCGACCTTATCCAACGTCGAACCTTGGAGATAGCGCTTTAGCCAGACATCATCCTTTGCGTCGAGCGACAACGCGGCGAATCTCATCCCGTGGTTCTCGCGCAGGAGGAATTGAAGTAGCGACTGGGTTAAGTCGACGCCTCGAATGACGAGTGCACTCAGCTCAACCCACGCATCGCCGTCGCGAAAGGGGATAATCGAGATGTAGACCGCTGCTGATCCCTCGATGACTCGAATCGATGGCAGCGACAGTTCGACGTCCTCAACGTCGTACATTTCGTCGGCCCATCGTCTAACTCTCTCGAAGCAATCCCGCTGCGTTTGGCTCTCGAAATTCACGTTGTCCTCTGTCTAAGCGCTTGTGCGGCGGGCTTGGCGAATCAGACGTACCCCTTGCCGTTGCATCCTCCGCAGTTTTTCACGCCAGAACCACGGCAGTTGCCGCACTCGGACGAACTCGTGAGGACGTTCCCCCCGGTACGACCCTTGCCGTTGCAGTTCGGGCACCGAACAGAGCCCTTACCGGCGCATGCACCACACTTAGCCATTGGTCTCACCTCCTCCGCTAACGCGGCCAGACGCCTTTGATCAGATAGACGACCGCGTAGCCTACATCGTTGTAATTAAAGTGATACGGGCCCATTCGTCGTGTGAGATCCTTGTGCGATCTACCGAAGAATCCCTTTTTCTCGTTCATGTAGCGCGCTAGCTCGCGCGCGAACACGGCTCGATCAGCAATGCTCGTCGGCCGGTCGCCATGTATTCGCGCTTCGAGTTCCCGAAGCTCTTGCGGCGCGTACTCCTCAAGCTCGTGCGCTAGATCTACGAGGATTTTCGCCTGTTCGACTTCGTCCAGACCAAAGTAAGTCTGCCAATCGATATCGTGTGGCATCACAACCTTGGCTAGTCGCGTCGCTCATAGAGCTCACGGCCATCGCTGCCATGCTGGGCCGCGCCGAACATGCCTCTCTTCGTGTTCCGGCCCAGCAGACCATACTGAACAGCGCCGCGTTCCTGGCCAAGACCCAGAAATCCTGCCTTCGGTTCCCAAGTTCCGCTCCAAGAGTTCCACCTGAACACGTTCCCATCTTCATCCACAGCTTCGTTAGCACCGCGTCCACTGCCGCCACCGGCACCTCCACCAGAGCCGCCAAAGAGGTAGATGAGCAGTTGCTGCACGAAGATCACTGCCATGAAGCCGAGCCATGTCGGGATCAGGATGATCAGCTTCTTCCACCAGATCAGGAAGTGATAGCGCCGATAGAAGCCTGAGAACCAGGCTGCGGCCAGGCTAACGAGTACCAGGCCACCGCCGATAAGAAACAGCCACAATGCCGTGTCGTCACTTGAACTCGACATCATCGAAAGCAGGACGACACCGACGAAACCAGACAGGAGACTTCCAAGGAACTTTACGAAGTGGAAACCATCGTTTTCGCCCGGCCCATAACCGTCTGTCATCCCACGACCTGGAACGCTGAGCACCTGATCTTCCAATATTGCGCCGCCAAGAGGAGCGTCGCCAAGAGCTTGGTCGTGTTCGAGATCCGCGAACGAGTCCCCTGAACTGAGATTCAAATCCGCAAGCGATGCTTCGAACTCCTCGCCCGACTCGCTCCTAATCCAAGCTCTTGGCCACGTGTTTTCGAGTGGCAGAACGATAGTAGCGATCGAAAACGAGCGCTCGGCAACCTTCATCCGTGTTGAGTAGAACGGCGAGGGATTGCTTGTTCGGTCTGACCTCCGAACCGACTGCCCAGCCGCGGCGACTTAGCGTCCTTATCGCTTCAGCTCGGTGGCGGCGGCTTTCCTGGGTGATGCTGAGTAGCTCGGCGGCTATATCCCGCGGCATTCCGGCCCCCAAACTCTCGTTTCGGAAAGGACTGCTTCGGATGTGACCAAGCCAGATTGAGGCCACGTTAGATCAACGCTGCGAGGCTGTCAACTATCCGATGGACCCTTTGGTGCTCGGCACCTGGCCCGCGAGGCGGCGTTCGAGCCGGGTGGCGGCGGAGAGGGCGCGGCCGAGGGCCTTGCAGGTGGCCTCGGCTTTGTGGTGGTCGTTCACGCCCTTCAGGACGCGGGCGTGGACGGTGAGCTTCGCCTCGGCGGCGATGGAGCCGAGCAGGTGCTCCACGAGCGACGACGGCAGCTCGCCGATGCGGTCGAGCGTCCACGCGACATCGAGCTCGCAGTACGGGCGGCCGCTGATGTCGACAGCGACGGACGCCAGCGCCTCGTCGAGCGGCACGAGCGCGTCGGCCATGCGGACGATGCCCTTGCGCTCGCCGAGGGCCTTGTCGATGGCCTGGCCGATGGCGATTCCGACGTCCTCGACCGTGTGGTGCTCGTCGACGTGCAGGTCGCCAGTGGCGGTGACGGTCAGGTCGAAGAGTCCGTGCTTGCCGATCTGCTCGACCAGGTGGTCGAGCATGCCGATGCCGGTCTTCGCCGACGCGCGGCCGGAGCCGTCGAGGTCAAGCGTGACGTCGACGCGGGTCTCTTTGGTCTCGCGCGTGATGTGTGCTGTTCTGCTCATCGGCACTCCGTCCGCGATTGGACGCGATGTTGGATGTTGGATGTTGGATGTTGGACGGCGCCCGCTATCGACGGCCTGAGACACTGAGACACTGACGCACTGAGACACTGTCTAGCGGCCAACTTCGGCTCCGATCTCCCGCAGCGCTTTCACCACAGGCTCGACGTGCTCATCCAACCCGACGCTGATGCGGAGGTGGTTCCGCAGCATCGGCGTGTCAACGCTGTCCCGAGCGCCCCGAGGGACGCTGTCCCGAGCGCCCCGAGGGACGCTGTCCTGAGCCCTGCGAGGGAAGTATCGGACGAAGATACCCCGCTTCGCCAGCCGCGCCTTCACTTCGGTCGCGTCGATGCCGTCGAGGCGGCAGAGGATGAAGTTGGCATCGGACGGGTACGGCGTGATCCAGGGGATCTCGGCCAGCGCCTCGGTCAGCTTCGCGCGTGTGCCGCAGATCCGGCAGGCGCGCTCGTCGAGCAGCTCGCGGTCGGCGATGGCGGCGACGACGGCGTCTGATGCGGCGACGTTGAGGTTGTAGGGCTGCTTGATGGTCATGAGGACGCTCGCCAGAGCCGGCGACATGACACCGTAGCCCGCGCGCAATCCGGCGAGCCCCGCCCACTTGGAGAAGGTCCGCAGCACGACGAGATTCTCGTGCTCGGCAACCAGCGGCACGGACGAGCGCTCGCGGCCTGCGAACTCGATGTAGGCCTCGTCGATGACGACGAGCAGCGGTAGCGCGAGCAGGCGCTCGATCTCGGCCGCCGACAGGAGGTTGCCGGTGGGGTTGTTCGGAGAGGCGAGGAAGATCGCCTTGGCCTGTCGCAGACCACGAGGGTCTGGACCTGACGGCGACGACGCGACAACGATGCCGTCGAGATCGAGCGCGAACGACTCCTGCCGCGGCACGTCGATGATGCGGCCGCCCGCGACCTCCGTCGAGAAGGGGTACATGCCGAAGGTCGGCGGGCAGTTGATGACGGCGTCGCGCGGGCTGAGCACGGCGCGCAGGATCAGGTCGATCAGGTCGTCGGAGCCGAGACCGCAGACGATGCGTTCGACCTCGGCGCCGACGAACCCGGCGATGGCCTCCCGAGCGGCGCGCTGGTCCGGGTCTGGGTAGATGTGGTACGCGGGCTCGGCACGGACGGCGTCGAGGGCCTTCGGCGAGGGGCCATACGGGTTCTCGTTCCCGTCGAGTTTGATCACGTTGCCGGGATCGATGCCAAGCCGCCGGGCGAGTACGTCCGTCGGCTCGATGGGGACGTAGCCGGGGAGGTCGAGCAGGTCCGGCCGGATGAGGTTGCGGACGTCGAAGTTTCTCATTTCGGCGCGGGGCCTTTGCTGTAGGGACGAAGCTTTAGCTCCGTCCCAGCCGGTGTCCGGGACGGAGCTAAAGCTTCGTCCCTACGTCCATCGCCTCTGCCGCGACGCCGGCAAGATCCGCCGTCGCAGGTGTAGCGGCCGGTGCGCTCGCGCCAGGCCCAGGCGCCTCGCACGAGGGTGGCGCCGCAGATGGCGCACTTCTGCGCGGCCAGGGCGAGGCGGACGCGAGAGCGGGCCTTCGGTTTGGTGTTGAGGGTCATCCTTGTATCACTACCTCTGCAAGCACCCGCGGAGCTTTCGAAAGGTCGCCGCAGGAGACAGCTCCGCCGAGTCCAACATTCACGCCGCACGCGACGGCTTCAGTTATCACCACAGAGTACAGCGTGAGATCCGGCTTCGCCGGATACCACAGGCGGGGGTCCTGGGACAGGAGAGACCGCCTGTGCTCCACTTCCCTCGCCTACTTCGCGGGAGGATGCTCGAATTCGGCGCCGTGGAGGCGGAGCTCGATGCTGCGGGCGTGGGCGGTGAAGCCTTCGGCGCGGGCGATCTTCGCGGCGGCGGGCCCCATGGCGCGCAGTTGGTCGATGCCCACGGCGACGACGCTGGTGACCTTGATGAAGTCGTGGACGCCCAGCGGCGAGGCGTAGCGGGCGGCGCCCAGCGTGGGCATGACGTGTGATGGGCCGGCGGTGTAATCCCCCAGCGATTCCGGCGCGTCCTCGCCAACGAAGATGCCGCCGGCGTTGCGTACGGTCTTCGCGACCGCTGCGGCGTCCCGCACCAGCAGGCACATGTGCTCGGGGGCGTACTCGCTGCCGAGCGCTACCGCCTCCTCGACGCTGTCGACGATGACGGCGCCGCCGCGCGCCTCGAACGACGTGCGGGCGATGCGCTCGCGGGGCAGCAGCTTGAGCTGGCGCTCGACCTCGGAGGCGACGGCGACGGCGACCTTCTCGGACGTGGTGAGCAGGATCGGCGTGGCGAGCTCGTCGTGCTCGGCCTGGGCCAGCAGGTCGGCAGCGGCCGTCATCGGGTTGGCGCTGTCGTCGGCGATGACGATCGTCTCGCTGGGGCCGTACAGCGCGTCGATGCCGACGGAGCCGAACACCTCGCGCTTGGCGATGGTGACGAACAGGTTGCCGGGGCCGACGATCTTGTCGACGCGCGGCACCGTCTGCGTGCCGTACGCGAGCGCGGCGATGGCCTCGGCGCCACCGGCCTTGAAGATGCGGTCGACGCCCGCGATGTCCGCCGCCACGAGCTTCAGCGGGGACATGACGCCGTCGGGGCCGGGCGGGCTCATCATGATCAGCTCGTCGACGCCAGCCACGCGCGCGGGTATCGCCGTCATCAGCACCGACGAGGGGTACACGGCGCCGGGGCTGGTGGGCACGTACATGCCGACGCGCTCGATCGCGCGCACCTGCATGCCGATGCCGTCGTCGGTGAACGAGCGCGACGAGTGCTCCTTCTGGCGCTCGTGGTACGCGCGGATGTGTTCGGCGGCCTCGCGCAGGGCGGCGACGAGATCGGCGTCGAGCTGCGTGTACGCCGCCTCTACCTCGGGCCGCGGGACCTCGAACGTCGCGTAGTCGGCGCCGGTGAATGCCTTCGTGTACCGTGCGACAGCAGCGTCGCCCTCCGCGCGGACGTCGGCCAGGATGCGCCGGACCTGCGCCTCGACGGGGAGATCCTCGCCGAAAACCTGCGCGTTCTTCTTTCGGATCGCCTCGGGCAGCTCCGTCTCACCCAGCGGCTTGCGCTGCAGCAGCGTCCGGCGGCCTTCTTCGGCGCCGCGGATGATCTTCACGACAGGTACTCCTTCATCGCGCTCAGCGCGCGGCACTGGGTCTCATACAGGAACTCGCGCATCCGCTCCTCGCCGACGTGGTCCCACGTCCTCCGCAGGATGCCCGGGATCTCCTCGACGAACCGCGCCATTCCTTCTTCGTCCGTGAAGTCGACGTGCGCGAGCCGGCGGCTGATGAAGCGCGCGAACTGCTCGAACGAAGGCGGCCGGGAGAACACGTCCAATGAGACGTCGCGCCACTGCTGCAACGCATCGTGCGCGAGAAAGCTCACGTTGATCTCGACCGCAGCCTCCGCCAGGGCAAGGCGGATCTCGTCGACGCGCCCGGCGTCCTGCCGCTCGGCCATGTCGATGTCGTACTGCAGCGCCTTGTCCATTACGTCGGCCATCGCCTCTTCCTTCAGGGCTGAGCGTTCGCCGAAGAGCGGGCGGTAGATCTGGCAGATGTAGTCCTCATCGAGAACGAGGTGCGAGATGTAGCCCGCCACGAACGCCGCCGTCTGCGCATCCAGCGACGAGGCGTCACGAAGCGCCGGCTCGCGCTCCAGGAGCCGGTGGACGCCGTCCTGGTCGCCGAAATCGTGGAGGTCGAAGAAGTGCGTGTCAGCGCGGTCGCAGCGCGTCAAGACGCGGATGTCCGGAGTGGTGGACCCCAGGTAGAAGGCGCCGCGCTCGGCATCGACGACCGGCGATCGAAGCTCGGCGGCCAGATCGCGCGCGATGGTCATGTGCAGTCCAAGCGGTGGCATGGCTCACGCCTCCCCCGCCGCGGCGCCCACCGGCTGCTCGGCGCCGGCGCGAAGACGGCCGACCAGATCGTCGAACACGGCACGCAGTGGGCCTTGCGGGCGGCGCTTGTTGGCGATGACACAGATGGTCGACTCGAAGAACCGGTCCAGCACGGTGAGCTTGTTCGCGCGCACGCTGGAGCCGGTCTCGATGCCCTCGATCAGGATCTCGGCATCGTCGGGCACGTAGCCCTCGGAGGCGCCGTTGATAGGGATGACGCTGTAGCGGCCGAAGTGGCGGTCGCGGGCGAAGTGGTCGGCGATGTGCGTGAACTCACTGGCGACGCGGATCGTGCGCCGAGGATCGGCTGCGCGCCACCAGCGCAGGGCATCGGCGGTGTTGTCGGCGGGGACGTCCTTCACGATCACGGCGAGGCTGTATTTCGAGCGTCCCAGGTCCGCAACCTCTTCGACGGGGCTGGTGGGGAACTCGAGCAGGTGGTTCCAGAGCAGGTCGCGCCCGGTGATTGCGAGGTCGAACTGGCCGAGGGCGACCTGCTGCGGCATGTCCTGCGGGCGGATCACCTTCACGTCCACGCCCTCGATCTCGATACTCGGCCGACGGACGACGGTGCCATCCTCGTACACCGGCACGCGGATGCCGGCCGCCTTCAGCGCGGCGATGGTGTTCGACTGGTTGTGCCCGTCGGCGAGCGCGATGCGCACCGTACCGCCGGCGCAGGTCTGTTCCCGCGGGCGGAGGCCGAGCGACGCCGGCACAGCGAGCGGCGGTATCACCGAGGATACGCCAGCGCCGATCAGACGAGAGAGCACCGGCGAGAGGTCCTTCGAGGCGAGGCTGCGGCGGTTGGCGATGAGCCAGGCCGAGCTGTCGAGCACCTTCGCGATGGGACGCAGGCCGTGCGCCTCGACACCGGCCGCATCCGGAGCGGAAACGAGCACGACGTCGGCGTCCTCCGGCGGATAGGCTTCGGCCGCCCCGGCCACGCCGAAGATCCGATAGCGCCGCAGGCGCAGGCGGCGCGCCACGGTCTCGGCGATGTTCGGGTACTCGCTGACGATGCGGATGGACGGCTCCGCCGTATCGGCGGCCGCTGCGAGCCATAGCGACTGCGTTCCATAGCCGAGATCGCGCAGGCGGACGACGTCGTGGCTGGGGAAGCGCTGCGCAAGCTCTTCGATCCAGGTCAGGCTGCAGATGCCGAGGTCGTAGTTGCCCAGCGCCACCTGAACCGGGATGTCCTTCTCGCGAAAGACGCGCGCAGTGGCCGCATCGCCCAGCATGGGAAAGCGCAGCATGCGGGAGCCAGCACTGTAGTCATCGATGGCGGCGCCAGCGGCATCGAGCATTGATGCGGTCTGTTTGCGCAGATCGCCGGTGGGTATGGCGACGCGGATCACGCGGTGGCGCGACAGCATCATCGCCGGGCCTCCAACGCACGCAGGACGGCGTCGATGTCGTCGTACGTGTCGCTGCCGTCCGGGCGTTCCAGCGTGAACCGCGGCGCCGTCTCGCGGCAGGTCAGCCGCTGGGACGGCGTGGAGTGCATACCCTCCACCGTCTCGACTGCTATACCCGCAGCGCGCAGCCGCTCGGCCCCATCGTATGCCGCGGCAACAGCGCCGGCCGAGACCGTCTCGGCCCGTACGGTGACGCGGCGTTCACTCACCGGCCGCCCCCGCTGTGGCATCAGTTCGGTCACCGGCGTGACATAGAGCGCGAACCCGCATGCGGGCACGTCGCGGTCACCTACGAGGCCGATCAGTTCGTCGTACCGCCCGCCGGCGACGACCCGGCGGCCCCCCGCCTCGATTCGCAGCACGAGGCCGGAGTAGTACTCGAAGCTGCGCGCCAGCACGGCCTTGATCGCGGGCGTGATGCCACGGGCCTCCAGCGCCGCCACGACGAACTCCAGCTCGTCGAGCGGCCGGGCCAGCCCCGGGATGGCGCTCACCAGCGGCGCTCGCAGGTTCGTGAGGTAACCGCTGCCCTGCCCTTCGACCTCGAAGAGCATGCGCAGCGGCGCATTGAGCTGCGGCAGGCGGGCCTCCACCTCATCGACCACGGCCGAATCACCGTCGAGCAGCCGGTCGTACGCCGCCGCCTGCTCGTCCGGCGAGAGTCCGGCGCCGGCCAGCACGGCCCGCACGATGCCGGCGTGCGAGAGGCGAATCGTTATGTCGTGTAGGTTCAAGGCCCGGACGGCTTCGAGCGCGAGGAAGAAGACCTCCACGTCGCCCAGCGAGCCCGTATCGCCGACCAACTCCACGCCGCACTGGGTCTCCTCGCGGTCGGAGCCGTCGTCGGTGAAGCGGAAGATGTTCTGGCTGTAGAACAGCTTCGCCACGCGACCGCTGTCCAGGTGCTCGGCGTAGAGCCGGGCGGCGGGGATCGTCGAGTCCGGCCGCAGCACCACCCGCTCGCCCGACCAGCCATCCCAGTCGAGGAAGGAGTAGACACGGTCGAGGGTCTGTGGGGACAGCGTGCCGGCGGCCGTGAACAGGTGCAGCGGCTCGATGACGGGCGTACGGATCTCGCGGTAGCCCCAGGCCTTGCAAGTCGAGGCGAAGGAGTCCTTGACGGCGCGGACGCACTCCATCTCGTCCGGGAGGAGGTCGCGCATGCCGCGGGAGCGCTGGGACGGAGTTGTCGCTGCGTCGGTCACGTCGCCTCCGGCGGCGGGCTCACAAACAAAACCCTGCCCATAGTTCGGGCAGGGCCGCTCGTGCGCATTCTATCGGACGGCAGGCCCCCCTACAATTCGGCGCCCGACGAGCCAGATTTCGGCGCCCGACGAGCCAGATTTTCGGCGCCCGACGAGCCAGATTTTCGGCGCCCGACGAGCCAGATTTTTCGCCGGCCCGCAGGGAAGCCGCCACCGCCCGCCCACGGCGTCGGTATCCAGGGTGGTGGGCGGCGGCTTCTCTAGCGAGGCCCCCGGCGCGGGCTGAAAGCCCGCGCTGCTAGCCATGATTCGGCCGCGCGTCGCGGACACCCGTCCGAAGGCGCCATGCGGAACCCGCCGCAAACCTGCGATACTGTTCGCGGGGTTGCTGACTATGCGTGCGGCTCTGTCTCGCGTCCACCTCCCTTCCCGGCGCTTCCGCGTCGCGCTGGCGGCGGCCCTGCTGCTGACGGGTCTTGCCGTGTCGTGCGGGCGGTCCGTCGACGAACGTGACGCCGTCCATATCGCGAAATTCGACGCGCAGGTGAACCCAGTCTCGGCGCGCTTCGTCGACCGCGTGATCGACGAAGCGGAACGCACCGATGCGAAAGCCGTCGTCATCGAGATCGACACGCCGGGCGGGCTGGTGTCGTCGATGGAGGACATCGTCCAGCGGATCCAGTCGTCGAAGGTGCCGGTGATCGTGTGGGTCGCTCCAGCAGGCGCGAAGGCCGCGTCGGCGGGTACGTTCATCACGATGTCCGCACACGTGGCGGCGATGGCCCCGAGCACCCGCATCGGCGCGGCGCATCCCATCAACGCGACGGGCGGTGACATCGAAGGCGACCTTGGCAGGAAGGTGGAGAACGACGCCGCGGCGTACGCGCGCAGCATCGCCGAGGAGCGCGGCCGCAATCAGGACTGGGCGGAGGACGCCGTGCGCGACAGCGTGTCGGCATCGGCGAGCGAGGCCGTCGACCTGGGGGTCGTGGACTACGTCGCGCAGGACCTCGACGGCGTGCTGCGCCAGGCCGATGGCCGCACCGTGAAGCTGGGCGGCGCCGAGATCACGCTCTCCGGCCTCGCCGAGGCGCCGCGCGCTACCAACAACATGACCTTCGTCGAGCAGTTGCTGATGATCCTCAGCGACCCGAACATCGCCTTCCTGCTGCTGAGCCTGGGCGGGCTGGGGCTGCTGATCGAGCTGTTCAACCCCGGCGTGTTGTTCCCGGGCGTGTTCGGCGCGATCTCGCTCATCCTCGCCTTCTTCGTGCTGGGCACGCTGCCCGTGAACTGGGCCGGCGTCGCCCTGATCCTCCTGGCGTTCGCGCTGTTCGCGGCGGAGTTCTTCGTGGCGGGGTTCGGCGCGCTGGGCGTGGGCGGGATCCTGGCGCTCCTCGCCGGAGGTCTCATCCTCACCAGCAGCGACCAGCCGGAGTTCCGCGTCTCGCGCTGGCTGGTCGTCGCCACCGCCGTCCTGTGCGGCGTGTTCCTGATGACGGTGGTCTCGGCGATCATCAAGACCCGGCGCCGGCCGGCCGCGTTCGGGACGCTGGCGATGGTCGGGAACAAGGCCATCGCCCGGAGCGATCTCGCGCCCGACGGGTACGTGTTTGTCGAGGGTGAGCGCTGGAAGGCCGTCGCCGAGGAGCCCGATGTGCCGATCGCGCGCGGAGAAGCGGTGACGATCACGTCGGTGAAGGGGTTCACGCTTTGGGTGAAGCGCCGCACGTTAGATGTCGCGGTCGAGCCGGATCCAACCCCCGAGCTTCCGGTGCCGGACGCACCGGATGTGCCACCCGTAAAGCGCGAACGCTGGCCACCGCCGATCGCCGAGTAGGTTTCGTGCCGCGATCAGCCCTGCACCAGGCCGTCAACGATGCTCGCCAGGAACTGGCCTCCGACGTTGAGCAGCAGGATCGCCACGAGCGGCGACAGGTCGAACATACCGAGCCGCGGCATCACCTGCCGGATCGGCGAAATGATCGGCTCCGTGATGGAGTTGAGCGCCTGGATGAGCGGGCTGCGCGGATCGAGGTTGAACCAGCTCAGCAGCGCCCGCACGAAGATGGCGATCGACAGGAGCGACGTGAAGAGGATGATGATCTGGCCGCCCGCGGTCTCAGGTGAATACGACGAACCGAACACTTACGACTCCCCCAACTCGCGCGAGCGCTCGTAAGCGGCCTCGATAGCCGCGACGATGGCGCCGCGAATGCCGGCTTCCTCCAGGATCTGCAGGCCCGCGGCCGTGGTGCCGGCGGGCGACGTCACTTCGTTTCGGAGCTGCGCCAGGTGGTCGCCGCGCGATTGCGCGTACTTCGCCGACCCCACGAACGTCTGCATGGCCAGCTTCTCGGCCAGGTCGCGCCGGAACCCGATGTGCACGCCAGCGTCGATGAACGCCTCCATCAGCAGGTACACGAAGCCGGGACCGCTTCCTGAGAGCGCCGTCACCATGTCCAGGTACTTCTCGTCCTCGACGTAGATCTCCGTGCCCATCGCCCCTAGCAGCGCCGCCACGTCCTTGCGCGCACTCTCCAGCACCGCCGGCGTCGCCATCCACACGCTCACGCCTTCGCCGATCGCGGCGGGCGTGTTGGGCATCACGCGCGCGACGGCGATGTGCGACAGCGCGCGCGAGATCGACTCGATGCGCACGCCGGCCATGATGGAGACAACCGTCTGCTCGGGACGCAGCTCGCCGTGCAGCGTGTGCGCGGCGCGGTCGAACTCCTGCGGCTTGACGGCGAAAACGACCAGGTCGGACGCCTCGACGACGTCCGCGGGGTCGCCCGTGGTGCGGACCTTGTGCCTGGCGGCGATGTCATCGCGGCGTGCGTCGCTCAGCTCCGCGGCCACGACGTCCTTCGGCGCGAGGACGCCCTTCGCGAAGGCGGCCTTGAGAATCGCCTCGCCCATGAATCCGCAGCCGATGAGTCCCAGCTTCACGACAAAATGTCGGCTTCCCTGCCCTGAGGGCGTATCGGCGCACCCCCGATCGTGGGGAACGCCCGCCTTCGGGCGAGCGTCAGGTACGCGCCCCGAATATAGCACGGCCCACCCGGACGAACGTGGCGCCCTCCTCGATCGCGACCTCGAAATCGTCAGTCATTCCCATCGAAAGCTCGCGCACGCCGAGGGCGTCGCGCAGCTCTCGCAGCCGCCGGAAGACCGCCGGCACATCCTCGGGATCGGCAGCGACCGGGGCGACGGTCATCAGCCCGATCAGCGCCAGGTGCCGCATGTGGCCTATGCGTTCGACGAGATCCGGCGCATCTTCCGGCGAGACGCCGTGTTTCGACGCCTCGCCCGAGACGTTCACCTCCAGCAGCACATGCGCGCCCGCCGTCGAGCGCTCGTTAATCGCCCGGGCAAGACGCAGTGAGTCGATGCTGTGGATCACGTCGAAGAGCGGGAGCGCGGCGGCGACCTTGTTGCGCTGCAGGTTGCCGATGAGGTGCCACGTCGCATCCACGCCCAGCGCGCGGGCGGCAGGGATCTTCTCGGCCGCTTCCTGCACGCGGTTCTCGCCGAAGTCCCGGATGCCGGCGGCATACGCGACGGCGATCGCTTCGGGCGGGTGCGTCTTCGATACAGCGATCAGCGTGACGTCCGCCGGATCGCGGCCCGAGCGGTCGGAGGCGGCAGCGATGCGTGCGCGGATCCGGGCGATGTTCTCGGCGATCTGCTCTGGCGAGATCATGGCGCGCCGTTGATGCGCGTGAATGCGATGCGGGGCGCGTGCCGCTCGTCCCACTCGGCGAACCGTTCGGGACCAAGCGCCTCCAACTCATCGCGGCAGCGCTCGAGGTCGGCGACGAGCGCGGCGACATCGACGCCGAGCACAGCGGGCGCGAAGGGGCGCAGCTTGTCGAGCGCGGCGTCGAGCAGCTTGAAGATGCCAGGGTACTCACCGCGCGCGAGGTGCACGAAGGCGGCCGCAGCCTGGATGACGCCCTGGAAGAACGTGCGCTCGGGCAGCGGCGTCACCTGCCACAGGTCCTCGAGCGTCTCGTGCGACTCGAACCAGTAGCCGTCGTTGAACTCTCGCAGAGCCGCGTAGAACTCGTCGAGGCGCGCGGTCAGCTCGCCGGGGAGGAGGAGGGGTGCGTTCTTCAGCGGGGCTTTGGCCATCGTGCTCTCACCACAGGGCGAGGCGGCGCCTCGCCCCTACTGCACATCGCGGCTATTGTATCCGGGCGAATCGGACGTGAGATGAAAGCGAGTCTGCGATGGCGATGGAGATGCAGAAGCCGGTGCCGTACCCGAGCCCGGAGACGCAGCCGTTCTGGGACGGGTGCAAGCGGCACGAGCTGACCCTGCCCTACTGCCCGAGGTGCGAGGCGTTCTTCTTCTATCCGCGGCAGTTCTGCCCGGCGTGCTTCTCGTGGGAGATCGAGTGGCGGCAGTGTTCGGGGAAGGGGCGGCTGCACACCTTCGCGATCCAGTTCCGGGCGCAGATGCCGGGGTTCACGCCACCGTACGTCACGGCGGTCGTGCAGCTCGACGAGGGCCCGCGGATGATGACGAACCTCATCGGCATCGACCCCATGCCCGAGAACATCCACTGCGACATGCCGGTGGAGGTGGCGTGGGAGGATGTGAACGACGAGATCACGCTGCCGATGTTCAAGCCGGTGGGGTGAACGCAACCACGAATGAACACGAATAACGCACGAATGGTTGGGGCAGGTTTATGACGCTCAAGAACAAGGTCGCCATTGTCGGGGCGGACGAGACGGACGAGATCGGCATCGTGCCGGACATGACGCCGATCATGATGCACGCGCAGGCGGCCCGCAACGCGCTGCGCGACGCCGGCATCGACAAGTCGGAGGTCGACGGCGTCTTCACCTGCGGCATCGGCGGCATGGCCAGCACCCAGCTCTCCGAGTACCTGGGCATCATCCCGAAGTACACCGATAGCACGATGACGGGCGGCTCGTCGTTCGTGATCCACGTCGAGCACGCGGCGGCGGCGATCGCGGCGGGCCTGTGCAGCGTCGCGCTCATCACGCACGGCGAGACCGGGCACTCGGGCCGGTTCCGCCGCGGGCCGCGCGGCATGGGCGGGTTCTTCGACTCCTCGATGCCGGCGGCGCAGTTCGAGGTGCCGTTCGGGGTCGGCGGCGCGCCCAGCGCGTACTCGATGTGCGCGGCGCGCCACATGCACCAGTACGGCACGACGAGCGAGCACCTGGCGGAAATCGCCGTGGCGACGCGGAAGTGGGCGCAGCTCAACCCGCGCGCCTTCATGCGCGAGCCGCTGTCCATCGACGACGTGCTGGCGTCGCGCTGGGTGGCGTACCCGTTCCACATCTACGACTGCTGCCTCGTGACCGACGCCGGCGGCGCGGTCGTGGTGGTCGGCGCGGACCGGGCGCGCGAGATGAAGAAGAAGCCGGTGTGGGTGCTGGGGTCGGGCGAGGCGAGCACGCACCAGTCGATCCTGGGCATGCCGGACATCACGCAGACGCCCGCGCGCTACAGCGGCAAGGCCGCGTTCGAGATGGCGGGCGTCACGCACAAGGACATAGACGTGGTCGAGGTGTACGACTCGTTCACGTACACAGCGCTGGTGACGATCGAGGAGCTGGGGTTCTGCGCGAAGGGCGAGGCCGGGCCGTTCCTGTCGAACCAGCGGTCGGCGCCCGGCGGCGACTTCCCGCTGAACACGAACGGCGGCGGCCTCTCGTACACGCACCCCGGCATGTACGGCATGTTCATCCTGATCGAGGCCGTCCGCCAGCTCCGCAACGAGTGCGGCGAGCGGCAGGTGAAGGACGCAAAGCTCGCCCTCGTGAACGCCACCGGCGGCATGCTAAGCGCCACCGGCACCCTGATCTTGGGTGTGGATTGAGGTCGCAGGGGATCGACGACGATCTCCGACAGTGATACAATCGCGTCATGGCGAAGATTCGTAAGACCGTTCGTTTCCCGATCGATCAGTACCGGCGACTCGAAGCCGAGGCCGCCGCCATGGGCATCCCCGTCGGCACCTGGATGTCCATCAAGCTCGAAGACTCCTTCTACGCCGACCATCGCCAGCGCCGGATCGAAGTAGCTCGCCGACGCCTCGCAACGGTCACCACTCGTTCTGCGCGGACTCGTCGTCCCGGATCCACGCATCCATTCGGCGCGCCTAGAGGGATAGGAGATAAGCCGTTGCGCATGTCTCCTTTTTAGAGGTGCTCCGGCATGTCGTCCTTTGTTCGGTGCGTGAGCTTGTCTATCAAGGTTTCCTCACCGCAAGAGGCGATGTGGCTAACATTCCCCGGATCGTCTGTCTTGTGTGGATCTCGGCGGCATCCGGCAGGGGGTGACTCGTGGCTCGCTTTTTTCGTTGCTCGTGGACATGTCGGATGTCTTCGAGAGATTTGTCGCTCAACAGTTGAAGACACGCTTAGCCGCCCGTGGATTGACTTGCGAGCTCCAGTTATTGCTCCCTAATTCGCAAGGGAGAACGGATCCCACACCCGAGGCACTGGCGCACCCTTCTACCCTGAAGCCGCGCTGAGTTCCTTGCGCAGTCGCGTCCTGGCTCTACGCATGAGACGCTTGAGGTAGGCCAGGTCCAATTCCTTCGCAGTGGCGATTGAACGGAGAGGTACGTTCGCGGCGAAGTACATCAGAATTGCTTCACGATCCTTCTCACTCAGCCCCGGCAGAATCTCCTCCAGATCTACCTTCAACTCAGAGAACTCAAGTGGGTCAATAAACTCTGTAACAAGCCCCTTCTCCGCCCTACCCACTGGAGCTACGACTTCGTCTTGGTTGTCAATCCAATCGAGTTGCCAGAGTTCCGGTTCAATGTCGCGTTCAATGGTCCTGCTGAGCGACACCGCATTCATTCGACTCTTGAGAAGTTGTGCAACAACGTATCGGGCGACATTACTGATCTGTTCCGACAACACAAAGACCGTTGTTCGCTTACTTTGCAGTCTCTCCCAGAGGATTTCGAACATCATCGACTTCGCCTCGTCAAACTCATCCGCACTCAGCGTTACACCGTTTCGAATTGCCTCTTCTTGGATTGCTTCAGTTGATCTGACCAGCAATTCAGACGTTGCGTGCGGATCCTGTGCGAGGAGAGAATCAATCAGGCTATTGACGTCATCGACATGTTCCCGGATGTTCGACCTAAGAATTTCGCGACTAGTTTCGAGTCGTTGGGAGGCAGCAACTTCGTTGCCCGCCATGCGCTCTACAATCGAAAGATTCCTGAACGTATTAGAGGCCCCGACATCGTCCCCGAGAAGTTCCTTGATACTGGCGCTCTCTTCGAGTAGCTTTCGCGCCTCAGCAAATTGCCCATCTTCAAGCTCCAGGACAGCAAGATTGTTTAGCAGGGCGCTGCGGACTTGCTTGCTACTGGGGTGGAGATCCAGCGCTTGCTGCAGCGGTGATCGAGCTTTGGAGAAGGACCTTGTTCGAATAAGGAGGCCAGCAAGTCTATTCGCTGCGAGTGCGACCGCATCGTTACCCAATCCATTTGCAACGTCGATAGCCTTCCAATAGCGCTTTTCCGCTGAAGAGTAGTCTCGTGTTTCTTCCGAGATCTCACCAGCCTTCAGCTCGGCTCGAAACAGCAGCTGGTTCGTGTTAGCTTCTGAATCTGATCGCTTTGACAAGATGTCAACGGCTATATTGAGGCTCCTTCCAGCCAACCGCCATTCGCGAAGATCGGCATAAGCCTCGCCCAGCAAAGCATAGAGCTCTCCGAGCACACTATCGGGGATGAACTCCGATGTGTCGCTAACGATTCAGAGAGCTCTACTTTCGAAGCTCGAGCAGTCTCGTAGATCGCGCGCACGAGCGTGAAGAGGACTTGTACGTAGTCTATGGACGCAAGGTCCAAGTTTCCTTCAACAGTGGTATCAGCTACGAAGAAGTCCTCGGCCAGTAAGCTGGTTAAGCGGGCAAGCTCGGTGCTCTTTCCGCTCCCGCGATGGCCTGCGAACACAATCTTCGTGAATCCATCACCGGTGTCCTTGAGAAGCGCGGCTAGACGTGCGACCGGGCTGCCAGCTCTCGCGACGTAGTATGCGTCCAATGAACCTCCGAAGAGGGGCTGTCGTGGGTCGAATACACCCATGACGTCCGCGATGGTTTCGGCTCTATCGAAAGTCTCGTTCATTTCAACGTACCTACTGTTGGGCTAGCCAGTACGAACAGAATACCGGGCCGACCAAGTGCGGCCACCAAGGGCAGCTCTGTGGTCGCTTCAACGTACGTTCCAACCTACTCCAAGAGTGGGGCTGTTAGCCCCCCACAGCCAAATGGAGCGGCAGACCCAAGGCCGAACCGAAGGAACATGGAACCATCCCAGAGCCGGGAGACATCCGAGAAGCCCTATCTCCTATCCCTCGGCGCGCCTAGACCTCGAACGGGCGTTCGGTATACTTCACGCCTAGCCCCATTTGGCCGAAGAGGAATCTGTGCTGATTGACCTGCACACGCACACGCGCCCGCTTTCGTGGGACTCCTACCTCACGCCCGACGACCTGGTCGAGCGCTCGAAGAAGGCCGGCCTCGACGGCATATGCCTCAGCGAGCACGACTACCTGTGGGACCCGGCCGAGGTGGCGGCGCTGGCGAAGCGTCACAACTACCTGGTGCTGCCCGCCATCGAGATCAACACCGACGACGGGCACATCCTGGTGTACGGCATCGACCGCTACGTGTACGGCATGCACCGCTCGCACGAGCTGGCGCGCCACGTGAAGGACGCGCACGGCACGATGGTGGCGGCGCACCCCTACCGGCGGCAGATGCCGTGGTACATGGAGGACGAGCGCGACTACGAGGAGGCGCTGCACCGCGCGTCGAAGAATCCGGCGTACCAGTACTGCGCCGGCCTCGAAGCGCTGAACGGCCGCGGCACGGTGAAGGAGAACGAGTTCTCGCGCCGGCTGTGCGAGTTCATGAAGATGCCCGGCACCGCCGGCACCGACTCCCACTCACGCAGCGACATCGGCCGCTGCGCCACGGAGTTCGAGCGCGACATCGCGTCGATCGAGGACCTGATCGAGGAGCTGCAGGCCGGCCGCTTCGCCGCCGTCGACCTTACTGGCGGCACACCCCACCGCCTCGACCTCACGGCCCTTCACTCCGTCGACCCTACGGCCGCGGGGTAGGGGACGGATCCACAGAGATCACAGAGGACACAGATGGGGTTCGCCCGATGCTGGGGCGGATTTCGTTGCGGCGTCGTGCGCAGTCGCGCGTCATTCTGAGCGCCGCGAAGAATCTTGTACCGTGCACCCACACCGTTCGTGCGCAGGTGAGTTCGTCCGAATAGCGCCTGCTGGCTACCACTCCGTCAATGACCAACGAATATGCTTCCCTGGGCGGGACAGCATCGCTTCGCTCGGCATGACGGTCCACTGAGCTCTGTCCACTGTGAACTGCCAACTGTAAACTCACGCCCATGACCATTCGAGCGATCACGTCCGGCATCTTGGCGATCGAGGGACTCAAGATGGGACGCGCGTACCTGATCGAGGACGCCGCCGGCCTCACGCTGATCGACACGAGCAGCCCGAGCGCTTCGGCGGGGATCCTGGCGGCGATCGCCGAGATTGGACGCAATCCGGAGGACCTGCACACAATCGTGGGCACCCACTACCACTACGACCACGTCGGCAACGTGGCGGCGCTGGTCGAGCGGACGGGCGCGCGCTTCTGCGTCCACGAGGCCGACGTCGAGTACGTCGAGGGCCGCACGCCATGGCGCGCGCTGGCCACGCCGGTCGTCGGCGCGACGATGACGCGCATGGCGCCGCCGCAGGAGTCGCTTAAGGTAGACCGTGTGCTGCGCGACGGCGACGTGATCGACGCGGCGGGCGGGCTCGAGGTGATCCACGCGCCCGGCCACACGCCGGGCCACATCGCGCTGTACGCCCGGGAGCGGGAGACGGTGTTCTCCGGCGACGCCTTCATGAACGTGGCCGGCCTGCAGCTCCCGCCGTCGGCCTCCACGCACGACATGACCCAGGCGAAGGCCTCGATCCGGCGGCTGGCGGAGCTGCGGTTCGAGTACGCCCTCCCGGGCCACGGCCAGCCGGTGCTCTCGCGCGCCAGCGAGAAGCTGGGGGAGTGGTCGCGCCGGTGGCTCTAGAACCTACGCCGCCCTTACCTCGGCGACCGCGGCCGCAGCGGGCACTTCAATCAGGTTGCCGGAGCCCACGTCGAAGATCAGGCCGTAGAGCCGGATGTCGTGGGGCACGAGCGGGTGCTGGCGAATCCGCTGCACATCCTCGACGACGCTCTGCTCCAGGTCCTTGATGGTCAGCCAGTCGATGTAGTCGGCCTCAATCGAGCCGGGGAGATCGCTGGTGTTTTGCCAGCCGCCGCCGTTCATCGCCGCGGGAGACAGGCTCTTCATCAGAAGGTTACGCATGATCTCGTCGGTGAAGGTCTGCATCCCGCAGTCTGTGTGGTGGATGACGAACCACTCACGCGTGCCGAGCAGCTTGTACGAGATCACGAGCGAGCGGATCGCGTCGTCACTGGCGCGGCCGCCCGCATTGCGGACGACGTGCGCGTCGCCTTCGGTCAGGCCGGCGAACTTCGCGGGATCCAGGCGCGCGTCCATACAGGTGAGGATCGTGAAGCGCCGGCCCGGCGGCATGGGAAGCTTGCCTTTGTCGCCGAAGCCCGCGGCATACTGCTTGTTGGCCTTGAGGACATCATCGAGCGCGCTCATCGTGCATCCTCCTTGTGATGATGCTGATACTAGCGCCGAATCCATGCCCGATCCGCATCCAGCGGCCGTCCACCGTCAAATCGACGTGTCGGTTTGGGTGGCCCTCCCTGGACAGCGCCGGGCTCCCGTTCCCGACGCGGCGTCCGACGGCAGCCAAGAAATTCTCGTTGCAGGAACGAAGGCCCGCTTTCGCAGGCCTTCCTGCTCACAGGCTCCCTGCGAACTGTCCACTGTCCACTGTGAAGTGACAACTACTTCTGCAGCACATGCACCGCCATGGCGGCGGCTTCGCCGCGCATCATGCCGCCGCCGTTCTGCGTGAGGCCGACCTTCGCGTTGCCGCCCTTCACCTGGCGGTCGCCGGCTTCGCCCTGGAGCTGCCAGTAGATCTCGACGAGCTGCGCGCAGCCGGTCGCGCCGATCGGGTGGCCCTTCGAGAGCAGGCCGCCCGACGGGTTCACCGGGATCTTGCCCGTGATCTCCGTCGCGCCCTCCTCGATGAGCTTCCCGCCCTCGCCGACCTTGCACAGCCCCAGCTCTTCGTACTCGATGAGCTCCGCCGGGGCCGACGCGTCGTGCAGCTCGATGACGTCGACGTCCTCCGGGCCGACGCCCGCCATGTCCAACGCCTTCTTCGCCATGCGCGTTGTCACGCCGGGCTCGCCGGGCGCGCGGTCCTTGCCGCTGCCCAGGATCGACGCCGTCACCCAGACAGGCTTCGTCGTGAGCTGCTTCGCCTTCTCCTCGCTGACCAGGATCAGCGCCGCGGCGCCGTCGCCGATCGGCGAGCACATCAGGCGCGTGAGGGGCTCGGCCACCATCGGTGAGTTCAGGATCTCCTCGACGGTGTACTGCTCGCGGTACTGCGCGTAGGGGTTCATCGAGGCGTTCTTGTGGCTCTTCACCGCCACCTTCGCGAACTGGATCGCGGTGGTTCCGTGGCGCTTCATGTGCTCGCGCGCGCCCGCCGCGTAGAAGTCCATGAACATCGACCGCGATTCGCCGGCGCCACCCTTCTCGCCGTCAGCTCTCTTCGCCTCGCCCTCGGCGCGCCCGCGGGCGGCGGTCGCCTTGATGAGGTCCTGGATCGCCTCCATGTCCACGGCCGAGCCGATCGCCTGGAACGAGCGGCGCTTCTCCTCGTGGTACAGCTTCTCGACGCCCAGGGCGAGCACGCAGTCGTACATGCCGGAGGCGACGTACATCCACGCCAGGTGGAACGCCGTCGACGACGACGCGCAGGCGTTCTCGGTGTTGATCATCGGGATGTCGCCGAAGCCCATGTCGCGCAGGATCACCTGCGCGCGGATCATCTCCTGCCCCGTGATGAGACCCGCGGTGGCGTTGCCGACGATGGCCGCCTCAATCTGCGGCATGTCGACGCCGGCCGCCTTCATGGCGCTCTCGACGGCCTCGCGGCCGAGGGACTTCAGCGAGCGGTCCATGTGCTTGCCGAACTTGGTCATTCCGGCGCCGACAACAGCGACTCTGCGCATCTGGGGTACTCCTCTCGGGCCCGCGGGCGCGGGCGGCAGCGGGCGTGTTTCTCTCGGATTCAATGGTACGACGGCGGGGCTGTATTGTCACTCAGCCATCTGGCCCGGGCCGCGCGCGCCAAACCCCGCATTTGACGGAACCGCCGGCGCCGCCGCGGTGTAAGAATGGCGCGTGGACATAGCCGGGAGGGAAGAGGCTGTCGCCATCGAGGCCGCCGCGGGAGGGGATGCCGCCGCCTTCGGACGACTCGTCGAGCGATACCAGGAGGCCGCCTTTCGTGCGGCATACCTGATCGTGCGCGACGCCGGGGAGGCGGAGGACGTGGTGCAGGAGGCGTTCGTGCGGGCATACCGCCAGCTGCACACGTTCCGGCTCGGCGAGCCGTTCCGTCCCTGGCTGCTGCGCATCGTCCAGAACCAGGCGCTGAACACCGTGCGCTCGCGCAACCGGCGCAGGGGCCTGTTCGGCCGCGTGGCTTTCTTCGCGCCGCGGTCCGGCGAAGGCCCACACGCGGAGGTGGCGGCGGCAGGCGAGGCAGAGCAAGTGCTCGCGGCAATCGCGGAGTTGAGTCCTGACGACAGAGCGATCCTGCACCTGCGGTACTTCCTGGAGCTGCCCGAGCGCGAGATCGCGGCGGCGATCGGGCGACCGCCGGGGACGGTGAAATCGCGGCTGCATCGCGCGGGCGAACGCCTTCGCAACGTGATCGAGCGGAAGTATCCGCATCTGAGGGAGCGCGGCGATGGATGAGGTGATGTTCGGCCACGATCTGCTCGAACGCGCCTCGGCGTCGGTTCAGTTCCCGGCGACGCCGCAGCTCCGCACGCGCGTGCTCGCGAAGATCGCGGCTCCGCCGGTCAGGGAGATGGAACGGTGGCGGGCACGGGCCCTCCCGGCGCTCGCCACCGCGACCATCGTGCTCGCGGCGGCGAGCGGCGTGACGCTGGCCGTGCCCTCGTCGCGATCGGCCGTGGCCGACTTCTTCGGTATCGAGGGCTCGAAGATCGAAATCCTGCCTACTCCCGCCGGCGGTTTGACCCCGACGCCATTTCCAACGCCGAGCGAGATCGATCCGAACGCGGTCGCGTCGTCGCTGGAGAAAGCGGCGCTTGCGGCAGGCTTCGAGCCAGCACTTCCCCGCGACGAGGATCCGGAACGTGTGTACACAGTGCAGTACGGCAACTCGACGGCGCTCATCCTTCGCTATGACAACTTCGATCTCTGGGAGATTCGCACGGACGGCAGTTTCGACGGCACATTCGGCAAGGGCGGCGGGCCCGGCTCGACCATCCGGGACCTCAACGTCAACGGCCTTCCCGCACGGTGGGTGGCGGGCGGCCCGCACTTCGTCCGGTACATCGATGCCCAGGGCAACATCGACGAATCGACGGAGCGCATCGTCGGGCGCGACACGCTGATCTGGCGCACGGAGTTCGCTCTATATCGCATGGAGACGACACTTCTGCTTGCTGACGCGGTTGGCGTAGCGGAAGCGCTGCCGTAGGAGGGAACCTCTTGCCGGAACGCGGTGTACATCTCTTGTTCCGGAGGTGTCCCATGCGCGCAACGAGACTCGCCCTGCTGACCCCTGCCGTCCTGTTCGCCGCGACGGCCTTCTACGTGGCGGCGAACCCGACAGACCAATCGGTCGGACAAGAACAGCCCCCGACCGGCGCGAGCGAGACGGCGGCCGAAACACCAGTCGAAAAGTCCACCAGCACGCCCGCGACGGACGCGACGCAGGACGCGCTCCCGCCAGGGCTCACGGGACAACTGACGTATCGTAGTGAGGGTGAGCTGATCACGCTCACATTTCCGGACGCGACGGTCGTTGGACGCGAGGAATCGGTACCTGGCGATCTGCGCTCGGCATCCGCCGATGGAGCGTGGCGCTTGCAACAACAGTGCTCGGATGTGTCCTGCACCTTGAACTTCGAGAACACCGCGGGGCCTGTATCCGAGATCGACGTGGCGGTCCTGGGAACAGCTGTATGGTCGCCAGACGGACACACGCTCGTGTTCGACGGATCAATTGAGAGTGGCGATCTCGTGCGCCGCCTCTACGCGATCGACGACCCCGCCGCCGTTGTGCCGCGGCTGCTCGATCAAGGGCCGGTGACGTCATTCGCCTGGCTGGGCGATGGCGACCTGATCGTCGCCACGGAGGGCGGGACAGAGCTGCGTCGAGTGTCGCTGACATCCGGAGAGTCATCGCTCGCTCTCGTCTCACCGATCGTCTACCTGCACCCCTCGCCCGACGGCCACACGGTCGCGTTCACGCAGAACGGCGGCGGTGTCGACGACCAGGGCTGGCATCTGTGGACGATCGACGCAGACGGCGGCACCCTGCGCGATTTGGGCAACATGGGCTCCGATCCCGCCGGCGTGCTGCCGCCCGTGGAGGTGGCGCCAGAGCAGAAGGGGCCGATGTACATCGGCTGGTCGCCGGACGGCACGAAGCTCGCCTTCGGAGGCGGGTTCGAGCCACCGTTCATCATGACGACAGTCGATATCGCGACCGGAGGCGTCGTACGCACGGAGTTCCCGTACGGGTATCCGGGCGAGATCAAGTGGTCGCCGGACGGGACAAGAATCGCCGTCTCCACCTACGACGTAGGGCGAACGCGGCACGAGTCGTATGTGGTCGACCCCACGACTGGCGTCTCGACACATGTGACTTCAGGCTGCGTCATCGTGTGGTCGTACGACGGGAGGTTCCTCGCCGTGCATGGAGAGCCGGCGCCCGGCATCTCGATCATCGACGTCGAGACCGGTGCTCAGGGCAAGCTCACGCACTCCAAGAACGACACCCCGCTGACGTGGGAGCCATAAGGCCGCGGCCTATCAGAGGGTTCACCCCAGGCTCGGCAGGAGCTGACGGCGCGAGCGCGATGCGGCGCCGGGCTCAGCGCGCTCGGCGCCGAGACGGCTTCTTGCTCGCGGTCGGGCGCAGCACGCTGATCTGGCGGACGGAGTTCGCGCTGTACCGTATCGAGACGGATCTGCCCCTCGAGCAAACGGTAGAGATCGCCGAGACGCTGCCGTAGCCCGGGAACCGCTGGGACGGGAGCGGTGTACGTGAGACAAAGGAGGTGTCTCATGCGACCAGCGGTAATCGCGGGAGTAACGGCAAGCGTGATCGCGGTGGTGGTGGCAGGCCTCGGCGCCGTGTCGACGGCGCGAGCGGGCGGCGGCTGCCATCAGCCGGTGACCGACGAGCGCGGTACCAGCATCGACCTGAAGGGGATGTGCATGTCACCGACGGTGCTGCGTGTCGATGCCGGCGAGCCGGTGACGTTCACGAACCGCGACAAGGCCGTGCACACGGTCACCGGCGCGGGGATGGGCGCGGGCGAGGGCTGGGGCAGCTATGACGAGCTGGCAGAGGGTGCGACGCTCACGGCGGCCTTCGACGCGGACGGCATCTACCCCTACTTCTGCGTCCTGCACCCCAGCATGATCGGTGTCGTGGTCGTCGGTGACGGTGGCGGGCCCGCTGGCGCAGAGGCCGTCGCCGCGTCCGTCGCACGCATGGGTGCGACGCAACCATCGGAGGGTGGCGGTGACGGCAAGAGCGTCGTCGCGGCATCGGCCGGCGGCGCGGCGGCAACGGTGGCGGTGCTGGCCCTCGGGTACGGCGCAGTGGCTGCGCTCCGCAGGCGCCACCAGGTGGGCGTACGCTAGCTCGTCATCCCCTTGAGTCCGACAAGCGCGCGGCCGTGCTCGATCTCGCCCATGTGGCGCAGGCCGTGCTGGTACACGAAGCACTCCAGCACTTCGAGCTTCCGCAGGGGGGCGTCGGGGCCGATGACGATGGCGCAGAAGATCTGCTGCATGTTCGGCGGCAGTTTCGGCAGCAGCACCTCGGCGAGCTGCTCCTCGGTGAGCCCGTCAAGGACGGTCGATGTGCGCGCGAGAACCTCGGCCTGGTACGCCTTCCAGGCCTCGAAGTCGGCGAAGCGGATCTGCTCCATCTCCTCCACCGTCTCCTCGCGGCCCAGGCGGTCGACGGTCACTCCGACCTTCGCCGCCCAGCCACCCCCGTCCCAGACCATCGATCCGCGCAGGAACGGCCCGCTGATCGACTGGTCCTGCGCGCGGATGTAGTGGTTCAGGCTGAAGGCGATGGGCAGCACGCCCGCGCGCTCGTGGTGGTTGACGTGCTCCAGCGTCATGTCGGAGACGGCGCGCTCCCACAGCGTGTTCATGGCGCGGATGCGGTTGCGGAGCGAATCGACGAACATCTGGGACATGGCGCCCTCCTGTACGAATGAGAGTGGCCGGCGATGTGCCGGCCACTCGTTCGATCTCTCCTGTGCGCGGACTACAGCCGCTCGATGATGGTGGCGGTGCCGATGCCGCCGCCGCAGCACATGACTTCGTGACCGTAGCGGCCACCGGTGCGCTCCAGCTCGAACAGCAGCGACGTCATCAGCCTCGCGCCGGTGCAGCCCAGCGGGTGGCCGAGGGCGATCGCGCCGCCATTGACATTGGTCTTCGCCAGGTCGTAGCCGGTCTCCTTCTGCCACGCGAGCACAACCGCACCGAACGCCTCGTTGATCTCGACGAGGTCGATGTCCGACATCTTCAGGCCGGCCTTCTTCAACACCGCCGGCGTCGCCGTGATGGGGCCGGTGAGCATCAGGTGCGGGTCCGAGCCGACCACCGCCTGCGCCACGATGCGGGCGCGCGCCTTCAGCCCCAGTTCCCCCGCCTTCTCCGCGGACATCAACAGCACGGCAGCGGCGCCGTCGGTGATCTGCGACGAGTTGCCGGCGTGGTGCAGGCCGTTCTCGCCGAACGACGGCTGCAGCTTCGCGAGGCCCTCCATCGTGGAGTCACGGATGCCCTCGTCCGTGGCAAACATGCCCTTCTTGCCCTCATGCTCGACTTCGATCGGTACGATCTCTTGCGCGAACTTGCCTGAATCCTGGGCAGCGCGAGCGCGGCGCTGGCTCTCGACGGCGAACGCATCGATGTCCTGGCGCGTGAAACCCCACTGGCGCGCGATGTTGTCGGCGGCGACGCCCTGCGATGTCAGGTCATACGTCGTGCGCATGTGGTCCGTGAAGGGGAAGCCTGCGACCTGGAAGTTCGAGCCCATCGGCACGCGCGACATATTCTCGACGCCGCCACCGATCGCGACGTCGACAACACCGGCCGCGATCAGGTTGGACGCGAAATGGATCGCCTGCTGGGCCGAGCCGCACTGGCGGTCGACGGTCGTGCCGGGCACCTCGATGGGGAAGCCCGCCTCGAGGACGACGTTGCGGCCGACGTTGGCGCCCTGCTCGCCGACCTGGGAGACGTTGCCGAAGACGACGTCGCCGACTTCCTTCGCGTCGACGCCAACCTGGTCGACGACAGCGCGGAGCACCTTCGCTCCGAGCGTGACGGCGTGCGTGCCGGACAGCATGCCGTTGCGCCGGCCCATGCCGGTGCGGACGGCGTTGACGATGACGACTTCTCGGGCCAAGACTGCCTCCTGTGAGTGGCACATCCGGTCTCCCTGCCTCAGGGCTCTCGGCTGTGCTCGGCTTCGGGGATGTGAAGATCGTTTGACAGTCTACCGCCGTCTGCGCTTTTCGCCACCCCCAACCGACGGAATGTGCGGAAATCGCAGTCTCGGCTGTTCTCCTGGACCGTGTTAGACTTCGGCCCGGTGCCGACCCAGTACAGCAAGAATCAGTTCCCGAAAGGCCGCGACGATTTGAGGTCGGAGTATCAATTCGACTACACGAAGGCGCGCCCAAATCCGTACGCCGCCGAGTTCCAAGACACCCAACTCGTCCTCACTCCGAGGACGATGAACAAGGCTCGGGTGGTATGGGCGTTTCGCAGGAAGGCTACGACGTGAGCGACCGCACCATCACCGACGCTGACCGGAATCCCCAGACCGTCCCCGCGCCCATCGACCCGATGGCGTACTACTTCCAGGACGTGCTGCTACTCAGCAAGAAGGACGCTGTCCGCCTCTACCTCATCCGGCACGGGCAATCCGAGAGCAACCAGGCGCGCGTCGAGGGACGCCTGAGCTCGTACGACCCGCCCCTCACGAAGATCGGCGAGGAGCAAGCGGAGCGCGTCGGCGCGCGAATGGCGGCGTACGGCGTGGACGCGATTTACGCCAGCCCCTTGCAGCGCGCGTACAACACAGCCGCGCCCATCGCCCGCCGCACGGGCCTCGAGATCCGCGTGATCGGCGACCTGCAGGAGATCAACGAGCCCGACCGCGACGGCAGCATCGACCCCAACGCAAACCGCGAGACGGCCGACCACCATGCCATCAAGGCTCGGTTCGAGGCGGAGCCGACGTGGGATAACCTCCCCGGCGGCGAGACCAGCGCACACTTCCGCGAGCGCATCGCCCGCGCGATCGAGCAGATCGTCGAGGAGTGCCCCGGCAAGCGCGTGGCCATCGCCTGTCACGGCGGCGTCATCCAGACGTACGTGGGGATGGTGCTGGGGCTGGAGAAGAACGACTTCCCGTTCTACGCCTTCAACGCATCGATCACGTCGGTGCGGGCGTGGGGCGACAGGCGCGCGCTGTGGCGTCTCAACGACCTCGCCCACCTCGAGGGCGTGCAGATGACGTAGGCTGTCAGTTGATAGTTCACAGTGCACAGTCGGAAGCGTCATGCCTGAGATCACGTCCGCCAAACTCAGCATCCAGCCCGACCTGCTGCCGCGCGGGCGGCGCGCCCGCGTCCTCGACGTCGGGTGCGGTGATGGGCGGCACATCCTCGCCGCGGCGGCGCGCGGATGCTTCGCCATTGGCGTGGACTACGATCCGGGCGAGCTACGGAAGGCGCGGGCGCGGCTGGGTGGCGCGCCCGTCGACCTCATCGCCGCCGACGCCTCGCGGCTGCCCTTCCGCGACGGCGTCTTCGAGGCCGTGATCTGCACCGAGACGTTCGAGCACCTGCCCGACGACACCGGCGCCATGCGCGAGATCGCGCGCACGCTGATAGAGGGAGGCCTGCTGCACGGCGCGGTGCCGTCGCACTTCACCGAGATCCCGTACTTCACGCTATCGCAGGGCTACCGCGACGCCCCCGGGGGCCACGTGCGCATCTACGCGCCGCAACGGCTCTTCGAAAAGCTGTCGCGCGCCGGGCTGGCGGTGACCGAGATGCGCTACGTCCACTTCGTCGACTCGCTGGCATGGCTGCGCTTCTGCCTGACCGACTTCCTGCGCCCACAACGCCGCCCGCGCACCGACTTCGAGGCGGCGGTGCTGGTCGCCGTGGCCGTCGAGCGCCCCGTGCCGACGTGGCGCACGCGCCTGCGGGAGGGCATCGCACGCTCCCGCTTCATCAGTGCCGTCGAGGCCGCGGGCGCGCTCGTGTGGCCGAAGAGCCTCACCTTCGTCGCCACAAAACAGGCTGTGCGCGGTACGCTACGCAACAAACAGCGCGGCGAAGTAGCGGCGGAGCTTTAGCTCCGCTCGGCGCCGATCCGGCGAATCAACTGCTTTCGAGAGTGGGACTGCCTGATGCCAGCCCTCTACGACACCATCGGCGCCACCTACGGCCGATATCGCCGCCCCGATCCGCGCATCCAGCGTGCGATCGACTCCGCCCTCGGCGATGCGCGCGCCGTGGTCAACGTCGGCGCTGGCGCAGGATCGTACGAACCCGCCGGTCGCCAGGTGATCGCCGTCGAACCATCACGCACGATGATCGCCCAGCGCCCGCACGGCGCCGTGCCTGCCGTCCAGGCCGTCGCCGAGCGCCTGCCCTTCGGCGAGCGCGCCTTCGACGCAGCGCTCGCCGTCCTCACCACGCACCACTGGCCCGACGCCCGCGCGGGTCTCGCCGAGATGGCGCGCGTCTCCCGCCGCCAGGTCATCTTCACGCACGGCCACGCCTCGTTCGACGACTTCTGGCTCGTGCGCGACTACGTCCCGGAGATCCCGCAGCTCATCCGCGACGAGCGCTTCATGCCTCCCATCGACGACACGCTGAACGTCGTCGAAGTGATCGACATCCCCGTACCGTGGGACTGCACCGACGGCTTCCTCTGCGCTTACTGGCGACGGCCCGAGATGTACCTCGATCCCGACGCCCGCGAAGCCATCTCGGGCTTCGCCATGCTCGGCGACGCCATCACGGGCCCGGCGATACGCCGCCTGGCAGCCGACATCGAGTCGGGCGACTGGGACCAGCGCTACGGCCACCTGCGCACGCTCGAGTCGCTGAACCTGGGTTACAGGCTGGTCGTCGCCTCGGGGCTCCGCGGGTGATCGAGCTCGATCCCGCCTTCCGGCAGCGCATGATCGACGTCTTCAGTGACGACGGCCGTTCGTGGCTCGCGCGTCTGCCCGACATCCTGGATGAGTACACGCGCCGCTGGGAGATCACTCTGGAGCCGCCGTTTCCGCTCAGCTACAACTACGTTGCCCCCGCCACACGGGCCGACGGCACCCGCGCGGTCTTCAAGTGCGGCGTCGAGCGCGGGCCCGTCGGCTGCGAGATCGCCGCGCTCCAGCACTGGGACGGCGACGGCGCCGTGCGCGTGCTGGAGGCCGACATGCCCGCGGGCGTGTTCCTGCTCGAACGGCTCTCGCCGGGACGCGAGATCATCGCGATCGACGACGCCGACGCGACACGCATCGCGGCCCGCCTCATGCGCAGGCTCTGGCGTCCGGCTCCGGCCGAGCACTCGTTCCCGGCGCTCACGGACTGGGGCGATGCCTTCCGATTGTTGCGTGAGCGCCACGGCGGCGGCACGGCCGACCTGCCGGCGAAAGCCGTCGATCGCGGCGAAGCCCTGTACTTCGATCTCGTGGCGTCGCAGGCGGAACGAATCGTCCTGCACGGCGACCTGCACCACTGGAACATCCTCTCGGCCGAACGCGAGCCGTGGCTCATCATCGACCCGCACGGCGTCCTCGGCGAGCCGGCGTTCGAGGTGGGCGCGTGGCTGCGAAACCCTGTCGGCGAGCCGGAGGAGCCGTACGAGGAGCGCTTTCTGCTGAACCAGCCGGACCCGCGCGGCGTGCTCGACCGGCGACTCCACATCTTCGCCGAGGAGCTGGCTATTGATCGGCAGCGCCTCCGCGACTGGGGCATCGCCTTCGCCACGCTTTCCGCCTGTTGGTCCGACGAATCGAGCCACCGCGCAGGCTGGGAGCAAGCGCTCGCAGTCGCGGAACTGCTCGCTGGGTTGGGGTAGTCTCATCCGCAGGAGGACGCGCCATGCCTCGCACGGACAGGGGGTTAGCCAAGCTGCGAGCCATCTGCCTCTCGCTACCCAATACGACGGAGAAGCTCGCGTGGGGCCACCCGACCTTTCGCGTGGGCGGCGGCCGCTGGTTCGCCAGCTACGGGGACCTGCAGGGCCGCAGGACCGTGAGTTTCAAGCTCGAGCCGCCTCGCGCCGAGAGGATGCAGCACGACCCGCGCTTCGTGAAGGCGAGCAGGCTCGGACGGCATCCCGTCGTCTCAATCGATGTCGCGCTGATCGATAACTGGGACGACGTCGAAGACATGATCCGCGAGAGCTACCGCCTCGCCGCATCCGGCTAGGAGAATCGCCCGCGCTGATTAGAAGCCATCCTCCATCCTCCATCCTCAAAAACATCAACATCAACCCTGATCCATTCCCAAAGCAGCGCCTGCTATCCTGACTCCATATGACCACCGCCACCGACACCGGCCGCCTCGCCGAGTCCTTCTTCAACGACCGCTACGCCATCGACGCCGCTACCGCCTCGGACCTGCTGGGCGTGGCGATGAGCCGAGGGGGCGAGCACGCCGAGCTGTTCTTCGAGCACCGCGAGGGCTCGAACATCACCTTCGAGCAGCAGGCCGTGAAGACGGCCAGTCGCAGCACGTCGCAGGGCGTCGGCATCCGCGTGATCCAGGGCGACGCCATCGGGTACGCCTACAGCGAGGATCTCTCAAGCGAGTCGATGCGGCGCGCCGCCGACACGGCCGCCCGCATCGCCAGCCGCGGCGACAAGCCCGGCCCGGTCGACGTGGTGCACTACGAATCGGCGAACTACTTCGCGCCGGGCGCCAGCACCGTTAGCGTGGCGGCCGCGGACAAGGTCGAGCTCATCCGGCGGGCCGATGCCGCCGCACGGTCGTACGACGGCAGCATTGTGCGCGCCGACATCAACTTCATCGACGAGCTGAAGCGCGTGATGATCGTCACCAGCGATGGCCGTATAGCCGGCGATATCCAGCCGCTCGTGCGATTCAACGTCGCCTGCCTGTCCGAGCGCGACGGCAGCCGGCAGAGCGCGCGCTGGGGCGGCGGCGGCCGCATGGGGATGGGCTACTTCGAGGCGCACGCCCCCGAGTCGCTGGCGCAGGAGGCCGCGCGGCAGGCGGTGCTCCTCCAGTCGGCCATCGAGGCGCCCGCCGGGATGTTCCCCGTGGTGCTGGCCTCGGGCGATAGCGGCATCCTGCTGCACGAGGCAGTGGGTCACGGGCTAGAGGCCGACTTCAACCGCAAGAAGACCAGCAACTACACCGACCAGCTCGGCAACGTCGTCGCGTCCGAACTGTGCACCGTCGTCGACGACGGCACCATCCAGGACAGCCGCGGCAGCATCAATATCGACGACGAGGGCAACGCCCCCGGCTACAACGTCCTCATCGAGAACGGCGTCTTGCAGGGCTACATGCAGGACCGCATGAGCACGAAGCATTTCGGCGTGAAGGCCACCGGCAACGGCCGCCGCCAGTCGTTCCGGCACAACCCCATGCCCCGCATGACGAACACGTACATGCTGGCGGGGCAGTCGTCTCCGGAGGAGATCATCGGGTCGGTCGGCCGCGGCATCTACTGCGTCTCCTTCAACGGCGGCCAGGTCGACATCACCAACGGCGATTTCGTCTTCAGCGTCACCGAGGGCTACCTCATCGAGGACGGCAAGGTCACGGCGCCGATCCGGAACGTGAACCTCATCGGCAACGGCCCCGACGTGCTCCGCAAGGTGACGGCCGTCGGCAGCGACTTCAAGCTCAGCGACGGCCGCTGGACCTGCGGAAAGGAAGGGCAGTCAGTACCCGTCGGCGTCGGCATCCCGACGGTGCTCATCGGCAGCATGACCGTCGGCGGCACGGCGGTATAGGTTTAGGTTCTAGGTGTTAGGTTGTAGGTTATAGGACCCTCGCCGGGGAAAGGAATCACATCATGAAGAAGCTCATCATCATCGCAGTCGTGGTCGGCCTCGCGATCTTCGCGTTCTCGAAGCTCACGTCTTCGAAGGACGAGCACGAGTTCGGCAGCTAGGTCAGAGCCAGTCAGCGCGTCAGCCAGTTAGCCTGTCAGAAGCGCGTCCGCGCAGGCGCGACTTCCTGTACCGCTGACAAGCTGAACTGCTGACAGGCTGACAGGCTCCCCCGTGAACGAAGACCTTCGCAGCATCGCGAGCGACATCGTCGAGAAGGCGCGGCGCCTGGGCGCCGACGAGGCCGACGCCTATATCAGTTCGGGCGTCGAGTCGACGATCAGCGTCCGCAAGCAGGAGATCGAGAAGCTGTTCGAGGCGGGATCGCGCTCCGTGTCCATCCGCGTCATCAAGGAGAAGCGCACCGCCGTCTGCAACACCTCCGACTTCACGCCGAAAGCGCTCGACGAGATGGTGCGCACCGCCGTCGAACTGGCGTCGATCAGCGAGCCCGACGAATACGCCGGCCTCCCCGCGAAGGAAGATCTTGCGACGGACTTCGGGGCCGGACTCCAGCTCTACGACGAGCGCATCGAGTCGCTGACCGTCGACGAGATGAAGGACATCGTCCTCCGCGCCGAGCAGGCGGCGTTCGACTTCGACAAACGCATCACCAACAGCGAGGGCGCCGAGTTCGGCGCCGAGCGCGGCGAGACGGTGCTGGCGAACAGCCTGGGCTTCTGCGCCGGCTTTCCGTACACCGCCGCGTCGTTCGTGGTCTCGATCCTGGCAGACGAGGACGGCCAGCATGCAGGCGCCGGCAAGAAGCAGAGCGACTACTGGTTCACCGCCGAGCGCATCTTCCACCGCCTCGAGCGCCCCGAGGACGTCGGCAGGCGGGCGGCGGCGCGCGTCATCCGCAAGCTGGGCGGCCGTAAGGTGCAGACGCGCGAGGTGCCCGTCGTGTTCGAGCCCGGCGCGACCGGCTCGTTGATGGGCATCGTGGCCGGCGCCGCCTCGGGCGAGGCGCTGTTCAAGCGCTCGACCTTCCTCACCGACCTCGAAGGCACCAATGTCGCCTCGCCGCTGGTGACGATCGTCGACGACGCGACGCTGCCGGGGCAGCTGGGCTCGCGGCCGTTCGACGGCGAAGGCGTCGGCCGCCGCAAGAACCTGCTGTTCGAGCGCGGGGCCTTCCGCATGTTCCTGTTCGACAGCTACTACGCCCGCCGCATGGGCCGCCGCACGACGGGCAGCGCCTCCCGCGCCGGCGACAGCATCGGCATCGGGACCGGCAACCTCATCTGGGAGCCCGGCGAGCGCGACCCCGCCGAGATCCTGAGCGAGGTCAAGGACGGCCTCTACCTCACCGGGCTGATGGGCTTCGGCGTGAACCCCACGACCGGCGACATCTCGAAGGGCGCGCACGGCATCTGGATCGAGGACGGCAAGCTCGCCTATCCCGTCGAGGAGATCAACGTCTCCGGCAACCTGAAGGACATCCTCAGCAACATCGATGCCGTCGGCAGCGACCTCGAGTGGCGCGGCGGCAGCGCCACGCCCACGATTCGCGTCTCGAAGATGATGGTGACGGGGCTGTAGGCCATTCTTCGGTCGTCAGTGGTTAGTCGTCAGTGCCGTGGCAGTCTCGCCATGGCGCTCCCCAAGCTAGTCTGCGTTGGTGAATATCCCCTGACCGCCGTGAATCGATGAGTGTAGACTTGAAGGGTGACAGCGCTGATCTATTGGATTGGTCGACTCACGCTCATCTGGGCGTGGCTCGGAACGATGCTCTTTGCTGTGTTGGGGCCGTCGTTACCGTGGTATCTCGATCTCGCGTCATTTGCCCTCATCTTCTTATTCCTGTTGTTCGTGTTCGCTGCCGTGCGGCGGTTGATCGGGCGCTATCTCGCCTCGACTAATGCGGCGTACCAAATGCCACCGCTGCGGTTCTATTGGGGCCTTACTCCCCGCCGAAAGCGGTAGACCGAGCGTATGAACCGCAAGGCAAAAACAGGTGGCGGTGCTGTCAAGGCACAGTTGCCCCTGTGGGAGTCTGCGGTTCTTACCGCCTAGCCTTCGTCTTCGCCTCGACTTCCTTCGCCATGTACTTCACGACCTTCTTGATCAGCGCCACCGGCATCGGCTTGTCGAGCGGGAAGCGGACCGTGCCCTTCGACGTCTCGTAGCGCGCGAACTCCTTCGCGAACGCCTCCACTGGCGCCGGGTACAGGCCGATGTGGTGCGTGTGCGCCGCGAAGTACACGAGAATGCGGCCGCGCAGCTTGAGCGCCGGCATCTGGTAGCTGATCGTTTCCACAGCCTCCGGCGCCACCTCCCGCACCGCCAGCCGGACCTGCTTCAGCGCCGCCTGCGCGTCCCTCGGACAACCCTTGATGTACTCATCGATGCTCGTCGGCTTCTTTGCTGGTGCAGTCTTCACGAGGACACCCCCTCACACCGCCGACCAGTAGCGCTTCCCCTCGCCCCGCAGCACGCGGCCGAACGTCAGCCCCGGGAAGTGCGCCGCCGCGAACAGCGCGCCGCTGCCCTCCGCCTCGCGCGCTGCGGCCTCCTGTCCTGCGCGGGCCAGCGCCGGATCCACGTCGCCCGCGCCCGACCAGTCCGTCTCCGAGAGCTGCACCGGGCAGCTCACGCCGTCGCCCAGGATGAACGCGCGCTCGGTGCCCGACGACACGACGACACCCGCGTGCCCCGGCGTGTGCCCGGGTATCGAGTACACATCGACGCCCGGCGCCAGCGACGCTCCGCCGTCAGCCGCCTCCCACCGCGGCGCCACCGCCGCAAAGATGTCGCGCCGCGCGATCTGCTGCTGCGGCAGCTCGCCGCTCCAGTATGTTTGCTCCGCGCTCGTCCAACGGTAGGTCGCGTTGGGGAACGCGATCTGGAGCTGCTTGTTATCGTCGCGCAGCGCCGAGCTGCCGCAGTGGTCGGCATGCAGGTGCGTGAGAAACACCGTATCGATGTCCTCCGGCCGCACGCCCGCCGCCGCCAGCTCGCCCATCAGGTCGCCGCCGCGGTAGGTCCCCGATTTCAGCGGGCCGAGCCCGGTATCGATCAGCACGCGCCGGTCGCCGCTACGGATCACGAAGCAGGTGAACGGAAACGTGAGGTTCCCCTCGTCGTCCAGCAGCGCCTTGTGCGGCTCCCACGTCTCCGGCGTCGAGGCCGGGAAGTACTCCGTGCCCTTGAGCTTCGCTTCGCCGTCCGAGACGACGGTGATCTCGATCTCTCCCACGCGGAAGATGTTCGCCATCAGACCTCCCAGGGCGCCGGCAACAGCAAAGGCCGGCGGGACCGGCCTCATTCTCCATCAAGGATTCGTTACAGACTATCGCCGCCGCCGCGAGCCGCGCGGCGCCTACGCCTCGGCGATGCCGGCGAGCAAGTTGCCGAGCTTTCGATAGACGTCGGGGTTGAACGCCATGCCGATGTGGGTCGCCGTCACCTCGTGGTTGAGGTTCTCCTCATCTTCCACGCACACCCGCCAGTCGACCACACCGTCGCACTTCGAGTAGATGGCATCGCGCTCGAAGCCGTGCGGCCGCTCTTCGTCGCGCATCGTCGTGACGAACTCGCACGAGCACTGCGGCGTAAAGCACTTGCTGGTGACCTCGCGCCGGCGCTTCCGCTCGCCGACGATGTTCGAGCGCACGAAATTCGCGACGCTCAGCACCATCGGATGCGCCTGCACGCCACGGAACGGCGAGGCCATCGTGATCACGTGCTTCACCAGTGACGGAGCGCGATGCGCAGCGCCGCGCGCCAGCATCCCGCCGAGCGAGTGCCCGACGATCGTGACGTCCTTGCCCGTCTCCTGGTGCGCTTGGTGCACCGTCATGAGGAGCCGCTGCGTGAGGATCTCCGGACAGTCGACGTTCCGGCCGATGCCGCTGAAGTACGGGCGGTAGCCGACCCGCCTCAACCAGAGGTACAGTTCGGTCAGGTACCGGTCGTCGCCGAGGAAGCCGGGGACGACGACCACGGGCTCGCCATGGCCGCGCGGCACGCCGAAGCCGTAGTAGACGGGGGAGAGGTGTAGGGCGAGCCAGTCGACCGGGAACAGGGCTTCCAGCCAGATAGGCCGCGAGGTGGGCTCGTAACCGCCAAGATCGATATCGCCCGGCACGGCGTTCTCGAGGCCGCCGCCGTTACTTCCGAAGAAGCCACCTGCCGATAAAGCCATACGACCTGCCGATACTCTTAATTCCCGGCATCATACATAATGCCCCGGGTGGCCGTCCGTATCAGCGGCCCCAGGGGCAACCTACTGATATTCTCGCAGAAAGTTATCCTTCCGGTAATGCCGTCCGGAATTGACGGGAGTATAATCGCCAAGAGGGCACATCGTCCACGCGTGTCGACGGCGCAGGAGAGCGGTCCTTCATGTCGGATGACGTCAAATTGACACGGCGCATGAGCGCCGAGGATGCCTGGTTTCTCTATTTCGAGAGGCCGGATGCCCCGCTGCACATCGGATCGGTCGGGATTTTCGAAGGTACCGTCCCGTTCGACGGGCTTTACAAGAGTATGGCCGCGCGGATGCACCTGATCCCGCGGTACCGGCAGAAGGCGGTGATGCCACCGTTGTTCGCCGGCCACCCGACGTGGGAAGATGACCCGAATTTCTCTCTCGATCGGCACCTGCACGTCATCGAGGCCCCAGCCGGCACGAACGATCGGCAGCTCCGCGAGATCTCCTGCGAGATCTTCGCGCCCATGCTGCCGCGCGACCGTCCGCTGTGGGACATCACGCTCGTCCACGGGCTGGAGGGCGACCGCACGGCCTTCGTCAGCCGCGTGCACCACTGCCTCGTCGACGGCGTCTCCGGCATCGAGCTGCTGCTCGCGACCCTCGACCTGACACCCGACCCCGAGCCGACGCCGCCGGTCGAGGCGTGGCGCCCACAGCCCGTTCCGGATCCACTTACCGCCTGGGCCGACGCGATGTTCGAGCAGGCCAACAAGAACGTGCAGGCGTTCACGCAGTGGCGGACCAACCTGCTGGACCCGCGCGGCCAAATGCGCTCGATGACCGACTTCACCCGCGCGATGCAGACCGTGCTGCCGAACCTGCGCCCGCCGGCGCACACGCCCTGGAACAAGCCCATCGGCGGACGCCGGCACGTCGCCTGGACGCATATGTCGTTCCAGGAGGTGCGCGGCATCCGCGGAAAGCTCGGCGGCACCGTGAACGACGTCATGCTGACCATCATCGGCGGCGCGCTCGGCCGCTACCTCGACGCGCACGGCGCGAAGACCGACGGCCTGCGCATCCGGCTCATGATCCCCGTGAACGTGCGCAGTGACTCCGAGAAGGGCGCGCTCGGCAACCGTGTGTCGATGATGCTGCCGAACATCCCCGCCGGGATCGCCGACCCCGTCCAGCGGCTGGAGGCCGTGCGGGGCGAGATGGAAACGCTGAAGGCGCGCAACCAGGCCGACGCCTTCGAGTCGCTGCGGCGGCTCAGCGAGAACCTGCCCGCCATGTATCACGTGCTGGCCGGCCTGAACGGCGTCCCGCCCGGGGGCGCGAACCTCGTGTGCACCAACGTCCCCGGCCCGATGATCCCGCTGTACAGCGTCGGCCACCGCATGCTGGCGCACTACCCGCTGGTGCCGCTGGCGGGCGACATGGGCATCGGCGTCGGCATCACCAGCTTCGACAAGGCCCTGTACCTCGGCGTCATGTGCGACCCCAACATCATCGACGACGTCGAGCTCATGGGCGACCTCTGCGCCGACGAGTTCCGCCGCCTGCGCGAGGCCGCGGATGTCCCCGTCGACGACCTCCCCCAGATCGGCGCCCGCCCCAAGCGCAACGGCGCCGGCCCGAACGGCGCGCGCGCGGACGTCCCCGTCAGCACCCCCGTCGAGGCGGCGCAGACAGCTGGTTAGCTCCCCAACCTGCGGGCGCTGAGTGACGCGCGGCGACGCGCACGAAACACGTAGCGCGGGCTTTTCAGCCCGCGCCGTCCACCAACCAGTGAACAATGGCTAACGGTGAACGGCTAATCCCTCGGTGGCGTACGACATGATCAGCCCACTCCGTCAATGCTAAGCTGCGCCAGATTCAATACGAGGCTGCGTCGAGCCTAAACATGTCGTTCGTTAGGTGTGCCTCATGTCGGCGAACTCCATCCGCGACGCCCTATTCGAGTCGAAGGAATCGCGACGGCCGCTGAGGCTGCGTTATCGAAGCGCACGGGGTGCGCTCTACTGGACTACACTCTACGTCCGCAGCATTACCAAGAACACCTTCACAGCGTCGTCCACGCTGAAAGGGTCGAGCCGCCGCTATCGACTCGATCGAGTTTTCGGCGTTGAGACCGTCGAAACATGGGCTCCGCACCCGGTCGCTGCCCCTGCCCCGCCTCAGCCCCGTACACAGCGCCCACGCTGGCTCCGCGTACTTGGTTCCGCAGCCTGGCCGGTAGGGATCGGCGCCCTAGCAGCCGGGGCGTGGTTCTTGTCGACCACTGGCGCCGAGTGCGCTCCACCCGACAAACGTGACTACATTTCTTATCCAGGCAACAGTGAGGGCGTGGCGCTTTGTGAAGACGGCACGTATTCCCGATCTCGCGGGCCCGGCACTTGTTCCTACCACGGCGGAGTAGAACGCTACTGCTGAGAGGAAGTGAGCGATTGACTTCAAGGGCCCTCACATCTGCGCTCGAAGAAGTGGCTGACGCCCTCGATGCCTCATCGAATGACTTGGCGCAAAGGGCGTCATTTCATCGCCATCTCGTGTTGGCTGGCATAGCGAACGCCTCGGCGCCGCACGTCCGCGGACTCCTTGCGCTGAGCCGCTCGCCGAACAATGTTCCACCCAGTTGGATCTTGCTACGCACTCTCGTCGAGGGTTGGATCAAGGCGCAGTATGTGATGCGCGATTCGACCGACTCTAGAGCGCGGTCTTACATGCTCGATAGTCTCGAGGAGCAGCGGAGGTTCTTTGCCAGACTCGTTCTGTTAAGTAATCGATCACCAGCAGAAGAGATGAGGGTACTTCATATTTTGGGATTGGCCACGCGGCAGGAACTGGACCAGCAACTCGCCGAGCTATCATCGCAAATCGATGACGTCCGTGTTCGCCACGCCCTAAAGAAGCGCGTCCCCCTCAATGAACAAGCCCGTACAGTTGGCCCTGGCGCGGAACTCATATATGCGCAGATCTACGGGTTCCTCTTTTCGGACAGTGCCCACCTGGGTGCACGACAGGCAGTAGTTGGTATCGTCCAACCGCGGCCAGCCCACACTTCCGGCGATGTGGAAAAAGTCCTAACGACGGCACTATCGCTGTCGCAGGAACTTCTTGAAATGGTTAGAGTTGCCCTTTCCGACTACCAGGCCGAGTCCCGACCAAACAACCCAACGAGACCGCCCCCACCGCGGGCTACCTAGATCTAACCTCCGCTGATTTCACCTTGCCTCTCCGGCCGAACACGAACAAGGGAAGAGCATCCGCTCCGCCTTTGGACTGTCTCAGCAACTATCAGCTAACGGCTAACCCGCTAACAACCTAATCGTTAAACCCCTCGATGTCGTACGACATGATCAGCATGTCGTGCGTGCGCCCCTCCGCGTCGACGACATGGTCGGCCAGCAGCGCTTCCGGCGTAAAGCCGATGCGCTCGAACGCGCCGCGCGCGGCCTTCTGGTCGGCCACCATGTTCGCGGTCAGCTTCCTCAGCCCCAGGTCCTTGGCGATCTGGAACATCTCCTCCACCAGCAGCGACCCCAGCCGCACGCCACGGTAGTCCGTGCCGACCTGCGTGCGTATCTCGCCGACGTGCCGCGTCCAGAGCGCCTCGTTGTGGTGCAGGGTCGCGTACCCGGCCATCCTGTCGTCCTCGCAGGCCAGCACCGTCACGGACTTCCCGTTCTCGATGCCCTTCACCCACTCCTCGACGTTGCCGCGGTCCGTTATGTCGCGGCGAAGGAACAGCAGGTCCTTCTTCGGCAGGGCCCGCGCGAACGCAAGCACGCTGTCGATGTCGTCGCGGTTCATCAGCCGCAGGGTCAGCGTCTTGCCGCTCGGCAGGCGCACATCCCGCGGGTACGTGCGCTTGTAACCGGGAGCCTGCACATCCGTCGTCATGGCCACTCCTTCCCTGCCGCCCGTCCCGGGCGTCCGCCCCCCTGCATGCCCGGGCGCGCTGAACCCGATCCTATCACAGCTTCCGCCCGAATGGGCAGGGCTCTTGTGAAGCATGGTTGAATCCGAAATGGGCCATATGTCCCACGCCGCATGGTAGATTCCGGCGACGCCGGACGGGCCGAGCAGGCGGATACTCGACGGAGAGAGCGTTTGTGTCATGGCGCTGTCGAAGGAGGACACGCAATGCCATTCCTCGTCGAAGTCGCCCGCCACATTCAAAGCTGGCTCGACCGTGTTCGTGAGAAACGCAGGCTTCCGACGAAACGTCGTGAGCGACCAGCGCGCGCGGGAAGAGCCAGGCTGCTATGACGCTATTCATCACCGTCGCCTCGCTGTTCTACGTCGCCGTGATCACGTCCGGCGTAGCGACTGGCAGGAATCGCTGGGCCCGGTACATCGTGCCTGCAACACTGGCAGGGCTGTACGCATGTTACATGGGCTACGTCATGATCTACACGAGCACGTGCGAGGACTGCCGGAGCTACCAATCCAGCCCCGAAGAGGTTCGCAGCATCGCCGCCTTCTATTCGACAGGCGCCCTGTTTCTTGCCACGGTGCTGTACGGGATTCGGATACGGGATCGGACGCGCCACTCGTCCGAGTAGAGCCCGCCAACGCAGGAGGGAGAGCTAACGCGCCGTCCGCCCCATCGCGCTGATCGCGTTCACGTCCCCCGGATACCCGCCGCCTGCGATCCCCGCCGACACGATCGCCCGCGCCCACGGCCGCAGGATCTCCAGCAGCTCATCGAGATCGCCGCCAATCGCCTCGACGGTCGGCACTTCCATCGCGTCCGTCTCCGCCTCGAGCTGCTCGCGGAACCTGCGGCCCTCGGCCGAGAAGACGTCGCCCTCCATCCACCCCTTCGCCCGCATGCCGTCGAGCGTCGCGTCCATCTGCGCCACGGTCCACCCGCGCGTCGCCGAGTACGTCTTCAGCGGGATCCCCATCTGCAGCTCCGACATGAGCTGGATCTCGACCGGCGCCACCATCGCCTTCGTCCAGACGGCGATGTGGCTGTCGCCCCGATGCTCGCGCACCATGTCGCAGCAGCGCCAGAGCTGGCCCAGCGGCTCCTCCGGAAACGGCAGCGACTTCAGCCCGCTGAACAGCGCGTGCCCCGGCCCCTCGGCGGCGTCGAGCCCGCGCCGCAGCAGCTCCACCGCCCGCGAGAGCTGCTTCGCATCCGGCTCACCAAATAGCCGCCGCAGCGACGCTGTCGCGCCGTCGTAGCGCGCCGCCAGGATCGCCTCCGGCGTCGTCTTCGACCACCCCTCCTCGACCGCCGGCACCACGACCGCCGGGCTGAACACGCCGAACGCCGCTGTCACCACCAGCCCGCTCGGCCGCCCCAGCGACGCCCCGCGCGAGCAGAAGTACCCCGGCCCGTACCCCGCCAGCCCCAGCTTCGCGTAGTTCGCGTGCGCCTCTGGCGCGAAGTACACATTCGCCCCGATCGGCTCACAGAGGTTGCGGAGGTCACGCGTGCGGAGGTCCATGGTCACCTTAGTCATTAGTCGTTAGGGATTAGTCGTTAGGGGCATCCGTGCTGAAGGCTACGAGAGCCCCCACAATGGCGCCACCGGCGCTCGCGGCGTAGCCTTTCCCCTAACGACTAACGACTAACGACCAACGACTATGCCCCAATCCATCGACGGCGGCGGACTCGGCAGCACCCTCGGCATCGAGCGCGAGGTCATCGAAAAGGACCGCGTGGTGCTGACCATGCCCGTGAGCGCGCGCGTGCACCAGCCGTTCGGCGTCCTGCACGGCGGCGCCTCCGCCGCGCTCGCCGAGAGCGCGGCCTCCATCGGCGCCAACCTCAACTGCCTCGACGGCTTCGTCGCCCTCGGCCAGGAGATCAACGCCAACCACCTCCGCCCCATGACCGAGGGCGTCCTGCGCGCCACCGCCGTCCCCGTGCACATCGGTAAGAAGACCCAGGTCTGGACCATCGAGCTCCGCGACGAACAGGACCGCCTCGTCTGCATCTCCCGCTGCACCCTGGCGGTTATCCCGGCGAGCTAGACTACGGCCATGCGGAAGAACCCCGAGGTCGACGCCTGGTTCAAGAAGTACGAAACCCATGAAGGACGTCGTGAAGGCCGTCCGCGAGATCATCCTGGCCGCCGACGAGCGCATCGAGGAGACGATCAAGTGGCAGGCCCCGACGTTCACGTACAAGGGGAACCTCGCGTCGTTCTTCCCCAAGTCGAAACAGCACGCGTCGCTGATGTTCCACATCGGCGCGCAGATCCCGGGCGATTTCCCCTCGCTCGAGGGCACCGGCGATATGAGCCGCACCATGAAGATCGCATCCGTCACCGACGCCAGGAAGAAACAGAAGGAACTCCGGACCATCGTCAAAGCTTGGATCAAGCTCAAGTCATAGGCCGGAAGACTGTTCCCTGCTCCCTGCTCCCTGTTCCCTGTCCCCACCTCTCGCCTCCCACTTCTCACCTCCCACCTCCCCCTTCCCCTCACTCCGGCCACCACAGCGCCCGCGCCTGCGTCCGCAGATCGTCCCGGTGGTCCGGGTGCGCGACGGCGATCAGCTCCTCAGCACGCTGGCGGTGGTTCTTCCCCCACAGCCGCGCGATGCCGTACTCGGTGATGACGGTGTCGGCGTAGAACCGCGGGATCGTCACGTACGAACCCGCCTCCATCTGCGCGACGATCTTCGACACCGCCCCGCCCATCGCCGTCGACGGCAGCAGCGTGATCGCGCGCCCGTGCGGCGACATCGCCCCCGCCAGGTGCATCTCCGGCTGGCCGCCCGTGCCGTTGATCATCCGCCCGCCAAACACGCTCTCGGCGTTGATCTGCCCCAGCAGGTCGACGCTGATCGCGTTGTTCATGGAGACGAAGCGGTCGAACCGCGTCAGCGTGCGCGGGTGTAGTACGTACTCCGGGTCGGCTAGTTGAAAGTGCGGGTTGTCGGCGAGGATCTCGATATCCGACGGCTTCACGCCCGTCCACGCCGCCGCCATCGAGTGCCCGGTGTGGATCTCCTTCTTGCTGCCGTCGACGATGCCGTCGCGCCACATCTCCGCCAGCCCCGGCCAGCCCAGCTCGGTATGGATGCCCAGGTGCTTCCGTCCCTTGAACGCGCCGCACGTCACCATCTGCCGCGACGGTTCGCCCACGCCGATCTGGATCGTGTCGCCGTCCTGGATCAGCGTGCTCAGGTGCTCGGCGATCTTCTCGGCCTCCGGCGTCGGCTGCGCCAGGCCCAGCAGCCCGCGCACGTCGCCCGGCGCCACCGCGGCCAGCACTGCCTTGATCGAGCTGAGGATCTTGATGTCCGGCAGCTCCTTCGCGAGATCGATCCAGCCCTGCTGGCGCGCCGGATCCTGCACCGTGGCCACGATCTGGTCGAACTCCTCGCGCGTCAGCGGCGGTGGCGTGAACTCGACGAACTTGTCGATCTCCGACACGTGCACGTACACGTCGCCGTGCACCGGCACCAGCGACTCGTCGACCTGCGCGATCACCACCGGGCAGCGCTTCACGTACGACCGCTGCAGCCAGTGGTGCATGCCGAAGTGCACGAAGCCCCCGTTGTCCGGCTTCGAGACGGTGCAGATCATCACGTCCGGCGCCTTCACGTCGTCGTGGCGGGCGCTGTCGTAGCCCTTCATGCCCAGCGAGAACAGATTCGGCAGGTAGGTCCCCCGGCGCTCGTCCATCATGAATCGCGCGTAGTCGCCGATAAACAGCTCGAACTCCACTTTGAACACCGACTCGTCCGGCATCCGCAGCCAGCCCGGGTCGGCCGCCGGCGCCAGCAGCCGGATCATCACGTCCTTCAACTCGTTACGCCGTGCGGCGAGGGACAGGGCCAACACCGGCGGCGGGAAGATCGGCACCATGACCGTGTCCCCGTCCTTCACGGCCTTCATGGCTTCCTGCGGCGTGGTGAGGCGTTCCTTGTAGGTCTCCTGCCAGCCCATGACTGCTCCTTCTCAGGCGCGAATGTCCGCCGGTATGTCGCCGATTATCTTCGAACTGCGACTACTGTCAACTCAGGCGAGTGGCTCAGCGGGTCAGCTATCAGGGCGTCAACGCGTCAGCGGGAGCACTGTCATTCCGAGCGCAGCGACGCTGTCCCGGCAGGGAGGAATCTTCGTCGAGCGGCGTCGGAGCCCTTGCGCCAGCGCCCCACATGCTCGTAACCAAGACACTGACGCACTGACGCCCTCACCCCAGCACACCAAGCTCCGAGAGCTGCGCCGCAAGATCGTGGCCCAGATCGACGCGGTAGTGCACGCCCTGCATCCCGGCCGCGCGCGCCGCCTCGATGTTCGACTCCATATCGTCGACGAACACGCACTCCGCCGGCGGCAGGCCAATGCGCTCGGCCGCCAGCGCATAGATCTCCGGATCGGGCTTGACCATGCCAACGTCGGCCGAGATCACGATGCCGTCGAACAACCGCTCGATGCCGAAGGTGCGCAGGCGGTCGCGCAGCGTCTCGTCGGCGTTGCTCAGAAGCGCCGTCTTGTACGCCGGCCTCAGCAGCTCGATCAGCGCGAGGTTCGCCTCGATGAGGTGCTGCTTCTCGCGCCAGTGCACGTGCAGCGGCGGCATCGGCTTGCCGGCCATCTCCTCCAGCTTCGTGTGCGCCTCGACCAGCCACGCCTCCCGATCGCCCTTCCCCGTCTCCACCTGCCGCCACGTGTCCGACCCGTACATCGTGTCCACGATCGCCCGCTCCCCCAGCCCGTGGTCCAGCGCCAGCTCCCGCGCGATATCCCACCGCATATCGAGGATCACGCCCCCGTAGTCGAAGATGATGCCCTTGATGGTCACGGTCGCTCCGCTCCAGTGTCTCCGTGGCTCAGTGTCTCAGTTGTCAGCGCGTCAGTGACAATGCGACAACCGCATTCTCGCAGATGAGGATGCAAGCCAGTAGCGGCGGAGCTTAAGCCTCATGCGAAAGCGTCTAGGATCGCGCGCCTGTCATTCCGAGCGAGCGAGGAATCTTCGTTGGCCGCAATCAGAGTGCCATGCGACAGCGCTACCGCCGCCTCACGCACGATCCCGTAACAACCTCTGTGCCCTCTGTGTCTCTGTGGTGAGCCGACCGTCACCGCGGCCGGTAGCGGTTCGCGATCGGCAGCCGCCGGTCTCGCCCGAAGGCCCGCGGCGTGATCTTCACGCCGATCGGCGCCTGCCGCCGCTTGTACTCGTTCCGGTCCACCATCCGCACGATGCGCTCGACCGTCGCCGCGTCGTAGCCCATCGCCACGATCTCATCCAGCGTGCGGTCGTCCTCGACGTACGCCTCCAGGATCGGGTCCAGCGCCTCGTACGGCGGCAGCGAGTCCGTATCGAGCTGGTCCGGCCGCAGCTCCGCGCTCGGCGGCTTCGTGATCACCGACTGCGGGATGATCTCGCGGCCCGCGGTGCGGTTCCGATGCTTCGACAGCTCGTACACCAGCGTCTTCGGCACGTCCTTCACCACGGCGTAGCCGCCGGCCATGTCACCGTACAACGTGCAGTAGCCGGTGGCCAGCTCGCTCTTGTTCCCCGTCGTCAGCACCAGCCAGCCGAACTTGTTTGACAGCGACATCAGGATGTTGCCCCGGATGCGCGCCTGCAGGTTTTCCTCCGCGGTCCCGAACTGCGTGTCCTTGAAGGCCGGCGCCAGCATTTCCAGCGACGCCGCGAACGCGCCCTCGATCGGGATCGTCATGAACTTGATGCCGAGGTTCTCCGCGAGCTCCCGGGCGTCCGCCGTGCTCCCCTCCGACGAGAACCGCGACGGCATCGACACGCCCAGCACGTGCTCCGCGCCCAGCGCCTCCGCCGCGACCGCCGCCACCAGCGACGAGTCGATCCCGCCTGACAGGCCGACGCAGATCGTGTCGAAGCCGGTCTTGTGGACATAGTCGCGAGTCGCCAGCACCAGCGCTTCCCACACCTCCGCCACCGGATCCAGCGGCTCCACCATGCGCGGCGAGATCGCCGGCTTCTCCGCAACGAACGGCGCTTCCGACACGGCGATGCGGGGCGCCTGGCCGTCGTTGCGGGCCAGCCGGTGTTCCTTGCGCGACCGCGGGTCGTGCAGGCGCGACTGCATCACGCCTTCGATGTCGATGTCATGGACCAGCAGCTCCTCGCGGAACTGCGCGCCGCGCGCGACGAGCGTCCCGCGTTCGTCGCAGATGATGCTGTGCCCGTCAAAGACAAGCTCGTCCTGGCCGCCGACCATGTTCACGTAGCAGACTGCGACCAGGTTGTCGCTGGCCCGCGTCGAGATGAGGTTCTCTCGGACGGCGCCCTTGCCGCGGTGGTACGGCGAGCCGTTGATGTTGATGATGACCTCGGCGCCCGCGCGGGCCTGGTCGCGGGCGGAGCCGTCCGGGTACCAGATGTCCTCGCAGACGTTCACACCCACATCGACGCCGGCGATGGTGTACACGGGGGCCTGCGTGCCGCGCTGGAAGTAGCGGTCCTCGTCGAACACGCCGTAGTTCGGCAGGAATTGCTTGTGGTAACGCCCGACGATCTTGCCGTCGCTGATGACGGCGGCGGCGTTGTAGACGTCCTCCTCCAGGTCGATGAACCCGACGATCGCGGCGATGCCCTTCGTCGCCGGCACGATGACGCGCTCCAGCACGGCGATGTTGTCCTCGACAAACGACCGCCGCAGCACCAGGTCCTCGGGCGGATAGCCGGTCACGGCCAGTTCGGGAAACGCCACGACGTCGCAGCCCAGGTCGCGCGCCCGGCCGATCCAGTCGGCGATCTTGGCGGCGTTGCCGTCCAGGTCGCCGATGGTCGTGTTGATCTGGGCCAGCCCTACTCGCAGGGTCCGCATGCGTCCTCCTGACTTAGTGTACCTTCTACACTAAGTACCCTCTCCCACGCAATCTCCCCAGGGCCACCTCCACCCTCCATCCTCCAATCGCCATCTTCCATCCTCCATCCTCCATCCATCCTCCGCCCCCTCCAGCCGTAACGTCCCTTGACGTCCCCCGTTCTCCTTCTTGACGACGGTTCCGCACCGCGCCCCCACCGGGCGCCCGGAGGAGAGCATGACCACCATCTTTACCCAGGATCCCGCAGCCGCGACGCACCCCACCGTCCACCACATCCCGGAGCCCGTCACGGCCTCTTCGTTGGGCCTGGACCGCGGCCTCCTCGTGGACCTGAGCCTGAAGACGCTGTTCTATGGCGGCCGCATGACACGCGCCGAGCTTTCCGGCGCGCTCAAGCTCTCCGGCTCGGCCATGCAGGACGTCCTGCACGCCGCCAAGGCCGACGACCTGGTGCAGATCCTCGGCTCCGACGGCCAGGGCCCCGCCGGCTACCAGTACACGCTCACGCAGAAGGGCATCGACCGCGCGCACGACGCGTTCCAGCGCAGCGGCTACGTCGGCCCCGCCCCGGTGTCGCTCTCCGCATACATCCACCAGACGGCACAGCAGACGGTCCGCGGCACCACTATCAGCCGCGAGCAGGTCCAGCGCGCGCTCGGCAACCTCGTGCTCTCCGACGAGACGCTCGGCCGCATTGGCCGCGCCGCAGCTTCACGCCGATCGACCCTGATCTACGGCAACAGCGGTAACGGCAAGACATCCGTCGTGCGCGCGCTGGGCGCCGCGTCGCAGAGCAACATCCTCATCCCGTACGCCATCGAGATGGTGGGCCAGATCGTCCGCCTCTACGACCCCTCCAAGCACGAGATTGCGCACGAGGAGCGCCCCTCCTTCGACGGGAGCCTCTTCGGCCGCCGCCGCGACGAGCGCTGGGTCGCCATCCGCCGTCCCGTCATCTGGGCCGGAGGCGAGCTCACGAGGCACAGCGTCGAGCTGCAGTGGGACGAGCGCACGCGGCTGTACGAAGCGCCACTCCAGCTCAAGGCCAACGGGGGCACGCTCATCATCGATGACTTCGGCCGGCAGCGCATGCCCGCGGTCGACCTGCTGAACCGCTGGATCGGCGCACTCGAAGGGAACACGGACCACCTGACGCTGCACACCGGCCAGATGGTGGAGATCCCCTTCGACGTCATGGTCCTCTTTTCGACCAACCTCATGCCGACCGACCTGGCCGACGACGCCTTCCTCCGCCGGATCCGCTACAAGATCGAGCTGCGGAACCCCACACCTGCCGAGTTCCGCACGATCTTCCGCAACGAGTGCGACCGACGCGGCGTACGCTTCGATGACATGGCGGTGTCTCACCTGGTCGAGCACTGGTACGGCGCACGCCGCGATCTCCGCGGCTGTCACCCGCGCGATCTGGTCGAGGCGATCTCGGACGCGGCCGTGTTCGACGGCCACGCACCCGCGCTCACCCCGGGCCTGCTCGACGAGGTCTGCGCCACCTACTTCCTGCACGAGCCGAACTGACACAACACCGGCAGGCGGGCCGACACCTCGCCGGTGCGGGTTCCTCCTGAAGCACCTCAGCCGCCTCCTCGTCTCAAGACATGACGAGAGGCGGCTGAGGCCCGTCACCGTCATGCTGAGCGCAGAGACCCCGGGCAGGAGCGCGGGCGCCCCCGCCCGCGACGAACGAGCGGCGAGCGCTGCAGACGGCGTACGGGCAGCGGCGGTCGTCGCCGAAGCAACCAACATCCCACCGCTGACATCCTCACTGCCTCATGCGACAGCGCCACCGACGCCTTTATCACGTCCGGACTTGAGCCTCTGCGCCCTCTGTGTCTCTGTGGTGAAATGAGCCTACGACTCGATCGGCAGGTCGTCCCGGTTGCCCCACTCCGCCCACGATCCGTCGTAGTTGCGGACGTTGGGATACCCCAGGACGTGCTTCAGCACGAACCACGTGTGCACCGCCCGGATGCCGAGCTGACAGTGCGCGAGCACTTCCTTGTCGCGTGTAACGCCCTGCGACTCGTACAGCGCCCGTAGCTCCTCCGGCGGCTTCAGCACGTTCTCGCCGGCCGTCGCGTCGGTCCACTCGATGTGCACCGCGCTCGGTATGTGTCCACCGCGTTTCGCGCGGACGTTGGTCCCGTCGTACTCGTCCTGCGCCCGCACGTCGAGGATCACGCGGTCGTCCGCGCCGATCGCGTCCCGCACCTGCTGCCACGTCGCGCGGTTCACGTCGCTGTGTGATGCGGGCTCCGGATACCGCGCCGGTGGCGGTGTGGCGATGTCTCGTGTGATCGGGCGCCCCTCCGCGAGCCACCGCTCGCGCCCGCCGTCCAGCACGTGGAACGGCGCCGGGTGCCGATAGAAGTCCATCGTCCAGAATCCCCGGATCGCGTACGAGTTGTGCCGGTCGCCGTACCAGACGACGGTGGTCTCCGGCGTAACCCCGTAGCGGCGCATCAGCGCCGCGAACTGCGCTGGCGTCAGCACCTCACCCGTGGAATCGTCGCCCGCACGCAACAGGTGGGCGAAGTGGTCGCACCACTGCGCCCCCGGGATGTGAGCCTCGTCGTACGACTCCTTCGCGATGCTCGCCTCGATAACCCGCACGTTCGGATCGCCGAGGTGTTCCTGCAACCACTCCGGGCTCACGAGCGCGCTCATGTGACCACCTCCGGCGCGTCGGTCCGTCCGGCGCGCTGCGCCAGATCGGACATCTCCCCGGCGAACCGCCGGTCCAGCTTCATGAACGTGCCGTCCGCCTCTGCCAGCAGCGCTCCGTCCGCGGCCTTCAGCTCCGCCCTTAGCTCGATCAACCGCCCCCGGTTCTTCACGATCCACGCCTCGGCCCGCAGCCGCTCCTCCATTGGCACCGGCCGGCGAAAGCGGATGTTCAGCCGCGCCGTCGCGCCCCACTCCCGCGCGTAGTACACGGCGTACCCCATCGCTTCGTCCAGCATCGCCGAGACGACGCCGCCGTGCATCCGGCCCGGATATCCCTGCTGAAACGGCCGCGGCTCGTAGTCGCAGATCGTGCGCTCGCCCTCCAGCCGGAACTTCATGTGCAGGCCGTGCTCGTTCGCGTTGCCGCAGGCGTAGCACAGCCGCGCCGCCGGCTGCGGTGTTGCATCGTCGCTCATCCAGCCACCGTCACCGACGCGCGGCCGTCGATCACGACCTCCCCGGACTGCGTCGCGCACTGCACGGCGTACTCGGCCACCCCGCCTGCCTCCTTCGCCAGCGCAGCCGATGCGGTCACCGTGTCGCCCGGCCGCGTCGGCGCCTTGAACCGCACCTTCAGCTTCCCGCTCCGGCTCCACGCGTCCCCGAATCCGCCGCGCATCATCTCACCGATGAGCGCCAGCACCAGCATCCCGTGCGCGATCGGCCCCCCGAACGGCGTTGCCCGCGCGAACGCCGGGTCGACGTGGATCGGATTGTGGTCGCCGGAAGCGTCCGCGTACGCGTTGATACGCTCTTGCGTGATCTCCCGCACCACCGGCCGCACCTCCACGCTCACGCTCCCCCTCCCGGCGCCGCGCCCGCAGGCGCCGCGCCCGCTGGCGCCATGATCGTCGAGCGCGCGCGTATCGCCACGCCCGCCGCGCCCGCTCTGTCCAGGCCAGAGTCTGCGACGATCTCGAACTCGATCACACAGATGACGTATCCCTGCCGCTCCGAGCGCTGGGCGACCCGACCGGTCATCGTCAGGGGCTCTCCCACCAGGAGAGTTCGGACATGCTCGACCTCCTGCCCGGTGTGCAACGAACCCTCGGGCAGTGCGATCTCGCCCTGCAGCGCCTCCAATCCCAGCGCCGCGGCGGCAAGAGGCGGCACGGTCCCGGCGTAGTCGTTCGTATCGCCGATCGCCACCAGGTACGCCGCGATCCGCCCCTCGTCGAGCGAAAACGTCACAGGCGAAAACTCGTGACCACGTGGAAAGGTGGTGATGCTCGCGGGCGCGTGAGGCGTCATCGAGTGAGGCTACCACGAGCCGCGGACCTACAGCTAAAGGCTAAGGGCTAAGGGCTAAGGGCTAAGAGCCTAGATGCAGGGAGTGTTCATGTACGACTCGCCCCACTGCTCCAGCCGCACCAGCGCCTCGCCAAGCTGGCGGCCCTTCGGGGTCAGTTCGTACTCCACCCAGGGCGGCATCACGGCAATGATCGTCCGCGACACCACCTCCAGCTCCTCCAGGTTCTTGAGACGGTCCCGCAGCGTCCGGGAGTTGCACCCGCCGACGCCCACAGCCAGCTCGTTGAAGCGCAGCTTGCCGTTCATGAGCTCGTGGACGATGTGCGGCACCCACTTCTGCCCCAGGAGCGCCAGCGTCGCCCGGACCGGGCAGTAGGCGTCGTTCGCGTCCATGACGAGTTTTCGCTCAAGCACCATAGCAATTCATTTGTAGCGCATCGCGATGGGTGCTGTAAAGCGCTGTACGCAAACGGGCGGCCCGTGCGTCCGGACAGCCCGCGACGGTTGCCGGGCCCACGCGCTATTATCCCAACGCTGCCAGCGCCAGCTTCTGGTCACGGATCTGGCCCGGGCTGTTGTGCTCCACGTACGTGATCGTCCCGTCCTTATCGATCACCACCGTCAGGCGCTCGGCGACGCCTGCCGCCTCATTCCAGCAGCCGTACACCTGTGCGACGGCCCCCTTCATGTCCGACAGCAGGGTGTACGAGAGCCCCTCCTTTTCCTTGAACGCCTTCTGCGTAAACACGCTGTCCCGGCTGATCCCCACTATCTGCGCGCCCTTCGACTCGAAGAGCGAGGTGTCGTCGCGATACGCGCACGCCTCCGCCGTGCAGAATGGCGAAAACGCCAACGGGTAGAAGAAAATCACGACCGGCTTGCCGCGCAGGCTCGATAGCGTCACGTCCTGCATGCTGTCGCTCTTCAGCGTGAAGTCGGGCGCCTCCTGGCCGACCTGTACGTTGGCCATCTCCATGCTCCTTTAGCTACGTATGTGCGGTGTCACACTGATCGTAGCGAAGGCGGTTGGGTGGGAGTAGCGTCCTCAGAAAAGGACGGGCGCGACCGGCTCCAGGCCCAACAGCACGCGCCCGGCCACCTCGTAGTTCGTGTATGAGAGCATGAAGTGCTGCGTGACGGCATGCGCGTCGCGGAAGCACCGCTGCAGCACGCTCGACTCGTAGTTCGCGCTGCCCCCGCCAAGCCGGTACGCGATGTCTGCGGCCTGTGCCGCGCACTCCGTAGCATGGGTCGCCGCCAGCCGCACTCTCGCCCGAAACGCCATGTCGATCTCTTCCCCACGGTTGGCGCGGTCGAGGAGGCGACTCACCATGTCATAGAAGTAGGTGCGTCCGGCCTCGAGCGTCGCCTCGGCGCGGGCCACCTCGTGCTGGACGACGGGCTTCTCGCGCAGCTTCGAGCCTGCCATCATCGGCGTTTTGCCCTGCGCAAGCGCGATCAGCTCGTCGAGTGCTCGGCGGGCCGCGCCGAGCGCGACCGGCGTCAGCGCCAGGCCGAAGAGCGTGAACATCGGGATGCCTATCTCCCGGCCCTGCCCCCGGGTGTTGCTGACGTCGACTAACGCCGTGCGCTCGGCCGGCACGAAAAGATCCTGTACCGCGATGTCGTGGCTCCCCGTGCCGCGCAACCCTGACGTGTGCCAGGTGTCGATGATCTCGACGTCGCTCACCGGCACGATCGCGATGCGCAATTCCGGCCCGCCCGACTGGCTAAGACGCGGACGGTCGCCTTCGAAGACGAGATTCCCCATGAAGATCCACTCGGACGTCTGGCACCCGCTTGCATAGGCCCAGCGCCCCGTGACGCGATAGCCGCCATCGACGGGCAGCGCCCGTCCGCTCGGGCTCCCCACACCGGCCACGCAGATGCCAGGCCGGAAGATCTCTCGCGCAACCTCTTCGGCGAGCTGGATCTGTCCGATGGATCCGCTCCCGATCGCTGCGCACCAGCCCACCGACGCATCCGCTATCGAAAGCTCCTCCACGGTCCGGAGCGCGCTGTACAGGTCCACACCGAGCCCGCCGAGCTCGGGCGGCCGCGCCATGCCGAAGATCCGGTGTTCCCGGAGTAGTCGCGCGACGCCGTCAGGAAGGTGCCGCAGCCGCTGGCACTCGTCGCTGAACGCCTCGATCTCGGGGCGCAGGCTTCTTGCGGTCGCAATCAGGTCGCTACTGGCAGACATTGTGGTCACGATGACGCTCCTCATCCGCGGCCGTTCGACGGCGGTCCTCCGTTGGAGATTGAAGGATGGCGGTTCGGAGGGAGTAGGGCTAGCTTGCGGCCCGCGCCGGCTCGGCGGCCAGCGCCTCCAGATAGGCCAGCATCGACCGCGCGGCGATCTTCGCGTCGCGTATCGCCGTCACCACCAGGTCCGCGCCGTTGACGTCGTCACCTCCCGCGAAGACGCCACGTCGCGCCGTCTCACCGGTCTCCCGGTCGACCGAAAGGATGCCCCACCTGTCGTACATCACGCCCTTCGCCGAAGCGGGCACGCGTTCGTCCGCGCTGTATCCGATCGCCAGCACCACGCTGTCCGCCTCCAGCGTGAACTCCGATCCCGGCACCGCCTGCGGCCGCCGCCTGCCGCTCTCATCCGGCGGGCCCAGCTCCATGCGCTGCAGCTCCACCGCGCGCACGCGGCCGCTGTTGTTCGCCAGGAAGCGCACTGGCGCGCACAGGAACTCGAACCGCACGCCTTCCTCGCGCGCGTGCTGCCGCTCCTCCTCGCGCCCTATCATCTCCTTCTCGGTGCGGCGGTACACCAGCGTGACCTCGGTCGCGCCCAGCCGCACCGCCGTGCGCGCGCAGTCCATCGACGTGTCGCCGCCGCCGATGATCACCACGCGCCGCCCCACAAACAGCGGTCGGCGCATCGTCGCCGGCAGGGCATCGGGCTGCAGGTTCCCGCGAGCGAGAAACTCCGTCGCCTGGAACACCCCCGTCAGCTCCGACCCGTCGATCTCCAGCGGATTGCCGACGGACGCCCCGTGGCCCAGGAACACGGCGTCGTACCCTTCGGCCAGCAGCCCGTCGACCGTGATCGCCTCGCCTTCGCCCACGCGCGTGTCCAGCCGGAACTCCACCGGCAGCGGCTCCAGCCGCTCCAGCCACTCATCGACGACCTCTTTCTGCAGTTTGAAGTCAGGGATCCCGTAGCGCAGCACGCCGGCCGCCATCGGCCACGCGTCGAACACCGTGCAGTGATGCCCGTGCGAGCCCAGATCCTCGGCGATCGTCAGTCCCGCCGGGCCCGCGCCCACGATCGCCACGCGACGCCCCGTCGGCGTGGGTGTGGCGGCCGACGGCGACTCGTGGCGCCGGGCGTCGGCGACAAAGGCCTCCAGCCGGCCGATCGCCACCGGCTTCGCGTTCTTTCCCACCACGCAGTGGCCTTCGCACAGCCGCTCCTGGGGACAGAGGCGCCCGCACATCTCCGGCATGGAGTTCGTCTCGTGAAAGACCTCCGCCGCACCCAGTGCGTCGCCATGTTCCAGCTTCCACAGCGCCCCGGGAATGTCATTTCCGACGGGACAGGCCTGCTGACACGGCGCGGCCGGACACTGGATGCACCGCTCCGCCTCGACCTTCGCGGTCTCGAGGCTGAGCGGCAGGTACACCTCGCTCCAGTTGTTGATGCGGACGTTGGGCGCCTGCTTGGCGATGTGCTGCGCCGGTATCTTCAGGCGGGCCTTGCGGTCGACGGGTGGGCGCTCGTGGATTTCAGGCATGGTCACATCCCTGCGAGGATTGTCGTCAGCGCTCCATGGCCAGCGTACCAAAACCTCCATCGACCGCAGCGCTTATGTCTATCGATTCGACCTATGGGGCTGGGCCGGACGCCTCTGTCCGCTCGTCGGTCCCAAACTTGACCCCGGATTCGGCGCGGCCCATGCTGTCGAGAGATCTCGCCGAGGAGCCCGCGCATCACGTCCGCCCCCACGCCGCGCCGCCACACCGGGGCCACAGGCTGAACCATGACGAGCGAATTCGGCCTCGCCCGAGGCATCGACGTGCAGTCGTTCGGCCAGCCGGGCCAGCGCACCTTTCGCCTGCGCATCGTCGGCTCCGGCGCGGAGACCGCCTCCATCTGGCTCGAGAAGGAACAGCTCCAGGCCCTGAGCCTCGCTCTGAAGCAGATGCTCGCCCAGTTGGAGTACGAACAGGAGCCGCCGACGGCTGATGTAGGTGGGTTCCCCATCACCGCCGATCACGACTTCCGCGCCGGGCGCCTGGGTATGGGATTTCAACCCGAAGACCGCACCGTCGTCCTCTTCACGTACGAGGTCGGGGCCACCGAGGACGACGACGAACCCACGCTGCGCGTCCGCATCTCGCAAGAACACTCGGCATCGCTCGTCGCTAACCTCGACGACATCATCGCCGGCGGACGGCCCACGTGCCCGCTGTGCGGCGCGCCCATCGAGGCAGCCGGCCACGCCTGCATCCGCAGCAACGGCCACTCCAGGCAGCCGATACCCGACGAGCCCGCCGGCGACGACGAAGCAGGATCCTGATCCCGACACGCCGGTATGCGCAACTGCAACCCGTTTCCTGCAACTATTCGGCGCCCGCGGCGTTACTTCCGGCCCACCCCCGAGGTTAAAACCACGGGGTAGCGCATCAGGATGTGCAAGTGAGGGTCAGGAGTACATCAGCCTATGAAGCAGAAGATCATCGCCATCGGAGCCGGCATCACGCTTGCGACGCTCGTCGCGGTCGGGGCGTTCGCATCGCAGGACAGCGTGCCGTTGCAGTCGCTCGTCGAGACGCCAACAGAGACACCCACCGAGACGCCGGCGGTCGATCTGCCGACCGAAACGCCGACCGGCACCGAAACACCCGTCGCTACAGACACGCCTACCGACGAGACCGCGACGCCGACGCCGACGGAAACGCCCGCCGACGCAACGGAAACGCCCGTCGACGCCACGGAGACGCCGGTCGCGACGCCGACCGCCTCCGACGGTGAGGATGAGGATGAGGACGCCGACGTCCACGGCATCCCCGACTCCAACCCGGTGAAGCACCCGGAGGACGGGGACGGCGTGTGCGAGAAGGGCGAAACCGTCGTGAAGACCACGCCCAGCGGCAACAAGGTCAACGTCCCTTGCAACGCCGACAAGCACGGCGACGACGAGAGCAGCAGCTCCGCCTCGGGCGGCTCGGACGACGCCGATGACGACGGCCCCGGTCACAAGGGCAAAGGCCACGGCCACCGATTGCCGTAACCTCGGATGAAAGAGCGGGCCCCGCACATATGCGGGGCCCGCTTCGCGCCGCCTACCCCGGCGTCCGCCCTCACATCGCGGCGCGCAAACCCTGATACGCCACAGCAATGTCCTTCGGCCCGGGCGCGGCGTCGCGCGCGGGTCCGATACTTCCCGAGGCAGCACGGGCTGGTGAGGGGCCGTGGTATCCTGACTCGTAGCCGCGCTGACCCTCGGAAAGAGCGAACGTTGGCATCCCGCCTGACCGTCCACCGACCCGGACTCGTCCCCTACGGCCGCGCATACGACATGCAGCAGCGGCTCGCGGCGGGCGTGCGCGCGGGCGATCCTCCCACCCTCATCCTCCTCGAACACCCACCCACGTACACGCTGGGCGTGCGCGGCGATGCGGCGAACATCCTCGCCAGCGGCGACCGGTTGCGGGCGCTGGGCGCCGAGGTCGTCCGCACGGACCGCGGCGGCGACGTCACATTCCACGGTCCGGGGCAGATCGTCGGATATCCCATCGTCGACCTGCGCGCGCTCGGCATAGGCGTCGCTGACTACGTGCGCGGCCTCGAAGCGATGCTGATCGATACGCTCTCGGGCTTCGGCATCGCGGCCGAGCGCTCAGCCAGAAACGCTGGCGTCTGGGCCGGCGACGCGAAGCTGGCCGCCATCGGCGTGCGCGTCTCCCGCGGCATCACCACCCACGGCTTCGCCCTGAACGTCAACACCGATCTGTCGTGGTTCAACCACATCGTCCCCTGCGGCCTTGCGGATGTGACCGTCACTTCGATGGCACAGCTCGCGGGCCGCGCGTTCGACATACGACACGTCGAAGATGCGATCATCGGAGCGTTCGCGCCGCAGTTCGACTTCGACGTCCCCGCCGCCGAGGCTAGGCGCACTGTAGGGGCGCTCGAGGAGTCGCCCGGGAGACAGCCTGCTGCGCCCTCCACT
>Ga0326597_10000064_pt1 | contig 178329 bp, 175 predicted proteins | sample RVTome_12_FD_203789 | JGI IMG/M metagenome (GOLD analysis project Ga0326597, IMG submission 203789) | Soil microbial communities from uranium-contaminated site in the Upper Colorado River Basin, Wyoming, United States - RVT100D185 | ecosystem: Environmental > Terrestrial > Soil > Contaminated... | reverse complement strand
CTCTTCGCCACGTGATCTTGGACAGCAGCCGAGGCAACCTCATCTGAAAATCAACTCCACAGCCGTCTTACACGCAGCATTGACGCAGGGAGGATACTGAAGGCAGATTATTTTGGACAGCAGTGGGCCGGGAGCCTTTTCTTGGCAGCATTGCAATCAAACATTTCGCGACGTGGGCGGGCGCTCGACAGGAAGATGAAGATGACGTGGGACTCCGGGAGCGCATCTCGTCTTCAGTCAGATTGAGATGCTCTACGAGATACGCTCCCGAGATATGAAACCGGGCCTCTATCGGTCCACTATGCGGCGACGGTTTACTGGCCCTTCTTGTAGACAAACAAACCGGCGATCACAAGCCCACAAATCACGACTGCGAATGTTATGATGTTGAGATCCATGGTGTCTCCTTTCATTTCATTTAACCATAAGCTCTTATGCAAAGATATGCGAGCATTATATAATGCCCCTGGCGAAAACCTAGCGGCGTCCCCGTGTCCCTCTTCACGATTTCAACGGCTTGACGCCTTCTTGACAGACGCGCGCTTCTCTACCGCACCCCCTTCCCCTCACACACAGCTTCCACCAGAACATAGTCGTCGATCGATGTCAAACGAGGTCATCACCTAGGCCAACCCTTAACAAGTAGAATGTCCAGATTTCTTTCCTGTTTGATATCATCGATCGCACTATGACCTCATGACGGATCTGCACGATGAAGAGTAAGCCACAGGTGGAGTATTCCTTGGGCCACATTCCGACAGGGATTTGGGTGTTGGGGTTTGTCAGCTTGCTGATGGACATCTCATCGGAAATGATCCATAGCCTGCTGCCGTTGTTTATGGTCACGATCCTGGGGACCAGCACCATGGCGGTCGGCTTGGTTGAAGGGCTTGCCGAGTCTCTGGCGCTGGTCGTCAAAATCTTTTCAGGAACACTGAGCGACTATTGGGGCAAGCGGAAGGGGCTGGTCTTGTTCGGTTACAGCCTGGGCGCATTCACCAAGCCCCTCTTTGCCATAGCCTCCGGCATTGATCTCATCTTGACCGCTCGACTGCTGGACAGAGTCGGGAAAGGTGTGCGTGGCGCACCACGGGACGCCTTGGTCGCGGATATCGCCCCACCGCAGCTCCGCGGTGCCGCCTTCGGGTTGCGGCAGTCTCTCGATACGGTCGGGGCGTTTCTCGGCCCCTTGCTCGCGGTCGGGTTGATGCTGCTGTGGGCCAATGATTTCCGGGCCGTCTTCTGGGTGGCCGCCTTGCCGGGGTTGATGGCCGTGGCGCTCTTGTTGTTTGGTGTCCATGAGCCTGAGCCTCGGCAGACATCCAAGGGCGGTAATCCCATCCGATGGGGTAATCTGGCCCGCTTGGGATCAGCGTATTGGTGGGTAGTGGGCATCGGGGCAATCTTCACGCTGGCTCGGTTCAGTGAAGCCTTCTTGGTGCTCCGTGCTCAACAAGGGGGGATTCCCGTTGCCCTGGTCCCCCTCGTCATGGTTGCCATGAATCTGATCTACGCACTATCAGCCTATCCGTTCGGCAAGCTCTCCGATCGGATGAGCCACAGGAAGCTGCTCACACTCGGCCTTCTGGTCCTGATTGCGGCCGATGTGGTCTTGGCTACACATGATCACTGGGGCGTTGTCTTATTGGGCGTTGGGCTGTGGGGCCTTCATCTGGGCATGACGCAAGGTTTGCTCACCACCATGGTCGCCGACACAGCACCCGTCGATCTGCGCGGGACGGCGTTCGGCTTCTTCAGCCTGACCAGCGGCCTGGCGTTGCTGCCTGCCAGCCTGTTGGCAGGATTCCTGTGGGATCAGTTTGGCGCAGCTTTCACATTCCATGCAGGAGCCATGTTTTGCGGACTCGCGCTCATGGGACTCATTCTTTACCAGCTGCGGTATGAGAATTGAGGGCACATCATCCAAGATGTCTCGGCGATGGCGGGCCCTTGACAAGAAACTAACATGGGGCTCATGGTGCGCGCCTCACCTTCAGACTTAGATGCTCCACGAGACGCGCTGCCGAGTCACGAGCGGGAACGTAGCGGATCACTGCGCGGCAGCTTACACGCTCTTCTTGTACACGACCAACCCAATGACCAAAAGTGCAACCATCACGAGTGCGAACACTAAGAAAGTAGAATCCACCATGGCGCTCTCCTTTCGTTCGGACATGAACCCTTATGAGATTGTAAGGACGCATGAAATGTACCTGGTATGGGCGTAGCGGCGTACCGGCAGCCTCCCTCACGATTACAACGACTTGGCGAATTCTAGAATGGAAATGCGATGACAATGCCAGGTTTGAAGGGATAATTTTCCACATTCGGCTGATGGCAGGTGTCGCTATCCGCCACGACAGTACCGTACGTCTATTAATTTCATGCAGGAAAGAAAACGGCGTCAGGACGCACTCACGGCACGTGGCGGAGGCCTGGGTTATAAAGCGACTTGACCAAGCTGCCTCTTCGCGCGTAGCATGCAGCCAAGACGTTTCAGCCACGCCGACTGTCTCATCCCTCGCGCTTCCTGTTCCTTCATAACGCGACTGATTTCTCAGTCTCCGCCGCTCCAACGCCGTCATTACCCTGCGCACACTACACGGGATACTCCTGGCAGGCAGGGTAGTCCACCCTAGGTGTCAGTTGACGGATGCCTGGATAGCTCAAGGAGAAATTCTCATGGCACAGCAGAAACCCATTACCGAGCGGGTTCTCGAATCACTCCAAAGCTCACCTGAATGTGACTTCGAAGCCTTGGTGGCTCGTTACCCGGAATTCACCTGGAATGAGCTCTTCCTCGAAGTGGCTCGCTTGAGCCGGGCGGGTCAGTTGATCATTACGAGGGGGGTGGGAATCTTTACCATCAAACAAGTTGCGGGGCGTCGCGGGGTGGTATTGTGATCCGTCGTTTCTCTCTTGTCTGAAGAGATGCGCATAGGGCTTATGCGCCGATGAATAGCACGGGTCCATGATTCTCCTTGTCTGTGTCATACGCCAGGAGCTATACGCTCCGCTCTCCACCGAGAGATCCTTCACGCTTTACGAGAAACGCAATTTCTTTCCCGCTAACAGCCGCTAGTACTGCGCCACTCCCTTCACGCTTGAATTCCAACTCCGTGATACGTACCATTTATACGAGTTCATGCCTCCTCAATGAAGACGTGGCTTGAGGCTCAGCCCTGGGTGAAGACGGAGCAGCCATATCCATTCGCCTTGCCCTTCCGTAAGAGGCTATGTAAGGATTGTGCATGTCGCTCGACTAGCCAGCAATTCACTCAAGCGGATGAAGGAGATGCTCTATGCCTCCAAAAGTTGAGATCGGCCCCATCATGAAAGTCGTGAAGACGGACGACGAATGGAAAAAGCTGCTGCCGCCCGCTGCCTATCGGGTATTGCGGCACGAAGATACCGAGCGGTCTTTTACCAACCCGCTGCATGAGAACCATTTGCCCGGCATCTACCACTGCGCCGGCTGCGACCTGCCGCTGTTTTCGTCCGAACACAAATACGATAGCGGCACAGGCTGGCCCAGCTTCTGGCAGCCGATCGATCCAAAAGTCATCGAATCCCGCACCGATTTCACATTGTTTGTGCCCCGCACGGAAGTCCACTGCGCCCGTTGTGGCGGCCACCAAGGACACGTCTTCAAAGACGGCCCCAAACCCACCGGTTTGCGCTACTGCATCAACGGGGTCGCGTTGAAATTCGTCGCCTCGTAGTCGAGAACGCGGCTCTTCGTCCGCATCTCAGCGGCGGTCCTGCCCCGACAGATGCGAGAACCTTCTCATCTGTGTACAATCGCCATGGCAGCAGAATACTCCCAGCGATTTTTCCAGGAGAGACGCGATGCAGCAGAACGACATTCGTATCGGATTTGTCGGTGTGGGCCGCATGGGCGCCAATATGGCGCGCCGGCTCAAAGAGACCGGCTTTCACTTGACGTCAGTCTTTGACATTCACCGCCCTGCCGCTCGTGCGCTTGCCGCAGAACTCCACCTTGAAGCCGCGCAGACGCCTGCAGAGGTCGCCAAAGCCTCCTCCCTCGTCGTCACAGTCGTTTCGGATGATATGGCCATGCATGCGATCTTCGCCGAGAGCGACGGGAACAGTCTCTTAGCCCACCCGCAAGACCGTCTGTTCATCAATTGTGCGACCCTCACACCGGAAGTTCATCTTGAAATCGAACGACTGGTGACCGCACGCGGCGGGGAAAGCTTAGAAGCCTGTATGGCAAGCAGCATCACCCAGGCGCGCCAAGGCACGCTGTATCTGATGTGCGGCGGCAAACCCGCTGTGTTTGCCACCGCCCGCCCCGTACTCGACGCCCTCAGCAAGACTGTTCGGTACATCGGCACAGCGGGAGAAGCGGCCAAAGTGAAGGCCCTCGTGAATATGGTGATGAACAGCAACACTGCGGCATTGGCGGAAGGATTGGGATTAGGCGCGGCTCTCGGGGTCGACCTGGCCTTGCTCCGAGAAGTCTTCAGTCAAACCGGCGCCGCCTCACGCGTACTGGAAACCGACGGAGAAGATATGCAGCTACGCGCGCACGATTGCTACTTTTCTGCAGCCCATGCTGCAAAAGATTCCGCCATTGCGCTCGGCCTGGCCAGGAACGTGGGCCTCTCACTTCCCGTCGCCCAGGCCACACTGGACCAGTACCGACGGTTGATTGAACTGGGGAAAGGCGATCAGGATAAATCAGCGGTTACGGAACTGACGTTCAAAGATCGACTAGGATCGTAGCCATATTTTGGCCTGCTCTGCGCAGAAGTCATCGCGACAAGTATTCACCCACCCCTACGCTGCGGGTGATAACTCGCAACATCTTCAGAATAGAAACACTTTTCATCTTTTATTAAGAACCCTTCCTATTCACACGAGTGACACAATTTTGGCACGAATACTGCTTGATCACGGCTGTATCAATCGGCCCTCTCATCCGCCTGCATGCATGACATATATCGTGGGAATGAATAAGGAGAACGTGATGCAGAAATTTTTATCAGGCTCCATATTACTGATAGTTATCGGATTCACTGTACCGTCGTTTTCCTTGGCCACGGAGAAACTCGACGGACGACCGGTCACCTTGCCGGCTATTCACGGCACTTTAATCAAGATGGAAAGGGATATTTTTACGGTGAAAGCCCCGACCGGCCGAAGGCAGCGGCTCAGCATCGAACGCGAAACGAAACTGGTCGGCCACTTCCAGACAGGAAACTACGTGCAAGCATGGGTATTGCCGGACGGCCGGACTGAATCGATCATCGCCTATAAGGAGATGGGACAGCGCCTTCCCCCACAACCCTAGGCTTCACGAGGGAGCGCTTCGACATCGGTCACGCGCCTTCACCACTCCCTCCTTCCCCCGATGAATCCAACACTGAACGCGGAACCCCAGCAAACGTTGGCCCTACTCGCCACAAATCACGATGCGCAAAAGAAATCGAAGGCCGGAAGAACGCCGAGGAAGATCACCGGCGAGAGTTACAGAATGACGTGATGAACCTCGACGTGGTGTAGTCCCGTCAGGCGAAGAATCGCCGGACCTGTTCCGCCGACACACAGCCGACGAGAACATCCCCGGGCGGCGAGACCAGCAGCGGAACACCGGCCTGGCCTGTCGCATGCCAGGCCGTTTCCCATTCCAGGGCCGTGCGGCGACTCTGCTCATCGACACCGTCCGCCGAGCATTCTCCCGCCAACTGCTTCAGTACCAGCGGATCTGAAATGTCTTGGCCCTCACACCAAAAGGCACGATAGGCCCGCTGAACAAAGTCCATTCCCTGACGGCGATCTTGCTGCAGTAACAACACGGCCTGTTCGATCGCCGGTTTGCTGTTCGGCTTGCCCACCGGCAAGGTAATGGGAAGGCCTGGCGCCAACCGACGCACAACCTCAACTTCATGTTGCAACTCAGCACCCCATGAACCTTTCCAGGGTTGCATGGGACGAGGTAGATGCGGGGCATGCTGTACACCGCGCCACTCAACCTTATCCATGACCCCGCAGGCATGCAACCGCTCATGCATCGCATAGCAAAATGGACAGTTGAAATCGCTGTAGAGAACAACGCGGGCGGAGGCGCCGGTATCACCCATGGCGCTACTCTACCTAACCCGCGAAACGGAGTCCACCGGTGATTCGGAATGAGTGCGAGAGATGCGCTTGTAGGAAGGCGTGCGCGGTCTCACTGCCTGGCTGCGCGCACGACGCCTTCGAGTTTGGCGCGAAGCATCGGCAGCGTCACCGGCTTGGTGGCCACTTCGTCCATGCCGGCCTGCCGGCACTTTTGTGTATCCTCCGATGCGCCGTGACCCGTAAGCGCAATGATGGGGAGGTGTCTGGCGGTACCTTGTTCACGACGTCGGATTTCACAGGTGGCCTCGTAGCCATCCATCTCCGGCATTTCACAATCCATGAGCACGGCATCATAGACGGTCCGGACAACCGCCTCCACGGCCTCACGTCCATTGCGCGCAACCTCGACCTGGCACCCCAGTTTCTGCAAAAACTTGCAGGCCACGACTTGATTGATTTCGTTGTCGTCGGCAACCAGCACACGCAGTGGTCCGGCCTGCACCCCCGAGCCAGGCGCATCCTCTATGGCAGACGGTGCTTGATGGTCGCGATGAATCGCCGGCAAGAGCATCGTGGTGTAGGTAAAGGTGCTTCCTTGACCGACGACGCTCTCGACGGTAATCTCGCCTCCCATCAACTCGACGAGCTGACGACAGATCATGAGGCCAAGCCCGGTTCCGCCGAAGCGCCTGCTTGTTGCCGTGTCGGCCTGCGCATAGGCCTGGAACAACCGGGCTTGTTGCTCCGGAGTCAATCCAATGCCGGTATCCCGAACGCTCCATTGCAGCACCATCACGTCGGAACTGTTCGACTGCTCGGGCTCCAAACGAACGGTGATCCTCACTCCACCCTGCTCGGTAAATTTGATCGTGTTCCCGACCAGATTGAAAAGAATCTGCCGCAGCCGTATCGGATCCCCGTGAAATTCAGACGGCACATCGGGTGCAATTTCTACCGAGACGGTCAGGCATTTCTGCTTCGCCGACTCCGCAACCAGTGTGGTCACGTCGTTGATCAAGGTCCGCAGATCGACATCCGCCACTTCCAATGTCATCTTGCCGGCCTCGATCTTCGAGAAGTCGAGGATGTCGTTCACCAGCTCAATCAGAGCTTCCGCAGAGCGATGCATCGTCCCGATCAATTGGCGCTGCTGGTCCGTCAACGAGGTATCTTGGAGGAGTTGCGTGCATCCCAACACCCCATTCATCGGCGTCCGGAGCTCATGACTCATCGTGGCAAGGAAGATTCCTTTCGCCCTGGCTGACTCCTCAGCAACCTCCTTTGCCTTTCGCAATGCGACATCAGCCGTAATATCCATTCCATACCCGCGGACCTGCCCAAGCTTGTTCAGCGGAAAGAAGGACCACGCCAGCACTTGCTCGCCCACCTGATGCTCCAACACACCCGTCGGCTGCTGAGTGTTCACGCACGTACGCAGGAGATCCTGAATATTGTCGGGAAGGACGGCTTCCAGCCGTTTCTCAGAGTCCCCGAACTGATTCATCAATTGAACCATGGCCGTATTCACGTACAGCATGGCGCCGTCGCCGTCGAATTCCACGATCGGATTCGGCGCATCCTCGGCCAGACGAGCCACTCGTTGCAGATCACGTTCGGCCTCCCGCTCGACCGTAAGATCCCGGCAGACGATTAATCCGCCGATCCGCTCGCCACTTTGCATGCGGGGCCAGAACGTCGCGGTCATTTCCGCCACCGTACCGTCGGGACGATTCCACCCGTGCGATAACAGCCTCGACACTTCACCCGTCCTCGCCGTTTGTTCGAGCGGACACAATGAGCCGCGATGTCCACCCTGTACGACGCACCCGAACAGATCGTGGAACTGGTGGCCGATGACATCGCGTTTCCGTCCCACCATTTTCTGAGCCATCGGATTGAGGGACAGAATGCGCCCGTCTCGATCCGTGACAAAGACGGCATCCGCCGACGCCTCGAGGATGAGGGAAGTATCTTCCCGCGTGGGTAGCCAGGCCACGACGCCCGTGGGAAGAGGATTGGGGAGGGGAGCAGCTGGAACCGTCACGCCGCGACCTGTCTCAGCGGGCCCTCAGCCTCGATCAGGAACATTCCAATCTTCAAGTCCACCGGCCTGATGTTGTGTTGAACCATGGATCGTAACTCGAAGAGGCTCTGTCCATTCAGCCCTACCGTATCGGCACGTCAACGCATTCTCTGAAGCATCAATCCTCGCAATCTACGAAGAATAGTGTCGGATCCAGACGATTCTGCGTCGTTGTTGATAAGAGTCCGGGGACATGAGGCAGGTCTCTCCCTTCCATGCGCGCATTGATTTCTGAAGAACAGCAGGCATTCATGACGGACCGAGAACCCCTCTCCATCCACAACGGCCCGATGTGCCAGGATACGCCGTGGGTCGTCGAGCCTGCCAAAACTTTATGGGCACGCTTGAGCAACCCGTGCGCTCGCCATACCTGCTCAACCCTGCCGGTTGTTGACGGTCATCTCCGGATGCAACCGGTGAGTTTCTGCTACACTTAAAACCAGTCGCGGGCTCAAGTTCCCGGTCGAATGACCGATACAGCCATCGACAGGATGAGAAGGGCAAACCACCTGAGAGGGTGGGACGCAAAGCCAAGGGACCTTAGCAGGGACGAGGTATGTTCCAGGGTCAGCCTAGCCGCCATACTGCAGATTCACGATCGCGCTGCTGGCAACGGCCGCACCCCCTGGCATCCTCCTCTCAAGGCGACAATCAGAATCTTCGCCATCAGTCGAATGGAGGTGCCGCATGATATCCGCCATCCATACTGCTCTCTCGGGACTGACTGCCTTCGCCAAACAAGTTGAAGTCGTGTCGCACAATGTGGCGAACGTCAACACCGATGGATTCAAGAAATCCAGGACCGAATTCGTCGAAGTGGAAGTCGGAGGCGTGCTTCCCGTCGTCCAGAAGGATGACTCGGCCGGTCCCGCCGTCCTCAAAGACACGAGCTACGGTCCGTCACAGGTCGAGCTCTCGAATGTCGATCTGGGTGAAGAAGCGGTCAATCAGATGATTGCGCAGCGCGGGTTTGAAGCGAATCTTCGCACCTTGAAAACAGCGGATGACATGCTCGGCAGCATTCTGGACACGAACAAATAGTCGGAATGGATCGAGTCCCGAACTGGAGGTGAATACCTCGCCCGGCATAGCATTCTCATCCGCCGGTGTGCTATGTCGAGTCCATGACCGCCCCTCGCGTCCTGTTGCTGATTCCCCCGCTTACACAACTGAATACGCCCTACCCTTCCACCGCATATCTCACCGGATTCCTTGAGTCTCAGGGTATTGCCTCTGCGCAGGCCGATCTGGGCATCGAAATGGCGCTCCAGCTCTTTAGCCGCGCAGGACTGACTCGCGTCTTCGCCGAAGCGCGCGCGCAGAACGACGAGCTGCCGCGAGAAGCAATCCGAATGCTGGCTGCGGAACACGCCTACCTCGACAATATCGAAACAGTCGTCGCGTTCCTCCAAGGGAAGAACGCTGCTGCTGCCGCTCGACTGATTCGACCGATGGCATTACCGCAAGGCCCACGATTTAGAGGGAGAACGACGTTCGCGCGGTCTGTGCCGACAGCAGACAGGGCCAAGCAATGGGCCACCTTCTATCTCGAAGATCTTGCCGACTTGGTCCACGCGACCGTTTCGCCGCACTTCGGATTGAGCCGGTACGCCGAACACATCGCGCGCGCCGCGTCGTCGTTCGACCGCATCGTCACGGCCCTGGCTGAGCCGCCCAGTCTCACGGATGAGTTCCTGCTCCAGGCGCTGTGGACTCATCTCGACCGCGTCAAGCCGACGTTGGTCGGGCTATCCGTGCCGTTCCCCGGCAATCTGTATGGAGCCTTCCGTATTGCGCAGGCGATCAAGCAGCGACGGCCGGACCTTCCGATTGCGCTGGGCGGTGGATATCCCAATACCGAATTGCGGCGTGTCACTGATCCCCGCGTGTTCGACTATGTCGATTTCATCACGCTTGACGACGGCGAACGGCCGCTTCTCTCTCTCATCGAATATCTTTCCGGCCGACGGTCCCGCAATGCGCTGTGCCGCACGTTCTATCGGGAGAAGGATCGGGTGGTGTTTGCCGACGATCCCTCGACGCCCAACTTCTCCATGAACGACGTCGGCTGCCCGACCTATCGCGGGCTTGCGCTGGACCGGTACCTCACGATCCTCGACAGCACCAACCCGATGCATCGCCTGTGGTCGGAAGGCCATTGGAACAAACTGACCGTGGCGCATGGTTGTTATTGGAAACAATGTACGTTCTGTGACGTCGGGCTCAACTATATCAGCCGCTACGAGATGACGCCGACCGATCGGCTCATCCGGCAGATCGAACAATTAATTGCCGAGACAGGCCTCAGAGGGTTCCATTTTGTCGATGAGGCGGCCCCTCCCGTTGCGCTCAAATCACTCGCCCTGGCGTTATTGGAACGCGGCATCACTATTTCGTGGTGGGGCAATATCCGCTTTGAAGAGGCCTTCTCGCCGGACCTCTGTCGTCTGCTCGCAGCCTCCGGTTGCATCGCGGTGACGGCAGGACTCGAAGCGGCCTCGGACCGTCTGCTGGAAAAGATCAAGAAAGGGATTACGGTCGATCAGACCGCGCTTGTGGCGGCAGCCTTCAAGCAGGCCGGCATTCTCATCCACGCCTATCTCATGTACGGCTGCCCCTCTGAGACGGTCCAGGAAACAGTGGATTCGCTGGAGCGGGTGCGGCAATTGGTGGCCGCGGATCTCATTCAATCCGCCTTTTGGCATCGCTTCACCGCCACGACCCATAGCCCGATCGGCCTAAATCCGGCTGCCCATGGCCTGCGGATCCTTGGGCCTGAGTTTCATGGCTTCGCAGAAAATGATCTCCTGCATCAGGATCGCCATGGCAAAACACCGGAATGGCTTGGGGAAGGGCTGCGGCGATCGATGCTGAATTATCTTGAAAAGCGAGGACTCGACCTTGATGTCTGCCAGTGGTTCGATCATGCCGTGCCACGGCCGCGCGTCTCCCCTACATGGGTCCGGCATCTCCTCAAAAAGAAAACGATTGAAGATGACCCACAGGCAGAACGGCGGTTCGTATGGCTGGGAAGGCAACAGAGCTGTGAACCAGTCGGAAAAAAAATGAGACTCATTCTGTCGGGGCCTACCAACGATCGCGCCGGCAGGCTCACCGGCCGGCAGGCTCAGTGGCTTGACGATCTCATCCGTCGATCCACGCCACAACACACCTCATCACGCCCCTATCCCCTGCTCCGTGAGGCGAAAGCTATATTTCCGGGAAGCACTCAAGAGTTCGAGACCTTTCTCAGCAGTACCCCTTGGAAAAGGGTTCGCTCCGCCGGGCTACTGCTCGTCTAGGACCGGCGTCTGTTTCTTTGTAGATTATTACCGCTGACTTCCTGGCGAAATTGGGTACCCGGGGTGCCGGGCATCGACGATCAGATGCGTTCCAAAGAGCAGATCGTCTGTCAAGATACGGGAATAGATCCGGTCGAGCGGGATTTTATCCGGCCCCTGAGACTTCTTCGTCATGTGCCGGGCATAGAGACGGATGAACCCTTCCACGAGAGGGAACAGCCGCCAACTATAGGAGCGCAGGTTCGTAAAGGCCTCATGGACTTCCAGGCCTGCCTTATACAGATAATATTCCAACTCATGATACCGAATCGGGTGAACATGGACGCTGGGCCTGCCCTCCGTCTGATCCCATTCGATCGGAGGGTGATTGAAAAACAGGAAGCTCCCGTCTAACAGAAACTTGAAGCGGCTCCGCATGTTGAGAATATTGGGGGTGGACATATAGAGCCGGCCGCCCTTGCGAAGGACTCGCCCGAACTCGCGGCACAGCGCCATGGGGTTCTCCACATGCTCGATCACCTCAAGACAGACAATGTAGTCGAAACTGTGATCTGGATAGGGCAGTCCAGCGGCGAGATCGCACCGGGTGTACTCAACCGATCCGCCATGGGGCCACTCCGATTCGGGAAAGCAATCGCAGGCAGCTGCTTGATGTCCCACCGCGGCCAGTTTCGGAGACAGATCTCCTATTCCCGATCCGACATCCAGCACCCGTCCTGTGGGACACCCGGCCATTTTATTGAACATGGCGTCATGGAGACCAGCACCACTCTTCAGCATGATGCCTCCGTTCCAGCAACTTGCCTGCTCAAGAAAGACCTATGCGCATAATGCTCCGAAACTATCTTGCCGTGAGTAGGGTCTCAGGCTTCATCCAGGTGATCAATCACTGGCACAAAAACCGTGTCGTGTGAAGGAGAAGCAGAAAAAGAAAGAGCCGAAACCCACCATGTGAGTTTCGGCTCTTCCCGAAGGAGAGAAGGTCTAGATCAAACCCACCTTCTTAATACTGCAGCTGCAGGGCTACGTGGAATGCATCCTGCCGGTTCCCAAACGCGCCAGGGCCATAAATACCACCAGCCCAACCCTTGGACATGATATCGCCATAGGTGTAGTAGGCCGACACGCGCGCATTGTGACCGTCGATGATGTAGTTCACGCCGCCTTCCCATTCCTCACGCTGGGCGCTGTTGCTCGGAGAAATTCTGGTGAATCTCCCATAGGGCTGGAACTTCCCGATCCCAACCTTATTCGGCAGCAGATACAAGCCGTAGACGGTCCATGAATTTCCGTTGAATACGCACACGCCGCAACTATTTCCAGCACCAACTCCGCTGGTGGTGCCGTTGGCGGTATAGGAGCTTAGTTGGTCTCCCCAAAACCGCTTGAATTCTCCATTGACCGTGAGCACGCCCATGTTGCCAGGAAGGAGTTTCTCAAAGAGGGCATCAAACACAAGACCATTGAAATCACTCTTAGCAACCGCTGATCCGGCTCCATCTTTCTGATGGCTGAATCCGACCGCCAGCGCGAAAATGTCTCCGGCAGTCCCGTAGTAGGTACCGCTGGTGTAGTAGCCAGGATTGTCTTCATCGTTCAGCAGGTTCCACTGGAGACGCCCGGCATACATCAGGCTGGCTCCCGTGTTAGAAGCTCCCGTGACGCCCTGGAAGACCGACATGGCGTACAACAGGTGGGTTCCGGCTGGATGGATTTTTCCGAAGAAGACCGCGCCGTTGTCACGACCATAGAGTCCGGCTCCACCAGCGGTATTAAAGCCACCGCTGTTGTCGTTGGGGTACAGCGGCGTCCTGAAACCATTGTAGGTCGCGTGGTAGAAGGGACCGTTCAATTCGCCTCGCTCTGTCGGGACCAAGGTGCGTCCGACCCAGAGGTTCACTTTCTCAGTGATCTCGAACTTTCCAATCATATCGAGGATACCGATCGTGGAATTCTGACCGAAGAAAGCCTGACCGCCCGCCGCCACACCGGCGGAATTCGGGTTTCCACCAGCGGCACAAGTGAAGCACTCGGTGTTGAACGTAAACTTGACGTACTTGTGGATCTGTCCGTTGATGTAGATACGAGCATTGTCAACGTTGAACGAGTTGTCGTACGCTGAGTTGCTCGGTGCGCCGGTTCCGCCTCCTGCGTTACCGGGCGATGATGCCGGCCCGACTCCTTCTCTCGCATTGAAACTTGTCCGAAGACCCATGCCGATGGAAATCCACTTGTCATCGTCGGCCTTGATCGTGCCACCAGCGTACGCGCTGGGCAGCGTGGATCCCATCCCAGCCACCAGCGCCAGTGCGGCCCCAGCAACTAAAAACTTTTTCCACCTCTTTTGATCTACCTTCATCGTGGCAGCCTCCCTTGTGAGTAATTTAGATCTAGTGCCCAACTCCCCCTCTGAACTGATCATGGCGCGGCGAGTATGCCCAAGTCGGTCATACATATCAAGAAAAATCTTTCCCCCTTCGAAAGAGGGGGGTCACTGTCATTTTCTCTATGGCCAAACCGGTCATATGCAGACCTGAGTATATTGAATTTTGAGCAATCGTCAACTGATTCGTCAATCGCACTGTCTGGGACTGGCGCCATTCTTCCTGGCGTCTGTCCCCGTTCCGAAGCCGAGATAGACAACGACGGAAACAAGAAAGGCGGGAGAGGCTCAAAGTCTCTCCCGCCTTTACGATACTGACTAGCAGTTCGCTACTTATTCGGCTGCGGGGTATAGCGCAGGTACGGCTTCACCGTCTTGAAGCCCTTCGGGAAAAGCGTCTTGGCTTCTGCGTCGTTCACCGCCGGAGTAATGATGCAATCCTCCCCGTCTTTCCAGTTCGCCGGCGTGGCGACCTTGAACTTCGAGGTCAGCTGGAGCGAATCGATGACCCGCAGCAGCTCCTCAAAATTCCGGCCGCATGACGCGGGGTAGGTCAGCGTCAACTTGACCTTCTTATCCGGTCCGATAATGAAGACCGACCGCACAGTCATATTGTCGATCGCATTGGGATGGATCATGTCATACAGTGTGGCCACCTTCTTCTCCGGGTCGGCGATGATCGGATAGTTCATGGTGGTGTGCTGGGTTTCATTGATGTCGTTGATCCACCCCTTGTGGGAATCCATCGGGTCGACGCTGACGGCGATGACCTTCACACCTCTCTTTTTCAACTCCGGCATAATCTTAGCCACAGTCCCCAGCTCTGTCGTGCAAACAGGAGTGAAGTCTTTTGGATGGGAAAAGAGAATGCCCCATCCCGCGCCCAGCCATTCGTGAAAGTTGATCGTCCCCTCGGTCGTTTCTGCTGTGAAGTTCGGCGCGTCGTCTCCCAGTCGTATTGCCATGATGCCCTCCCTTGTCTCGCGATGAAATGGAACGATGAATCGACGGTGATTGTTGCTGCTACGATACTGTCCTGCGCAGGGTGAGTTCAAGAGGGGTCAGCAGGATGCTGAAAAAGCCCGCCAGCTTCGTTCTCGCATCGTTCAGACCCTCAACGTACCCCGGAGGGTACGCCTCGGCCATTCACTCGCTGCGGCCTTGCTGGACGATCTTTTTGAGCATCCTGCAAGGTGATCTTTCGATTGTGCCGGACTTGTAGCTCCAAGAATTCCTGTTCTACCTAACTAGTCTTCGAGCAACCTGCACGGCTCAAGATTCGCCGCCATCCGTCCGATAATACCACCAAAGACCCCTATTTATATTATAGGAGCCGGCGATGGACAACTCAGGCCCTGCGCGAACCAAACTGCATATTTCGAGCGACCCGATGTACCTCATGCTCCGCGAAGGATGCATTAAGGAATTCAACGTCAAGAAGGCCTCGGGAGACACCTGTGATCTCCGGGGCTGCGACCTTCGCGGCCTTGATCTCCGGGGATTGGATGCCGGCGGCCTGGATTTCAGGGATTGCTACTTTCGGCAGACTGACCTCCGCGGCATCGACCTCAGCAAGGCGAATCTGGATGGCGCCAGCATCAACGCCTGCAAGATTTCCGGCGTCCTATTTCCGCCGGAGCTCAGCGCCGCAGAAATTGAGCTCTCGCTCTTGCATGGGACAAGGATGCGGTATGGAACGAAGTGAGCGGGATGCGCGTGGCGGGCGCGACATGCGCGACTCCGGAAGCTGAAGTCTCCGACCAGTCTCGCCTCTCCCGCAAGCCACGCTCGTTCCGCAGGCGTTCACGAGGCCGCTGCAATCGCGAGCTGCGTTCGAATCCTCTCATGGCCGGACGCGGCGGCATTCACGTCGAGAAGAAATACCCGCTCATTCGACAGCTTCCCGCTTTCCAGCAGATGGTTGCGCACCGCTTCGCCACGCTGACGAGCCAGCGTCTCCAACTCGGCCTCGGCGACAGGGATGGCGGAGGCCAATCGTTGCTTCATCTCCTCCACCGTCGGAGGTGTGGGTGCCTCGGCATCCGGCGGTTTCGCCGGGGGACCGGCCGATTGGGCCTGCAGCTTGGCGAACAATTCCGCCACCAGCCGCTGCTCATCTTCTACGGAGAGCTCTTCCTGTCCTGTTTGCACCGGCCCACGCTCCTGCTGCCTCATTGCCAGGAGTTGGTCTCGAAGCTTGCGTGCGCGTACCGCAGCCCGGTCGATCGTTGAATCAACTGTTCCCGTAATATCAAGCCGGAGTCCTTGCCGTTCATCAAGAGCCTGCTCCAAGACCTCGAGCTTTTTCATTTCATCCGGAATCAACGCTGCGCTGCCCGGCTGGAACTCGATGAATTGCAGATCTTCCTCGCTGCCTCCGCCCGGGATGAGTTTTCCTATCAGCGCAAAGGGCGACGCGACGATTTTCCCGAGCAAATTGAACAGTGTCGAGATGACCACCTTGCCGTATTTGAAATCCGGATCGTTGAGATCGCCTCGGATGGGCAGATCGATCTCAATCTGGCCTTTGCGATCCTTGAGCAGCGCCACCACCAGCGGAACAGGCAGCGACGTGGCATCCGGGCTATCCGTTTGCGCTCCAAAGGTCAGTTGATCGACCAGTACAAGGTTTTCCGCTTCAAGCAGTTTCTGCGAAACCTTGTATTTCAAATCAAGTGACAGCTTGCCTTTCGACAACTCATACCCCGCAAACTTGCCGCTGTAGGGACCCGCCGGCGTCAAATCCATCCCTCCAAGCGTGATCATCAGGTCGCTGAATGCGTCTTCGCTCAGAGGGTTGATCTTCCCGGCAATCTTCAGTGGGGCGGCATTATCGACTTTCCCGGCAAGATCCACGTCCGCTTTCGCAATCTGCTTGGATGACAATCCCTTAATGGTCCCGCTGAACTGTGTGATACCGGTCTTCACGCGCGGCTCGATGGAGAGATCTCGGAACGTCGCCGCCGCCTTGACCAACTTGACTTGGTCAACGGTGACCGTCACCGGCGCAGCCGGTTTGGCCGGCGGCTTCTGGTCTTCGCCCTGTTTTTTGGCCGCCGCCGCTTCATCAGCTGGAGAAGCCACGAGGAGGTGCGAGAGGTTCAGTTTGCCGTCGGCTTCGACCACCATCTGCACGGCCGGTTCTTGCCACACGACTTCGGCGATCTTCACCGCCGTCGGCTCGACATCCAGTGCGATACGGTTGACCGCCAACGATTTCCACGAAAGGATCTCCTCAAAGTCCTTCCGATCAGCGATCGAGAGCTGATTGACGGCGAGATTGCCCTGAAAGCGGAGCAACGGACCTTTACGATGTTCCTTGGCATAGCGCATGGTTCCGTTCAGATCGAGCGCTCCGTCCTGCACATCGACGTCGAGGAACCGATCGAGGTAGGGTTGAAACGGCCGGATACCGATGCGTTTGATGGCAAGGGCCACATCGGCGGCCATCGGCTCGACCGCAACCTGCCCCTGTACGCCCACGAAGCCTGTTTGATTCAGTTTCAGCGACAGATCGACAGGAAGCGGCTTCTTGAACGGAATCTGCACATCCTTTACCGTGAAATCCAATGCCTCTATCTCTACATGCCCTGGTCTCGCGAGGGTACGGTCCTCGAACATCGCCCGGTAGTTTCGAAGCCCGACTTCACCTACGGCAATAGACCATGGTTTGGAGGATGTCTCCTGCTCGGCACGAGACGGCGATGGTTTCTCCGGCGCTCCTCCGCTGATCCCGATGGGGGTAAAGAGCGGTTGATAGTTCAAGACTCCATCCGGATCGATCCGAGCCGCAAAACGAGCATCGGCGGAATGCACCTTCCCTACCGCCACCTCCTGCTTCTCCAAATCAATCTGAATCCCCTCGATGTCGAACACGGGAATAGTCACAACCGGCTCGACGATGCCGCGTTCTCCAATCTCCAGGTTCCGAACGGACACCGTTCCGTCCTTGATCGTCACGCGAGGAACCTGGCCGCGGAGATCGAAGTGATACAACCCGGACAGCCCAAGTTCGCCCTGCTGGACATCGAATTGAAACCGGTCCTGAACCGCCTGATACAGCGTACGAACTTGCACACCGGATAATTTCACCTTGCCGTCGGACTCCAGAGGCTCCAGCGAAATAGTGCCTTCCCATACCACCGCCTCACCCTTCCCGACCTCGGCCGTGAAGGCATAGGCGTTTTCACTCCCCTGGATTGTGCTGAAATTTCGCAGCACAATTTGAATGGGTACAATGTCGATCGAGACGGGCCTCGGCTTGGACTCGTCCCTGAATTCCAGAATGCCTTTGTTGATCTCCAGCAGGTCGATTTCCATCGGCATCATCTTCGCGGGCTCGCTCACCGTCGTCTGGGTTGACGGCGCCTCGGCCGTTTCATCTGCTGGCGGAACCAGTGCCAGCAAATTCAGCTTCCCTTCACGACTCACCTTGGCCGCCACGAACGGCATGACCAAACGGATTTCATCGAATCCCAGGGTCTGAAAAAACAGCGTCGTCGCGCGCAGATTGACGAAGAACTCCTCGAACCCCAGAATCGGCGTCTGGTCCGCCTCGCGCACCTCCAGCCCATTCAACCGCAGAGAAAGCGCGAACGGATTGAGCGCCACGTCACGCACAACGACGGGGTGCTTGAGACGGTCTGCTACAGCAGGAATTCCATAGGCTTGAATGATGTAGGGGAGCAGGAAAAATCCGACGAGCGCGTAGAGACTCACCAGTCCCAGAAAAATGCCGGCCAACACACGGGGGCGAACAATCCAGCGCATCTGCACAATCCACATGGTGCGCCCGGCTGGAATCGAACCAGCGACCCTCAGCTTAGAAGGCTGATGCTCTATCCAACTGAGCTACGGGCGCACGTTGAAATACTAACTACTTATGCTCTGAGTGTTCTACTGATGGCTCAGCAAGTGTTCCGGGCGTGTTCTTTTAGAGATATTTGTGAACCTTCTGGGCTGCTTGCGTCAAGTCCCGCGCCTCATTCAGTTTTCCAGGCTTGGGGCGGGGCCAGCGTGAAGAGACGGATTTCCGTCGTCGTGGCACTCGATGGCACAACATCCGGCCTTCTTTCCGTATGCCACTACACTCCGCTTCCGCGAGGGCCTTAGAATTTTTTTGCCAGGACGTCCTGGAGCATCACGTTATCCAACGACAAGTCCGCCACCAAGCGCTTCAGCTTGGTGCGCTCGTCCTGCAGCTGTTTGAACTCCCCACCTGTTCCGATTCCAGTCCCGCATACCGCTGCTTCCACCGGCAGAACGTCTGCTCCGCAATCCCGAGATGGCGGATGAGGTCGGAGACGGGAGTTCCCGTCTCCGCCTGCTTGAGTACCGTCACCATCTGCTCGACATTGAATCATGTTCGTCTCACGGCATCCTCCTTCCCCATCCAGGGATCAAGTATGCCGGAACCTCTCCCTCAAAAAGGCCTGTGAGCCACGGAGACTTGGGGTTGGTGACGAACATGGCAAAGGGGAGGAAACCCTTGTGGTCTGATCTGAGAGCCTCCCTTCGCCCCTGTCTCCCTCCGCATGACTTGGATTCGCAAACGGAGTATACTGGCTATAGCCGTAAGCCTCATGATCAGTGTGGAGTCTTGATCATGAAACAGTCTCTCTCACAGTCACGGCGTCCCCGAGTCATCACCCCTCCTCACCCACATCACCCGCAACCTTCTCTGGAGGTTGCTTACCTCAGGAGGTGCACCCATGTCTGTCTCGCGAATGCTAAAAGAGTATCTCGACCGTGAACATGTGCATTACGACATGTTGCCTCATCCCGAGGCCTTTCGTGCCTTGGCCATTGCCCATGTGCTCAAGACTCCGGAAAAAGAGATGGCTAAGGTCGTGATCGTAAAGGTAGATGAACGATTCGTCATGGCAGTGCTGCCGGCGAGTTGGCAAGTGGATCTCCACCGCCTCCGAGAGATCTTTATGACCCACCATGTGCGGTTGGCGACCGAGGATGAGGTCAAAGATCTCTTCCCGGACTGCGAGGTGGGCGCCATGCCGCCGTTCGGCATTCTGTATGGACTTCCGGTATACGTCGATCGCTCGCTCATCGAGGACGAGGAGATCGTCTTTCAGGCCGGTACCCATTCGGAAGCGATCAGAATGCGATACGCAGACTTTGCCGCGCTCGTGCTCCCGGTGGTCGGGGAATTCCACCGCTCACCTTCGGAGGTCCGGTAACCGATGATGCCGCAACGGCTCGCTGCGACGGTTGCTCGCGAGAACACGGTTTTTTCACGAATCTTGGTTGCCGTTGATGACTCTGATCACGCCGCTCGGGCGCTACGCTATGTGGGAACCCTGCTTCGTGACACCCACGACGTGCACGTCACGCTTTTTCACGTGTTGAAACCGATGCCGCGCGAACTCTTGGAACACGGCGGTTCCGAGAATCCTACGGTAGAAGTTCGCTTGGCCGATGATCTGAAAAAGGAGCAAGAGCACTGGGTCAAGTCTGAAAGCCTCATCGAGTATCCGATCTTGGTGAACGCGCTGGAGATGTTCGGGAGGACAGGGTTCCCGTTGGATCGCGTGACGCTGAAGTTCGGACATGAAGACTACATCGCGCACAATATTCTCGACGAGGCCCGCAACGGGGGCTATGGCACGATCGTGGTGAGCCGCCACGGCTCGAATGGACTTAAGCGATTCTTCGGGGGAGGGATCACAGATCAGTTGTTGCGCGACGCGACCGGCTTCACGCTCTGGGTGGTGGAATGACAACGGCCATGCTGGATGAACCGGCCGCATTCCATTTTTGACCATGGCAAGCCCTCCTTCAGTGATAATCAGTGATTTCAACTTCATACGGTCCGTCAGCTTTTCAGACAAAGCAGATCCGCCACTGATCGTTGATCCTGATACTGCGCTGTCCAGCCCGCTCACCTTTCACATCTCCAGGCGATTTCCCGGTAGGAAAACTAGGTCCTTACGGTCTGCCGCGTTATCGAGCATGGTCAGTTTTCGTTCAGCGACCTTCCTGAAACCGGAAAACTCCGTCATGGATACCGAGGAGACGGAGGTAGAAGAGCACCAGCGCGGTAGATCGCTGAAGAGTGTTCAACTGTTCATCCTCCGGTTAGTGACGTGCTGTGACCCGATTAGGCCCTGCCAGGCCAAGCTGGTAGCTACTTCGAAGCGCTACTACACATCTTCGATCAACGTTTGGTACGCTTTATGAAAGGTGTGCCATGGAATCGATTCTCCTGATTGACGACGACGCCGCATTCTGCGGAGCGATCCGTCTGGCCCTCGAACGCGCCGGGTACAGCGTGATCGTTGCCCACGATGGGCGAGAAGGAATGCGGCTGTTTCGGCGCCTCCACCCGGACCTCGTCATCACTGATATTTTGATGGAGGGGCAGGAAGGGCTCGAAACCATCCAGGCCTTGCGGCGCGAGACGCCTGGTGTGAAAATTATTGCCATATCTGGTGGAGGGAGCAGCCCGAGCTGCACCTTTCTCGATGCCGCCAGGCTCCTCGGCGCACAGCAGACGCTGGATAAACCATTCGTGATTCAGGATCTGCTCATTGCCATGCGGGAGGTGTTGCACCCAGAGGAAAAGCCGCGTTGATCACGAAGGCACTAGTTGAAAGGTTCCAGCAGGCATCCTCCTCTCTACATAAAGACCCTACGTGTTCCCGGCGTGTTCCGTCTACGCCAAAATCCACCCAAAACGACCTGACTAGCCCCAAATAGAACCAAATGGTCAATACAACGCACAGCCGCTCTTGGAGCGGTGTTCCGCTGTACTGACAACACGTTAGCGTGGTTTGTGCCATTTTCTATGCCATTCGGTCAAGCGTGACCGCATCCGTCGTTATGTGTTTCAGCGATTCCGCTGCTGTCCGTAAATGCATCGGCCTTAGATGCGCTACGGAGCGTTATCCAGCAACGCTTATGGCCCAGGACTTCCTTCAGAGGCTAGCCCGGCTTGCCGGATGGCTTGCACGACCGCAGGGGGCAAGTCACCAGATGCCTGCCTCTCCCTCCGAGCATGCGCGCGCCTTCGGAAGCAGGCGAGACGACAGGTCTTCTTCCTTCAGATCTGGCTCGTCGGGGCGCAGCATCGCAAACTCAATCTTTTCATCTGCGAACGTTTCGTCACCGACCCGGAGCACACTCTCCCGGTTCAATATCTTCATGGCATTGGTGCGGGACACGATCGGTGGATACATCCTGAACTGGTCTGCCGACAAAAAAGGCACCTGGATAGTAACCGGGCGGCGATCCACATAGATGAATTGGCGCAATTTCTCGTCGATCGGCGTCTTGAGACTGAGCACCACCGACGTCTTCGGCGCGAGCGCCGTAATCGAAATCACATAGGCGGGTCTGGCATCATTGGGAGGCGATTCGAATTTCCCTGTTGCTTCCACATTTCGCGAAGTAAAGAGCTCTGTGATCGGAAGCACGGCGGGGGACCTGACGCCCACACGGAGATTTGTGATGCTCTGGTCCGACACGTTTTCAAGGAGAAGCTTGATCACGACCCAAGACTGCGGCTCAGGAGTTTTGGCGCGGCCCTTCGGCAGTGTCTGTTCGATTCGGCGGAGACGGCATTCGGAAACAAGGTTCCGATTTTCATAAAAATATGTCTTGGTGTTCCCTTCCAATAGGTAGGCTCGTTCGTACGTGTAGAACGCAACGCCGACCTTGACAATAGTGGGCCTGAACCAAGACACAATCGTCGGGAGAAGAAACGGCACAAACGTGGCCGACACTCCAATGATAATCAGCTTGTTGAGCCGGCTTTGCTGCCAAAACCACTGCCAGCATTTCTTGAGAAGCTTCATGCCGGTTTACTCATTGGAATCCTTTGGGACACATCGGCAAGTTTCCTGCGTTCCGCTAACCGGAGCACGAACGATTCCACACAGGTTCTGCCATGGGATGCTCTATGATGGGAGCCTCTCAAGGAGGTCTAGTCTAGGTGGGATACGAAGGAAGGCGCAAGAGCCGGCGGATCGAGCACGCTTGGTGTGGTCGGGGCGAGAGGATTTGAACCTCCGACATCCTGCTCCCAAAGCAGGCGCGCTACCGGGCTGCGCTACGCCCCGACGATCGACTCGGACATTATGTCACGCAGCATTTCTTTGGCTTGCAGAAACGCTTTGGCGCGATGACTGATCCTGTTCTTCTCTTCTGCCGTCAACTCAGCCAACGTCTTCCCGAACGCAGGCACCAGAAACACGGGATCGTAGCCGAACCCGCGATCTCCGATTGATTCTTCGGTAATCAGCCCTTCCAGAATACCCTGTGCGACCCGGACATCGCCACCAGGAAGTGCGATAGCGGCGACCGTCAGAAATCTCGCTGTCCGCTTCATGGTGGGAACGCCGGCAAGCTCCTGCAAGAGCTTTCGACAATTGTCTTCGTACGTCGCATGTTCCCCGGCATACCGAGCCGCGAACACACCAGGCCGGCCGCCCAATGCATCAACTTCCAGCCCCGTATCATCAGCGACCGCCGCCACACCCGTCGCCCGGGCGATCTCCGCCGCCTTTTTGATCGCGTTGGCCTCGCAGGTCGTGCCATCTTCGTCAACTTCCGGGGCCGCGGGAAAATCCTCCAGCGTGCGGATCCGAATCCCCAGATCTCCAAGCAACGCGGCAAGTTCCTCCCCTTTGTGCCGATTGCGGGTCGCGAGGACGATTTCTTTCAACACTGGCTCCTCTCAATCAAGCGGGCCGACCAAATCCTTCTGTATGGCGGTCAATCGCTGAATCGCCTGCCACCCCAGCGCCAGAAACTCGTCCATATCCTGTTTCGCAAACGGAGTCCGTTCCGCAGTCCCCTGCACTTCGACATACCGGCCGCGGCCGGTCATCACCAAATTCATATCCACCTCGGCCATCGAATCTTCCGTGTAGGCCAGATCCACCATGACCTCCCCGCCAACTTTGCCGACACTCACAGCTGCGAGATAGTCGGTCAGCGGCAGCTTCTTAATCAGGTCCTTCTTCTTCAGCACGGCACACGCATCGGCCAGGGCAATGAAGGCGCCCGTAATCGATGCCGTTCGTGTTCCACCATCGGCTTGTATCACATCGCAATCGAGCCAGATGGAACGTTCTCCCATTTGGGACAGATCGGTCACCGCCCGAAGCGCGCGCCCCACCAGGCGCTGGATTTCCAAGGTCCTGCCGCCCTGCTTTCCCTTCACCGCTTCCCGCGGCGATCGCTCATGCGTCGCGCGCGGCAGCATCGAATATTCCGCCGTGACCCACCCAGTCCCTTTGCCCTTAAGGAATGGCGGGACTTTTTCTTCAACCGAGGCGGTGCAAATGACCTTGGTATCTCCCATTTCGATGAGCACGGCCCCTTCCGCATGTCTCGTAAAATTCCGGGTCACTTTGACCGGACGCACCTGGTCTTTTCGACGCCCATCGAACCGAACTAAGCCCGCTATTCCGCTCATCCAGAAACTCCCTCTTGAAGTGAGAGCAGAATTATAGTGGAGGCCCTAAAAAAGCGCAAACAAAGTGACCGGCTCCAGAACCGCTCGTGAAGGAAGCGGGCAGGTGTACAAAACGAGAACGTGGGTCTGACGAAATCTGTACACACGAGTGCTCGCACAACCTGATGCCGTCGCAGCGGCTGCCGCACGCACCATCGCGTCACAAACTCATGAAAGCCTCGCCAGACACGATGAATCGTGCCATGATTGCTTTCCAGAAACCTGATTGCCTCGCGCGCCAGACAATCTGCTTCAGGCATGGTTGAATGGCATAAAAGGTGCAGCTATTTTCGAGGTTCCCCCGGTACTTTAGCTAAAAGTAAATCAGCCGATAGAGGATGTAAGGGGCTCCTCCACCTTCCGACGCAGAGAAACACCCTACGCATGCAAGCACTTCTGGACCGGAACGCACATCAAGCCCAGCTCGACAACCGCAACATATTGGTCGTAGACGATGAGGAACCGATCAGGCGGCTGATCGGCTACCTTCTCCAGACCCACGGCTATACCGTGGCCCTCGCCGCCGATGCGCGCGAGGCGCGCCAAAAGCTCGACGAGCAGTTCTTTGCCTTGATGCTGTGTGATGTGAACATGCCTGGAGAATCCGGCATGGATCTCGTGCGGAGCATTATCGCAAAATACCCCCACATTGCCGCAATCATGGTCACCGGGCTCGACAGCTCAGTCCTGGCCACCGCCGCGCTCGACATGGGCGCCTTCGGCTACATCGTCAAGCCGTTTGAGTCGAATGAGGTCATCATCGATGTGGCCAACGCCTTGCGCCGCCGCAGGCTCGAACTGGAAAATCGCCTCCATCGCGAGAACCTGGAGGATATCGTGCGCACCAGAACCATGGCCTTGCAGCAGGCCCTGGATTGGCTGGAACGCAGCGAGAAAGAATTGCGCCTGTCGCGCGAAGAAACCATTCAGCGCCTGGCCATTGCCGCTGAGTTTCGCGATAGTTCGACTGCCCAACACATTCAGCGCATGAGCCACTACTGCGAGTTGCTCGCGCGAAAGTACGGTTTGTCGCCTGAACGGTGCGATCTCATCCGCACGGCCAGCCCCATGCACGACATCGGAAAGATCGGCACCCCGGATCACGTGCTGCTGAAGCCCGGCAAGTTCACCCAGGAAGAATTCGGAGTGATCGCACAGCATGCGGAGATCGGCTATCGCATTCTCAGCGGATCGGATGCCGAACTGCTCAAAGTTGCAGCCGTGATCGCCTACACGCACCACGAGCGATTCGACGGCACCGGCTATCCCCGCGGGCTCAAGAGCGACGCCATCCCCATCGAAGGCCGCATTGCCTCGATCGCCGACGCCTTCGATGCGCTGACCACCCAGCGTGTCTACAAACCCGCTTTCGAACTCAGCCATGCTATTGAACTCATGCTCAAGCACCGCGGCCAGCACTTCGATCCGGAACTTCTGGACATCTTTATCGCCTCCACAGACGAACTCACGCGCATCCACGATCAGTACGCCGATCGCTCTCTCCGCAGCCCAAGCCGTGCATCCTCGTCAGACGGCTTGTCGAATTAACGGCAATTCGTTGACCGGCTTTCCCCTGCCCGATATACTTTTTCCAACCTACCGGCAGAGCCCCGCCGACACACCAGGCTCTTAATCGACCACGGCGCATGCTGAAGAAAGGGTTGCCGATCATGGCAAAGAAGACGACTGCGGTTTGGAAGCGCCCCGGAAGCCGAAACTGGATCGCCTATCTCTGCGAAGCCCTTGTCACCTCAGGCGCCATGCCGACCTGGGAAGCCGCCACGTATCTCACCGAAAATCTGTTCGGTGAAAAACCGAATCCCCGCCTGCTGGGACCGTCCAATCCACATGAAGTCACGAAACATTTCCTCCACCGCCTGTATCAACCGATCGTTGAAGCGGCATCACGCGAAGTCAACCTAGCCGCACCTTCGTCGCTGCATATCTTTACCGATATCAGCCTCACCGGCAATTCAGCTGTGCTCGTCGTCTTCTTTCCCGGGCTGAACAAGCCCCAGCAGCTCCTCCTGTTGGATGCCGCCAAGGCCTGGGATCTCGTATTTCCCGATGCCGAATCCTTCAACGCCTGGGCGGAAGAGCGATACCGATTGATCGTACACGCGCTCCGCAGCGCCGCCATCAACATCCACGACGACCTGCTGACGCCGGCGGTGTAGTCCATAAATATTTCACGGCACGATTCGGTAATCGTCTTCTCTTAGGAAGGCTCGTAGTTCAGATTAGGCGACAGCCAGCGCTCGATCGTGCGCTGGTCCATGCCCTTGCGGCGGGCGTAGTCTTCAACTTGATCCTTGCCGATCTTCCCGACCGCAAAGTACCTCGCTTCAGGATGCGCGAAGTAGAAGCCGCTCACGGCTGCAGTCGGCAACATGGCGAAACTTTCCGTCAACGTGATGCTGACCTGCTGTTCTACTTGCAGCAGATCGAACAACAGCCGCTTCTCCGTATGGTCCGGGCAGGCCGGATATCCAGGCGCAGGGCGAATGCCACGGTACCGTTCACGGATCAAATCGTCATTTGTCAACCGCTCAGACTTGCCGTAGCCCCAGTCTTCCCGCGCCTGCTTATGCAGGTACTCGGCAAAGGCTTCCGCCAGGCGATCGGCCAAGGCTTTGGCCATGATGGAGTTGTAGTCGTCATGATCCTTGTCGAATCGCCTGCAGAGCTCATCGAGACCGATCCCCGCCGTCACGGCAAAGGCCCCAATGTAATCGGCCCGCCCGCAGTCTCGCGGCGCCACGTAGTCCGCGAGCGCCAGGTTCGGCTGCCCCTGCGGCTTCTCCGATTGCTGTCGAAGCGTGTGAATGGTCGTCAACGCCGCGGTGCGGGAGGCATCCCGATAGAGCTCAATGTCATCGCCTACACTCGCGGCAGCAAAGAAGCCATACATACCCTTGGCGGTCAGCAGTCTCTGCTGGACAATCTCATCCAGTAACCGGCGCGCATCGTCGTACAACTCCTTTGCTTTGGCGCCGACGATGACATTGTCGAAGATGGCCGGATAGCGCCCCTTCAGTTCCCATGTGTGAAAGAACGGCGACCAATCGATAAAAGGGATCAGCTCGACCAGCGATTGAGCTTTGATGGTTCGCACCCCAAGAAACGAGGGCGCAGGAATCTCCAGTACGGCCCAATCCGACGTGAACCGATTGGCCCGCGCACGGGCAATCGGCAGCACCGGTTTCACCCCGCGGTCTTGATGCGCCTGCCTCATCCGCTCATAGTCGTCCCGTACCTGCTGCACAAATCCTGGTTTCTGGGCCGGGCTGATCAAGCTCCCCACCACTCCGACAGCCCGCGACGCGTCCAGCACATGGACGACGGACGGACTGTAGGACGGCGCAATCTTCACCGCCGTGTGCGCTTTGCTCGTGGTGGCCCCTCCGATCAACAAGGGCACCTCAAACCCTTCGCGCGTCATCTCTTTGGCCACATGGACCATCTCATCGAGCGAGGGCGTGATCAACCCGCTCAATCCGACGATATCGACCTTGCGCTCCTTCGCCGTCGCCAAGATCTTCTCACAGGGAACCATCACGCCCAGATCGATGACCTCATAGTTGTTGCATCCCAGCACAACGCCGACAATGTTTTTCCCGATATCATGGACGTCGCCTTTGACGGTGGCCAGCAACACTTTGCCCTGCGCTTGGTACCCGCCCAGCCGTTTTTTCTCGTCTTCCATGAACGGCATCAGGTAGGCCACAGCCTTCTTCATCACGCGCGCGCTCTTCACGACTTGAGGAAGAAACATCTTGCCGGACCCGAACAAGTCTCCCACGACGTTCATGCCGGCCATTAAGGGGCCTTCGATCACGGAAAGCGGCTTCGGATATTTCCGGCGTGCTTCTTCCGTATCCTGATCGATGTAGTCCGTGATGCCTTTCACCAGCGCATGGGAGAGCCGCTCCTCGACCGTGCCGCTCCGCCACTCGTCGTCTTTGACGACAGCCTTACCCTTCTGTTTGACGGTCTCGGCAAAGTTCACCAACCGCTCGGTGGCATCCGGCCTCCGATTGAGCAACACATCCTCGACAAGCTCAAGCAAGTCTTTAGGAATCTCTTCGTAAACAGCGAGTTGACCGGCATTGACGATCCCCATATCAAGCCCGGCCTTAATCGCATGATAGAGGAATGCCGCGTGCATCGCTTCGCGCACCACGTTGTTTCCGCGGAACGAAAAGGAGATGTTGCTGATGCCCCCGCTGACTTTGGCTCCCTGCAGATTCTGCTTGATCCAGCGCGTCGCCTCGATAAAGTTCACTGCGTAGTTATTGTGTTCCTCGATCCCTGTCGCCACCGTCAGCACATTGGGATCGAAGATAATGTCGGTCGGCGGGAAACCGACCTGCTCCGTCAGAATCTTGTAGGTTCTGGCGCAAATCTCCTGCTTGCGTTCCAACGTGTCGGCCTGCCCCCGTTCATCGAACGCCATGACGACGACTGCGGCTCCGTACCGACGAACGAGCGTCGCTTGTTCGATGAACTTCTTTTCTCCTTCTTTGAGACTGATACTGTTGACGATGGCCTTCCCTTGAATCTGCTTGAGACCCGTCTCCAGCACCTCCCACTTCGAGCTGTCGACCATGATGGGCACTTTGCAAATATCCGGCTCCGACGCGATGAGACGGAGAAACTTCTCCATCACCGCCTTGGAATCCAGCATGCCTTCATCCATATTGATGTCGATAATCTGCGCCCCACCCTCCACTTGCTGGCGCGCCACGGAAAGAGCCGTTTCATAATCACCGGCCAGAATGAGCTTCGCAAAGGCCGGCGAACCGGTTACGTTGGTACGCTCGCCGATATTCACAAAGTTGGAATCAGGGCGAACCGTCACCGCTTCAAGACCACTCAGTCGCGTATACGGCTCGACCGTTGGAATCGCTCTCGGTCTGAGGCCATGCACCGCCTCCGCAATCAACTTGATGTGGGCCGGCGTCGTCCCGCAACAGCCGCCCACGATGTTGAGCCAGCCGTTCTGAGCCCATTCACGTAACTGCGGCGCGAGTGAATCCGGCGTTTCGGGAAATCCCGTCGGCAAGAGCGGATTCGGCAACCCCGCATTCGGATGCGCGCTCAGGTAGACCGGCGCAATCCGAGACAGTTCGTCGATCAGCGGCCGCATTTCTTTCGGCCCAAGCGCACAGTTCATCCCCACGCTCAGCAGAGGCACATGCGAGATGGAATTCCAGAACGCTTCAACCGTTTGTCCCGTCACACCGCGATTACTGCCCGCTTGAATGAAGGTGACCGAGGCCATGATCGGCACTCGACGCCCGCCATTCTCACACACCTGTTGAATCGCAAAAAACGCCGCCTTCGCATTGAGCGTGTCAAAAATGGTTTCAACAAGGAGCAGATCGGCTCCTCCGTCGAGGAGGCCTCGTACCTGATCGCTGTAGGCCGCCACCAACTCTTCGTACGTCGTCCCTCGTGCAGCTGGATTATTGACATCCGTCGAGATGGAAGAGGTCTTCGTCGTCGGCCCGATCGCACCGGCCACAAAACAGCGTCGACCAGGCTGGGCCGCTTGGACCTTCTCAACCGCGCGCTTGGCACACGCTGCTCCCGCTTTAGACAGTTCATACCCCAGGGTCTCCAGGTGATAGTCCGCCAGAGAAATCGCCTGGGAGTTGAACGTGTTGGTCTCGATAATGTCGGCGCCGGCTTCGAGATACTGACGATGAATGTCTTCAATGACGGCGGGTTGCGTGAGGTTCAAGAGATCGTTGTGTCCTTTGAGGTCCTTCTTCCACTCTTTGAATCGCTCACCACGGAATGCCGCCTCATCCAGCTTCCGCTGCTGGATCATGGTTCCCATGGCCCCATCGAGGATGAGGATGCGCTCCTTGAGCAGCGCCTCTATCTGAGGGGGCTTGGTTATCTGCGCGGTCAATTCAACGTCCTCCTTCGGATCACATCACCTGCTCGCGATCATACTGGAAGCATCCTGGGGCAGCAAGCCGACAGCAGCTTCCTTGACATCGCTTTGAGTCCATCGATACCATGCTCGACGATCGTGAGGAGAAATCTGTTGCCCCTCCACATTCCCAGGACGGCCGTTCTCGCGACCACCCTCTCGTTACTGCTCTCATGGGCATTTCCGTTGGATCTCCGCGCGGCTCCCTATTTTGAAGACGGATGTTTGGGGCTGACGCAGAAAGAGCTGCGCGACAAGCTCGGCCTGCCCCAGGCGGTACGGGATCGCAAGTCCGCCCTTCGCGTCTTCACGTATTACCCGATCGCCGACTGGTCAACGTACTTCAGCAAGTTGGTCTCACCCGAAAATGGAGAGGATGTCTATACGTTCAAGCGTAACGGCATCGATGTTCGCTATTCATTCAGTTATGCGGTTGATCCGAACGATCAGAGCGAGAACCGGCCTCTGTTCGTACGGCTGGTCGATATCGAATTTTCCCCGGCTGTGCCGATTACCCAGCTTCCCTCATTGGTTCCCGAGTTTCGCCCTTCAACCGACCCGGCCAGTCCCGCCTTTCGATCTAACATCTGGGTGCTGCTGTTCAAAGGGACGTCCTCATCAGCAGCCCGTTTCATCAGTAGGGAGAAGGGGAAAGACCAGCTGGACTGGACCTTGAGCTACCAATTGTTCTCGTTACAGGGACTCCCCGACCGGCTCACGACAACAGCCTTGGTCGACCGGATCGAGATCGGCGCCCAGAGCCTGCAGCTTGTGACGCTTCGTCAGCGGTATACCCACGAGCCTATTCTGAATCCCTACTCCAGGGAGTTTGCGCAGCAATCCGCCGCTCCAGTCTCACCGGCTAAAACGATACCGGTGCCCAAGTACGCGGAATAGAGAATTGTGCGAATCCCGCCTGAGGTGAGAACACTTACTGAGGAACTTGCTGGAGACGATCTTGTTGGGCTTGTCCTGCCGCACCAGCTTTTTTCTTCATGGCGTCCATTGGGCCACCGTCGCTCACATACATGAGCACCGGAACACCGATCCCGACGACGATCAGCAGGCAGAAGCCCAACATCCGAACCAGCGGACTTTTGCTGATATACATCATCAGGAGCAGCAGAATCGCCGCGGCTCCGGCATAGGTGAGAATTTGTGACTGAGCAGGGCTGAGGCCTTCCATACCGATCTGAAACGACGGCACCTTGAAACCAAAATTCTTGGCCTGTTCTTTGACCGTCTGCTGCACCGATTGCATCACAGAGGGCGCTTTGGAAACCGGATCGAGCCGTTCGTGCGTCTTCACCTTTGCCCGGTACTTTTCAGGAATCGTTTCGGGTGCGTCGGTATACACAGGATTCCCTTGATCGTCGATATACGAGTAGATTGTGACCGCGCGAACCTCTGTGAAAGAGCCCTGCCCTACTACCATGACACAGGTGAGGAGACAGAATCGGACGAAGACCTGATATTGTGGGAGCCGGTCGTTATTCTTCACAATCCACCATTCACAATTACGAGGGATTTACTGCGATAAGTATACCGCTTCTCCTATCGTAATGACTTTATTGAATAAACCGGTCAGTTCCTTGACTCCCCTACTTCCCACTGCTAGCATTCCCGCGCGTTTGCGGCACACCATGACTACCGAACCCCAACCAGCTTCCCTCGAGTCACCGACAGAAGAGCTATCGTTTATTCGCCGCCGTCCGGTGAGGATCATCATTTATACAGGGCTCGGACTCTTCGTCCTCCTGATGGTGATATGGCCTATGATCGTGCACCTCCTCGACCCGGACTTTCAGAAACACATTGAACAACATCGTGTTATGGTCGGCATGACAAAAGATCAAGTCCTGAAATCCTGGGGTGGGCCGCAAACGATCAACACGACCTTCACCAAAGACGGCATACGGCAAGAAGAATGGATTTTTGAAGATTGGGAAAGCTCGGCGATCGTCCGGCACCGTTATCTCTATTTCGAGGAGGGCGCGCTGATCGGAGGGTGGTATCAAGGATCGAGCGAGCGCCGTGTTCACGACTTCCCTGCTGAGAAACCGCACCCCAAACTCCAGCCCTAGCGCGAACCGTGCATGACAATTCGCTGCGGCAGCCGATCCTCTCGCCCGGCTGCGGACGATTTAGGCCGACGTTTCCCGTATGGAAAGCCTCAGTCTACTGAGGAGAATTTCTGCGCGGGTCTGATCTGACGCGTCGACCATCACCCGGCTCACCAGGCATGGCATCCCCGGATAGAGGCTGCTCACATGTTCGCCGTGGATGACATAGGCGATGCGATTGCCGTCGAGTAGACTTTTGATCATGGCCAGCTCTCCCACGTCTTGTGCGCTCGTCAGATGAATCATCTGCATCTGTGACCCCCCGATGACCTTTCCCGCGTCCGCTCTGGAAAGCTGACAATCGTTTGCACTTTCCCACCCATCCCTTTACACTCCGGAATCAGCTATGGTGTTTCTGTAATTCGCGCACGCCGCTCCCGTCCGGAGCCGCCGGAAACCGTGAGCACGCGCTTCCATTCACGAACCTGGTAAATTGCCCAGGCATTGGGCTGGCCTTTGTAGAAGGCCGTGGGGTCCTCACCGCTGGCATTGAGAAAAATTGGTTCCGTGAACCCCTCTTCTAAGACATAATCGAGGAGAGATTCTGTCGTAAAGCCCGTCCCGCGAAGGGTGACATCGGCCAGCAGGTTTAAGATTTCATCTGGGTTTTGGACCGTTATCGGATTCATCGATTCTCTCCTCCACGAGGCAAATTGTAACGATGCCGCAGTCAAGAAGGCAAGGCACGATGACCCCTCGCATGACGAAATCTCGATTTCTCGAAGCCCTCCTCCGTGTCATGGATGGAAAGCACCATTGGGCCTGGGAGTATTTCGCTGCGGGCCGCCTCACGACAGAGCAGCTGAAGATTCATTTCCAGCAAGAGTACGCCCTGTACGTCCGAGATTTTCCCGTCCTCCTCGCCCGCATCCATGGAAAGAATCCGCCCACTCCCGTCCGCCGCATGCTGGCCGAGAACATTTACGAGGAAGACACGGGCGGCCTCTCTCTTGGGAAATCTCACCCGGAACTCTTTCTGTCCATGATGGAAGGGTTGGGATTCGATGCGCAGGACTTCGAGCGTGTCCGTCCCTTGCCCGCCAGCCGGACGTATCGCGCATGGCTCGACAACATGTCGAGTCACCGCCATTGGGTCATGGGTGCCGCCACGTTGACGATTTTTGTCGAAGGCAGCGTGAAAGATCGCAACGAAATACATGAGCCGTCTAAGCCTAAGAGCGCAGAAGATATCGAGACGGCGATCCAGAACCATCCACTCGTTCACTATCATGGTCTTTCACCTGATTGCATGGACCTGATTCGCGCACACCAGCTGGTCGAAGCAGGACATCGCCATGACGCGTATGACATGGTCGTGAACTACACACCGCCGGCTCTGCAGCAATCTGTCCTTGCCAACCTCAAGAAAAGTCTTTCTCTCTGGTTGCAATACCGCGATGCTGTCGCTCACGCCTGCGGCATCAAGAAATTCTAAGGTGCCCCGCACACTCTTCCCCTTCCTGCTCCTCCTCGCTATGAGCCATCACCCCTCTGCGATCAGCGCAGAGAACCCCGCAGATATGGTCGTGATCCCCGCTGGGGAATTTACGATGGGGACCCCCCAAGGGACAGATGGCTTGCCCGATGAACACCCGGAACGGCGTGTGCTTCTCAGCAGTTTTCTCCTCGATCGCATCGAAGTCACTCACCGCGCCTATGCCGCATTTGTACAAGCAACGGGGCATCGATCTCCTGTGAATTCCAACCCTGCTCGAACGCTGTGGGAGAACGATCACCCTATCCCCGGTATTGAAGACCATCCTGTCGTCAACGTGAGCTGGGAAGACGCGGTGGCCTATTGCCAGTGGGCCGGCAAACGCCTTCCTACCGAAGCCGAATGGGAAAAAGCCGCGCGCGGCACGGACGGCCGGCGTTATCCTTGGGGAAACGACTGGGACTTCACAATGGCCAATAGCGCCAGCTACTGGGCCAAGCGTACGATTGATTTTCAGAGTGGCGCCGATTGGGACGCCTTTTGGGTCAATGGCGAAGGCGCCCGGCTTTCACGTGAGAAAGGAGTCAGAGGTGAAGTCCTCACGATGCCGGTCGGCAGCTTTCCACAAGGAGCCAGTCCTTATGGCGCGCTCGACATGGCGGGGAATGTGGCTGAGTGGGTCGCAGACTGGTTCGACCCGAATTACTATCGTGGAGCGCCTCTCACCGATCCCCTGGGCCCAGCCCGAGGCGCGATCAAGGCCATGCGCGGCGGCTCGTGGCTCAAACCGGCAATCAGCCTCAGGACGAGCGATCGAGATTGGGGGACGATGGACAGCCGCCCGAGCGGCACGGGATTTAGGTGTGCGAACGATGCCTTTTAATCTGGACGCAGCATGTCACCACCCCGGCATTCACTCGGCAGTCAGCGTCCACCTGGCGAACTAGCCAGTAGGCCTCGCAGTCCTGCCGGAGGTATAAAACGATATCCAGACGACCGGCAATCGACGAGAAGAGACACTCATGGACGCCTTTCCGGATTTCAAGGTCTACGCCGACCAGCTTGCCGACATTGCGCGATGGGCTTACCGTAAAGGCTGGGCTCCGGGAACCAGCACAAACTACAGCGTACGCTTGCCCGAACATGCAGCACCTGCATTTTGCGCCATCACCAGCTCGGGTGTAGATAAGGAAACCATCGACCCTGACCAGGTCTTTGCTGTCGACCGGAATGGTACGCCGGTGAACGGCTGTGCATTGACACCTTCTGCAGAAACGCGCCTGCATGTCATGCTCTACCGTACGATGGGAGCCGGCGCAGTGTTGCACACACATTCGCTCGCTGCTGCATTGCTCTCTCGATCGGCCGAAAAGCACGGCCGCCTCACACTCTCCGGGTGGGAATTGCTCAAAGGCTTGGACGGAATTGCGACTCACGATTGTGAGGTTATCCTACCGGTATTTCCGAACTCTCAGGACATACCGGCACTGGCCGGCCACATCGAAGCCCGTCTCCCACATGCCCAATCCTGCTACGGGTTCCTCCTGGCGGGACATGGGCTCTATGCATGGGGACAGGATATCGCGGCAGCGAAACGCCATCTGGAAGTGTTCGAGTTTCTCTTGCAATGCGAGCGGGAGGTACGAAGTTATGGCAACCCTGCGAATACCTGACAAGAACATGGTGCTCGACGATGAGCAGGCGATCCGCCTGTTTCTCGATGAGCGAGGAATCTTCTACCAACGGTGGCCTGCAGACGCCGGCCTTCCAAACGATGCAACCGATACGCAGGTGCTCGCAGCCTACGATCAGTGGCTTAAACCCTTCATGAAAAAAAACGGCTATCAGACTGCGGATGTCATACGAGTCACGCCTCACACTCCGAATCTCCCCGCCATTCGGGGCAAATTTCTACGTGAACACACCCATTCAGAAGACGAGGTCCGTTTTTTCGTCGATGGGCAAGGAGTGTTCTGGTTCCACAAGGAGCGCATAGAGGATGAGGTGTTCGCCCTGTGTTGCGAACAGGGGGATCTGATTTCGGTCCCCGCCGACACGAAACATTGGTTCGATCTCGGCGATCATCCACACGTCTGCGCGATCAGAATTTTCACCAACCAGGCCGGCTGGGTCCCCCAGTACACCGAGTCCGGCCTTGAGCAGCGGTATCGATAACGGCGGACTATGATTCGCTGCGTGCTCATGGATATCGAAGGAACCATTATCTCGGTGGCATTCGTCCGCGATGTCCTGTTTCCCTACTCAAAACGCCGGTTAGCGTCCTTCCTGCAAGGGCATCATGAGGACTTGACCGTTCGCCCATGGGCTGAGGTCTGTCAGGATACCGTGACGCAAGAGATGGGCAGAAGGCCGGCATATGAGGACCTCCACGCTATTCTCGGCCGTTGGATCGAAGAGGACCGCAAACACCCTGGATTGAAAGCCATTCAAGGCCTAATCTGGCAGGAAGGCTACCGAACAGGCGCCTTTGCTCCCGATCTGTATGAAGATGTGGTTCCTGCTCTCAATCGTTGGCAGAGAAACGGCCTCCGCCTCGCCCTTTACTCTTCGGGATCGGAACAGGCCCAACGCCTTCTCGTCGAACATACGACCGACGGAAATCTCACCGAGCTGTTTTCCAGCTTCTTCGACACACGGATAGGAGCAAAAACCGAGGCAGCTTCCTACCGGCACATCGCCGACCGCATGGCTCTCCGGTGTGAGGACATGCTTTTTTTGTCGGATGCCGAGCCGGAGCTCGACGCCGCCATCGCCGCAGGCCTCCAGACCGCACATATCGTGCGGCCCGAAACTCGTCCGGGAACCCGCCACCAGATTTGTTCAACGTTCGAGGACCTGTGCAGAACAGGCTCGACCTTCACTGAGATGATTGCGCCATAACCCGACGCAAATAGGATGCGTCTATTGCTCTCTCAAACAAAAGTCCACCCGCTCAACCCTGACAAACGGCATGATCAAACCACGGCCTTCCCCGTCATGCGAGAAGTCATAGACCAGGGATTCTTCCGGTATCAGCCGGCCGGTCATCATGACTTCGATTTCGACGTGCCGGCGTTGCTCGATCTCGCGCTGTACTTGCTCCCGCTGTCGCGCGTCAACGACCACGACGAGGTTACCGGGCACCTCCTCCGGCTTGAACCGCACAATCCCCCACCGCGTTGAGGTGAACGCCGGCCCCAGGGCCACGGGAAATCCGCCGGCATCGGGAGTATACGGCGAGAGTTCTCCGAGCCAGGCAAACGTGATGCGCCATGAACGCGCAAGTTTTCCCTCTCGCTTTGCATCCCGCTCCCGGTTCAGGGCAAAGAGCCGGTCGTCATGTCCAGGATCGTGATGGCCATCGCCATGCACTGTCGCCCAATCGGGCGGACTCCCATCGAGTTTGTCGAGAACCTGTTCAATGAAGGCAGGATCCAGCAACAGATGGGTATCTTGAGGAAGAACGGCTCGCAGACTTTCGCGGGACACATGGAGAGGCCCCCTGACATTCACGTCCTCTCCTTTGACCGCCGATGTCCAGGCCAGGACGAAGAGGCACAAGGCCATGCACCATGGACGGGACGTCGCATGGAAACGCCTACTCACGTGCGCGCGTGAAGGCCATTTCAAAGCTTGTCTTGAGGGCCATGACGGCAGGATGGTCCGACGATACGACCCCGGCATGAATGAGCACGGCGATACGAGGCATGGGATCGATCCGTTTGAGAGCTTGTTTGGTGAATTCCCCGGTCGCCAGCACTTTCTGGTAGGTCGCAAGCCAGGATTCAGTCACGGCGCGCAAGCCTGCATCCGTGGGCTTCATGCGGCCTAACTGAACTTGTTGGAGCAGCTTCATAAGAGGATCGGCCTGCGAGATAGTCGCAATCGCACGTTGCAGTGCCTGTTCGCCGAACTCACTCATGGCCCGATCAATTCATGGAACAAGAGCCGGGCCCGCGGGGATCGCCGCAACTTCCACACGCTCCTCCGCCGCCAGGCGAAGGCCATCCGCCGGTGGCGCCCACGCCGAAGGCAGAAAACTGCTTTTCCAGCTTCGTGGTTTTACATTGGGGACACGCCGCTTCCACGGAGCCTTGAATCAGCAGCTCAAAGCGATGATTGCATTCCCGACAGACATATTCGAAGATAGGCATGGATCACACTCCTTATCATGAGCCACAGTATAAGATCGCGACGGCCGAATCGCAACGACAGGAGCCCCCATGTATCAGGAAGAACAAACCTTCGCCCTCCGATTTACCCTCGAAGCCTCGTTTCCCGACGACTATGACGGCGATGAAGATAACAACGCCTGGGTCCGAGAATGGGAAGCACGCATCAAACCACAGATGATCAAGCTCGTCTTTGAGTCGCTCCGCCAACATCCGGGCTGGACCTCTCATGTTCGCAACCGGGGCGCCTCGCCGGTAGATGAGATCGAAGTGGTCCTAGCCCGAGATTTTTCCAAGTCGCTCCCATTTTCTATTGGATCATGACTCCGTCACGAGATATCGGCCTCTATATCCATATTCCCTTCTGTCGACAACGCTGCCATTTCTGCGCCTTCTATCTTGAAATAGGGCGAGCGGAGCGGATGGGTGCATTCCACTCCGCCCTCACTCAAGAGATTGATCTCTATCGCCAACAGGACCTGTTCGGCGGACGGCCGTTGCAGAGTATCTATTTTGGAGGCGGCACGCCGACCGCTCTTCCTGCGAACCAGCTGGTTGCGCTGCTGGAACTGATTCGAGCCACGTGGGCAACCAGCGCAACAGCGGAAGTCACAGTGGAAGCCCACCCCTCTACTGTCACAGGTGAAGACCTCGCGGCCCTGGCCGAGGCAGGATTCAATCGCATCAGCTTTGGTGCGGAATCCATGGACGACAATGACTTCGCCCCCATTGGACGTCCCGGAACGGTGCAGGACACGGAAACCGCCGTCGCAACTGCACGTGCCGCCGGCTTTACGAATATCAATCTCGACCTCATGTACGGACTCCCCGGCCAATCGCGTGAGGCTTGGACACAGACCCTACAGTCGTTGCTCACGCTGGACCCGTCGCACGTGTCCTGTTACGCCCTGACCATTGAAGAAGGAACGAGGCTTGCGCAGGACATCGCACGGAATCTTATGGTGAAGCCGGATGATTCGCTCCAGATCGACATGGAGTCGGCCGCCGAGACCCTCCTCACCGACGCAGGATTCATTCGATATGAGATCTCCAATTACGCCAAGCCGGGAACAGCCTGTCGCCATAATCTGTTGTACTGGACCGATCACGACTACCTTGGGCTCGGCCCAAGCGCCCAGTCCTATGTCGATAGCGTCCGGTTCGGCAATATCGCCGACCTGACGGCCTACATGGACATGCTGGATACACAGCGCCTGCCCGTAGCGGAACGCACCATCCTCTCCGCTACTGAACGACAGCGCGATGCCCTCGTGTTCGGCCTTCGCCTCCTCCGTGGTGTTCCCTTGGCCACTGCTGACGGCGCAGAACAGCTCCACCGAGTCACTGATCTCGTTGCAAAGGGATTGCTCGAATCGGATTCTGATCGGGTGCGTCTCACACCCCTCGGGCAACGCTTTGCCGATACCGTAGCCGGCGAGCTGTTCTAATTGATCTGAAGTATGCACGATCCGGCAGGTTGCGAAAAAGACATGTGTGCACGCCAGAACTCCGCCGCTCCGTACCTTTGGGAGAAGAGACACGCATCTCGCGCAGGGTTAATCAGTCTTCTCTCCCCAATTGACAAGTCACTCACAACGGTAGGAGACTATCAGTCATACGAGAGGAATTCTTATGCCGGTGAATATGGATCCGTCGAAGAAACGACGACGGCCCCACCCTGAGACAGCGCCGGCCGCTGTCCAGACGGACACGACAGGCGCCTCATCTTCGCAAGAGCAACCATTCGGGGAAGAGACTGAGGCGGATCGTGAAAAGGATCTGGCCGATGCGGAGTCAAAGAATTTGTGGGATGCGACCGAGGTGATCGACATGGACAAGGTCTAACACGTACGAGCACATTGCGGAAAACCAGGTGAGCACGCCAGAACTTCGCTGGTCTGCCTGTCGAGGACAACAGAAGAATGTCACGCAGGATGCTGGACAAGGCCGTTCAGCAAGACCGCAGCAATCGAAGAGGCGATGCGTGCTCTGTTCGGTCCGGGGGGCCTCTGCGCGAAGCGAGAACGACACCGGCGGGATTTTTCGGCATCCTGCTAGGGTAGGCAGACAGGAAACACACGGTGACCGCCGACATCGCATAAACCCCGGCCAGCATCACCCCCTCCATCCAGTGCAACTCGCCGTCCATCGCAACGAAGCCAAGAATCAGCACCGAAACGGTCACCGGCGCGGCATGGGTGGCGAGATGTTCCGTGGCCCGGCCGAGCAAACCTGTGAGAAGGAGACGAGCCGGCGCTGAAGCCATAACGATGAAGGCCGGGCCGGCCTTCAGAACTTCGAGAGCCGCCGTCACGGGGAGGCACAGCAGAACAGTATCGAGCCAAGACGTAAAGAGTCGTCGCACAACGAAAACCCAGCATGGGCACCGGATTTTTCCGATAACCCTCATGTCACGGACAGACGCATTATTCTATCCATTTCATCTGTGCCACGAGCGCACATTGCAACAACTGCTTGCAAGATTTTCTCGGGTGCACTTCCGGGACTACATGGCTCTTCAATTGAGTCCGTTCTGTGGAACCACCGCCTACCCCGACCGCATGGGAGACTCATTCCCGGACCTCCTGGCAATCGGACGGCTGGTGCAGGGTTATAATGTCAGCGGGCCCCTCAATCAGGAAACGAGCGCCGTTGTTGATTGCGATCTATCCGACCCATCCTGGCGAGCGCTCTTTCATGCTGCGCTGAGGGAGGATCGTCGCTTTCAACGCGGAGTATTTGATGGATCGGTCATTGCCGAGAGCGGACACACTGACACCGGTGAACCATCCATGCTGGCTCGCCTGAGAGCAGGAGCATTCCAGACGATTCCCTTTACAGTCGCAGGCATCTGTCAACTCAGCCGGCAGCGCGCCATCGATGGGCAAGCCGATCCTTTCGACTATGGCCTGGCTCTACTGAAAACGTCAGCCTCGCTGGTGTATACAGTACAACTTGCCGCCGCACAGCGGCTCGCCGTGGCGACCGACTCGCATGTCCACTTCAGGCTGCTCGCCAGGACGGCCGAGCGCGACGGCGTCGATCTCGAGAATTATTGGATCGAGCGAAGCGGAGACTAACCATCCGCCCAGGTCTGCTAGAATTTTTCAGCCATGCCCACACCCTCAACGCCGCAAACAATCCCGGATGTCACGGAAGACATTCAGACCGGTTCGAGCACCGGATTCGAGTCCCGTGTAGTCGTCTTCAATTGCGACTGCCACACCTACCAGCAAGTCATCGACCTCTTCTGTCGATTCATTCCGGGCATGACATCGGCCAAGGCCTTCGAGCTGGCCTATCGCATTGACCATGAGGGAGAAGCAATCGTGTACACCGGCGCAACAGAGCAGGCAGAGGACATTGCCGCAAAACTGGCAGGAGGCGGACTCAGAGTCGCGGTGCAGTAGCCAAAGAATTCAGCGAGCGGCACACGGTTATTTGTGCTTGGCCTTGCGCTTCTTGTCCGCACGAACTTTAGCGGGTTTTCTTGCCGGAGCTTTTCTTATAATTTTGGTCGGCGGCTTGGCTGCAGCTCTCGCCGGTTTCGATGGGGCCGCCTTCGCCCCCTTCGCCGATCCTTTAGCTGCAGACTTGCCGCCTTTCGTGGGTTTTACGGGAACCATGTAGGTCGACGTCCGATTCACCTTCGCCAGCTGATCTCCGCTGAGTACGCGCACTTGGTAGAGCTCAAACAGTTTACTGATTGCCTTCGTATCGCCTCGCCTTGCCGCATTCAAGAGCTTGCGGCGTTGATTCATTTCCTCTTCTTCGGTATGGGAAGCAGCTCGTCGTTCCATGCCTATCCTTTCTCAATACCCATCATTTGCTGATCACGCAGGTCCCTATCAGCAAATTACCGTCAGAAAAATGTGCGGAGTATATCAGAATCTAGAAGAACTTTGGAATAATCATGCCGTCGTCTCGTTCAATGGGCGAGACTAGGTGATCCTTAGAGGCTTAGCGCGATACGTTGAGGGTCTGAACGATGCTGGCGGACCTTTCAGCATCCTGTTATTCTCACCATTGAGCGCGCTCACAGCAGCCATGTATAATCCCGACAAATTCAGCACATTCACAGGAGACGTGATCATGACCCAGCATAACCAAGAACACCCAACTGTAGCCGATGACCCCAACGCGCGCGAACTGCTCCGCCAGGCGTTTGAAAAGACCGCCCGCTGGCAGAAGGACTTTAAGGGATTCACCGCCGGCCTCACCGTGAACGTAAATAGGAAAGAGACCAGCGGCCCCGTTATCGTCAAGGGCCCCCGCGAAGTGTCCGTCCAGCTGGGCGATGCAGACTTGCAGAAGTGGGCGCAGGAACAGCTCGGTATGATCGCCGTACACCGGGGGCCGCGCACCTTTGAGGAATCAGACGGCAAGTATTCGTTGACGATGGAAGAAGACGGCCACCCGTTCGGCACGAAACTCATCATCCACGGATCGAACTCGTTCTACCGTCTCAAGGACAATCGCATCACGCAGATCAATCGCACGATGGCGCACCCTGGCATGACCCCGTTCGCCTTTACGATCAACGTCGAAGAAAGCGCTGTCACCCAGGATCAAAAGAACCTGACGACCCGATACACTGTCTACTACTACTCTCCGACCGATGGGAAGCTGAACAATGTCGAAAGCTTCACCGACACTCATGTACGCATCGGATCATCCGATCTGCCGTCCACCCGCCGCATCATCACCTACGAGAACGGCGAAGTCGTCGTGAAGAGTTTGACGTTCACACATCACCGCCTGCTCTAGTCATGGATTTGAGAAAGAATTTTCCTCGTAGTATGCGCGCGAAGATGGAGGGTTACGTTCATCTCGCGCGCATGATCGACAAATGCCGAGCCGTGCTCGCCGGCACCGAGGGCGAATACATCTATCCTTGCCCGATGGACGAACGGCTCATAACTTTTGCCGGGATTACGGACAAAGACTTTACTGCGACTGTGCAGGCCAATCCCACCGACGAAGGCGTGGCTCAGTGGTTTAAGAGGGCTTCGAAATATCATGCAAAAGATGAACTTAGCGCATGGAACGACATGATGCTCAAGCGGGGACCAAGCACACCGGAGAAGCAGAAATATTTCAACAAACTCCTCGCCGCCATCGACCCCTCCAGAACTGATCTCACCACATGGTCCGATCTTCAAGATCTAGAGGAAGGGCGGCCAGTACCCAGACGAACCGTTCCGACTCGATAAAATCTCACTACCTCCCCTTCCATTCAGTCTGCGGCTGAGATGACCGCGTCTATCCTGAGCGAACGAATCGAACGGATCATCCTGCTCATCCGTGGCTGTCATGCGGGCATTTGATAGCAGAGCCGGAGCCCAAGGTCAAAAGAATTGGATTCAAGGCCTAGCAGAAGAGACGCCGTCGACTTCTTGCATACCGGGCATTCATTCGTTCGAGTCATGCCCCGCAGAGTGTGCGTGTGAAGTCCGCTGCTCTTCGTGGGATGGCCGTGGCAGTTCGTAGATGACTCTCGCCCCGGGCTTGAACGTGAGATAATACCACATCCATTCCGACATCACTCGCACACGATTGCGGAACCCGATCAGGAAGAAGATGTGAACGACGCACCAGAGTATCCAGGCGACCAGTCCGGATAATCGTAGCGAGCCGATCTGGGCCACGGCTTGTGCGCGCCCGATAGTTGCCAGCGTGCCTTGATCCGCGTAGACAAACGGCGGGCGCTGGCTTGGCGCGGTCTCTTCACGAATGCAGGTCGCGACATAACGGCCCTGCTGCATGGCGACGGGAGCTACACCCGGCAACGGGATGCCGTCCGGACCGGCACAATGTGCGGCATCGCCGATGACAAAGATCCAGGGGTCGCCTGGTATCGTCAGATCCGGCTGAACCTTGATCCGACCGGACCCGTCGTGGGGAACCCCAAGCGAAGTCAGAATCGGCGCCGCGCTATTGCCTGCCGCCCAGATGATATTCGTGGATCGAACAAACTCGCTCCCGATCATCACGCCGTCGGCACGGATCTCACTCACCGGGCTGTTGAGCATGATCGTGACACCCATGCGTTTGAGCGCGGCAGACGCTTTCGCCGACAGGTCGGGGCTCAATCCTGGCAGAATGCGAGAGCCGCTTTCCACGAGCAGAATGGCAAGATCGTCGGGGTGCAACATCGGAAAATCCGGCCCCATGGCCTTTCGACCAATCTCCGCCAGCGCGCCGGCCAACTCTACGCCGGTGGGACCTCCCCCCACGATCACGAAGGTGAGTCGATCTTGCGTGCCGGAAGCGGTTCGCCGTCGCTCGGCCTCCTCAAAGGCCAGCAACATCTTCTTGCGGAGGTAGACCGCGTCGGCCAGGGTCTTGAGCCCCGGCGCAGATTGTTCCCACGCGTCATGCCCAAAATAGGAGTGCCTCGATCCGGGCGCCACGATGAGGACGTCGAACGCAATCGGCGCGCTGTCCCGCAACCGCACGAAACGTGCCGCACGATCAATGGACAGCACTTCATCCATGACCACACGAACCTGGGGGTACCGCCGAAAGATGGTGCGCAACGGCCAGGCGATATCGCCGGGAGACAGCGCGGCGGTGGCCACTTGGTAGAGCAACGGTTGAAACAGGTGATAATTAGTGCGGTCGATGAGCACCACGTCGAGATGACGCAGCGATTGCGCGGCCGTCAGGCCTCCGAACCCGCCCCCGATAATGACGACTCGTTTGCGAGGCATGAGAGGCAACCAGATACGCCGCTCTACCGATATCCCTCCCCACTCGTTCCTCCTCCAAACCCTCCCCAGTTCCCGCCGAAGCCACCTTGGCCGGTTCCCCAGTACTCGCCTTTCTGAATCCGTCGATACGGATGGCGAAGATCGGGGCGGCTGAGCCACCAGAAAAACGAGATGGCGCTGATGCTGGTGATGAGGGTGATCCAGAAGCCGACACCTCTGAAATGGGTCTTCGAAAACGCGTTGACGCGTACCTCTTGAGCTGGCGCCGCCAACGCCACCACCGTCCGATAGAGTCCTTCGCCGAAGTGTCCGCGTTGAATCGAGGGATGAAGATATGAGCCACCGACTTCATTCATGATCGCCGGCGTAATGACAGGCAGCATCTGGCGCCCCAAGGTCATCGCCGCGTGTCGTTCTTGCACCGCCACCAACACCATCACGCCATGTTCCCGCTGCGTGGAGCCGATGCCCCATTTTTCGTAGAGCGCCGCCGCATATTCATTCGCCGAAGTGAACGGCTTGATACTGGGCACCGTCACCACAACCATCTCGACGCCCGTCTTCCGTTCAAGATCCTGGCACACCGAACGGATCCGCTCTTTCCAGTCTGCATCCAGAACCTGGGCATAGTCGCTCACATAGCCCGTCGGACCAGGCAGCTGGAGCCGTTCTTTCGGCCGTTCGTAGAGCGCCGCCTGGCTTGCGCTTGTCCAAGCCAGCAGCAGCACACCCAACAACGCGACACCGGCGCCCCGTGTCCACACTACGCGCGTCATCGTTGCCCCAACCGTTTCTCCACTATCGTGACCAGGCGTCCGAGGCTTTCAAGGTAGCGGTCCATCAGTCTCGGGACTTCTTTGTGACCTGGAGAAATGTGTCCTCGTTTGAGCGACAACGCATCACGAAGGCCCGTGAGATCCACTTCAAAATACGCTTCAAAATCCTTCAACAGTGGCTCGCCATGGGAAAGAACAGGCCTGCCCAATAACCGTTGCGTGCCTCGCAGCACCGGTAACAACGCCGTGATCGACAGCGGCAGCAGAATTGTCATGGCCTCTTCTGTGCTTCCGCCCTCCACTAACCGCTGACGGACGCGCAGGAGATTTCCCCTCAGGGCCTGCAATATTTCGCCGGCCAGATGGTACGCATCGACCTTGAAGCCGACAAAGGGGTCCTGCCCCCAGAGCAGGCGATGGCATTCCTGAATGTCCTGATACTCCAGCGGAAACACGAAGGCCGCTGACTGGAGATCGGCTGTGGTAAGAAACAGCGGTACCACAACTTGTTCTTTGCTCCATCGCTTGTGAATTCCGTTGTACTTCTTGAGCACGGCGATATCGTAAGACGACACGAACAGCAAAAGATTCAGGTTGGATCGCCCTGGCAGGAACTCTCCTCGGACAGCACTCCCGTACAGCAACAGGCCTTCAAGTTGGGCTCCATAGGCCTGGGTCACGTCCTTCACATACGACCGCAGCAATTGCAGCGTCTCTTCCGGAAGCCCGTCAATGATCCATTTCACGGATGACATCGTGTTACCTCACCTCTCCTGCTGTCGTATCCAGCTCCGAAGGATCCGGCAGGAATCCTGCCGCCATCAGGCGATCGATAAAATTAAATGGAGGAGTCCGGCGGAGCCCTGCCGTCGTGGCCAACACGCGATAACGCAGCCGGGCGTTACGATCCAGCGTGCGGAACACACGGTCGCGGAGAAAGGCGATGACGGGATTCGCCGTGTTCCAGAACAGGACTTGTTCGTCCGCAAGATTCTGTAACATCGTGACCTGAGGGCGGCGCGCGTTCTCATAGCTCTTGAGGTTGGCGGCGGAGTAATCGTTCTCCGTCAGGCATTTGGGCAGAAGATCGGCCAGCGTCATCGCATCCACCATGGCCTGCATGCGTCCTTGAGAGGCATGGGGATTCATCGCATGGGCCGCATCTCCGATCAGCACCGCCCCGTCCGCCACCCATGTCGGCGTACGCACACGCCCGGTCGGCATACAGGCGGTTTGATTCCAGTCGGCCAACGTGTGGAACAGCGCCTCGCAAGACGGATCAATCGCGGTCCACGCCTCTTGTAAGGCAGGAATGCCCCGCGCCTTGACGTGGTCATACGAGCCGGTGTCGATCATGTAGAAAAGATAGACTTTGTTCCCCGCGGCGGGAAACATGCCGAGAATCGTTCGCTTGCCGACAAAATATTTCGCCTCGGTCATTGGAGTCGTCGCGTCCAGCATGGCAATCAAATAGCCCTGCGGATACCGATGAAGCTTGGCTGGAATCTGCAAGGCTTCCCGAACTTTTGAAAAGGCCCCATCGGCGCCGACGACCACCTTGGCCTTCACAGTCACGTGGCCTGCCCCTCGATTGGCCGTCAGCCCGACGACCTGATCCCGCTCTCGATGAAATCCGGTGAACGTTGCACCATACCACAGCGACACGGACGGTTCAGCCTGGATGGCGTCAAGGATGGCATGGTGCGCCACATTCGGCAGCGTCACAACAGCTCGATTATACGGTGGAGGAAGATCGCCATAGTCGACGGTACAGAGCCGTTCACCGCCGACGCGGCAGAAATGAAACTTGTGCACCGTCCGCGTGGATTCAACCGGCAACTTGTTCAGCACGCCGAGCTGATCGAGAACCCATTGTCCGTTCGGTTGGAGGATTTCACCGCGCAATCCCTGCGGCGGCCCGGGCGCTTGTTCCAGCACGATCGTCTTGATCCCCTTTCGGGCGAGTGCGAGGGCAAGGACCGCCCCGCCTCCACCGGCGCCAACCACTGCAATGTCTGCTTTTTCGACCATCACTCGACACCCAAGAAGGCTAAGGCCTAGGTTGAGGTTGAGAAAGAATCAGCACCATTCCCCGCTTTTCCTCAACCTTACGCATGAGCATCAACCTTCTTGTTTATTTCCAATCTGAAAATCGTCGCTCATCCTTCCACATCGACAGGAACTTCTCACGGGCCTTGATCGTGATGGCAGGATCTCTGATGACATCCAACCGTTCATCATTATAGCGATTGCCGCTGGTCGTATGATTCATTGACCCGTTGGTGTTGACCTCGTCATCGACGACGACTTGCTTCAAATGCATGAGGCTCTCGTGCTGATTCACTTTGATGGGAATACCGGCTTCTCGAAGCGTCGATACAGCTGTGTGCTGCTTGGCGTCATGAAGCCGTACCCGGTCGGTGATGACACGGACATCTATACCTCGTTTCTTGGCCTCAACCAGTGCCTTGACCGCAAGCGGGGATGTCAGCCCATACACCGCGATGAAAATGTATTGTGTGGCATGATCGTAGATCTGCACGACCCGCCTGAGCGGCTCATCCTCCGGTGCATACCACACCTCCACCGAAGCAGCGGCAGCTTCCCAATCCGACATACATGGAACGCTGGCCACGAAGCACAGCAGCAGGCCCGCGCAGGGTTTCGTCCAGGCGGAGGATGGGAGAAACCTGATCATTCCAGTTCAAAGAGATCACGGAAATGATCGTCGGATGACTCCCACGCCTGGGGGGCATGGGCTTGCAACCATTGCCGAAGAAATTGTTTCTGGTCAGGCGTGAGCATCTGCTTGATCTGATGGGAGCGTCCCTGCAGGGGCTGGAGAAACCCTACTTGCTTGGCCACATCCAGCGTGGCGGTCCGGACATACACGTTCGTGAATGCCAATGGCTTGTCCTCTTCGCCTTCGCCCTGCACCCAGACGGATAAAAACTTGTCAAAGGTAAGCCCGACGCTGTCCATGGCCGGTTCGGTATCATGAAACAGCTCGTTCTCGGACTCTTTCAGAGGACTGGCGTCCGACGCACGAAAAAGGAAGTTCTTTTTCCACATTGCAGAGGCTCCACCGAACGCGCATAGTGGCGGCGGAGCCGGATTAAAGTCAAGCAACGGTCCAGATCGGCCGGTCCTCCGTGAGAAGATTGCCCGATGTCGCCCGGCAGGATGAATCCAAGCCACACTTCGTGGCTCTCACAGTCCAAGGCGTAACCTTGACAAGCAGCGCATGCCTTTGTTACTTTGACAAAATTCCTTAATCTCTAGGCCCACTTGGGAGAATCCATGCAGGTCAAAATCAATGGGAAATCGGAGGAGGTCCCGGGCGGGACCGTCCTCGATTTACTCAAAACAAAGAAGATTGAGCCGCAGATGGTTGCCGTCGAGATCAACGACAAGGTGCTGGAGCGTGACTACCTTGCGACCACCCGCCTCAACGAAGGGGACCAGGTTGAGTTCCTCTTCTACATGGGAGGGGGCCGGTAACGATGATCCTGCATCAAGAGATTACGGAGCTGATCGGCAAGACTCCGCTTGTTCGCCTGAACCGTCTCTCAAAGCCAGGTTCAGCCACGATTTATGGCAAGGTTGAATTTTTCAATCCCGGAGGCAGCGTCAAGGACCGGATCTGCCTCAACATGATCAATGAGGCGGAACGTCAGGGGAAGCTCAAACCCGGCGGGACGATCGTCGAACCGACCAGTGGGAACACCGGGATCGGACTGGCGCTGGTATCGGCCGTGCGGGGGTATAAGTTGATTCTGGTCATGCCGGAAAGTATGAGCATGGAGCGGGCCAGCTTGCTGTCCTCCTATGGCGCACAACTCGTGCTGACCCCTGCCTGGGAAGGCATGAAGGGCTCGATCAAGGAAGCCGAAAGCATCCTGGCTCAGAATCCGTCGTACTTCATGCCGGATCAATTTTCGAATCCGGCAAATCCGGCGATGCATCGGACGACGACGGCACCGGAAATCTGGGATGCGCTCGAAGGGAAAATCGACGCGTTTGTCGCCGCAGTCGGAACCGGCGGCACGATCACGGGATGCGGCGAGGTGTTTAAGGAAAAGAACCCGCAGGTGAAGGTGATCGCCGTCGAACCGGCCGGCTCACCGGTGCTGTCCGGCGGCGATCCGGGGCCGCATAAGATTCAAGGGATCGGTGCGGGCTTCATTCCCAAAGTCCTCAACCGCAAAATTCTCGACCGCGTGCTCACGGTGACCGACGACGAGGCCTATCAGACCGCCAAACAGCTGTCGAAAAAGGAAGGCCTCCTGGTGGGTATTTCAGCCGGCGCCAACGTGTTTGCTGCCCAGAAGATCGCCGATGAACTGGGACCGGGCAAAAATGTGGTGACGATTCTCTGCGACACCGGCGAACGGTATATCAGCATCGAGAAGTATTTTAATATCTGAAATCTCTTTTGTCGTTGATTGAGCGAGGAGGGATGCTCAAAATGGTCACCCAGCAAGGCCGCAGGCGAAAAGAAACCGGAGGCGTACCCTCTCGGGTACGTTGAGGATTTCTTCGAGCCGAGAACGAAGCTGGAGACCATTTTCAGCATCCCTGGCAACCATGGAATTCACCGAAGACCAGATCAACAGATATAGCCGGCATATCCTTTTGCCCGAAGTCGGCGGCAAGGGACAGAAGAAGATCGCCAAGGCGAAGATTCTCCTGGTCGGCGCAGGCGGCCTCGGTTCACCGGCCGCCCTCTACTTGGCCGCGGCGGGGGTAGGTACGATCGGGCTCATCGACAGCGATGTGGTGGATCTCACCAACCTTCAACGCCAGATTCTCCACCACACACCGGATATTGGGCGGCCTAAGGTTCTGTCGGGGAAAGAGAAGATTCACGCCTTGAACCCCGACGTGAATGTCTCGATGTATGAAGAGCGATTGACCGCCGGCAACGCGCTGAAGATTATCAGCGACTACGATGTCGTGATCGACGGAGTCGACAATTTTCCTGCGAAATTCCTGATCAACGACGCGTGTTTCTTCGCCGAGAAGCCGCTGGTGCATGGAGGGATTCTGCGCTTCGATGGCCGTGTAACGACGATCATCCCGAAGCAATCGGCCTGCTATCGCTGTGTGTTCAAGACGCCTCCGCCGCCCGGCTTAGTCGCATCCTGTCAGGAAGCGGGCGTCATCGGCGTACTGGCGGGTATTATCGGAACCATTCAAGCCACGGAAGCATTGAAGCTGGTCCTAGGCATTGGCCAGCCGCTGACGAACCGCCTGCTCGACTTCGACGCGCGCAAAACGCAGTTTCGGGAAATCAAAGTCCGCCGGAACCCGAATTGCCCGCTCTGCGGCGAACATCCGACGATCACGGAACTGTTCGACGACGGAGATCCTTATGCCGGCTGTGCGGTGCATCCTTAATCACAGGTCTTCGAAGGTGGTGCGACGATGAACAAAATGAAAGCGCTGGTCTGCCGCGAGTGCGGGAAAGAATATCCGACCAAAGCCATTCATGTCTGCGAGATGTGTTTTGGTCCTCTCGAGGTGAAGTACAACTACGAGGAGATCAAGAGGACCATTTCTCGCAAGAAGATCGAGGATGGCCCGCACAGCATGTGGCGATACATCGACCTGCTTCCGGTCGAAGGGACGAACTTCGTCGGCCCCCATGCCGGCTTCACGCCGCTGGTGCGCGCCAGGAATCTCGGCGCCTATCTCGGCCTGGACGAACTCTATATCAAGAACGATACGGTGAACCACCCCACCCTGTCCTTTAAAGATCGCGTGGTCGCCGTGGCGCTGACGCGTGCCCGCGAGTTGGGGTTCGAAACCGTGGCCTGTGCCTCAACCGGCAACTTGGCCAATTCGGTGTCGGCCCATGCCGCCGCCGCAAATCTCCATTGCTACGTGTTCATCCCGGGCGATCTCGAAGCCGCAAAGGTGCTCGGCAATCTGATTTACAAGCCCCACGTCGTCGAAGTGGAAGGCAACTATGACGACGTGAACCGGCTCTGCAGCGAGATTGCCGGTGAACACGGCTGGGCGTTTGTGAACATCAACATTCGTCCCTACTACGCGGAGGGTTCCAAGACGCTTGCCTTTGAGACCGTTGAACAATTGGGATGGAAGACCCCCGATCAGGTTGTCATTCCCATGGCCTCAGGCTCGCTCTTGACGAAGATTTGGAAGGGTCTGCACGAAATGAACGCCTTAGGGCTGATCGACAACGTCCGGACCAAAATCAACGGCGCCCAGGCCGAAGGCTGCTCGCCGATCTCCACCGCTTTCAAGGCAGGTCGCGACTTTTTTAAGCCCGTGAAGCCCAAGACCATTGCCAAGTCGCTCGCGATCGGCAACCCAGCGGATGGCTACTATGCGCTCAAGGCCACCGCGGAGAGCAAGGGCTCCATGGATATGGTGACGGATGAAGAAGTGGTGGAGGGCATTAAGCTTCTGGCGCAGACCGAAGGCATTTTTTCGGAAACGGCCGGCGGCGTGACGATCGGTGTGCTCAAGAAGCTGGTCAAGCAAGGAATCATCAAGAAACACGAAGTCACCGTGGCCTATATCACCGGCAACGGTTTAAAGACGCAGGAAGCCGTCATCGATTCCGTCGGCCGTCCTGTTCGCATTCAACCCAGCCTGGTGGACTTCGAGAAAACCTTCAAAATGGGCAAGAATGGTGGTGGTGACGCATGATTAAAGTTCGCATTCCGACTCCCCTCCGTCCTCTGACCAAGGGCCAAGGGGAGGTTGAAGCCAAGGCCGGCAGTGTGCTGGAGATGATTGAGATTTTGAATAATGCGCATCCCGGCATCAAGGATCGTCTCTGCGATGAGACAGGGGAACTGCGCCGCTTCGTCAATATTTACGTCAACGAAGAAGACATTCGTTTTCTCAAAGGCAAAGAGACCTCGCTCAAGGATGGAGACGAAGTCTCGATCGTGCCCGCCATTGCGGGAGGCACATCATGCCGAATATGAAAGTTCACATTCGATTTCCAGAAGACAAGATCAAGGAACCGGTCATCTACCAGATCGGTCATGAATATAAAGTCGTCACCAACGTCCGACGAGCCGATGTTCGTGAAACCACGGGGTGGATGGATCTCGAACTGATCGGGGACAGCACGGAAATCGAACGGGCGATCACAGGTCTGCGCAAGAAGGGCGTCATCGTCGACCCGATCGAGCTGAATGTGGTGGAGTAGGAGACGCTGACAAGAAAGCAGGCGCGCAGGCTGACATGACTCGATTTGTTGTCAGCTTGCCAGCGTGAAGGCCTGTCAGCGTATTGTGATGGAACTCACTGAACAACAAATACAACGCTACAGCCGTCACATCATCCTCCAAGACGTGGGGGGGAAAGGTCAGCTGAAGCTGAATAAGGCGAAAGTCTTGCTGATTGGCGCGGGTGGCCTTGGTTCTCCGGCCGGTCTCTATCTCGCCGCCGCCGGCATCGGTACGATTGGATTAGTCGACGGCGATGTCGTTGATCTGTCGAATCTGCAACGACAGATCATGCACTCGACCGCCACGATCGGACAACCGAAGGTTGAATCAGGCAGGAAGACGCTGTCGGCCATCAATCCAGAGATCACAATCAAGACCTATCATCAGCTCGTGGATACCGGCAACATTTTATCCCTTGTCTCTCAGTACGACATCGTACTCGACGGTTCTGATAACTTCACAACCAGGTTTTTGGTCAACGACGCCTGCTTCTTCGCAAAAAAGACGCTGGTGTCCGCCAGTATGTTTCGCTTCGAGGGACAGCTGACGACGATCAAGCCCCATGAGGGCTATCCCTGTTACCGCTGCTTGTATCCCGAGCCGCCGCCGGCCGGCCTAGTCCCAAACTGCCAGGAAGCCGGTGTCCTCGGGGTGTTGGCGGGGACCATGGGCATTTTGCAGGCGTCTGAAGCCATCAAGGAAATTCTCGGCATCGGCGAGACGATCGCCGATAAATTACTGATCTACGATGCGCTCGATATGAAGTTCCGCAAGGTGGGACGCCCCAAGGATCCTGCCTGCCCGCTCTGCGGCCCCAACCCGAAGATCAAAGACTTGAGCAGTGACTACACCGTTACCTGCACGATTTAGCAGGATGCTGAAAACGCCCTCCAGTGCCGGATTAAGGCTGGGGTCAAGGCTGGGCGGGAGTACGTCTCATCTTCACTTAACCTTGATCTCAAGCTACATCAGGATTTGCTGATCGTGGCGGATCTTATCATTCCCCGGCACATTCTCGACGATCTCATCGCTCACGCAAGGGGATTGGCCCCCTACGAGTGTTGCGGCTTGCTCGCGGGAACCGGTAACAGTGTCAGCCATCTCTACCGCATCAAGAACATCGTGGCCCTGGAAGGGGCGCACAACCTGTCGTCGTTTGACCCGGCCAAGGTCGCGCACCTGGAACGATTGTCGCCGTCCGACCGCGCTGAAATCGCTTTCGTCATGGACATGCAGGATTTCTCCGCAGCCAAGAAGGATATTCGCAACAAGGGCATCGAGCTCCAAGTCGTCTACCATTCTCATCCCCATGATCCGGCCCGTCCTTCCGCCACCGACATTAAAATTGCCACCGACTACGAAGAGATCTGGCCCAAGATCAACCTGCCGATTCCGGCCTATCTCCTCGTCTCGCTGATGCACACGGAACCGGACGTCAAGACCTATTGGATCAAAGGCGGCCGCGTCACGAACGCCGATGTGTTCGTAGGCTGACCGGTATTTTGCAGTTCCTATCCTTTTATTGGAATGTAATAATAGCTGCACTGCTCACCATTGCTGAGGAGTGTAATTCATGCGCATTCCACGATTACCCCCATGTCTTCTTTCCTTCGTGTTGGTCTTGACCGCCTTCACCCTCACACCGGTCTTTGCCGAGGATCGCAGTTTCTACAGCCCGGTGATCTTTATCGACAAGGAGAAGAATCAGATCCTCATTTCCACGAGCGGCAAGGTATTTTATATCGAGATCAGCGACGCGGCAAAGCCGCACATCGATAAACTCCCTGAAGGCGTGCTGACGGACTTCGTCGTGGAAATGCGGGGAGACGACCGGCCATTGCTCAAGAAATGGCACGTTACAGGGGGAGAATCTGCCTGCCGGATTTTCGACGGCACGAAGTGCCGGTAGCCGTCGAGTCAGCCTGCCCCAATCCCCTCACTTAGGCTCACTGTGGGTTTCACGCGGTGCCAGAGACGCCGTGGCGCTCGGGGCGAAGAAGTTCTGTTTTGCCTGTTACTCCTTAGCCGGCAACGCCGAGGAGTGATGACTCGTGATGAGCCATTGCCTGCCGTCCCATTTGTAGATAAAGGTGTACCGGGCTTTCACGTTGGCTCCGGATTTCCCGAAGATGACCGTGTAGAACCCTTCGTCGATCGCCGTGTTGCAATCGAGTTCGATCGTGCGTGAATCGATGCGCACGACCGGCTTGTTCTCCAGAAAGTGGTGAAAGTAGTCCTCCTTGTCGTCGAGCGTCAGCCGTGGCCGGTTCGAGACCAGCGGGAGCATGACAGACTTCGCCGCATAGTTGTTTACGACCTTGTGGGCGTCGCCTGTTTTGAGGGAATCGTTCCAGCGGTCGAACAACACCGCAATGTCCTCCTCACTGGCCGCCACGCAGACTTCGGTGTGTTGCGCAACGGCGTGGTGGGGTTCTTCCAAAGCCGCTTCCTCCACCTCCAATGCCGATGAGTGATGGCTGACAATCAGCCATTGCCTGCCGTCCCATTTGTAGATAAAGGTGTACCGGGCTTTCACGTTGGCTCCGGATTTCCCGAAGATGACCGTGTAGAGCCCTTCGTCGATCGCCGTGTTGCAATCGAGTTCGATCGTGCGTGAATCGATGCGCCCCACCGGCTTGTTTTCCAGAAAGTGGTGATAATAGTCCTCCTTGTCGTCGAGCGTCAGCCGTGGTTTGCTCGACACCAGAGGAAGCAAGACGGATCTCGCCGCGTAGTTGGCCACGACCTTGCGGGCATCGCCTGTTTTGAGGGAATCGTTCCAGCGATCGAACAACGCCGCAATGTCCTCCTCACTGGCCGCCACGCAGACTTCGGTGTGTTGCGCAACGGCGTGGTGGGGTTCTTCCGGAACCGCCTCTTCTGCCGGCAATTCAGATGAGTGGTGGCTGGTAATCAGCCATTGCTTGCCGGCCCACTTGTACGTAAACGTGTATCGGGCTTTGAATTGGGTCCTGGTCTTCCCGAACGTAAACGTGTAGAGCCCTTCGTCGATCGCCGTGTTGCAATCGAGTTCGATCGTGCGTGAATCGATGCGCCCCACCGGCTTGTTTTCCAGAAAGTGGTGATAATAGTCCTCCTTGTCGTCGAGCGTCAGCCGTGGCCGGTTGGAGGCCAGCGGGAGCAAGACAGACTTCGCCGCGTAGTTGGCCACGACCTTGTGCGCGTCGCCTGTTTTGAGGGAATCGTTCCAGCGATCGAACAACGCCGCGATGTCTTCCTCACTGGCCGCCACGCAGACTTCGGAATGTTGCGCGACGGCGTGGTGGGGTTCTTCCGGAGCCACTTCCTCTACCTCCAATGCCGATGAGTGATGGCTGGTAATCAGCCATTGCTTGCCGTCCCACTTGTACGTGAACGTGTACCGGGCCTTGAATAGATCGCCGGTCTTCTCGAACGCAAACGTGTAGAGCCCTTCGTCGATCGCCGTGTTGCAATCGAGTTCGATCGTGCGCGAATCGATGCGTCCCACCGGCTTGTTCTCCAGAAAGTGATCAAAGTAGTCCTCCTTCTCGCTGACCGACAGGCGTGGCTTACTCGAGACCGTGGGAAGCAGAACCGACTGTTTTGCGTAGTTGGCCACCACGACCTTGTGCGCGTCGCCTGTTTTGAGGGAATCGTTCCAGCGATCGAACAACGCCGCGATGTCTTCCTCACTGGCCGCCACGCAGACTTCGGTGTGTTGCGCAACGGCGTGGGGAGAATCTTGGAAAGTCTCGGAACTTGGCGGCCCCCCTGCACAGCCCGACATGGCAAGAAGAATGACTGCAAATAGAAATATGGAATCTTTCATAATCGAAACTCCCAGAATGGTGTTTGACGAAGTACGGCACTACCCACGCGCATACTGACCCGCATGTGACGCTTCAGATCTCAGGATCACTCACCACTGCCCGCCATGTCGTCGATCAGCGGGCGGTTGATATCGGTGCACCCGAAGCAGATCGTATCGAACAACGTATCGGGATCCGCCACAAAGTTCTTGTGGTCGGTTAATTTGTCGGCTATGACCTGGGCGTAGCAGGTCTCGCAGAGCATCATCAGCCCCCGCGATACCGCTACAGTTTTTCGTCCCGTGCTCCCAGCCATGACGTCCTACACCGACCCTTTCTGCCTCGCCAACCAAAAGTCTTCAGCTTCTAGATCGACCCCGCACACGGCACATTCGTAGACCTTTTCGTCAACCGGAAGTTGAATTTCCGTCCGATCGATTCGCCCACGGCAGACATGAAAAAACCGTCCGCGCGCGTCATCGGTATCCAGCGGATCGCTCTCGTAAATCAGCACCATCGATGCATCACACCCTATCGCTCTTCCGCAGGAAGTATACCGGCCTCCCTTCCGCATCCGCAACCAACCAAGGAGACAGCCGTTACACCTGGAACTGCGCTTCATATAAACCGGCGTAGACCCCGCCCCGGCTGAGCAAGTCTTCATGCCGGCCATCTTCCACCAATCGACCTCCATCGACGACAAGGATCCGGTCGACATCATGGAGCGTGGACAATCGATGGGCGATAATGAATGTCGTTCGCCCACGTGTCAGTTCAGTCAGCGCTTCGCGGATCTTCACTTCAGTTTCCGTATCGATGTTGGAGGTCGCTTCGTCAAAAATTACGATGGGCGGATCTTTCAAGAGCACTCGAGCGATCGACAGGCGTTGTTTTTGACCAACCGACAACTTGACGCCCCGTTCGCCGATCCAGGTGTCATATCCTTCCGGAAGCGCCACGATAAACTCATGTGCCCGGGAGGCTTGCGCCGCCGCTTCAAGGCGATCCTGGCCTGCACGCAGATCGCCGTACAAAATATTCTCCCGCACGGTCCCGTTGAATAGAAACGGTTCTTGCTGCACAAAACCGACCTGCCGCCGAAGATAGGCGACGGGCAGATCACGAATATCCTGTCCATCAATCAACACCGCCCCGCCTTTGGCGTCATAGAACCGCATCAGTAGCTTGAGCATGGTGCTCTTCCCCGCCCCGCTCGGTCCCACCAGCGCCACACGCTCGCCCGCCGGCACGGAAACGGAGAGCGCCTTGAGCACCGGAACGTCAGCACGATAGTGAAATTGCACCTGCTCGAACTGAACCTCTCCGCACATTCGATGCACCGGGGCCACCACGCCGGGCCGGTCCGCCACCTCTGGAATCGCATCCAGCACTTCAAAAACTCGCTCGCTCGCCGCCAGCGCATGTTGCAACAGATGATTCACGGAGTGAATCTGATTGATAGGGACATAAAACAGCGCCAGATAGGAGAGAAACAACACCAGCTCGCCGAGCGTCAGTCGTCCCTCCAATACCTCCATGGCGCCATACCAGAGAATCAGCACGGTCCCGAGACTGGCGAGAAGAATCATCCCCGGCGAGTACATCGACCACAGCACCATGGCCTTCAGGTTTGTCTCACTATAGGCTCGGCTCAACCGGTCAAACCGCGTTTGTTCATACGCCTGCTGCCCAAAGCCCATCGTTTCCCTGATACCGGACAGTGCGTCTTGTAGGTAGCCGCTCAGTTCCGCGGAACTCTTTCTGATTTCGTGGTAGTAGCCATGGACTCTCGATGTAAACCAGCCGGCCGACAGCATGAGAAGCGGAATCGGCAACAGCGACAGAGCGGCCAGTTTCCAATTGAGCGTGAACAGCATGATGGTGATCCCGATGAGGGTCAACGACGCCGTCAAGACACCTTCGAGGCCGTCGATGAAAATCCGTTCGACGTGTTCGGTGTCGTTTGTCACCCGCGACATGATTTCGCCGGTCGACCGATTCTCAAAGTAACTCATGGAAAGCCGTTGCAGCGCGGAAAAGATTTGCCGGCGCAGATCGTGCACCACGGTTTGTTCAAGCTGATTGTTGAGCCTGATTCGGAGCGAGGCAAAGACGTTCTTCAACACATAGGCCCCGGCCAGCATGCCCAAAACCCAGGGGAGCAACGCCGCGTGCTTGGCCTGAATCACGTCGTCGATGATGATCTTGATCACCCAGGGAGGCGCCAGTTCCATCGCCGTGGCGCAAGCCGCGCACAGGAGGGTCGTGAGCGCAAGCCCGCGATGGGGCCGGAGATAGTGCAGCACACGAAGAAGGGGTTTCACAAATGGTCTAACAAGGAAGATTTCAAATCACGTTTGTCGGTTCTTTTTGCCAGTACTGCGAAAACTCATGGAGCTGAGTCAGCGTGGAGAGGTCCGTCATGCGATCGAGAAAGACTTTTCCAATCAAGTGATCCATCTCGTGCTGAATGCAGACAGCGTAGAGTCCTGTCGCTTCAAAATCGATGGGCGTGCCGTTCCGGTCCAGCCCTTTCACCCGCACCAGCGAAGGCCGGGTGACCTTTCCTCTCAACCCATCGACGCTGAGACATCCTTCCCAGTTTTCGACCTGTTGCGGACCGTAATAGAGGATCGAGGGATTGATGAGGACGGTCTCAGGGAAACCGCCTTCCCCCTCGCAGCCCATCACGATTAATTGAATCGAGTGCGACACTTGAGGCGCAGCCAGTCCGATCCCTGGTTCGCCGTACATCGTTTCGAGCATCTCATCGATCAAACGCTGCAGATCCGGAGACTTGAGCGTGCGCGGATCTACGGGAACAGCCGCTTTGCGAAGGATCGGATTACCGAGTTTGGCAATTTTCAGCATGGCCGCGGATTGAGAACTCTTCATACTTCAACGACACATCATATTCGTACCATAGGGATCTTTGAGCTCGCAACTCCCGGAACTATCAAACATTATGAGCTTCGCTTGGATCGTTGTGGCTCCGGAATTTCAAAGACATCTTTGTAGACGGCCCACCACTCAAGCCATTCGCTCGACCAGGCCACGCGATCCTGCTTGGTCGACGTGTCCCAATCGTGAAACTCGGTTTCATGGCGTGTCAGGATCCAGAGCGAGTGCAACGCCGACAATGCCACAAAGCGTTCGTCATCGGTCACCATCGGAATCAAAATGGGGATGACCGCCTTTTGCCGCACATACCGAGCCTCAAACGCGGCGGCCTTTCTGACCGAAGGATTCAAATCACTGGCCATCACCTCGATCGCTTCGGGCGCCTTGGCCGGATCCAAACGAATTGCCACGCGCAAAGCATGTTCACGCACGCGAGGAATCTCATTGATCTCCTTGGCAGTGGTCAGGAGCGCAGGGACGCCCGAAACCCCTTTCATGATTGATAACGTCTCAATCGCGTTGTAGCGGATTCTTGGGCTCGGCATGGTCAGCGCCTTGACCAGAACCGGAACCGACGGCTCTCCCAAATGGACGAACTCGCCCATTGCCCAAAATTCCTGCCTGCCTTCCAGCAGCGGCAGCAACGCCTCCGCTCGCTTGATCTCCTCGGGGCTCAACGGATTCGTATTCGGAGGGACGGACACATCAGGCACATCCTGGTTTTTCGGTGGAGCTTCGTAGGGCATCTGGACCGGCCAGAGGAGTGCCGCTTGGTCTGTCCACCCATGAGACGTATGCGCTGCTCCCACGATGCCCACCGTAAGGCCGACCGCGATCCAGATTCTTTGATGTGTATTCACGATGCCCGGACTCCTTTCATCGCCAGATCTGATTCAACCGCCCGCCGGCCTACCGTCCTTCATCCTGACCCACAACCCGTTGGTGCACGATTTCATACAACACCGGCAACACGACCAGAATCAAGAACGCCGCAGTCAGCATTCCACCGACCACTACTCTGGCCAACGGCTTCTGCATCAAGAAACTGATTGTCGTAGTCACGATTGCCATCGAGGCACTGAACGGCATCCTGAGACGGCACAGATGAGAATCGAACTGGCCAGTAGGAACGGAACCCCAGCCAGAACTAAAACGGCATCGGTGGCACGGCTGATGATGCTGGTGTACAAGAGGAACAGAATGATGCGGCCCAGGAGCGGAATACTCCTCAAGAGCCTACCCCGTCTGTCCGTCACCTGATCGCAATGCCCCATTCCAGATGATACGGGTTGAGCGGAAGGACGTGTGTGGTGCGATCAGCTATCCAAGCCAATCTTAGAGCTGGTCTCTCGCAGATGCTTTCTGACCCGCACCTTCTCATGATGTTTGCGGAGCAACTGCCGACGAATGACATCCCGATCTTCCGCGACGATACGGACCAAGCGATCCACATCTTCGGCATGCTCCCGAACCAGTTCGGACAGTTTCTGCAACTGTCCTTCGAGCCGTTCCAGGCGCCACGCCATCTCACCCAACGACTCCGCAGACTTGGCGAAAGACTTCGTGACACGTTTGTTATTCCTTCGGGGGAGAGCGGCCACAACGACATCACGCTTCATGCTCACTCCTTTTTTTCATTCTGCAACCCAGAGACGAACGGTGCTGCTGTTCCGACGGCTAGTATTATCTGCACAGGCGGGGAAGTCAATGTTTTCGCTTCCTTTCTATTTGATACCGGTCCTGCTAGAATTTGCTCCCATGAAGAATGTCTTCACGATGGTCCTCGCCGGCGGCAAGGGCGAGCGACTCTTTCCGCTCACGGAACAACGTGCCAAGCCCGCCGTCCCATTCGGGGGAAAATACCGAATCATCGACTTTACCTTGAGCAATTGTTTAAATTCCGGGCTCCGCAAGGTCGCCGTCCTCATTCAATACAAATCCCATTCGCTCGACCGGCACATCCGGACAGGTTGGAATATTTTGAATGCCGAACTGGGGGAGTACATCGCCTCGGTCCCCCCCCAACAGCGCATCAGCGAGGATTGGTATCGCGGGACCGCTGACGCCGTCTACCAGAATATGTTCTTGATCGACGGGGAACATCCCGAGTTTCTCCTCGTCCTGGCCGGCGACCACGTCTATAAGATGAACTATGCCGAGATGTTCCACTGGCTGATCGCCAAAAGCGCGGACGCCGTCGTCGGCGCGATCGATATCCCAATCGAAGAGGCCAGCCGGTTCGGCATCATCAGCGTCGGTGAGGACTATAGGATTACACAGTTCACGGAAAAACCCGCGGCCCCCGATTCCATTCCCGGCGACCCCGCGCATGCCTTCGTGTCCATGGGCATTTATCTCTTCCGGACCAAGACACTCCGCGAGCATCTCATCGAGGATGCCCGCGAGGAAACCGCCCATGACTTCGGGAAAAACATTATTCCTCGAATGATTCAGGACCGTCGCGTCTACGCCTTCAAGTTTCAGGACGCCAACAAAAAGGCCGTGAAATACTGGCGCGATATCGGCACGCTCGATGCCTATTGGGAGGCCAACATGGATCTCGTGGCCGTCGATCCTCAGTTCAACCTCTACGATCCCGAGTGGCCGATCCGGACCTACCAAGGGCAATTTCCTCCGGCCAAGTTCGTCTTCGCGCAAGATTATCAGGGGGGCCGCATGGGTGTCGCGCTCGATTCGATCGTCTGCGGCGGCTGCATTGTGTCCGGAGCACGGGTGCAAAATTCCATTCTGTCTCCCAACGTCCGCATGCAAGATCATGCCGACGTCCGTGAATCCATTGTGATGGAAAACGTCATCATCGGTGAACAGAGCCGCATTCGTCGAGCCATCATCGACAAGGATGTGACGATCCCTCCGCACTCAGAAATCGGGTACGACCGGGATGCCGATACCCGACGATTCACCGTCACCGAGTCGGGTCTTGTCGTGATTTCAAAGGGAATGAAACTGCATGCCGCCGTCGATTCATCCGGTTGATCTCATCGCCGCCCTCCGCCAGAAGCACCTCACGCCTGCCATCGTGTTTCTCACATCGCGACGCGCCTGCGACGAAGCGATGGCGTCCTTCGACCATGCCGACATCGTACTCCCTCCCATGCGGCAGGAGGCGATCGCCGCGGCGCTCGCACGAGTGATCGTGCACTATCCCAGTATCGCGGAGCATCCGCTCATTCCGACCGTACAGCGGATCGGTGTCGCCGCCCATCATGCCGGGCATTTGCCCTCCTGGAAAATCGCGGTCGAAGAATTGATGCGCCAGGGCTGTCTCGATGCCGTGTTCGCTACGACCACGCTGGCAGCCGGCGTGGATTTTCCCGCCCGCACGGTCGTGATCACCCAATCCAGCATTCGGAAATCACGGGACTTCACCGACCTCACCATCGGGGAAGTGCAGCAGATCGCAGGACGAGCCGGCCGCCGCGGCAAAGATCAAGTCGGGTTTGCCGTGGTCACTCCGTCCCCCTATATCGATCTTGGTGTCCTCACCAAAGGCTTCACCGGACATCCCGAAGCCATCGACAGCCAATTCACAATCAGCTATCCGATGGTCCTGAACCTCTTGAAAGCCCATCCACACGAACAAATTCAAGCGATCCTGGCCAAGAGCTTTGCCCAATTCCAACTCAACCAGCGAGCCGAGCTGCTTGAACGGAAACTGGACGCGCTCCATATCCAGATGGAACCGTTCGGTCCCCGCGTCTGCACCGATTGGATTACCCAGTGGCAGACCTTCGATCAAGCCCGCAGGTACAAGCCTTCCCGCCACCAGATTCGCCGGCACGAGTCGCCGGAGGTGTCCGCCCGCCTTCATTTCTTGACACCGGGGCGTGTGGTGGGTCTCACACGAGGACGTGGGATGGTGCTCCGTCAGTACCGCAGCAAAGGCCAAAAGAGCTCAATGGTGACGGTCCTGCGCCCTGACGGTGCCGTGACAGAATGTCCTGCCCCCAGTGTGAGCGAAGTATTTGACCGGGTATTCGACTGCGAGGAAGCCCCTGCCTATCCCTGGTGCACGGCAGAGACATTCGACCAACTCAGCCAGCAACTGGCTGAACTCCCAACACGGCTGCCCATCCTGCCCATTTTGGTATCGAAAGATATCGAACCACTCCCTGATGCGATCGTGCAGTCCCTGGGAGATTTCCCCTGCCCAACCTGCCCCTCACGTCCAGCCTGCCAAAAGGATTTTGTGACCGCTTCACGGCTCCGGCAGGAGCAACAACGCCATGCCAAATCTATTCAAGCCCTGCGGACCAGTTTGTGGCATCGGTTTCAAGAGCGCGTTGAAGTCCTGCAGAAATTCGGCTATCTGACATCGGCCGCGCAACTCAGTGCGGAGGGAGAATGGGCGCGGCTCATCCGCATTGACCATTCCCTGCTGATTACCGAACTGATCCGGGCGGAAGCCTTCAGCGGCGCAGACCCTTCCGTCCTGACAGGCATCATGGCCAGCATTGCCCATGACGATGATCGCCCCGGCGCATTCCCCCGCATTAGTCCAGGGCTCAGTTCGCTCTTGGGCCAGGTCCGGAAGCTGGGGGAGAGCTTGGCACCCTATGAAGACCCTCCCCTTTTACGGGCGGATGTGGCGGCCTTAGCCGAGCGTTGGATCACCGATCCAACCATCACGTGGATCGGGCTCTGTCGCTTAACAACGATGGCGGAGGGCGATATCTACCGTCTGCTCGCCAGGACATTGGAGTTTCTGTCACAGATCCATACGTTGAAATCCACACACCCGGGTTTGGCTGACTCTGCGTCGCAAGCGATCACCCTAATCCGCCGGGGCGTCTTGGAGGAACTGCCGTGAAAACGTCGCGCGATCTTACGAGTGCGGGAAGGGCGAGACGCGCACGAAAGGCGGGACTCGCCTCGACAACATCTTGGGGCCCGTCGCGCCTCTCGCGCTAGTCCAGTTTTCTAGCGAAACGCGCTTCACGAGGGAGATATGACGACCGACGAACTAGAACAACTCCTCACGCAGCAACCGGTCGCAGTTCTGCATCGCTTGGCGAGTGGCCGCGTCCATCGGCACTTCCGGGCCGGCAAACGACGGCTTATCGAATTAATCCTCCAACATTCGAGCCAAAATCTCGCAGGGCTCGAATCCGACCTCCAAGTATTGATTGGAGAACGGCAATCACGAGCACAACACCCCCTCTCGCCGGTCCCGACGAGACATCGCCCGGCCGCTCCTCCTTCCAAAAGAATGCCGCCTCGAGGAGGAGAGCCGGAGTCCTCTGAGCTGGCTGTCTCATTGACTGCTTGGCTGGAAGGCATCGGCGTGCCTCCTCCGCAACCGTTTGTGCCGGATCCTTGGCAGGACGAAGCGTTGGCCGCGCTGAGCGACACGGATGTCGTCGTCAGCGTCCCAACCGGAAGCGGAAAAACCTACGTGGCCGTTGAAGCGGCACGCCGAGCGATGGAAGACAATCGCACAGTGATCTATACCTCTCCGTTAAAAGCGTTGTCCAATACCAAGCATACTGAGTTCTCCCGGATTTTTGGCACGGACAAAGTAGGCATCCTGACCGGAGATCGCCAGGAAAACGGGCAGGCCCCACTGCTCATCATGACGACGGAAATTCTGCGGAATCTGCTCTATGATGCGGCGAGCGGTGAAATTGATGTCCGACTGGATACCTTGGGGCTCGTGATTCTGGACGAATCCCAATACATCGCGGATCCTGAGCGCGGCGTCGTGTGGGAGGAAACCATCATTTTCTGCCCATCACAGGCCAAACTCCTTCTGCTTTCAGCCTCCATCGGCAATCCGCAGGACATTGCCGATTGGCTCACATCCATCCGCCCCACCGCCTGCCGGCTGGTACGCCACAGTAAGCGCACCGTGCCGCTCAGAGCCGGCTATCTCCATCCGAACGGAAAACTGACGCCGCTCTTCAAAACAGCCGCCATCCCCTACGGCCATCCAGGGCACCTTCATCCCGAAGCCAAACGCCTCTTCTTCGAGTATGAAGAAGAAACGCTGCCGTCTGGACGTCCGAGACGGTAGCGTCTCAACTATCCCAAATAATTTAGAAGGAAGCCGTGAGTCCGGCGATCGGACCGTGGCGGATGGTTTGGAATTCATCGAGAGGAACCGACTGGGAAGCACTTCCGACCGGATGATTCTCCCATCTGCCGGTATACGTGCGGTTCCACCACACCCGATACCCGACGGTCAAGGCGAGCTGGCGGGTCAGCGTGAACTTGATCGTAGGTTCAGCGCTGGCGCCCACTCCAAGTCCCCACATGGAAAAACTCGGGTTCTGTTGCAAATCCGACCTCAGATGATGCACATCCTCGTTATAGACGATACTGATGGGGCTGATTGACGCCTTGAGTCCGACGCTGAATCGTGTGGTGAGCCGATAGTCCGTATCGATCCCCATGTGGACTGGCGTAATCCAATGAGTGGTGTTGGTGATGGCCAGAGCATTAGAACTTTGCGGTGCGCATGACGTGACATTGGAATCACACACAAGTCGTTCGAAACCGGTTGCCTCATACGTGGTTCTCCAATATCGAAGGCCTCCAACCACGTTCAAATACCCGCGTGCGTTTGGAAACTCCACCGCGCGATAACCGAAGCTCCCGTTTACATACCACGTTCCTGTTCCGGTGATCCGGCTGCTCGTCCGTGAAAACAGAGACTGTCCGGCAGTATAGTCGTCGTCGATTAATGTGCCTTTATCGAAGTCCACCGAGAAACCGAAATCGCCTTGCGCAAACCATCGGCGGGACAGATGGACCCGAGCAACCAGCTCCATGATGTGCGTATTGTTATCTTTGTACGTGAGCTTGGACGTGGGGTTGCCGAGAGTAGGGTCGAGCCCGGACGCATTGTGGCTCCACGTCAGTTCTCCACTGGTAAACATCCACGAACGCAGCGAAAGCTCCACACGTGATCTCGGTTCTGCTTCTCCTTCACTCGCTTGAGCCGGGAAACACGGTACGGCGATCAGGACACTGAGAATGGCCATCCAGCATCGATGCAATCTTGTCACCGCCTCACTCCTCCCCGCTGGATCACAACGGTGTCAAAGCACCGCTCGGCCGTGTCCGGCATCACACGCTGGCAGGCCGCTCGAATATCCTCTTCCTGGAACTTCCGCTGAACGGACACCGAAAACCAGACCAGCCACGTACCGATGGCAGCGAGGAGTACCGCTCCCACTGCCAAGTAGCTCCAGGCTATCCAAGATCGCGTCGTACTCGTGGCTGCAGCGGAGAACGATTCTTCTTGGGACACGAGATGAACCGAGGGCATGGCTAGATCTCCTCTCACTCCACAACCAAGAAACAAACCGCTCGAACCATGAATGTTCGAAGAAATCATACCTGACACGATGATTCCTGAATAGGGTTTTCCATTCTCCATCACTGCGCTGTGTGCCTATTCCGCAACTGAATATGGCAAACACCTGGACAACCCTCGCAGGCTACCGCCGACACGTCACATCCGTCCTTTCAGGGTCCACAGCCAATCCGGCATCGTATGTTTTCCAAAATCGACGCGTGTTGCACCACTGGACTACGCCAAACATCCTTTCAGGATGTCCCTCGACGAACAGGCGGCAGCACGCTGGTCATTCCCAAGATCTGATGGAGAAACAATTCTATGTAAAAGAGCTGGAACTCTGGTCGATCATCTTGCTAATATGCGCGAATTGAGCCGGCGTGGTGGCAAAGGTAGTAAGAGTACGAGGAGCCGACGGACCTTCCGAATCTAATTCCAGTATAAAGCCAGTGTGCCGAGGTAGCTCAGTTGGTAGAGCACAGCCCTGAAAAGGCTGGTGTCGACAGTTCGATTCTGTCCCTCGGCACCACAGCATCCATCGACCAAAGGTTGTTTGTTTATCAGACTGCGAGCGCGACTCCCGGTGGAGACACGGACGCACTCGCAAGGACTTTATGGCTCGGTCGGCAGATCGCTGAAATAGAACGCCGAGATCGCCGCTGTCGCTGCGACATTCAGCGACTCGATCTCTCTGGCGAGCGGGATAGAAAACCGAACGTCGGATACCTTCACGAAATCCTGTGCCAATCCTCTCCCCTCGTTTCCAACCGCAATCACGAGACGGTGGGGAATCGTTCGAATGCTCCTGAGAGGAATCGTTCCTGGCGAAGGGACAAGGGCAGAATACACTGAACATGTGTGTTTAGAAAACGTTCGAATATCCGGTGTGCGAAAAATAGGAACGGTCAGAATCGCGCCGGCCGTGGCCCGAACGACTTTCGGGCTGAAGTGGTCTGCGGAATCAGAGCTCAACCAGACTCCCGTGAGATTCAGAGCAGCAGCCGTTCTGATGATCATGCCCACATTTGCAGGATCTCGTACCTGATCGCCATAGATCCCGAGCACTCTCGTTTGCCCCAATACTTTCGTTTCATCCCATTGAGGCTGCCGGACAACGGCAAGCAGTCCTTGAGGTGTTTCGACGTCCGAGAGCTTTTCAAAAACATCATCTGAGCACGTAAACTGGCGGGCGGCCAGCTGAGAACGGATACGTCGTTCCGCGTCATTCTCAACCTGAAGATAACGAGACGATAACGTCAGGCTGAGAACCGCATGTGGGTGCCGGCGAATCAGATCAAGGCAGGATTTGGCCCCTTCGATGACGAAGGTACCTTCGTGGGCCCTGGTTTTTTTGTCGTGGAGCAGATGCCGAATCAGAGTGCGTTGGGTACGCGTCAGAGATTGAAGAGGGGCCGCCGCGTCCACCGTTACTCCGACATTGCCTGAAGGGTGGCCCGGAAGGAGTGCTGCAGGCGATTACCGCCGCCTTCGCTCAGAGGCCGCTTCCGCAGCACGAATCCGCTGCGCCCGCGCCTTCGCACGTTTCAACGCAGTCAGCTTTCCACGCGTCCGGTTTTGCTCGAACTGTAACTGCTCAAGCTGAGATTGAAGGTGCGCTTTCTCCCGCTTGTGAAGGTCTGCGCATTCTGCTTTCGAAAGCAGTGTCCAATCCCCGCTGTTTCGAGCGCGCTTGATTCGTTCATCCAGTGACTCTCGCAGCTGTCTTGCTCGCATCGTCACAAGAGATTTCAGGGCCTGTTGCCGACGCTGAACTTCTTCTTCCTCAGCTATGATGCCACGAATATCGGTTCCCAACATGATCCCGTCACCTCCTTCTATACAATCGAGCTGAAGATGTATTCTACCTGATTTCTCTCCTGATCTTCCATATGCTGAAATTTGACGTAAGACATTGAATTACCTCCGCTATTGTTACATCGACCTGTCTCGCCCGTTGAAGCTGTCTGCGAATTTCTGTATCATCGCCCCATGTCTATTGGAGCCTATGTTCAGGCGTGGCGACTCTCAAAAAAGCAATCCATCGAGTCGTTATCAGACATAGCAGGTATCTCGGCATCTTATCTTGAGCAGATCGAATCGGAACAGACAGACCTCTCCACTGCGACGGTTCATGCACTAGCCGCGGCCCTTCACATCCCACCAGCCTGGCTGTTTGACACTCCCCATTCTTTCGAATACCTGTTCAAAGACTCGGACGAGCTGGAAGAGCTGGCTCCTTCCCAAGTTGATCCTGTTACGGATCGCGTCTTAGCGGGATCTCGAATGGATCGTTCGCTCTACGTCCTCCTCACAACGCTCATGCAAGCCGGTGATCCGAAACTCTTGCGCGCCGCCGAGGTGAGCTTGCGCAGTCTAGTGAAACAATCTCGCCAAGCCTCAGTCCCCTGGCAGCAACGCCCCTCGGGACACTTTGAGCCTCCCAGCGACTAGATGCTCATCCCGCTGTGGTTCAAGAGGAGAATGCATTGTTCGAGGGTGCGGGCGGGAAATGAATTCCCCTTAGCCCGCGACTGGCAGAGGGTTAGAAGACCTGGAGGATGAAGCACTTCAGATAGCGTGTTTCCGGCATACTCGCTAAAATCGGGTGGTCGGAACTCTGGCCTCGTTGCTCAATAAGCCGTACGTCCCGTTTGGCGTCACGCGCGGCCAGGCGGATCGCCATCCAAAAATCTTCCTCTGACACGGGATGTGAACAAGAACTCGTCACCAGAAACCCTTCCGGTTTCAACAACCTGAGCCCCAAAAGATTAATGTCCTTGTACCCGGCAAGCGCTCCGGGCAAGGCCTGCTTGCTGCGAGCAAACGCAGGCGGGTCGAGCATCACAAGATCATAGCGCCGCCCTGCCTTCACGAGATTTCTCAGCTCCTCGAATGCATCTGCCTTTCGATAGGTGCACTGCGCGCCGACATGGTTTCGACTGGCATGCTCGCGTGCCAGCACAAGCGTCTCCTCACTGACATCAAGACCTTCAACTGATGCCGCTCCGGCTAGAGCCGCCTGAATTCCGAAAGCTCCGGTATGGCAGAACACTTCCAGCACTTCAGCCTCTGCTGCAAGCTTCGCGGCAGCCAACCGATTCTCCCGTTGGTCGCAAAACCAGCCGGTTTTCTGACCACGTTCAATATCGACCACAAACCGCGCGGCTCCTTCCTGGATCTCCACCTGCATGGGGCCGCTACCACGGAAAAACCCACGCTCAAGTGGAAGTCCTTCGAGTTGCCGGCTCTTGGCATCGTTCCTGAGAAACACACTGGCGACGTTCAACTCCTTTACCAACAAATCAACCATCAGGTCCTTCTGACAATCCATGCCATAGGACAACGTCTGCATCACCAGCGTCTGGTCGTATCGATCCACAATCAGACCAGGCAGTCGATCTCCTTCTCCATAGATAAGCCGATAGGCATTCGTCTGACTGACCACGCGTTGGCGAAGACGAATTGCCTGCTGAACTCTGCCCTTCCAAAACGCCTCATGAATAGGCTCGTCCTCAAACGTCAAGAGACGAACTCTGATCTTCGAAGAAGGATTAAAAAAGCCACGTCCATAAAATCGGCCGTTCGGAGTCAGGACGTCGATCAAGTCTCCTGCCGCCGGCTGACCGACCATCTGCCCAAGATGACCGGCATAAATCCAAAGATGCCCCGGCCCCGCTGGAATTCGTTGTGTATTCAACCTGACCTGCGCGGTGGGAGTTCGTGGGTTGGTGTGCATGCGTTTGTTATCCGACTGCAGTGAGGTAAAGGTCAAGTATCTTGACGCCGGCAACGACCCATACGCGCAAGGCCTGTGAGAACTTGCTTGACTGACCACGGTCAGTGTGTTTTCCTGAAAATGCGGAATGTATTCAAGAGCGTGCGTGCGATCGGAAGCCTGGAGATTGGAATATGATCGGAAAAGCAACCATTGGAACCACGGTGCTGGATCGTCTGCACCGCCTCGGCGTTCGCCATATCTTCGGCATTCCCGGCGACTATGTGCTTTCCCTCTATCAACTGATCGATGCCTCCCCTATCAAACATATCGGCACCACCCGCGAGGACTGTGCCGGTTTCGCTGCTGATGCGTACGCACGCATCAATGGAATCGGCGCCGTCTGTGTCACCTATTGCGTCGGGGGATTGAATACCGTCAACGCCATCGCCTGCGCCTATGCCGAACGTTCGCCGGTGGTCTTGTTGACCGGTTCACCCGGTCTCTCTGAGCGAACGCGCACGCCGTACTTGCATCACATGGTCAGGGATTTCTCGACTCAACGAGAGGTCTTTGAACGAATGACTGTCGCCGCGGTGACTCTCGACGATCCCTTGACGGCTGAACGCGAGATGGATCGAGCCTTTGCCGCACTCTTGCGCTATCGACGTCCCATCTATTTGGAGATCCCGCGCGACATGGTACACACGCCCATAACCGGCGCCATGAAACCCGTCTGCATCGAAGACGAGCCGAGTGATCCCGCCGCCTTGGAAGAAGCAATCGGAGAAGTGCGCACCATGCTGGCGTCGGCGAAACGCCCGGCCATGCTGGTCGGAGCCGAAGTCGGCCGGTTCGGCCTGCAGGAGGATTTGACCCGTTTGGTGGAACGACTGAATGTTCCCATTGCCTCAACGTTGTTGGGAAAATCCATCATCCGTGAGGATCATCCTTTATATGTTGGTGTGTACGGCGGTCTCATCGGACGAGAAGAGGTCCAGCAATTCATTAACGACTCCGACTGCCTTCTGATTCTCGGCTCCATCCTGTCCGACGTGGAAGATTTGGATGCGAGCTCCCCGTTACTCTCTGAGGGCCGAACGATCCATGCCACGGCCGACCGGGTCGCGATCAAGCATCATCGTTACGAATCCATCAAGTTCCAGGATTTTGTTCAGGGGTTGGTGCACGCACCGCTCCCCGCCTTTCCTTTGCGGTCACTGCCGGTTCAAACCATCGTAGTGCCCTTACCCCCCCGCCCCGACGCACCAGTGACACTGGAGGGGCTCTTCCGGCATCTCGACACCGTATTGACTGAAAAAACTATGGTGATCGCCGATGTCGGCGAATCGCTGTTCGCAGCCGCCGATCTGCATGTGCGCCATCGTTTCGAATTTCTTTCGCCGGCCTACTACACTTCGATGGGATTTGCCGTGCCTGCCGCCCTGGGCGCGTCATTTGCGGATCCAAGCCTTCGGCCGATCGTGTTGGTCGGAGACGGCGCCTTTCAAATGACCGGAACCGAGCTGGCCACCTGCGTCCGCTACGGACAGGCCCCCATCGTCGTGCTCCTCAACAACCGCGGCTATTCGACAGAACGAGAAATCCTGGAGGGCCCATTCAACGATGTGCACGAGTGGCAGTATGAGAAGATCTGCGATCTGATCGGTGGTGGCGTGGGATCACGCGTGAGTACTCAACGAGAGTTTGAACGACACCTTGCTGCTGCCTTCGCAGACCAGAGCCAACTCCATATTCTCAACGTGCTGCTCGATCCCGCAGACCGATCACCCGGCATGGTGCGGTTAGCCCGGCGGCTCGGCAAAAAGCTTTCCACTGATAAGCCCTAAGCACGCATTTCCCCTGTCTGCTTTCACCTACACACATACAACCTTTCGCCACCGGGAATCACACGAATACGGGTGGAATTAGTGCTGGATTGTGTTTTATTATTCTGCCTACTATGGCACACCACATGCCGTTCCCAGTAGGCTGGATCAAGATCGTTGTTGGTATCGGACTAACGATCTCTCGCTGATCTCACAAAGGCCTTCGCGGCAGTAATCACCGGACTCAGACTAGAGAGGCTCCATGTCAGACTTCTATCAAAACGGCGTCGTGACTGTCCTGCATCGACTGGGGGAACCCAACATCGAACAATTGGAAGGGGAACTGGAACGCTATGCGCAGACGACGCCCATTGCCCTCGTCCTCCCCTCGCTCTATGCCGAGTTGGAGCGCCCGGCCTTGAAAAGAATCGTCGAAACCCTTTGTCAGGTTCGCTACATCCACGAGATCGTCATCTCGTTGGACCAGGCCTCCGCGCTCGAGTTCAGACTGGCAAAACAATTCTTCGCACGACTTCCCCAACGGGTCCGGCTCATTTGGAATGACGGCGCCCGTATTCAGGAACTGTTGAACGTCCTGGTTTCGCATGAAATCGATATCGGGCTCCAAGGAAAGGGGCGCGGTTGCTGGACGGCCTTTGGGTATGTGCTCGCGCGGGGACAGAGCCAGGTCATCGCCTTGCATGACTGCGACATCGTGAGTTACGACCGCCAATACTTAGCTCGGCTCTGCTATCCCGTCGCCAATCCGAACCTTGCCTATGAATTCTGCAAGGGCTACTACAGCCGCGTCACGGATCGCATGCACGGCCGTGCGACCCGCCTCTTCATCACCCCGCTCATCCGCAGCCTGCAGCTGCTCGTGGGGCCTCACCCGTTGCTCTCGTTCCTCGACAGCTTTCGCTATCCGCTGGCCGGCGAGTTTGCGATGGTGCGCGACCTGGCGTGGATTAACCGTATTCCCGGCGACTGGGGACTCGAGATCGGAGTCCTCGCCGAGATCTACCGCAATTGTGCGCTTCGACGGATTTGTCAGGCCGACATCGCCGATGCCTATGATCACAAGCATCAATCGCTGTCCACGCACAATCCCGATGCGGGGCTGCTGAAGATGTGCATGGACATTACGAAATCCCTGTTTCGCAATCTGGCGAGCGAAGGGCTGGTTCTCTCGGAAAGCACGCTGAAAACGTTGCGAGCCGCCTACCTGCAAGCTGCGCAGGAAGCGATCAGCCGGTACGAAAACGATGCCGCCATCAACAGCCTTCTCTTCGACCGCCACGAGGAACGGAGAGCGGTGGAAGTATTTCTGCGCGGCATGACACTCGCCACTGAACGCTTTCTTGAAGACCCGTTGGGCGTTCCCATGATTTCCAATTGGAGCCGGGTGACACATGCCGTCCCTGACATCTTCGACCGGCTCGTCGGCGCTGTCGAACAAGATCATGCGTGGGACCCCACAGCTGAAACCAGGCAGCAACCCAAATGAACGCCAGTCTCATTCCTCTCACCACTAACACCGAGTCGTTGCCGGAAACCATCGGCGCCGCCGACATCCTTCTCGGCATCCCCAGCTTCAACAACGCGGCAACCGTGGGCCACGTCGTCCGAGCCGTCAGCGCCGGCCTGGCAAAGTATTTCCCCGGATATCGGGCCGTCCTCGTCAACGTCGACGGCGGCTCCTCCGACGAAACCTCGGCGATTGTCGCGCAGACAAAGTCGGCCGCACGACCTATTGGCTGATTGTCATCTTCGCTTCCATGGCTTCGCTGGCGCGTTGAATGTCGCGCCCATTAATCAAGCAGCCCACTCACTGTTGGCCTATGTGCCGCATTTGATAACAGCTGCCGTCATTGGAATTGCCGGCTACCTGGTTTCCAATTTTGTCTCGCAGGCCGTCCTGATCGCCGCCGTCAATGCGGGATTGCCCCCTGCCCGGTGGATCGCGGCGGGAACACGCTGGGGAATTCAACTGCTGGCCGTGGCGATGGCCTTCGAACAACTGAGGATTGCTCAGCACATTCGACCGTCGCTGTACAAAGAGCCGGCTCACCTTCGCACGACATATCATCGAGCGGATGTTATGACCCGCTCTGAACAATCCCAGGTGATATCCAGTCGGGGGGGTCCCGTCGAACAGTCGGTGGGGCGCCCCATTCGACTCAAGCCGGCCAACCTCGACAACCTTGGTTCTGAAGCTTATCCTTACTCCAGCAACCTGTGACAATATCATGCCTCGTGGGACTAAAATTCCATTCGCCAGCCGGCCAATGCGCACATGAATATGCGATTCAAAGAATCAACCTTATTAGGCACCAGCGCGTTGCTCATGGCGGGACTCTTTCTTTTCGACATCTATACGCCGCTGAGCTTTTCCCTCCATGCTCTCTACACCACAGTCATTTTGGTTGCGACCGCCTCGCGCTTCCAGTGGCTGCCGTCGGTGGCTGCAGGAATCAGTACAATTCTTACGGTGCTGGGGGGATTCCTTAGCCGGCCGTTCCCAACCCAGCCTATGTGGATCACTGTCGGAAACCGGACCTTCACGATCATCATTTTGTGGATCTTAGTGTGGTTTGCCATGCGACGACACCTTGCAGAGACTGCGGTGCAGAACGCCAATGAAGGCTTGGAGAGAACCATCAAGGAGCGGACTCGCAATTTGGACGAGGCGAACCAGGCCCTGGTGTCGGAAATCATGGAACGCATGCAAACAGAGCACGCCTTTCGGCTCTTGGAGGGCCGTCTCGCCGGCATTCTCGACATCGCTGAAGACGCGATTATTGTTATGGACGATGACCGCACCATCGCGCTGTTCAATCGAGGGGCGGTGAAACTCTTCGGGTACGGCCCTGACGAGATTCTAGGGCAATTGCTCGATCAATTACTCCCAGAACGATTCCGAATGGACCACTCTCGGCACATCGAGGCGTTCTCGTGCAGCACTGAATCGGCACGCCGCATGGCTCAGCGCCGGGAAGTGTTCGGCCTCAAGAAAGATGGGACGGAATTTCCCGCAGAGGCCAGCATCTCGAAACTCACCGTCGGCGAGAAAACCACGTTTACCGTTATTTTGAGAGACATCACAGAGCGTCTGCGGACCGAACGCCAATTACAATCACTCACGACGCAGTTGATGACGGCACAGGATGAAGAACGGCGGCGCATTTCCCGCGAATTGCACGACGACATTAACCAGCGGCTGGCGCTACTGGCGATCGAAATGGGACGCATAGAAACAACTCCGTCCATCTCTGCCGACGCGGCGCGACACGCATTTCACTCCCTCGCTCAGAGACTCGCCTCGATCTCTGATGATGTCCGGCGTATGGCATACCAATTTCATCCTTCGATCCTGGACGACCTGGGTTTGTCGGCAGCCATCAAGTATTTGGCCGATGAGTTCTCGGTGAACACGGGCATCAAGACCGTCGTCGTGCAAGAGGAGATCGAAGCTCCATTGCCGCAAGAGATCGCCTCGTGCCTCTACCGAATCACTCAAGAGAGTTTGTCGAACGTTACGAAACACGCGCAAGCTTCGCGCGTCGAACTCGAATTGACCTGCGACGGCCAGGAAGTTATCCTATCCGTTCATGACAGCGGCGTGGGCTTTGACCTTGAACTCATTCGCACCCACCATCTCGGTCTCGGGCTGGTGAATATGCGAGAGCGGGTGCGATCCGTCCATGGCCGATTGGAGATTCAGGCCCAACCGGGGCGGGGCACACATATAATCGTGCAAATTCCTCTTCCAGGAGTACACGATGAGCATTCCGCGCGTCCTGTTAGCTGACGACCATACCCTTGTCCTCGAAGGATTTAGAAAACTGCTGGAGGAACACTGCGAGCTCGTTGGGACCTCCGAAGACGGCCGGGCGTTGATCGAGGCCGCCGAGCGCCTGGAACCCGACCTCGTGCTCCTCGACATCTCCATGCCGCGGCTGAACGGGATTGATGCGGCCCGGAAGCTCAAGAAGTATCACCCCGCCATGAAAATCATTTTTGTCACCATGCATGCCGATGCCTCGTACGTGAACGAAGCATTCCAGGCCGGCGCCTCCGGATACCTCCTGAAGCGTTCGGCCGCACAGGAACTTGTACAGGCTATTCAGGTCGTCATGAACGGCGATTTTTATCTGACTCCGCTGATCACCAAAGATGTCATCAGCGGACTCCTCACCCCAGGGCGCACCCACCTTCCCGCAGCAGAGGATTTGACGGCCCGGCAACGGGAAATCCTCCAGCTCGTGGCCGAAGGTTATTCGGCCAAGGAAATCGCAAGTCAGCTGAAGATTTCCCACCGCACGATCGAATTTCACAAAGCCAAGATCATGGAAGAGCTCAATCTGCATACCACTGCCGACCTGGTGAAATACGCCATCGCTCACGGCCTCGTGTCCGCGTCCTAGTTTCTCGGAATCTGTATGAGCGCCTGCCCCCGTAGTCGCTGAACGGAAACCTCGTAGTTTCCATAGCCGATACTAGTAGCCTTCCTCTCACGCTCGAACGCGTACTTCGGTATGCATCTGCCCATCGTGTCGCGCTGTTTACCACTGGCGAGGTGCTCAGATGGGACGTCTACGCATTCTGCTGGCCGACGATCATCCGCAGATTCTCCGCTTGCTTCAGACGATCTTGGAGCCCGACTACCGAGTCGTCGGCACAGCAGAGGATGGACGGTCTCTGCTCGCAGCCGCGCAGGCACTGAAACCGGATCTCGTATTAACCGATATCGACATGCCGGTTCTGAACGGCATTGACGCGGTGCGCGAATTGCACAAGTTATTGCCAGACTGCTGCGTGATATTCCACAGCTCCCATTGCGAACCGGAAATCATGGCGACGGCCTACAAAGTCGGCGCGTCGGGCTACCTGATCAAGGGATCATCCCACTCGTTGCTTTCGGCGGTACGCGCGACGGTGCAACAGGTGTGGAAGACCACTGGGGCGGCCGCAGCCGGGCAACCCGCTCCTTAGTCCACCGCTCCACACAATCGCGATGCTGAATCGGTCATCGCTTCAGAATCACGAGTCAGAGACGCTGCGACAAGAGTCTGAAAGCGAGAGCTGGGCATTCGGTTCCTGATTCGAGAACGGCAGCCAATTGCACGCACACACGCCGATCCGAGGATGATGACACCGCCTCACGCGTTTGGAGCAGCTCGACCCTATGCACGACTCGCTCGGCAGAGCCGATCAAGAGGGTGAAGTAGGCATCGATACGCGATGAGATGTCCTCGATGTCAGAGCCTGCTGATTTCAGAAGTGTTCGTGGATTACGAAGCGGACGGTGGCACCATGTCGTTCCTCGGCTCTCGCTGTCTTATCTGCGGAGACATCCTCGACGCAACGACTCTGCGCCATCGCGCCGCACACCGCAAGCGAGTTATCGCCACCCACGGAGGCCTAGGAAACGGCACCAAACGACATGCCGCATGACCGATGTGCGTCACACCGAGGCATCGGCACCATGTTTCGAGGGCCAATGATGACGTCTCTCACACCAAAAATGATTCTCGTCATTGAACCCGACGACAACCTCCGCCACACCGCCGACGAATTGCTTCGAGAGATCGGTTTCGATGCGGTGTCCGAAACCAATGGCCACTCCGGTCTTTCAAGAATCGAGTTAGAGCGCCGACGCAAACAGCCGATTCACGGTGTATTAATGAGCTTGGGTCTTCGTATATTCCCAAGTCTGGCGGTGTTGGCTGAGTTGCGACAGACCTACCCCGCACTACCGGTGATCGTTATGGCCCCCCGTGACCCGCCAAATCTACTCTCCGACGCGTGGCAATGCGGCGCGACTGGACATGTAACAGTTCCATTCAATCTCGAATCCTTCAACAGCCAGTGTCTGAGTTGCTTCGGCAACCCGACATTGCTGACCACGCGAGAGGAGGATACACCACCAGAGTAACCGTTCGGCTGAGCGAGGAAGTTGTCCGTATCCGGCGGGACCCATCGAGGAGACACCATGAGTTCACTGGAGAAGAAACCCTCGATCCTCTTGGTGGACGACGACGGCGAGATCCGCACATATATTCGAACAGCCCTGGAACAAGCTGGTTTTGAGATCTCGGAGGCTCCTAACGGAAAAGACGCAATGAACGTCTTCCGACGCGCACCCTGTGAGGCCGTCCTGACCGACATCCTGATGCCTGAAGGGGAAGGTATACGCCTTATCCTTGATCTCAAGCGTGAGTCTCCTGCAACCGCCATCATCGTGATGACCGGAGGCAGCGGGACGACTGACTACAGCTTCATTGCAAAGGGATTTGGAGTTCGCTATGTTCTTTTTAAACCCTTCTCTGTCGAGAAATTGGTCATGACCGTTCGCGCCGCGCTCGCAGGCAAGAACTAGCGTTTATCATCCCATCCAGGCGGGAGGCGCAACGATACGCCGGGAAAGTTCCAGACCTCTTCTTATTGAGACGGAGTTCTCCACACGCGCATGCCCTACGAATTCCCACCTAACCTCATGTTGATTGTGAGCAGTGACCTTGCCGGGACACAGTATGGGAAAGAGGGAGAGTTACGAGCATCTGCCGCACGACGGTCGGTCGTGGTCAGAATGAGTCCCTCCCCTGCCGGGTCCGTAATCGACTCATTCAAGTACCCGAGATCCAGCCGACGCCCGTATCGGTTTCAGGCTAGTCTTCCTCGGGATTGATAATGTGCAGCCCTGCCGTTTTGGATGCTGCCAACAGTTGCGTATCCGCGCTGACGACGGTTAATCTCAGCGGTTTCAGCTCCAAAGCCAGCGCCAGATGCATTACTTGGGGCGATCGGAGAAACGGATACTCCAGGACCAATTCTTTGGTCGCCAAGTAGGTCTCCATCGTCGGCGCGATAAACTGATAGAGTCCCTGTTCGGATTCGATTTCGAACTTATAGAGGACGGAATAGCAATCATCTCGCGTAATTTGCCCTTCTTGGGCGCGCGTCGACAGGATGGCATAAAAATCCGTCACCGACCACGTCGGCAGGATCACAACCTTCCCGCGCTTGACCATTAACTTGTTCACAATACGCGTACCCCGTTCCATGCTGTAGCGCTTGACGAGCGCAGTTGAGTCAAAATAGTAATACGGCATCCCGTTACATCCTCCCCTTCAGAATAATTTCCGCCAACGGCCCTTGGAGCTTGGAGAGCCGGTCTTGCAGCTCATCGAGCGGCACCTCTTCATAGCCTTCTTTCCGCAACGTGTCGGCGAGATTGCCATGATTGAAGGCGGCCGTATCGTTTTTCAGGCGGTCATTCAACCGCCGCTTCGCCAGACGGCTCGAAACCTTTTGCCCCGATTTCGTCAGCCCACGCCCCCGGCTGCGCGGAGCACGGCTCATGGATTTTCCTGTTGTCTTTTTCACAGTCGTCGTTCCTCCCCATTAAAGTTAGATCGATCGTTTATGGCATCGGCCTTGCCGAGGATTCTTCGCGTGGACAGCCGGCCGGCATTGCCGCCGGCAACGCGGCTTCCCCAAAGATCTGCGCGGCGATCGCCTTCGCCACATCCCATGAAAACTCCTGTTGAATGACGCGCAAGGCCTTCGCGGTAGCTTCACGCTCCGTCAGATGTCCTTCCTTCCCACCGCGCGCAACCGCGCCGACGACATGTTGCCCAGCCACCTCCACAACATCGAAGTCGCTGCACCACCGAACAAATCTGAATTGCGGGTCGCTGACTTCGATAGGAAAGAGACGCACCGTACCTCGAACGAGCAATTCCGGCGATACTCCCTCTCCATTCTCTGTTTTGGTTGTTACCTGGAGGCCTTCGCGAATGAGGCCTTCTGTAAGCGCACGCTGAATTGGCTCCGCATGATCGCCGGACACTTGTACCGCAAGCACAAGATTCGTCGCAAGAAACTGTTCCAGCTCATTGGACAATTCGCTCACCCGATAGGAAGGCGCTGTTCCCGCTCCGCTGGGGCGAATCACGCGCATATCAGCGTTATAGGCTTCACGCAAAACCAAATTCCTGGCAGCCCGTCGAAGATTGCGAATCTTGGTGAGTTTGTTGGTGGTCTGCCTTGACTCGGTCACATCTGCATCGACCGTTTGGTCCAGCGTTGCCATCCGCTCCATCAACGATGCTTCCGCTTGAGGGCGGCTCATGACCGCCAGCGCATAATGCAGGCCTTTGTTCGAGTCATGCCACGCATCCGCGATTCTCACGTTCTCAAGCACCTTGTCGGTCGAGACTTTTGTCACCGTGTCCAGCGTGAGTCTCCGCTCGGTGTTCGAAGAGCCGCGGCTTTCGACTACCAGATAGGACTCCCAATCTTTGGCTTGTGCGGCCACTTCCGCTTTGAATATTCGCGCCACCGCTGCATAGGCCTGGTCCGATGCGTTGTTCCGAGTGTCTGCCTGGCCTACCCCGGTCAGATAGTGCGCCGGAGGGTACTCCGAACTTGCCCCGTCAACCCATCCCGGCTTGGCCTTTCCATCAAACCACGCACAGCCGACCGATGAGGCTCCAATCAACCATAGGCAACTCAACACGACAGCAGCCCGCCAGAAATCGAATCGGCGACCATACGTCATTGCATCACACGTTGAATAATAAAGGCCGTCTGCCCCGGCACAAGATTCAAGAACTGGCCCTCTTTGTCCGGTGCCATCCCTTGGCCGGATGGCCGGATTGATACCTGATACCGGCCGGAAGGCACCCAGGCCCGTGCGATATGAATTTCATCCGGCAATGTCTGCCAGCTTCGTTTGTCCGATTCTTCCGATGCCACGGCGAGCCCCTTCGTCAACAGCCCCACGACAAGTCCGACCCACGGAGCGACATCTCTCCCAGCAGCCTGTTGCGCTCCCCTGGTTGCCACTTCGGCCAGCGCAAACTTTGTGGTTGCCCGTGCCAGTGCTTTCACCGTGATCGCCGGCATACGGTCTGTGAGGCTCTTTTCCGCCAGCGCCGTCACGTTATGCGCCGGTTCCGATCGAACGGTGACAGAGCGGCCTGCCGCATCCGTAAGCGTCATGTCCTCGAACGGAACCTGTGTCTTTTGCGGAACCAGACGTGGGAGCGCAATCCGCACCACACGTCCGCTAAGGCCATAGAGCACGCTGTCCGCTGCTCGATTCCGTTGATACGGCGATTGGGAGAATCCACGATTGAGCAATACCAGCTGCAGTGCATCCAAACTGATCGGGAGGTCAAGATAGCGATCCTCTTTTCGTGGAGCGCGCCCATTATAACTGATCATCACGACTTGGGCGAGTTGCTGTTGTGTTGAGACAGGCTCCCAGGCGACGTCTGAAAATGCCTGCCGGTACCCTTCAAATTCTGCCGTGAGATGAAGCGCCTCGGCTGTGCGCAGCAGATCGGCGCGCAATGACGGAGGATACGGTGTCCGCAACCATCCACGCATCGCTTCATAGGCTTCAGACGCGTTCCGATAGGCGATGAACGCATTGTTGAAATCGCCGGACGCCTCATACAAGATTCCACTCAGATACCGAGCCAATCCGTCATTGCGATAGCCGCTGGTCTCTCCCACTTTGTCACTGAGCACATTCAGGCGATGGTCGATCCGCCGCGCCTCGACGAGCGCCTCCTGCAGTTGCCCCTGCGCCGCATAGTTCAGCGCCTTCACCACATTGATCATGACGTGTTCGTACGCATCCCCTTCGTAGGGCAAGGCATTGTCGTTCGTCAGAAACGCCGCGGTTTCCGAGCGGACGGTTCTGGTATAGAGCCGCTCAACTTCGTCTTCTGCCTGCTCCAGGGCCAGGTTGCTTTGCTGATAGTGCCCGGCGAGTTGCAGGGTCATGCCGCGATCCATTGCATACAACAGCCGGCTCTTAGCCCCATACTCCTTCTCAGTTTGTTCGACGATCGCAGCGGCCCGTGCAGGATCACCGGCGGAAAGACTCTGTTCGATGAGGAGATAGCGATTGACCGAAGAACCACAGCCGGTCAGGAGGGTCAGACTGGCAAGGAACAATATACAGAGGTTTGGGGTGGCAACGCTCCGCCGCACACAACCACCGTGGGCAAAGCGTGAGAGGAAAGGGCTCAACGGCGTCCGCGGAATCTAAAAGACAGTCCGTTTCTTTTCGACAACCTTCTTAATCTTCTTCTGCCCGAACCAGATCTTGGCATTCGTCTCCAGGTCGATCATCTGAAGATCGACTTGGTAAAACACCGCTTTGGTCCCATCGGCTTCGTCAAGGATCGTGGCGATGGTGCCTTTCATCATGTAATCGGCCCCTGTCTCTTTCCCCGGGGCCTTTTGAGTATCTTCACGGGCATACATCGCCTGTTCTTTTCGTTCGGTACGAATCTCATCCCGCTCGCCTTTTCCGGCTACGAATGTGACTTTCTGGGAGTTTGTGAGTTCCCGCTCCAAATCCGTGACGAAGGTCTGCACGTTGATATGTTCGTGGCTGGTATTGAGCACGGTCCCGACGACGACGACCGGCTGGCGTTGCTTCGCCTGGGAGAAATTACCGAGCCAGGGATACTGCAATGCCTCCTTCACCATCGACTCAGCGACCAGTCGTGAATCAGTATCGTTCCATCGGCCGCTCAGATCGGTGACGACACCTGCGTCGACCCGAGTGACTTTGGTCTCACTCGCGCATCCAGCAAGAACAAGCATTGCGCATGCGGCCATCGCAATGAAACGACGATTCCTAGGAATCACGCTGATCCTCCGTGAAGGGTTGACATCGACTCGGTCACGTTCCGGTTACCCGCTTAGTGATTCGCCCGCTTGTCCTCTTCCTTTTCCAAACGATCGAACATTTTGTCCGCATTCTTCCTGACGAAATCTCGGACTTGGGCGTTGAGTTCTTTGGCCTGCTCCAAGTTGTTCTTCATGTCTTCTAAGCTCAGTTTGGTCAGGACATAGTAGGTATTCGTCTTGGTATCCTTGTAACGATCGATGGCGCGAACTCCGCTGAGCGTCGACGTCGTGACGGTCTTAATGGCTCGCTCGACGTTCTGCTCCTCAGTGTTCCGCGTAAAATCTCCTGCCGTCGTCGAGGCCGCATAGTCTCTCATCAAATAGCCGGTGTACGTTTCAAACGTCTTGGCAATCTCGGCTCGCCCACGATTCTCCGCCGTATCCCAGGCGAGGGGTTCATTCCGTACACCGACGACCGACCCCACACCATAGAATGCCTTGGTGTCTTTCTCATTAAACGCCCCGGAGCCCTTCTCTACCCACTTTGGAGGACCACCACAAGCCGCGAGTCCCATTAAAAGAAGGACAGCGAGACCGATACCGGTCAGTCTTGTAACAAGCGCTTGTGACCTCATCATACGATCCTCCTTCGAATGAAAAAGTTGTATCGCTGCGCATGGAAGTGATGCAAAAAAATCAGCGAATTCATGCTAACATGCGTCCCTAGATCCGTCAACGAATCGCGCTCGCAGCAGCGACGCCCATTAGATCATTCTCATGTGCCGACAAATCATCGAACGGACTTCCTGAACAGGAAAAGGGAGGACTTCACGTGGCCGACATTCAGATTGATGACGGCATCATCAAAATCGCAAACCTCGACGTTCAGGATCCCAAAGCTGCTTCGGTCTTAGCCGCGTATCCGCAAGTGCGTTGGGCCGAAATCACCCGGCGAGCGGTCAAAATCGGCCTGGGGTATCTCAAGGGAGGCGAGAACGATTAGGGCGCAGGCTTTGTCGCCTGATCGGCTTGACTCACGGCAGCTCTGGCACGGGCATGCGCACCACCCAGTTCGAGATAGCGGCGGAATGCCTCGACGGATTTGGGCGGGGCGTTGAGATGATCCGCGTAGAGCGTCCCCAACGAAAAGTAGACATCCTGATAACCTGCGTTCACCTTCAATGCCTGAAGGAAGGCCTGTTCAGCCTCAGCAAAACTGCCGCGCTTCTCGTAAATAAGCCCCAGCGTGTAAAAGGAATCCGGATTGTCCGGCGCGTACTTCACCGCAAGCTGCCCTGCGGCTTGCGCTTCCTCCAAGTTCGGGACGACTTCCAACCGAACATAGCTTTTCAAGACGTAGGCATCACCATAGGTTGGGTCGTACTCAATTGCGCGATTCAGGCGTTCTAAGGCCTCGTCCGCCGACTTTCCCTCCTGCAGCAACGCAAAGGCCTGTTCATACTGCGCCTTGGCCGCCTGTTGCCGTTCCGTCGGAGTCTGTGGGCCAGCGCCAAGCACGAACGCGGCCTTCCGCCCTTCAAGCAACACCGTGTCCCCATCGCCATCGATGCGCAGACTCGTCGGATGCTGTGTGCCTTGGGAGGCTGCATCGACCTGTTGGGCGATATACGCCCCCAGTTCAGAGGCCATGAGCCACCCATTCTTGTTGAGATCGGCCGCGCCAGCGAGCCCCGTCAGCAGCGCCTGTACAAAGAGGCTTGTTCCGTCCGAACGAAACGAGAACTCCCCTTTGTCAGCCGCGCTGATCACCTGAACCGCACGTCGTTCCGTATCGGTTTCCGGTGCAAGGCGGCCCTCAAGAGACAATGGTTGCGGCGCTGTCGTCTCCCACCCGCCTACCGGCGCATCCAGAATCAAGAGCGTGTGCTTGGAGGCCGACCGCCTGGTGAACTCCTTCAGGTGTTCGACGGTCACTGACTTCGCCACATTATTCACCTGTGCATCCAGCGGCACGAGATAGCCCCGCTCTTTTCCTTCGGCATCTTGCGCCACTCCCGCATGGCCCACATAGAAGATCACGAGCCGATCCAAACGACCCACTTTTCGCGGCAACATATCGTTCAAGACCTGATGCAGTCGACGAAAGCCGGCATCCTTGTCATAGAGTTCCACCACCTCGTCGAACCCCAACTGCCGAAACGCCTGCGCCACCTTTTTCGCGTCGTCGACGGCTCCTGGAATGGCCGGCGCCAACAGGTAGTTTTCAATCCCGATAATGATCGCCCAGGACTTGTAGTAGAGAGCCTCGGGCTTCCCCAACTGGGCCTGAGCGGTCGACACGGCATGGTACGGCATCAAGCAGAACGAACTACTCAGCAGAAGTACTGTAATCCCGAAGGTCCCACAGAACTGTTGTTTCGATCCAGGAGAGGTTGACATCATCGGCTCCAAGTCAGCCTACCGTTGGTCCTCAATACCTGTCAAGAAATCCGGTTTGGAGTCCGGCGACTGTTCCTGAACAACGCGAAGGAACGCACAAAGTTCCTGTGCCCCGTACAAATGTATGGTTGCAGGCGCGCCCACCTTTCTCCATAATTGCCAATCCTGTCATTGAACCCCGTCGATTAAGGAGGCACGCTGACCATGGGTGAAAAGATCGAAACCCTCTTGAAGGAAAGCCGGACCTACCAGCCAACCGCCAAGACAAAAGCTGCAGCCTACATTAAAGACTACGAGACCGAGTACAAGAAATCCATCGCTGATCCTGAAGCTTTCTGGAGCGAAGCCGCCAAGGAGCTTGAGTGGTTCTCCCCCTGGAACAAGATTCTCGAATGGGACTATCCATGGGCAAAATGGTTTGTCGGCGCTACCTGCAACATTGCCTACAACTGTCTGGATCGCCACGTCAAAACCTGGCGCAAGAATAAAGTCGCGCTGATCTGGGTGGGCGAGAACGAGCAGGAGCGCATCTTCACCTATGGTGAACTGTACCGGCAAGTGAATCGCTGTGCCAACGCGCTCAAAAAGCTAGGCCTCACAAAAGGCGATCGTGTAACTATCTATCTCCCGAAAATACCTGAGCAAGTCGTCGCCATGTTGGCTTGCGCCAGGATCGGTGTGATCCACAGCGTGGTCTATTCCGGCTTCAGCGCACCGGCTCTCGCCAACCGCGTCAACGATGCCGAGGCCAAGGTGGTCATCACCGCCGATGTCGGATTTGATCGAGGCAAGGTCATTCACTTGAAGCCGGTCGTGGATGAGGCGCTCAAGACCTGTACCACCGTCGACCACGTGATTGTGGTGCGCCGCCAGAATCCAGGTCAGGCACTCTGTGCGCCAAAAGAAATCGACTGGAACGAGTGGGTGAAAGATGAGCGCGCGGTCTGTGCGGCAGAACCGTTGGATGCCGAAACACCGCTGTACATCCTCTACACCTCCGGCACCACCGGCAAGCCAAAAGGCGTCGTCCATGTTCACGGCGGCTACATGGTCGGCACCTATATAACCGCAAAGTATGTGTTCGATCTCAAGGACGACGACGTCTACTTCTGTGTCGCTGATCCAGGATGGGTCACGGGCCACAGCTATATTGTCTATGGTCCGCTGCTCAATGGCGCGACGATATTGACGGCGGAAGGCAAACCGGACTATCCGAACCCGGGCCGCTGGTGGGACTTGATCGAACGTTACGGCGTGTCGATTTTCTATACCACTCCCACCGCGATCCGCCTGCTCATGCGCTATGGGGAAGACTGGCCCAAAAAGTCCGACCTCTCGACGCTCCGCATCCTCGGCAGCGTGGGTGAACCAATCAATCCGGAAGCCTGGGAATGGTTTCACCGTGTGACAGGCGGGGACAAACCCATCATGGACACCTGGTGGCAGACAGAAACAGGATCCATCCTCATCACCCCCCTTCCGACAGTACCACTCAAACCAGGCTCGGCCACAAGGTCGTTCCTGGGTATCGAAGCCGATGTGGTCGACCGCGAGGGCAACAGCATGCCCCCAAACGCAGGTGGATTTGCTGTTATCAAGAAACCATGGCCATCCATGATGCGCACCATCTACAAGGACCCGGAGCGGTACAAGACCTACTGGAACACCATTCCGAATTGCTATGCCGCCGGCGACATCTGTCACAAAGACGCAGACGGCTACATGTGGTTCATGGGGCGGGCGGACGATGTCATTAAAGTCGCCGGCAATCGGCTCGGCACCGCTGAAGTAGAAAGCGCACTGGTCAGCCATCATGCAGTCGCGGAGGCCGCCGTCATCGGCAAACCACACAAAACCGTCGGCGAATCCATCAAGGCCTTCATCATTCTGAAGCAAGGAGAACAGGAAAGCCCGGCGCTGATCAAGTCGATTAAGGATCAGGTGCTGAAGGAGTTGGGCAAGATCGGCGTCCCGTCTGAAATCGACATCGTCTCTTCACTCCCTAAGACCCGGTCAGGGAAAATCATGCGCCGTGTCCTCAAAGCGACAGAGCTCGGGCAAGACCCCGGCGATATCTCGACCATCGAGGAGTAACTGACCTGAGAAACGCACGAAAACCAGGCGAGCCGATCTATCTGAGACGGCATATGGTGGGCCTTGGTCTGGCAGTGGGCCTGCCGTTGGTTTTGTTGCAGCTTTACAAGATCTATGTCGGGTCCATCAGTTTCGGCACTCAGCTTGTGGTGGGTTTCGTCACCTCCGTATTCGCCGGCATTGCACTCTATCTAACCTACCGCTCATCTGCCAAAAACCAGCCATAGCGAGTGGCGTTATCCGCCACTTGCCGGAACAGCCACTGAAATCTCGCCTTCGTCAACACCCAGGACTACTTGAATGGCCGAGGAATACTTTCGCATAGCTAATTACGTCTAGAAGATGTTTTATTGGAGCTTCTTTTACGGCTACTCATCTTGCCAACCTTCGGCTAACAGGCCCTCTCCCAAGATAAAGTCAGCTCGATTTTCGGTCGATTCTGGTCAGAAGGGGTCACATTTTGCGTCCCTTTCGCTTCGAGTGGCCACCGCAATAGCAGGAACCGGACCACGCTAACCCATTGTAGAACCGCAGCGGCACATCCTTTGCGCCTACGGAACCCAGGAACCGTCACATCCCGTTCTCATACGCAGCCCTAGCAAAACAACCTAGGCGCGGGGAGCGGCGCAACACAAAGAAAGAAGGAGGGGTACTGGTATGGATAGGAACTTCTCACGTGAGGCATCACGCTTCACACTCATGGAGAGAGGTCTCGGCACCATCTGCTTGCGAGCCGTGCTCGTAAGCTGCATGGCATTGGCCATTTTTTCAGGATCGAGCCCAGCCTGGGCTAAAGATTCCAAGGCAAAGCACAATCATGACGCGTCTGGCCACCGACTGATCGACCACCAACGCATCCATCATCTGAAGGAACGCATTGCCGATCTTCGGGAACGGGTAAAAGAGCACAAACATCAGCAGCACAACGGTGGCGGCGGGATGGCCGGCTCTCTCGAAACGCTGCAGGCAAAAGTCACCTTGCTGGAAAATAGCGTGACGGCCCTCCTCAGCGCCGACACCACTCTGCTCACGGTGCTTCAAGCCGCACAGGCCCAGATTGCGACCCTCCAGGCACGGATCGCCACACTGGAAAGCAGTCCGGCAGGCGGTGGCGGCGGCATTCCTGACCTGGAAAAGTATGTTTCGATCAATCCCGATCCAATGAATGGTGTGAACGGCCCGCACCTTATCTTCAAAGGTGTAAACGTCCACGTGTTGAGCGGCTCAGGAGCAACCGTCGATACCACAACCGGCCTGGGCAACTTGATCATCGGATATAACGAAGTCGACCCGAGTGTGGGGCTTAATCGTACCGGATCACATAATCTGGTGGGAGGCCAGATGAACTCGTTCAGTTCATCCGGAGGAGTCGTATTCGGCATGAGGAACGCGATCAGAGGCCAGTATGCCGCGATCCTCGGCGGCGAACGGAACATTGCGAGCGGGCCAAACTCCACCATCCTGGGCGGCGGTTTGAACACAGCAAACGGCCAGTTCTCGACGGTGTACGGCGGCCAACAAAACGTGAGTCCAACCCCTTACTCCTTCACTCCAGACCAGACTGGCGGTTGCTGCTGATTCCCATCCCAACGGCCGGGCTCCCGCATGGGGGCTCGGCTGCCCTCCAGCTCGAGTTACTCTAACCCTTCTCAATCTCAATAGGAACACTCGATTGTGCTTGTACGCGGGGGCCGTGTGAAGGACCTTCCCAGAGTCCGTATAAGACGAGAGCATATGGGGATAGGAAACAAAGCGAGCCGATATATCCAAGACAGTCTCTGAATAGGGATTGCTGTGGCAGAGCGGGCTTTCGTTTCCGTTGTGGCGGGTTTAAATCAATCCCCGTTTTTGCAGGTAATCCTTATCGATGATAGGCGTCGCCTTTGGCAATTGGCTGCGCTCTTGAAGGAGGCGCTCAACATACTTGCCGATGAGGTCGGATTCGAGATTCACGGTGTCGTTCACTTGTTTGAGACCCAGCGTGGTCACTTTGGCCGTATGCGGGATGACCGCAACGGAGAATCCGTGATTGGTCACGTCGTTGATCGTCAGGCTGATGCCGTCGACAGTCACTGAGCCTTTCGTCACGCAGTAGCGCAGAATCTCGTGCGGCGCTTCGATGGTAAAGAAGATCGCATTCCCCTCCTGATGACGGCTGCGCACGGTACCTACGCCATCAACGTGGCCGGCGACAAGATTCCCACCGATTCGCTCATTCAGCTTCATGGCCCGCTCAAGATTCACCGGTATGCCCGCAGTCAACAGGCCCAGCGTCGTCACCGAGAGCGTCTCGGGTGAGACTTCCACGGAAAAGTCCCGTTCGCCCTTTGATACGACGGTGAGACAGATCCCATTCACGCTCATGCTGTCGCCGATCTTGAGATCCCCTATCACCGTCGAGGCAAGAATTGTCATCCTCGTCCCGGCCAGGGTCTTCTCCAGGGAGATCACCGCGCCCATTTCTTCGATGATGCCAGTGAACATCAATCTTTTCCCGTCATGATTTGCTTTACTACATACACAAATAGAACGAGCAGTACAACCACGCCGATCGTGGCAAGCACGACAATCACCACATTTTCCGTTGCCACCTCTTTCATTGCGCCGGCATTATACCATCCGCCTATCTCTTCCTCATGGCCAGCCAGAACGACCCTGCCGCCACGACCTGAATGCCCGCAATGATGGTGAAGGCACCGGCATAGTCCATGTTCGCAATCAGCACTCCCGCCAGCAACGGCCCACTGGCATGGCCCATGTCCCCGATCGTCCCCTGCATGCCCATACCGGCCCCAAGCGTCTTGAACTCCGAGCTGTCCGCAACGAAGGCCGAGGACGACGAAGACACGACGGCCTCGCCGAATCCAAATCCTGCGGAGAGGACGAGCAACAGCGCAAATATGGACACATGCGGAATGCAGACAAAGGTCGCTGCACAGATAAGCAGGCCGGTTACGATGAGCGGCTGGCGCCCAACGCGATCAGACACTCGGCCCATGATCGGCTTGGAGAAGAACGATGTCCCGGCCTGGACGGTAAACAAAAGCCCGACTTCGCCTGGATTTAATCCCACCGACAGGCCATACAACGGCAGGAAAGCCATCAAGGCGCCGTTGGCAATCATCTTGGCCGCGTCGGTTGAACTCGTGATCAAGACGCTGCGGTTGCGTGCGACGATGGCAAATCCCTTCCACATCTCCGCCAGCACGGGAACAAGCCCTTTTTCGTGGACCCGTGGGGCGGGCGGCATCAGATGGAGGCTATAAAAAATGATACCGGCCGTGCAGCCGACTATGCCGGCAGTGACAAATGCGGAGGAAAACCCCGCCGCATGCACGAGATACCCTCCGATGAAGGGACCGAGCAGCGCGCCGGATTGTGTGCACGCCGTATAGGTGCCGAGCGCGGCGCCGCGCCGTTCGCGATAGAGTTCCGCCACCGTGGCCAAGGCACTGGGAGCAAAGATGGCCGTGGCCAGCCCATGCACCATGCGCAAAGCCGTGAGCAGATTCAAGTCCGATACAAAGGGATAGATAAACGGAGGCACCCCGAATGCGACAACACCCACTCGCAAGAGCATCCGACGGCCATAGATGTCAGATAGTGCACCGGACGGCAGCTTGAGGAACACCCCCGTAAGAGTCGAAACCGAAACAATCAGACCGATGCGTTCAGGCCCGGCGCCTAGCGATTCCGCAAACAGCGCCAAAACCGGCATGCGCACCATGTTGTAGCTGATGAAGCAGAATACGCCGACGGTGCAGAGTAACGTGAAACTGCGCGACGTGGTCACGGGGTGGGTGTTTTCTGGCGGCTTGCATGGCCGGGATTCCGAAGGCTCCCAAGCGCCTCCTGCAAGAAAACCACATCATCATGCGGCAACGCAGGTGGATCCATGGCTTCAAACAAAACCCGGTCAGGATGTCGCCGCATGACCTGACCCAATCGATCGACAGTCTCCACCCCTTTCCGCAATTTACGCGTTACCGTCCCTCCGATAAGCGGACGAAGTAATGAGACCAATCCTGAAAGGATGCGATTGTCCAGTTTGGTGTACGAAACCATCGTACTGTCCATTGATTCCATCCTGTTCGTATCGCTCACCGAATTCACCCTCAGAAACACAACCGCCTTACCGGTGACGTGCGGCAACAACCGGCTGTTGTGTGATCCTTCAAGATAGTAAATCCGAGAGGAGCGGTCCTGGTAAACGAGTTGTACGATCCCCTCGGTTCCTTCACCATCATCGCCCCAGAATCGGCCCGGGCCTCTCGCCTCTGATTTATACGGAGCAAGGTCCAGGCGATTGATTAAGGCCGCGGCAAGAGGAGGACGATCTAACAGATACTGATACATCGACTCGGACAAGGCAGCCCGAATCGGCCCCACCGTGTTCGCAGTCGTGTAATTGCCGATGATGGATTGCAATCGGCAGGCCCAATCGGGATCGACCCTCTCAACAGGAAACGTCACGCCGGCATGGTGTGGCGACAAGGAACAAATTTCTGATTGCCCCGGACCAGCGTGCAAAACCACCCCCAGCCCGATCACGACGACGAACGCCCCCAACGTTGTGTTCCATTGGAACCGCCGCCCCGTACTCATGAAGCCCGATTCCGCACAATGACCGTGAGGTGGACGGGAAAGACCTGGCGAGGGTCTTGCCGCAGTCTCGCCTGCCGGAGCAACGTTTCCAGAGACTGAGTGACCAGCCCTTCGAACGACACCTGTCCATTGGTCGACACCGTGAGCGGCTTTGACGGGTCGATCAGTTGATCGTTCAAGAATAGGCTATAGCGTTGGACGCGCTCGGCCTTCACGTCGATGCGATTTGCTCCAACAATTCCCGCGTCGAGCTTGGCATATTCCCGGCGCTTGATCCGCTCATCGCGTTTGCTGACCAGATCTTCGGAAAACGCGGCGATGGGATCGGTGGATTCAAGACGCAGCCAGTTGAATGGCTGAAAGTGACTCGCTTCACGCACCACGGTCAGTTTTGCCGGCAATGGTTCGCGCCGCTGGCGATTCAACCACTTCACCAGATCCGGCAACTCTTCTTTTGGAAAGTAATGGCCTCCGGCCACGGGATGTTCGCGCAGATGCTCACGATACACATGAGGATATCCGAGTGCCCCCAGCTCACGGGAGATCGACCGGCTCAACTCCACCGGCATCACCTGATCCTTCGCACCATGAATCATGTAGATCGGGGTGTCGCGGAGATTCGCCAGGAACGGCATTAACACGTCGTCCAGTCCGCTCGCCATAGGCGCGATGCCGGCAAACAGCGGCGCATGGTGCATGCCGATCAGCCAGGCGCCGATTCCCCCGTTCGACATGCCTGTCAGAAAAATCCGGTCGGGATCGACATGATAGCGACGACGCGCAGACTGGATCGTCGCCAAGACCAAATCCTCCGCATGCCTCGTAAACCATGCGCCGGATGGATAGGTCGGGCAGGCCAGCAGATAGTCGTCACCTAACCGAGCCTGCCATCGTTCGAGATACTCATCGCCGGTAAAGCCGGCTCCATGCAGGCATACCACCAACCCATACCCTTTGGATGGATGGTATGTCAGTGGAATAGAAAGGGACAACGGATAGGCACGATCCCGAATGGTGATCAGTTCATCGGGCAGCGTCCCGACCGGCTGATTCTGATACACTCGTTCTGTCTGGATAATTCGAGTGATATGCCCAACTGAGGCCTCAGGATGGGCCTGAACCATGCCAAGGAGGCTGTCAGCTTCATCGCCGTCTGTTGTATCAAGATAGCGAAAAACAAGAGCTGCGAGGCTTTCAGAGGTCGGCGTCGTCGACTGAGCGAAACCGGTGCCAGGGCCACACACGACGAGCATGAGGAGCATGACGCCACGGACCCAGCTGCTCACACATCACCTTCCACGACGATGTCGCCTCCGACCGATCGGGTTTGAACATTCTCCAGCTTCAGGGCCTGTACAAGTCGCGCAGGGCTCTTCCCTCCGATGATGCCCGTTGCATCGTCCCCGCCCAGCAGTGCCGGCGCAATGTACAGACGGACATGATGAACCAGGCGGGCCGTCAACATCGCCGCGTTCATTTCGCTGCCGCCTTCGACAAGCAGCGACATCACCCCACGACGGCCCAATTCCTTGAGCAGCGCCGGCAATGAGACGTGCCCGCGAACGGCGGGAAGCGTGATCGTCTCAATGCGTTTCTTCTGAAGCGCCGACCGGCGAGCCGCCGGAGCTGAGCCGGTTGTGGCAACGACCGTCCTGGCTTCGTTCTGCCGGGAAAGTATCCGCGCATTGAGTGGAACACGCAGCCGGCTATCGACCACGATACGGAGAGGCTGCCGCGGCGCCAATTTGTTCAATCGTGCGCCTGTTCGGGCTGTCAGTGACGGATTGTCGAATAGGACTGTACCCACCCCAACCAACACTGCGTCTACCCGCCTACGAAGCTGGTGCCCTTCCTGACGGGATGGCTTGCTGGTAATCCATCGAGATTCACCTAAAGCTGTTGCGATCTGCCCATCAAGCGTCATCCCTGCTTTGAGCGTCACATACGGACGCTTCGTCTTGATCCAATGGCAATAGGCCTTGTTCAACTCCTCTGCCTCCTGGCGAGCTACACCGACGGTGACTGAAAGTCCGGCTCGCCGAAGCGCCGCGGCGCCCTTTCCCTTGACCAATGGATTGGGATCGTACATCGCAATGACGACACGCCGGACACCGGAACGAATGACTTCAGGCACACAAGGCGGAGTTCGCTTTTTGAGATGGCAACACGGTTCGAGCGTGACATAGAGCGTGGCGCCACGGGCACGCGTTCCTGCCTGCCGTAGCGCGGGAATTTCCGCGTGGGGACGTCCGGGGCGGCGATGAAAGCCTCGCCCGACGATCCGGCCTTGATAAACCACCAAGGCCCCGACCATTGGATTTGGGCTTGCCGTCCCCTGGCCCTTCGCCCCCAGACGAAGGGCCATGATCATGTAGCGAAGATCCTGTGTGTGGCTGATCACCGCTTCTTGGGGGCGACGCGGGATCGACTGCGGCCCACCCGCGCCGACTTCGTCACCTTCGCTCGTAACGGAGAGGAGGGCTTGGCGGTCTTTTTGGCATCGGCTTCTGCCAACGCGGCATGAGCGGCAGCCAGCCTCGCGATCGCCACTCGATAGGGCGAACAACTGACGTAATCCAGTCCAAGTTGATGACAGAACTCCACAGAGCTCGGATCACCCCCATGCTCGCCGCAAATACCCAGCTTGATGCCCGGCCTTGTCTTGCGGCCTCCGGCAATGGCTTGTTGCATCAGCGATCCGACGCCTTCGCGATCGAGGACGGCAAATGGATCCGACTCCATGATATTCACGGTCTTATAATGGTCGATGAACTTGGCTGCGTCGTCGCGGGAGAATCCGAACGTGGTCTGCGTCAGATCGTTGGTGCCGAACGAGAAAAACTCCGCCTCTGTCGCAATCCGATCCGCAGTCACCGCAGCCCGCGGCAACTCGATCATGGTTCCAACGAGATAGGACAGTTTCACGTTGTAGCGCTTCATCGTGTCCTGCGCCACTTCTCGGACCAGGTCTTTTTGCGACTTCATTTCCGAGACCATGCCGACGAGGGGAATCATGATTTCCGGCACGATCTTCGTGCCTTCCTTCGCCAGCTCGCAGGCAGCCTCCATGATCGCCCGCGCCTGCATGCGTGTGATCTCCGGCATCGTGATACCCAAGCGGCAGCCACGGAGGCCCAGCATCGGATTGAACTCATGCAGCTCTTCGACCCGAACCAGCAACCGGCGCTGTTCTTCAAGCTTGGCGCCGTCACGGCCCGTCAATTCGAGTTGAGCGATTTCGACCATCAATTCTTCGCGTTTGGGCAAAAACTCATGGAGCGGCGGATCGAGCAACCGAATCGTCACCGGATAGCCCTTCATCTCTCGATAGAGACCGACGAAATCTTGTTTCTGAAGCGGTAAGAGTTGGTCGAGATATTTTTCGCGCTCCTCTTTTGTCCGCGCCAAGATCATCCTTTGCATGATGGGAATACGATCCTCCGCAAAGAACATATGTTCCGTGCGGCAGAGACCGATCCCCTCCGCACCGAATCCTCGTGCGATGTTTGCCTGATCCGGCACATCGGCATTGGCCCGCACACGCAGCTTTCGAAAACGATCCGCCCAGGACAAGATTGTGGCGAACCGTTGATACTTGTCTGATTGCGTTGCATTCAGCTTCCCTTGAATGACCTGAATGATTTCGGACTCGACGACTGGAATGTCTCCCTCATACACATTCCCGGTCGACCCATTGATCGACAGGTACTCGCCCTCTTTGAATGTCTTGGCGCCGATTTTCACTGTCTGGCTGTCAAGCACCTCGACGGATTCACATCCCGCCACACAGACTTTCCCCATCTGTCGAGCCACCACGGCAGCGTGAGAGGTCATGCCTCCACGTGCCGTAAGAAACCCGGCCGCGGCGTTCATGCCATGAATGTCGTCGGGACTTGTCTCCTGCCGCACAAGCACCACGCGGCTGCCTGCCGTCTTCATGTCCACCGCCCGATCGGGCGTCAGTGCAATCTTGCCTGCCGCCGCGCCTGGACCAGCCGGCAAGCCTTTGCCAAGCGGATTTGTTTTTGACTCTTCTTTCGTGTCGAAAATCGGATAGAGATATTGTGCAAGTTGATCCGGCCCGATTCGCTGCACCGCTTCCTGCTTCGAGATGACGCCTTCCTTCACCATATCAACGGCAATCTTGACCGCCGCAATTCCTGTGCGTTTCCCGACGCGGGTCTGCAGCATGTAGAGTTTGCCTTCCTGGATGGTGAACTCCAGATCGAGCATGTCGCGGTAATGTTTTTCAAGCTTCTTATAGGTGTGTTCCAGTTCCTTGTATGCTTCTGGAACATTCTTCGCGAGCGCACTGACCGGAAGCGGTGTCCTGATCCCAGCCACGACGTCTTCGCCTTGGGCATTCATGAGACATTCCCCGAAAAAGGCCTTGTCTCCTGAACTTGGGCTTCTGGTAAAGGCCACACCGGTCCCGCTGGTCTCGCCCATATTCCCGAAGACCATGGCCACCACATTGACCGCGGTGCCCCAAAAATCAGGAATCCCGTAGAGCCTCCGATAGGTGATCGCGCGGGCGCCGAACCAGGATGTGAAGACAGCGTTGATCGCCATACGCAATTGATCGAGTGGCTCATCCGGAAAATCCTTCTTGGTTTCTTCCTTGACCAGTGCCTTGAAGCTCGCGACCAGTTCACGAAGGTGTCTGGCATCCAGATGCGTCTCGTGGGCGACACCGACTTCGGTCTTCTTGTGCTTGAGAATCGCTTCGAAATGTTCACGCGGCACACCCATGACGATGCTGCCGTACATGGAGACAAATCGCCGGTAACTATCCTGCGCAAACCGATCGTTTCGTGTTTTTGCCGCCAACCCTTCGACCGTCTTGGTCGTGAGACCGACGTTCAACACGGTATCCATCATGCCGGGCATCGATGCGCGGGCGCCGGACCGCACGGAAACCAGCAACGGCCGTTCGGGATCGCCGAACCCCATGCCCATCGAGCGCTCCACTCGTTTGAGCGACTGCAAGGCCGCATCCCACATACCCGGAGGATACTTCTTCCCCTGCTTGTAATACTCGACACAGGCCTCCGTCGAAATGGTGAAGCCGGGGGGAACCGAGATGCCGAGATTAGTCATCTCCGCCAGCCCCGCGCCCTTGCCGCCAAGCAGTTCCTTCATATTCGACGTGCCTTCGGCCTTGCCGTCACCAAAATAGTATACGTATTTCTTCGCCACGCCTGCGTCTCCTTTGCGATCCGCTCAATGTATGACTGTCGAGTGACGGCCTGCCGCCAACTCAAGCTGAAGCCGATACCGACTGACGAGATACCGTCTCATTACGACACCGGATATTATCACCGCGGCCACAAATCCGACGAACGCCATAAGCCGATAATCCGCCCGGATAGCATGGTCAGGGTAATAGCGGCCATCAGCCCCTTGGCGCACCTCCATCTCCTTGTCCAGCAGATGGGGCTTTCCTGTCGGATCGGAGAGATTGATCCACTCGGAGCAGAGCCGGACAGGATCGGGCGCCCCGAACAAACGTTCCCATGTTAATCGGAGGCAGACGTCCGAGGTGGGATTAAAACGATCCGGCGTCTTCAGAAGTTTGTCGAGATTCACTCCGCTCACCCAGACCCCGACCGCGACGACGACGTGACACAGGACGATCACCACCCACGTCACCCCCGAGTTGAATCGCCTGACCCGGGCATTCTGTGACGCTTCGTCACCCGTGGCCGCAATCCGGACATCCGCTGGGGGATGCGATGGCATAGGAATCCGTCCTGGTCAACTCCCTTGTACCACAATCTGTGAGAAGTCGGCGAATGACATGAACAAATCATCCACTTCTTTGAGCAACGACAACCGATTGCTGCGGATGGCTTTGTCGTCGGCATTGACCATAACCGCCGCGAAAAATGCATCGATGGCTGGTTTCATCCGAACCAATGCATCTAACGCCTTTTGATACCGCCCCTGTTCCACCTGATGATTGAAGTCTTTGCGACATTGCTCTGTCTGCTGATGCAACTCGGTTTCTGCAGGATCTTTGAAGACAACGGGATCAACCGGCGTATGTATCCAAGTCTCCTTTTCCACCAAGCGGTGGGCTCGTCTGAATCCTACGATCAACGGATCGAATTCCGGCCTCGTAGTCACAGATTCGAGCGCCTTCATTCGTTCAAGAATATCGACCAAATCAAGCGTTCCGTGCGCATGGTAGGCGGTCTTGCAAACAGCAGCCATGACATCATCCCGCTTGACGTAGAGCGTGCCTGCATAAAATCGAAATCGTTCGAATATGAAACGGCGGGGATCATCTAGCATTGACGGACTACTTGTAACATCTCCTTCTGCAATATTATTTGCTATGTTTACTGCTTCAGCCAAGTCCAGCTTCAACTTTCCTTCAATGATAATGCGAACAATAGAAAGAGCATGACGTCTAAGGGCGTAAGGATCTTCTGAGCCTCGTGGTGTAATTCCGGCACGAAAGAAAACGACAATCGTGTCAAGTCTGTCGGCAAGGGAGAGGATTTTCCCTTCTATGGTCTCAGGTAGCCGCTCATCCATGCCACGAGGGAGGTACTGATCTCGTATGGCTCGGAATACTTCGGTCGGCTCACCATCGTGCTCGGCGTAATGTCCACCCATGATCCCTTGTAGTGTTGGAAACTCGCCAACTATTCCAGAGAGTAAATCCGTCTTGCTCAGTTCTGCCGCTTGACGGCAAGCGTTTTGATTATCATGACTCAAACCAAGTTTGCTTGCTAACCAGGTTACTAGATCAATGATCCGCAATGTTTTGTGATATAGCGTCCCTGCTTTCTGATGAAAGACTATACCTTTCAGTTTTTCCACACGGTCAGCCAATTTGACCCTCCGGTCCTCATCAAAAAAGAACTTCGCATCGGCCAAGCGCGCAGCCAGGACTCGCTCGTTGCCTTCGCGAATTAATCTCATGTCTTTGGCTCGATTGTTCGACACCGCGATAAAATTGGGGACAAGCTTGTTCGTATCTTTATTCATCAAGGAGAAGAACCCCTGATGCTCTTTCATGGAGGTAATCAAGATCTCTTGCGGCACCTCCAGGTAGGCCGGCTTGAAAGATCCGATTATGGCACTGGGGCATTCGGTCGTATAGATCGCCTGATCTAACAAGTCCCCGTCCACATTCAACGTGAAACTGGTTTTCTTGCACAATGTCGCGATCTGCTCTTCTATCATCTGGCGGCGGCGCTCTGGATCGGGAATGACCCCGTGACATTCAAGCCCCTTCAGATAGGACTCGGCGTCTCGAACCACAACCCCCTTCGCACTCCCTAATACGCGATGGCCTTCTGTCCGGTTACCGGCGGTAATTCCCGCTACTTCGATCGGAAGTGTGGCTCCTCCATACAGCGCCACCAGCCACCGCACCGGTCGAGCGAACCGCACGCCTGTGCTATTCCACTTCATCGCTTTTGGAAAAGAGAGTTTCGCGATTAACTGCGGGAGGAGTTCTTTCAGCACCACGTTGGCAGGCAACCCTTGCTCCTGCTTCACCGCAAAGAGATACTCTCCCTTCGGAGTCCGCCGAATCTGCAGATCTTGGACGGCAACTCCTTGCCCTGAGGCAAATCCCGTCGCCGCCCTAGTCGGCTGGCCAGCAGGATCGAACGCCACCGCCTTGGAAGGCCCCATCGCTTCCTTGACCATAGAGGTTTGCTTGGTCGCGAGACCCTCAACCACCAGGGTCAATCGTCGTGGAGTTCCCAGCGTGCGGGCAGATTGAAACGCAAGGCGTTGATCTTTCAACATCTGCTCGGCTAAATCTTTGAGAGTAGCCAGGGCGGGCGCGATAAACTGGAAGGGAATTTCTTCTGTGCCGATCTCGAGCAACAACTCAGCTGCTTTCGGCGAAGAAGGTTGCATTCCCTTCTTCTCAGTCGTACCGACACGGCGTGTATTCTTAGTTTTCGGCATCGTAGTCCTGAGCGTTGACTATGACCGGCGCGCTCCAACCTTGGAATGCACACCGGATACAGCCACCCGGGGATTCAACAAGGGATACCCCATCGCCGACCGCTCTTCGATATAGCGTTCGGCACATTGCCTCGCCAGCGCTCGCACACGGCCGATATAGCCGGTCCGCTCCGCCACGCTGATCGCCCCGCGGGCATCCAGCAAATTGAACACGTGGGAAGACTTGATGCAGTAGTCGTATGCCGGCAACGTCAGGCGTTTGTCGGTTTGCGCGAGGAGTCGTGTGCACTCGGCTTCGTGCGACAGGAAGGTGCTCATGAGCATGTTCACATCGGCTTCTTCGAAGTTATAGCGCGAGCCTTGCACCTCTGTTTCATGATGGATGTCTCCATACGTGATCGTATCGGTCCAGGCAAGATCGAACACGTTGTTCACCTGTTGCAGATACATGGCAATGCGCTCTGTACCGTAGGTGATCTCGCCTGTAATCGGACTCAGCTCGATGCCGCCGATCTCCTGGAAGTAGGTGAACTGGGTAATCTCCATCCCATCGAGTCTCACTTCCCAGCCGAGTCCCCATGCTCCCAGCGTCGGCGACTCCCAGTCGTCTTGAATGAATCGAATATCGTGCTGCTTGGGGTTGATCCCCAGGTGGGCGAGACTTTCCAAATACAACGCTTGAATGTTGTCGGGAGAGGGCTTCAGCACCACTTGATACTGATAATAGTGCTGCATGCGGTTTGGGTTTTCACCATAGCGACCGTCGGTCGGACGGCGGCATGGCTGCGGGTACGCAGCGCGCCAGGGTTCGGGCCCCAGCGACCGCAGGAATGTTGCAGGATGAAAAGTACCAGCGCCCATTTCCATATCATAGGGCTGGTGGATGACGCAGCCCTGATCAGCCCAGAAATGGTGCAAGGTAAGGATAAGGTCTTGGAGGTTCACAGAAGATCCAGCCTGGTTGGGGGAGATGAATAGCCTTTTGTTCAACAAAACAAAACGAGGCGCCAAGCTAACAAGAATGCTTTTACCCTGTCAAGCAACATTCCCTCTGTGATCAATGGTTTATAAATGGCTCTGCCAAGAAGAAACACAGACGAGGAACCGTGATGCACGGTGCGCGTCGTCATCATGAGATGGAGCGATTCTTGACGTCGTGTAGCAGGTTACTCTATTGTTAAACTTCTTGACTAACTCACTCGGAATATAATCTCGGCTGGAATCATGAAGCTATCGAAGAAAAGTGAATACGGCCTCCGCGCCCTTCTTGAACTCACATTAGTTCACGGAACAACCACCGTACAGCGCCACGACATCGCAGCTCGCCAGCACATCCCGCTCGAATTCTTGGAGCAGATTCTTCTCGCCCTCAAGCGAGCCGGACTCCTCTCCAGCCGACGAGGAATGAAGGGGGGCTACACCCTGATTAAGCAGCCACGAGACATCACGCTCGGTCAGGTCATACGCATTCTCGACGGCCCTCTCGCTCCGATCGGCTGCGTCAGTAAAACAGCCTACCAAAAATGCAACGATTGTCCCTACGCGAATAAGGCGCAGTGCCCCGTGCAGCATGTGATGGGTACCGTGCGCGACGCCATCGCTGGGATCCTGGACAACTACACGCTTGCCGATTTCGCGTCCGGTCATCGCAAAGCATAATCATGGACCAGCTTGTGCTCGTACTGATCACGTTTGTCGCCGCAATGGTCAATGGCGCCATCGGCTACGGCTTTTCCTCCATCACCGTCCCCGTTGCACTGTTGTTCTACACCAATCGCGTATTGAATCCGGCCTTGGTACTTATCGAATTGGTCATTAATGGGTATGTGCTCTTCGTGAACCGAAAGAGCGTCCCGAATATTTGGTGGCGGGTTGCCCCCATTCTGATCGGTCTCCTGATCGGTGTCGCGATCGGCAGCTACACACTCTCCCTCGTTCATCCAGCCTGGGCGAAGTTTGTGACCTACTCCATGCTGTTGCCGTTGATTCTGCTCCAAGCGGCCGGCATCAGAAAACCCGTCCAAGCCGAAAGAGCCATCGCAATCCCCTTCGGGGTGGGAATCGGAACCCTCTACTCGGTCACCACCATTTCAGGCCCCCCCCTTGCGCTCCTTTTCAACAATCAAGGGTATGCCAAAGAAGATTTCCGGGCCGCGCTTGGGGTCATTCGGTTGGGAGAATCGGCCTTGACAGGAATCGCCTATTATTTCATCGGACTCTACAGCTATGGCAGCATGGAGATCATTCCGTATATCGTGCCAAGCGTCCTGTTGGGAATTCCCCTCGGAAGCTTTCTCATTCGCTGGATGGACCCTGAAACATTCAGGCGGATCTGCATGGCCTTCGATGCCTTGATCGTGGCATTTGGATTCTCCAGGGTGCTTATCGAATTGAATATGGCTACTGCGTTGACTACGTACAGCCTCCTCGCGATTGTGATGGCACTCAACGCGTTTCTGCTCTTCCGATTTTTTCGAGGGCGCGCTGGGCCGTAACGCATCACGGTATTCATCAGCTAGCCGTTCAACTCTGGATCGGATACTGCGTTTGCCATTCATTACCTCTTAAACAGTTGCTGATTCTGCCGGTACCCGCAGTGCGTGCAGGAAGAAACCTACAGTATCTACCATTCCATTTTCTCACCGTTTTCTTGCCAGGCCTGTAGTGCTGAAGGCAAAACCCTTCACGCCTTTCTTTTGAAGCCTTTTCTTGAATATCTAACTACTTAATTAATAAGTCATTTCTAGATTATTCATGTCGGCACCACATTTGCTTTGCCTTTCCCATTCCGAGCAGGGGAACACATGATTCTATTCATCGTCTTGATTACTGTTGCCGTAGCAATGAGCGTGGTCGCAGCACCCCACACCAAACCATTACATCGGGTCCTTTCATGAACAATCTCCCTGTAGTCCCAAACCGCGGTGATTATCGGAAGTCCAACAACTCCCTGACCAATTCGATAGTCTTGAGCATCATGCTCATCTCACTAACCGGCTGTGGCGCTGGTGGTGAGGGAGAACCGGCGGTTTCTACTGCCTTCACCCCCGCAGGGGCCACAGCAAGCTTGGTGTGGGATCCAGTCCAGGATCCCACGGTCACAGGTTACTCCGTGTACTATGGGACGCAATCAGCGGGACAACCAGGCCTGTGTTCGTACGAGGATGCCCGGTTTGTCAATTCATCGAGTGCCACCATTACCGGGCTTGAGCCAGCCACACAGTACTATTTTGCAGTCAGCGCCTATAACGGACTAAGCGGACCCTGTTCGAATGAAGTGTCAACGGTCACTCCTCCCTCTCAGACCTAGTGAACATCCTTCGTCTCTGCCCGCGACTTCCCTCTTTCATGACTCCGCGTCGCACGCTCGATCTCTTCATTGACTCCACCTATATGTTTTGTTAGCCTCAAGCCCCGCCGCGTTGCTCCCGATAGTGAAGAGCAGGGAAATCGGGTGGCAGCCTTGGCATATATTCCTGAAAGGAGTTCCGATGGCCAGTTCAGCTGCTTCCCCCGAATTGCTTATCGCACTGCAGAACAAGGCAACCCAACTCCGCATCGAGAGTGTCCGGGCCACCAGTGAAGCCGGAAGCGGCCATCCCTCCAGTTGTTGTTCCGCAGCAGATATCGTCGCCACACTGTTTTTCTCCGTCATGCGGTACGACCCGAAGAATCCTAAGGCCCCCAACAGCGATCGGTTCGTGCTCTCGAAAGGGCATGCTGCACCGCTTCTTTACGCAGCCTGGGCGGAAGCAGGGCTCTTCCCGAAAAGCGACCTGTTGAAATTGCGCACCCTGGCCTCAGATCTGGAAGGGCATCCGACTCCGCGATTGCCGTTTGTCGACATGGCAACCGGTTCATTGGGGCAAGGCCTTCCGGTGGGCATCGGCATCGCCCTCAACGCAAAGTTCGTCGACAAGCTGGATCACCGAACCTATGTCTTGATGGGTGACGGAGAGTCGGTCGAGGGGTCTGTGTGGGAAGCGGCGGAGGTTGCACGTCATCACGGATTGGACAATCTCTGCGCGATCGTCGATGTCAATCGACTCGGCCAAAGCGATCCCACCATGTTGCAACACGACATGGAGGGATATCGCTCCCGCTGGGCTGGCTTTGGCTGGCAGGCGCTGGTGGTGGACGGGCACGATCTTTCAGCGCTGCTCGCAGCCTTTGATACCGCTGCCGGCACCAAAGGCAAACCGACGGTCCTCCTCGCCAAAACGTTTAAGGGCAAGGGCATCTCGTTCATGGAGAACCATCCCAGCTGGCATGGGAAACCGGTCGCCAAAGGCGGGGAAACCCAGAAAGCCATTGATGAGTTGTCCACACAGTTGAAGCCGAGCAACAACTCCATTTCGATCAAGAAACCATCGACGCCGGCTCAGAGGCCCTCGTCCATCAGTTCCCTCCCCTCTTCGCCATACAAAGTGGGCGACTCTGCCGCCACGCGCGAAGCCTTCGGCGTCGCCCTCGAAGCACTGGGTGCGGTCAACTCCTTGGTAGTCGGCCTCGATGCCGACGTCAAGAATTCGACCTATACCGATAAGTTCGGTAAGAAATTTCCCGAGCGATTCTTCGAAAACTTTATCGCCGAGCAAAATATGATCGGCGCAGCAGCCGGCCTTGCGGCATGTGGGAAAGTCCCCTTCGCAGCGACATTTGCCTGTTTCCTGGCCAGGGCGTACGACTTTATCCGCATGGCGGCGATCAGCCAATCGAATATCAAACTGGTTGGGACGCACGTGGGTGTGAGTATCGGAGAAGACGGCCCTTCACAAATGGGCTTGGAAGATATCGCGATGATGGCCGCGCAGCCTGGTGTGACCGTGCTGTATCCGTCTGATGCGACCTGTACATATCGGCTCGTCGAAGCAGCCGCGGCGCACAAAGGGATGGTGTACATTCGGGCCGGCCGCCCAAAATGTCCAGTTCTGTACGGGCCCGATGAAATATTCAACATCGGCGGATCGAAGGTCATCCGCCAAGGGGCCTCGGATGTCCTCACCATCGTCGCGGCAGGCGTCACGCTCTTCGAAGCCCTGAAAGCCTACGACACACTGAAGACGACCGGCGTCTCCGTACGGGTCGTCGATCTCTACAGCATTGTCCCCATCGACCGGACCACCTTGCTGGATAGTGCCAGAGCGACACAGGGCCGCATCCTGACTGTTGAAGATCACTATGCCCATGGCGGACTCGGCGATGCCGTCCTGAGCGCCGTCGGCACGGAGGGCATCAAGGTCCATAAGCTCGCGATCCGTACGATCCCGCACAGCGGGAAACCGGACGAACTTGTGGACCACTTCGGCATCGGTGCGCGATCCATTGTCGAAGCGGCCAAGCAGATCACCAAGTAAAGGATCTCCCGCGCCAGTCGCTAGTCGGCTCGACCGCATTCCCCTTCTCAACCTCTTGAGCGGGAAGGAACGCGACCGGGTCCTTCGTGAGTTCACCAAATCCCACATCTTCGTGCCCCCATTAACTCCGATCCAGGTATTCCTACAGCTATGACGTGTGTCATATGTATAAATTGCCGTTTCGGTTCTTGTCACAGTGTCGCGATCCGAATTGCACGCTGGATCGAAGATACGGCTCTGTCAATGGCGGTTGGAATACGGTGGACAGGCTGGATAATGTGTGGTTTTTTGTGGCCCGGCCCGGCCCGGCAGCATCGCAGTTAGGCCAGAATATTTTTTTGCATTGGTAGGATTCTGTGGTATAGTTCGCCTCCGTTATCCGGCATGTTAAACACGCGCCAGCAATGGTAAAGGTCATCGACTGAGGAAGGATTGAAGAAGGCTGGTACTCGCCTCACTCACCGCCTATTTCATGACGCAACCTGTCGGACCAAGCCCTGCCAGCTGCATTCATGCCAACTGTTGAGTATAATTTCTCGCTAGTGATTTTCTGAAGACTCCGAAGCTCTTGAGATCATTGTCGCGCAGAGGAGGCAGGGTTTCTTGGGTCTGATGAGGAGCGAGAGTGTTGGGAGTCGCTCATCACCATAGGAAATAGGAGGTGCGAATGACGAGAAGGAGTGTTGTGCTGTCGGTTGTAGTGGTGGGGTGCAGTCTGATTCTGTCAGGAGGTATGGCCTACGCAGCAGATGCTCCCCCATTGCCCCAGGTACCGGCCGAATATGCCGACAAACATATGCCGGCTGGAGGGTGGACGGATCCTCAGGCTATCGCGGAGGGAGCGAAGATTTACAGCGGCGAGGCCAACCCGGTCGTCAACTGTGGCAGCTGCCACGGCAAGGACGGCCAACCGGTGAAAAAAGGGGCGCGAGATCTTCGCGACCAGAACAATACCTCCCGTTTCTCGGATAGCTTCTGGTTCTGGCGAGTATCGGAAGGAATCCCAAAGACAAAGATGAAGGCCTGGAAGCAGTACCTGTCTGAGGAGCAGATCTGGCAGGTTATTGCCTTTGAGCACCAGTTCTCCCACGGGGGCAAACCGGCCGACCACACGGATTACAAACCTTAACCAGGACAAGAATCCGGACGCCTGATCAGGACTGAGATCATTGCCGTAGGCAGCAAGTAGGTGCTAGAAGAGAGCGGTTGTGCAATTCAACATCATAAGGAGGTCATATGTCTATTCGCCTTTCGCGTAACGCAGGATTGATCAGTGCATCAGTCGTTGCTTTGTCTCTTGTCGGCTCTGCCGCATTTGCGGGAGAGACCATCAAAGCCCAGGTGACGGCGGCGCCCAATGTTCCCCCTCCCATCACGCGAACCCAGCCCGCCTACGTCGTGGTAGACCTTGAAGCGTCCGAGTGGGTCGGCAAGCTGAGCGACGATAACAATTATAAGTTCTGGGGATTCAATGGAACCGTACCAGGCCCCATGATCCGAGTCATGGTGGGGGATACCGTTGAAATCCGTTTGAAGAATAAGAAGGACAGCCAGGAGAGCCACAATATCGACTTCCACGCAGTCACGGGACCAGGTGGTGGAGCCGCCATGCTCAACACCGAGCCTGGACAGGAAAGCAAGCTGCGGTTTAAGGCCATCAACGCCGGCCTCTACTTCTATCACTGCGCGACCTCATCTCCATCCATTCCTGAACACATCGCCAACGGGATGTACGGCGCAATCCTCGTTGAGCCGGTCGGCGGACTTCCTCGTGTAGACAAAGAGTTTTATGTCGTGCAAAGCGAGTTTTATACCAAGCCTGGTGGTAAGAAGGGTGACACCCTTGAGTTTTCGTTCGAGGAGGGGTTAGCGGAGCATCCTTCACATGTCGTGTTTAACGGCAACGCGAGCGCGCTGGTCAAGAATCCTCTGACAGCCAAGGTGGGCGACAACATTCGAATGTTCTATATCAACGCAGGACCCAACCTCGTCGCCTCGTGGCACGTCATTGGTGAGATATTTGACAGGGTGTACCCTGAGGGATCCTTGGTTACGGCTCCATTGCAGAACATCCAAACCACCGTGGTGCCTTCGGGTGGTTCTTCCATGGCAGAATTCAAGGTCGAAGTGCCCGGAACCTATCTCAATGTTGACCACTCGATCTTCCGCATCGCAAAAGGCGCCGTCGGCCTTCTGAAGGTAGAGGGTCCAGAAAATCCTGAAATCTATAAGGGCCTGAAGTAGTCTGCAGGCAGGTCTATCGCAAATTAATGCGATCTGACGTTATGGGGAGGGAGCGGCTTCCCGCTCCCTCCCGCGTGAGTATCCTCGAAAAGAGATCCTCCTCAATTCGGCCTTGGCCCCCCTTCGTACCAGGCTGTATGCCGTCAACCACTCGGCCATCTAACCAAGAGATAGCCTGGAGCTATTCCGGAAACAACGGCATCCCCCAGTCAGGGAATTTGAGCCCCACTATAGCGGTCTACGAAAAGATTATTCCCCGCTCTTGACTCTCTCCTGGGGAAAAAGACCGGCGATCATTGATCGGGATTGGGCGCCACAAACACCAAGATCTTGAGCCGCCGGTCCGTATGATTCTTCACGCCATGTTCTTCGCCTGCCTGCGCCATGGTACCCTGCCCTACTCCAAGAATCTGCTTCTCGCCCCCAACCTGAAAGGTCCCCTGTCCTTCAAGAACCAGATAAACCTTGTCCTGCTCTCCGTGCACGTGGCCTTTTTGCTCCTGACCTGGCTCGAAGCAATAGACGTCGCAAAAAAACCGACTCGTTTGAAAAATATTGTTTTTCTTCATCTTCTCATTGCTAAACTCTTGATAATCAAACAAACTTATCACCTTCATTATGCGCACTCCTTATTCACAAGAAGAAGCGGGGAACTATGCGTTACCTATGGCAGATAAGACAATGCTTTCTGGTACGAATGCTTAAGTTCTTCGATCGCTGAGTTTGCACCCGCTTTCATATCGTTCCACTTCGCGTCGGTCGCAGTTCTCAATTCATCCAGCTTGTGCTTGACTGCGTCCTTCTTTTTCTCTAACTCGTTCATGGATTTTTTGAACTCTTCCCGTGTAGTTGTCGACGCGTCACTCGCTTTCCCTCGCAAAGCACTGATCTGTTTTTGGAGGGTAACCAGCTCCTCATGGGCCTTCCGCTGGAACGCTTCCTTTTGCTGAGCTGTATACTGCTTTGTGGCTTCAATCGTCTCCCGCGCTTCCTTCGTGATCTTTTCAGCACCAATAGGAGGCTCGGCGGCACCACCCCCCGACAAGGGAATGATCCCGACAATTCCGATCCACAGGATGCCCCACAATATAATGCCTCGATTCATCCTTCCCCCCTCCTCACCCATAGGCGGCCAGTTTAGTAAAAAAAGTATAGCCCGCCGAATTCTCAAAGTCACGATGGCCCCTGCTGCCCCATACGCGCTTCCTGCTAAACTTTCGACCGAAACCAGCCGACAAAGAAAGGTATCAGAAAGCACCCGAGAAGAACCAACGAGGAGTAGGCCCTATGCCCCCTGACGTCCAGACGGCAACGACTCCGCTTGAGAAACTTGAGCACGCCTTGCTTCAGAAGGTTGAGAAAGGCGACGTCGAACTTCCATTGCTGCCCCAAGTAGCCAGCCAAGTCATGGCGCTGACTTCGGACCCAGCCGCCGATGCCGCCAAATTATCTTCCCTGATCCACCAGGATCAAGCGCTCGCCGCGCATGTGCTTCGCATCGCAAATTCTCCTGCGTACATGCCCCGGAGTCCCGTTGTCTCGCTCCAGCATGCCGTCGCCATGCTCGGCATCAATTTGCTGTCTGAAATCGCTTTTACCGCCTCCTTGAAATCCGGCGCGTTCCAGGTGCCGGGGCATGAAGACGACGTCAAACGCCTATGGCGGCACTCGCTGGCCAGCGGGGCCTTTGCCAAAGAGGTCGCCCGCACAAGACGAGTGAATATCGAAAGCGCCTATCTCTGTGGCCTCTTGCACGGAATCGGAAAACCCGTCGTCTTGCGGACTGCCACGACACTCGCACACGAACAGAAAATAATCCCCGACAAACCGGCGCTGCAGATATTGATTGCCGGCTACCATTCACGCGTAGGCGCCCTTATTGCCGAGAAGTGGGGCCTGCCCAAGCAAGTGGCAGAGGCCATCCAGTATTACGAAGACTATGACCATGCCGCCTCCTTTCGTCAGGAATGCATGCTCACCTGTATCGCCGATCAACTGGCAAGCCATCTCCTGACGCCTGAGGACCTGCCGGGAAAAACCCTCCGAGAGCATCCGGTGTGCGCGGAGCTGAATCTGTATCCCAACGACATCGACCAAATCCTGGCTGGAAAAGACAAAGTCCTGGCAATTGTGAGTTCAATGAACCTATGAGCATACCCACTGCCTTCGACATTCTCGTGATCGGAGCCGGACCCGCAGGCCAGAAAGCGGCCGTCCAAGGCGCCAAGGCCGGCAAGCGCGTCGCGCTCATCGAGCGGGAGCGCGGAATCGGGGGCAGCTGCGTGTACCGAGGAACAATCCCCAGTAAAACTCTGAGAGAAAGTGCGCTCCATCTGGATCGGCTCAAACGCGCCGGCGCTGCCTTCGAATTCAGTCTGAAACCGGATACTCAAATCGCGACACTCCTGAGCCGGCTGGAAGACGTCGTCAAGGCACACGACACCTTCATGAGCCTGCAACTCCGGCGCAACGGCATCTCGCTATTTCATGGACGCGTGCATTTCATCAACGCACGCGTCATCGAGATGCAAACCGTCGATGGATCCACCCAGCAGTTCACAGCCGGCACCATCGTGGTCGCCACCGGTTCGCGCCCCAGGAATCCGGAGGAGATCCCTGTCGATCACGAACACATTCTCGACAGCGACTCGCTGCTCTCGATGATCTATCTGCCGCGTTCGTTGACGATCATCGGCGGCGGCGTGATCGGATGCGAATACGCCTCGATCTTCGCCCTGCTGGGCGCGCATGTGACCTTAATCGATCGAGCCCCAGCACCGCTGCAGTTCATGGATCAAGAACTGGTCCAAGAGTTCGTCGACAGCTTCAAGCAGCAGGGCGGGCATTATCTTGGAGGGCAGACCGTGAAGGATGTCCGTTGGGATGGCGCAACGCACGTCGTCACAACCCTTGGAGACGGCCTCACGGTCAAGAGCGAGAAGCTTCTGGTCGCGCTCGGCCGACGAGCCAACGTCGAGGATCTTAATTTGGGCGCTGCTGGACTCATGGTCACGACTAAAGGCACTCTCCACGTGAATCAGTTTTGCCAGACGGAGATCCCGCATATCTATGCCGTCGGCGACATGGTGGGCGCCCCGGCCCTCGCTTCGAAAGCCATGGAACAAGGCCGCCGCGCCGTCCGGCATGCCCTCAACCTTCCGGTCGGCGATGCCGCCTCGACCATCCCGCTTGGAATCTACACTATTCCTGAAATGGCCAGCATCGGCCTCGATGAGAAGAGTGCCCGCGAGCGGTATCGAGATCCGCTGATTGGACGGGCAAAGTTTGAAGAAGTTGCCCGCGCGCAAATTTCAGGAACCGGCCAAGGCCTTCTCAAAATGGTGGCGGACCCGGCAGGCGAGCGGCTCCTCGGCGTGCAGATCGTGGGAGATTCGGCTACGGAATTGGTCCATGTGGGGCAATCAGCCCTCCAGCAGGGTGCGACAATTGAATCATTTATCGATAACGTCTTCAACTTTCCAACGTACGCCGAAGCGTACCGTGTCGCGGCTCTGGATATCCTTGGTCAAGCGGCCAAACGCCAGACGGCAGCAGCAGCCTAACTCATCCACCATCATTTCGGATCCAGCTGTTTGTTAAAGACCATCATCCCGTTCTACGGCTCTCGACAATCATTCCTGATCTCATCCCTCTGCACGGTTAGCCATAACCTTACACAGCGGTGTCAGTCCGACTCTCCCGTTGGTACGGCTCCATCTCCAACTCTTTCACGATGTGTTGAAGTCTGGCCCATTCATCGGGCGTCAGGCTGAGGAACTCCAACCCAAAGATGTTGTCGCGGTGCCAGCGGACGATGGCTTGGGTGACCTGAATCGGCGGCTCGTCATCCGAGACTTCAATGCGAAGTTGAAGCGCCGTTCCAGCCTTCACTTCGATATAACTATGGATGCGGCAACCACGAATCGAGAGATCGCCAAGAGTGCCTTGGCCGGAGACGATATTGGCGGAACTGAAGGAACTGCGAAACTGTACGGGAAACCGAGGATCTTTCCGATTCTCCATGTGACTGCCCTCATCAAACAATGCGGTGCTAGCCCTTTATATTGCCAATCGGTCGCAATTCCGCCACTGTTTTTGTAATTCCTGCTCGGTCGACTGAATCGACCACTTCAGAAATAGCTTTGTAGGCGAATCCCGCCTCTTCGGCGAGACCCGACAGAGAGACAGCTTTCACCAAAATCCCATGCTGTTTCATCTGCCGCTGAACCTGATCGCCACGGATCGTTTTTTTCGCCTGCGCCCGTGACATCGTACGCCCCGCCCCATGCATCGTGGACGCAAACGTCTCGCGCATCGCCCCTTCCGTTCCAACCAGAAGATACGATCCGGTTTCCATGGACCCACCGCAGATGACCGGCTGACCCGTCGCACGATAACGCGGCGTCAGATCGGCACTTCCCGGCCCAAGCGCTCTCGTCGCGCCTTTGCGATGAACGACCAACTCCCCTTCCGGATACCGTTCAACCTTGGCGATATTGTGCGCCACGTCATATACCAGCTCCATTCCCATCTCCTCTGCTGACAGGCCAAAGACTGAGCTAAATGCTTCGCGGATCTGGTGGGTGATCACCTGGCGATTGGCAAACGCCGTATTCGCGGCGCAATTCATGGCCGCAAAGTAGTCCTGACCCTCGACTGATTGGAACGGCGCGCAGGCCAGCTGCTGGTCTTTTACCGAGATCCCATACCCCCGCATCGCTTTTTCGAATACCTTGAGATAATCGCTGGCAACCTGATGTCCGAATCCGCGCGAGCCACAATGGACCATCACCACAATCTGATCATGACCGGTAATTCCCCAAGCGGCCGCGATGTCCTTATCAAACACCCGATCGCTGGCGGCCACTTGCACCTCAAGATAGTGATTACCTGACCCGAGCGTTCCCAATTGGTTGATGCCACGGCTGACCGCATGGTCGCTGACTTTCGATGGATCGGTTCCCGCAATGCACCCTCCCTCTTCAATACATTCCAGATCACGATGCCAGCCGAATCCTTGCTCAATACACCAGCGGGCGCCGTTGATCATGACCTGCTCGAACGAAGATCGGTCCAAGCGCACAAACCCGCTGGCCCCAACCCCAGCCGGCACCCTTCTGAACAATTCCGTCATAAGCTGTTCGAGACGTGGTTTCACATCCTCATGGGAGAGATCAGTCCTGATGAGCCGCATGCCGCAATTGATGTCATAGCCGACGCCGCCAGGTGAAATGATCCCTGAGCGGACATCGAATGCGGCCACACCTCCGATAGGAAAACCATAGCCCCAGTGCCCATCCGGCATACAGAGCGCATAGCGTCTGATTCCGGGAAGACAGGCCACATTGGTAACCTGTTCGAACACTCCGGAATCCATAGATTCCAGAATAGCCGGCGTCGCATAGATCCGCGCCGGAACCAACATTCCTGGCTTTTCCGATGGGGCGATCTCCCAGACTTCGTTGGAGATGCGCGTCACCCGCATGTGGGTGTTGAGTTTCATACGTCGAGTATCACCCTGGCCGTCCACCGCTCACCATCACGTGCGAGCCGGTAGAGATGCTTGGTCACGCCCTTCACATCAGCCCTGAGTTCCTGCGTCGAACCATTGACCGGCTCTCCATAGAGCCGTGCGTTCAGCTTCCACACACCGGCTGCATGCTGGGTGAGTCGGACATCTGCCTTGCTGAACACCACACCGGCTGCATCTTTCCAATACACCAGATCCGAGAGCCAATCAAACAAGAGCGCGGCAGGATCCTCGTCTTCCCTGCCGACCGCCTGCTGCCACGTGGCCCCGATAGTGTCAGGATTGGCCAACGATTCGATCACGGCGTTGGTCGCTCCTTGGAAGACCTCTTGAATCGATCCACCGCTGGCCTCGAACGCGAGATCCGCCACAGCAATATCGTCCAAGAATTGAAACGTAGAGGCCATGGCTGCACACCGACAGAGAGTTGATTGACAGACGAGTGCGGTCGGCTAGCCCGGAGAGCTTTGTGTCGGCTGATCTAATCCAGTTCGAACACTTTCGGGAAATCGGTGAGATTGCGGCAGCCCTCTTTCGTCACAAGCACCATGTCCTCGATCCGAACCGCGCCCAATCCCGGATAGTAGAGTCCCGGTTCAACCGTGACGACATGACCTTCCTGCAACAGCGAGCCCGTTCGACTGATGCGAGGCGCCTCATGGATATCCAATCCCACCCCATGACCGGTTCCATGGAAATAGCCCTGCATGCGCCCGTTCACCAGTCCGGTTTTGTATCCTGCCTTTTCGAATCGCATACAGATGCCTTGATGAATTTTCATTCCATCGGCGCCGTCCTTGATCGTATCGATGGCCTCTTCTTGGGCGTCCTTCACGGCTTGATACAGCCGCTTGAGCTCCGGACTGGCCGGCCCTCGAGTGACCGTACGTGACATGTCGGCAAAGTAGCGGCTTGTGGCCGACCGAGGAAACACATCGAAGATGATGCTGCGACTTGCCGGCAGCGGACCGCTGCCTTCGTTATGCGGATCACACGCCTGTTCTCCGCCGGCGACAATCGTATGTTGCGCCACGCAATCCCGCTCCATCAACTTCACGTTGATCAGTTTCTTGATCCGCTCGGACGTGAGCACGGCCCCATCGACCCATAATTGGCCGTTCGTAATGGTGGCCTGGCGCAACACCGCATGCGCCGCCGCCACGGCTTCTTCCGTGGCACGTTGCGCGGCCTCAATATGCCGGACCTCTTCAGCCGTTTTCACCACGCGCTGTTCGTAGAACGGGTCCCGCTTCGGCTTCAGGCTGTACCCCAATTCTTGCAGCCGCGTGGCATAAATGAACGGAAAGTTAGCCGGCACCAAGAGTCGGCGGATCTTGGACTCTTTCAACACCACATGCACAATGTCGACGGTTGTCGGATCTTTGATCCCCTGCCCTTTCGCCTTCTGTTCGATCTCGGAATAGGACAACACCCGGTCGACCGATGCTTGGGCCTTGGCGCGATCCATCTCCAGATCACTCATGACCAGCACTCGCTCGCCTTTGATTTCGAGATAGATAAACGAATCCGGCGCGATGAATCGGGTCGCGTAGTAGAGATTTGAGTCGCCTTCACTGGCGGCAACAAACAACGTGGCCACTTCAGGTTGGGAAGCCGTGGTGCGTTTCATGGATGAGTTGACGTCAAGAGCACAACAGCGGCAGAGTCGGCAGAATGTTCAAAAAGACCGCCCAGCAAGGCCGCAGCAAGCGAGGAGGTGAGGCGTACTTGCTGCCGTACGTCGAACCTCCGCGCGACGCGAGAACGAAGTTGGCGGGATTTTTCAACATGCTGCTCGGATGCTAGCATGGGGGGTACGGTCGGTCAAGGCGTTGCAGGAACCGCTTCGGGCGACGGCATCACTTCCGATCCCATCCCTTTCTCTTCATCAGGCGTGATGAGATCGAGTGGAAGCGCCAGCGTATTCGTTAAGACATCGACCGCAAGCTGGGCCAGCCCTGAAAGACCGCTTGCAAAGGACTTCATCGGCAGATAGGTCACTTCGGGATCTTCCACGGCTCCCTTGATCGCAAACATTGCGGTGGCCAATCCCTTGCGGTCACCCGCAAGGATTCGTCCGAAGAGGGGAATCGTCTTGAGGAATTGCGAATACGAGCCGAATGGACTCACCGCCACCACAAAATCCAGCTGGTCGGTCGGCAAATCATAGTTCCCCGCCGCCGTGATCTTGAGAATCGGGCTATCGATGATCATGTTTTCTGTTTGAAACAAACCATTCTGGATCACGATCGTCCCGGCAATCTTATTGTAGGGCAACCCTTCATTTTCGAGATCAACTTTCCCTTGCAGCACAGCCGGGAGATTCAACAAGCTGATGATCTTCCACACCGTTCGCTCTTTGGATTTGAGAATGCGCCCATTTTCCAGCAACACCTCCACTTTTCCATTCAGTGATGGATAGACCCCATGGGGATTGCGCCCATGTCCGCGAATGGAGCCGCTCAGCCGCACGTGCCCGGATACGCCATGAATCTGGGTATTCGTCAACTTCAACAGGTCCTCCACTTGCACCCCTGAGGCTCGGAGCGAGATTTCGACATCCGCCGGCGCTTTTCGCGGAAGTTGCACCACCATACGCCCGGCCACTTGTCCATCTGTTGATTCGCCGGAAATACGATCGACATCGAGCACTCCATCCTGGATGTTCAACCGTGCCGACAGCTCGCCGAACTTCATGTGTTTGTAATGTCCTCGCGAGACTGCAGCCGACACCGTCACTTGACTGGTGGCCGCCAAGGTTTCGAGAAATTCCCGCATGGGCGACCGTTCGCCTTTGGGAATCAGGAGATCCAGATCAAGCTGGTTTGATTCGATCTTGCCTGTAATCACAGGCTTGGCCATCCAGTTTCGAATGGTGGCTTCCACGGCCATGTCACTGTCGTGAATCTTGAACGACAGCCGCTTGATTTCGGCGCCATTGCGCACCAATTTCACTCGGGCATAGAGGTCCTGAATATGGCCTTGGATCCCTTTGGCCAACATCAATCCGTTCGTCAGCGCCACCCATCCGGTGATTCGCCACGTCTTCCAATTCGTCTCCTTCCCCTTGATGTCGAGAGAGACCTCGAGGTTGCCCGCTTCAAACCCGCCTTTGGAGATCCATTCGGGCAGACTCGACAATGAAAGAGTCCCTGTCGCCACCGCCGCATCGATCCTCACGCGATCGCCGAACAGCATGACTCCTTTGGCCGGAATTCGCATTGACGGCAGGATCAACTCCATGCGATTCAGGGTCACGGTATTGGCCCTCGCCACATCGCCCTCAAACTCCACGGTGGCCGGCGCTCCGATGGGTTTTTCAACCAATCCTGGGAAAGAGACCTTCGATTCATCGAGCACCACGACGCCATGGACATGCGGCGTCGCCGTAGAACCGGACAGCGCGACGGCCGTGCTGAGAATTCCCTCGAACGTGCCTTGCGGGATCGCGGTGATGGGAGCAAGCCGCGCCATATGCCCCGCATCGCCGCGCGTGCGCACGACAAAATCTTGAAACAGGCTCGTGGTCCCGCCGGTCATCGTCCCTTGGACTTGCACGACGGTATCACCGAGATGGCCGGTAACCTGATCGAGCTGCGTGGATCCATCAGCCAAGATAAATCGCCCCTGCACCCCCGTGAGACGTTCCGGCAGCGCGACGTGGTTGAGGCTCACGTGGCGAGCCGTAATCTCTCCACCGGCAAAGGTGACGCCGCTGGACTCGTTCAACAGACCCACGAGACGGAACGTCGGCTGTGCCATGCCTTCCACATCCCGAATACCCGAGAACAGCCGCGTCAATCGTTCCGCCTTCACGGTCTTCGCGAGGAATTCCAACAAATGAGACGCCGCCATATTGCCCGTGATCTCCAGTTCGAGCCACGGACCCGCCTCAAGAAACGACACCATCGCCTTCCCATCCGTAATCTGAATCGCTCCATAGATCCCGGTCACACTGGCAACGCGAATGCGCCCGGCCTCCACGAAGACCACCGCAGCCAGATCTTTCGCCTGGACACGGTCTTGCCCGATCAATCCCTGTCCCTCCTGCACGTGAAACTCCCCGGTTGTCGAGAGTTGGGGTCCGGCCGTGGCGGACCCCGTCAACGTGGCATTCAGCACTTGCACCTTGCCGTCAATCTGACGATCGGCCAACAGCGCGGAAATCTGCGGGTTGATCCACTCGACGGGAATGGTTTTCAACAGCTGCGGCAGTGCGACCAGAGAACTGCTGAACGTGACGGAAAAAGTCGGCTGGGGCGTCAGGAGGCCGGCAAGATTGGCTTTCCCCGTCAGTGTCATGTCGTTCAGACGCGCCGTCATGTCCGACAGCACCATGTCATATCCTGCCACCCCAGGTATAACCCGAACGGAACTTTGGAGATTCAGTGCTCCCTGAAGATGTTCAGACACAGGCCGGGGTCCGAGAAAGTCCGCCACTTCGCGAACTTTGAGATCTGCGGCGTCAATGCGGCCGTCAAACTGAAACACGGATGCCGGCTCGGCCGGGTCTTCACTGGACAGTGACACCGGTTTCTCCGATCGTCGGACCACTCCATCGAGTGACACGGCAGACATACCCTCTTCCCTCCGCTGAGCAGCCGAGACGTGCAGCTCCGCGAGGCCTCGGTCAGCCCGAATCAGGAGCCCGGCCTCAACGTGCTCCAGCTTGATGGAGCGGACCCCATCAGGCCTGGCGGCATCGATCACCGTGACTGTGCCGTTAACGAGTGTGGCCTGCCGGATCATGAACATCCGGGTCATCATGTCCATCGTGCGCTGGTCCGTCGCGGCCCGATCATTGACACCGTCCAGCACATTCCAGTGGCCGGTTTCGTTCCGCCGGAGTGTGAGCGTCGGCTCCTCAATCAGCAGCCGCTTGCCCACGACTTGCTTGCGGAAGAGCGGAATCAGACGTACGATCATATCGACGCGCTTGGCTGTCAGCACGACTTGATCCGAATTGGGGTCATGAATCGAGACTTGGGACAGCTCCACGCGAATGCGTGGAAAGATCACGACCTTTACACGATGGACCTCGATTTTTCGCCCAAGGCTCTCCTCAAGTTGCTGTAGGACAAAATCCTTGAGATAGTCCTGGCCGGTCAGTGCGCGGGAAAATGACAGGAAGGCAACGGCAAACACCACGCAGGCAAGAAGAACCACGAGTCCAAGCCGAAGACGGGACACTCCACCTCCTCAAGAATACGTATACACCCGCGTCGCATCTTACAGAATCAACAACCTGAAATCCACCAACTCTGCGTCGTACAAGGGATTTTCCAGCAAGAAGATCGACCTCATTGAGGCGGCCACTCCCCTTTGTCCAATCCGCATGCCCGTTGAAAGTTCACACCGGCTTCTCGAATTGTTCCCCTCAGCAAACCGATTTCTCGTTCACAACCTTGGGTTTTTTCCGAACAGCTCGTTTCAGACAATCTCGAACGTACGAAGGCAGCCACTGTCCCTTTGACGATCACCGTCTCTCGCTTGATTATCACACAGCAGAGTTGACAGTTGCGGGGCTCTGGACTACACATCTGCTATGGCAATCCATCCACTCGCAGGAAAACAGGTGCCGGCCTCCAGTCTGGTCAATGTCGCTACGCTTCTCGCTGCCTATTCGACAGAGAAGCCGGACCCAGCCGTTCCAGAGCAACGAGTCTCGTTTGGAACATCAGGACATCGTGGGTCATCCTTCAAGCGATCGTTTAATGAATCCCATATTGTGGCAGTCACGCAAGCTATCGTTGAATATCGAGCAGCCCACGGCACCACCGGCCCGCTGTATCTGGGGATGGATACCCATGCGCTCTCGGAGCCGGCCTTCGTCAGTGCACTTGAAGTACTGGCGGCGAACGGTGTCGAGGTCATGATTGATCCGGAGGGCGGTTATACCCCTACACCAGCTATTTCCCACGCCATTCTGACGTATAACCGCAATAAATCCTCCGGCATGGCCGACGGCATCGTCATCACTCCCTCACATAATCCGCCGGATGATGGCGGCATCAAATACAACCCACCCCAGGGTGGGCCGGCCGATACCCAGGTCACCACGTGGATTGAAGACAGAGCCAATGCCTTGCTTGCCGCCGATCTTCAGGAAGTCAAACGGCTTTCCTACGAACAGGCCAGGCGAGCTTCAACCACACACCAGCATGACTACATTGGGACATATGTCGGCGACCTCGGCCATATCATCGAGATGGACGCTATCGCGGCAGCCAAACTCACAATCGGTGTCGATCCCCTCGGCGGATCCGGCGTGGCCTACTGGACGCCTATTGCTGAGCGCTATGGGCTGAATATCGAGATCGTGAATCCTTCCGTCGATCCTACCTTCCGCTTTATGCCGCTTGATTGGGACGGCAAGATTCGTATGGACTGCTCTTCCCCCTACGCAATGGCGAATCTGATTGCCCTGAAAGATCGCTTCGACGTAGCGTTCGGCAATGACGCCGACAACGACCGGCATGGGATCGTCACCCGCTCTGCCGGCCTGATGAATCCCAATCACTACCTCGCTGTTTCCATCTTTTACCTGTTCTCCAATCGTCCGGGGTGGAAACCGGGAGCCGGAATCGGCAAAACGCTGGTGAGCAGCAGCCTCATCGATCGCGTGGCGGTGACGCTCAGGCGCAAGCTTGTCGAAGTCCCGGTCGGCTTTAAGTGGTTCGTGAGCGGCTTGCTCGATGGTTCGCTCGGATTCGGCGGAGAAGAAAGCGCAGGAGCGTCATTCCTTCGGCATGACGGCACCGTCTGGTCGACCGACAAGGACGGTATCATCATGAATCTGCTGGCTGCGGAAATGATGGCCAAGACCGGCCGCGATCCGGCTGAACTCTATCGTGACCTGACGAAAGAATTGGGCGAGCCGGTCTACGAGCGGATCGATGCCCCGGCCACGCCGGAGCAGAAAGCGATTCTCTCCAAGCTCTCTCCCGATCAAGTGCGCGCAACCGAGCTGGCCGGTGACAAGATCGTGGCCATGCTGACAACAGCGCCGGGCAATGGCGCTGCAATTGGCGGGCTGAAAGTCGTCACGGACCAAGGCTGGTTCGCCGCCCGCCCCTCCGGCACCGAGGATGTGTACAAACTCTACGCCGAAAGTTTCCGTGGGAAAGAACATCTCACGCGCATACAGGAAGAAGCGCAGGCGCTGATTTCCAAGGCATTGACACCAGCAAAGTGACGTTGAGTCCGCTGCTCTTACATCAGCGCAGTCACATCTGACGACTGAAAACCCGGACTCAGGCGCAGGACGTAAAGAAGGGACGGAGAGACGGAGATCATTTCGGAAGAGGAGAGATCGTGATCCGTCGAAAAGCTTCCGCATAGACACCTGCCGGAGCGCTGGCCTTGGGATCGGCGAACACGGCGCGCCAGCGGTTCAATCCCAGGACTCCTTCCCCGTAAGGTATCGTCGCCACCTGACTCTGATGCTCCGCAATGGCGGCCATTTTCTTGCCCACATAGCGGTCAATGTACTCAAGGCGGTCCCAGGTCTCGAACGGGCCCCAGATTTCATACGCCCAGATGCCATCGCTCGGGACGATGCCGGCTTCAAGCACACTTTCCCTCGTCAACTTGCCGGCAAGGCGATGGGCCGGGTGGCGATCGAGCGTTTCATCCAGCGTATAGATCTCGTCTGGCCTCAGACGGGCGAGAATTTCGACGAACTTCTGCTTAACAGTCTTGGCATCGATCTCTTCCGTTGCGTCCGGTTGGTCGCAAAAGACAACCTCGTTCACCCCCAACACACTGGCGGCGCGGAGAGCCTCTTCTCTTCTCACCTCCGCCATCCGTTGTTCTGTCAAGGCAAAGGGATTCGACGCCCGGCCTCCGTTCGTTATGACCACAGCAGTGATCACAGTCTGAGACTCCGCTAATCTGGCAACTGTTCCACCCATGCCGATTTCCATGTCGTCCGGATGAGCACTGACGATAACGACGTTGTTGCTCACGGGCAGACCCCTTCCCTTACGATGCGGGGACGATCTGTTGGGCTGCGTGGTAAGAACTTCTGACCAGCGGGCCGGATTCGACGTGGGTGAAGCCGAGGGCAAGTCCCTCCTCCTTCAACATGGCGAACTCGCTGGGGTCGCAGAAGCGCGCGACCGGTAGATGCGCTCTGGTCGGCTGCAGATACTGGCCGATGGTGATGATGTCGCAGTGAACTACCCGCAGGTCACGCATAACTTCTCGGGCTTCGCCGATCGTTTCGCCCATCCCAAGGATCAATCCGGACTTGGTCCTCATGCCCAGCTGTTTGGCCTGGTCCAGTAACTCAATCGATCGCTGATACTTCCCTTGCGGTCGGATCGAAGGAAACAGCCGTCGGACGGTTTCAATGTTGTGATTCAGGATCTCCGGTTTTTCGGCGCAGACCATCGCTAACGCCGCCTCATTCCCTTCAAAGTCTGGAATTAACACTTCAATGGTGCACGCGGGACTGAGTTGTCTGGTCTGGCGGATCGTCTCGGCAAAGATGGCGGCGCCTCCGTCCTCCAACTCGTCCCGATTCACTGACGTAATCACCGCATGGCGCAGGCCCAATGCCTGTACGGCTTCGGCAACCCGTCGCGGCTCTTTGTGGTCCACTGCGCGCGGACGTCCCGTTTCAACCGAGCAATAGTGGCACCGTCTGGTGCAGATGTCGCCAAGGATGAGAAAGGTCGCGGTGCGGGCGTTCCAGCATTCCCATCGATTGGGACAGCGGGCTTCTTCGCAGATGGTGTGAAGGTTGAGCCGGTCCATCGTCTGCTTGATATCGAGATAGTCCGGACCGGTCCTGGCTTTGACCTTGAACCAGGATGGGAGACGGCGGCCTGAGGTTAAGGCTGAGGTGGAGGTTGAGGAACGAACTCGATCGATCGGAATGAAGGTCATAGCTCAGGATTGTCCGTCGGATGTATGTAGGCGGAACCAGCTCAGGAGTCTTGCCATGAAACCGGGTCCTTCTGATTCGGCCTGCGGTGGATCGGGATATTCCACCCATATCTCCTGGGAACCGAGATAGATGCCGTTGCGAAAGCTGACTTGGGTCCGCAGTTGCCGGTAGCCCTGGGCGTGCAACGTTTGGATCAAGGTACGCACGGCGACATCCTGCGTTGGGTGAGACTCCGTGCAGACGCGAATGGATTCATATCGCAAGACGGCTCGATAGCTCTCCCCGGCCCGTTCAAATTCGACGGGACGGCTGAAGCCCCGCTCCCGATGATCGAGCCCGGCGAGTTGATGCCTGTCGAGGCTGTCCTGCCCCATCCCGCATCCCCAGTATGTCCCACGCTATTCCAGCGCGCGAAAGACCGCAACCAGGTCGCTCAACGCAATCGTTTTGTTCCTCAGCACAGCCCGTTCAGCCTGGATGGCCTCGCGTGTCGTGGCATCGGCCGCTCCGGATTTCAAGCAGGACACGCCGAGTGCCAGGATGCGATCGCAGTCCTGCGCGAGTTTATTCTTCACGACCGGATTAACGGCCAGAATGTCCATGAGCCGGGCGCGCGTATCAGTCATGTGCGCCTGCAATTCCGAGTCAGGATAACTCTTACGGGCGGCGTCATCGAAGCAGCGATCGAGGTATTGAGTCAGGAACACGTACAGCCGAACCAATGCGGCGGTGATATCGGTTTGATCTTTGGCGGAGGCAGCCACGGCTCCTCCTTTCTTTGTCACGAAATTAGATACACACCTTCACGTCGTCGCCGTCCACGTTGACTGGATAGGTCTCCACGTTGCTGGAGGGGTTATTCACACACATGCCGGTGGCGACATTGAACTGCCATCCATGCCATGGACAGGTGACGACGTTCCCTTCAACATCGCCTTCGCCGAGCGGACCGCCGCGGTGAATGCAGGTGTTGTCGATGGCGTGGAAGGTCCCATCGGCGTTAAAGATGGCCAAGGTCTTGCCATTCACTTCCGCCACGATACCGTGGCCCGGTTTCACATCCGCTGTGCCTGTCACCCGTACGAACGCTGCCATCGCCAACCTCCGGAGTGATGAGTCCTCACATCAACTCTTGGTAAACGGTTGCTTGATTTTTTTGAGCAAGCTGTCGATCGACACGCCTTCTTTCCCTGTGCCGGCCACTTGGGCAATGACCTTCTGCGCAATATCTCGAATCGCCCCGGCCTGTGGAGAAGCCGGATCGGCCACGACAATGGGATGGCCGGTGTCTCCGCCGTCGCGAATCGCCGGGTCAATGGGAATGCGGCCAAGGAAGGGGACACCGAGTTTCTCAGCGGCCCGCTCCCCTCCCCCGTATGAAAAAATCTCCGTGCGTTCTCCGCAATGTCCGCAGACGAAATGGCTCATGTTCTCCACGATGCCGAGGAGCGGGACATTCACCTTCTGAAACATGGCCATGCCCTTGCGCACGTCATAGAGCGCGACTTCCTGAGGCGTCGTGACGGTGATGGCGCCGGCCAGCGGGACCATTTGCGACAAGGAGAGTTGGACGTCCCCGGTGCCGGGCGGCAGGTCGATGAGCAGATAGTCCAGCTCACCCCAGAGCACGTCGCGGAAGAAGGCTTGCAGATATTGATGGACCATCGGTCCACGCCACACCAGCGGGGCCTCCTCCGGCACGAGAAACGCCATGGAGATAAGTTTCACCCCGTAACTCTCCACCGGCACGATCTTGCCGTCCTTCTGTTCCGGGCCGGTTGTGCTGCCCATCATCATGGGGATATTCGGACCATAGAGATCTGCATCCAGCAGCCCGACGTTGGCGCCCGTCAGCGCCAGCGCGCAGGCCAGGTTCGATGCGACGGTGGATTTGCCGACGCCCCCTTTGCCGCTGCTGATCGCAATGACATGTTTGACGCCGGGAATGAAGTTATCTTTCGCCTGGGGCGGCTGGGCCCCATGGGCATGTTCATCAGCCATACCTCGTTCCTCCACTCTATCTGTGCTCGACCGCATCTCTCGATGGCGCAGCCGAGAATCGAGATGCCATTGACTCGTGTGTCATCATAATAAGCGATGCGGTGAGGCAAATGAAATGGGCCGGTCGGGCCATCACCGGCATGGTCCGATCGGGGAAAGCGGAGCAGGCAATGACCCGCGATTGCCCGCCATGTATACTGAATTCATCAGAACGCTCATGTCTGCCCAGGAGCACCGATGACAATATCGCCGTCTTCACGTGAGCCAGCCATCCTTCGCATCGGTGAGCATCTTGCCCAGCTTTCTGCCGGCCTCTCTCCGACCGTCTTCGACGGCCGCTGGTGGTCTCAGTCGGTGATCAATCTAGCCATGAAGGATGAGGCGTTCAAGACGCGCCTGTTTCGCTTCATCGACGTCCTGCCCGTTCTCACCGATGACGAACGGGTCGTCTCACTCGCCGAGGAGTATTTCGGCCGTTCAGGCGGCGAGTTGTTCGGGCTCCAATGGGGCCTGAAGGCGCTCGCGGCCACCGGTATGGGCGCGCGTTTGACCGGCAAATCGATCAGAAAACAGGTCGAACAGATGGCGAGAACGTTTATCGCCGGCGCCTCGGTTGAAGAGGCGGCTCCGGTGTTGTCGCGCTTGTGGAAAGAAGGTCGGGCCTGGTCCGTCGATCTGCTCGGAGAAGCCACGATCAGCGAGCGGGAGGCCGATCAGTATCGTGACCATTGCCTGGATGCCTTGACGGAGTTGGGCCGTGCCGCGGCGGCATGGCCTTCCGCTCCCCTGCTTGAGCAGGACCATCTTGGGCCGGTACCACGCGTCCAGCTCTCGCTGAAAATTTCCGCTCTCTCCTCGCGGCTGGACCCGATCGATCCCGATGGGAGCTATGAATCGGTGGCCGCGCGCCTCCGTCCGTTGGTCGAGCGGGCTCTGTCCTTGCCGGCCGGATTGATCTTCGACATGGAGCAGGCAGAGACAAAAAATTTGCTGTTGGATATGTTCAAGCGGCTCTTTGACGAGCCGGCGTATCGCGCCTATCCCTATGCCGGTCTCGCACTGCAAGCCTATCATCGGGACACCGAACGGGATATTCACGATCTGCTGGCATGGGTTCGTCGGCGTGGCGTGCCGATCACGATGCGACTTGTGAAGGGGGCGTATTGGGATTCGGATACCGTGCGGTATCGGCAAGCCGGATGGCCGGTTCCCCTCTTCGAGCAGAAAACGGAAACAGATGTCAATTACGAGCGGTTGATCGGCGTGCTGTTTCAGCATGCCAGTCTTATCCGCCCGGCGTTCGGCACGCATAATCTCCGCACCTTGGCGGCGGTCGAAGCCACCGCGGAGTCGCTCGGGTTGGCGTCCGACGCACGGGAGTACCAGATGATCTTCGGCATGGCCGAACCCTTTCAGCAGGCCATGGTGAAGCTTGGCCGCCGCATTCGGTTGTACACCCCCGTGGGCCGGCTATTGCCCGGTATGGCGTATCTGGTTCGACGGCTGCTGGAAAATACGTCGAATGAATCTTTCCTCCGAAAAGAGTATGTGGAGTCCCAGCCATTAACTCGACTCCTCGCTCCTCCGGCAGCCGTCGCCCATCGTCCCGACGCCAAGGCGCCGGGCGGCGAGTACAGTTTTGTCAACGAGCCGCACAGCGATTTCTCTCATGCGAATGTCCGCAGCGCCATGCAGGCCGGCATTGCCTCCGTTCGGTCTCAACTGGGACGCCGATGGGAAGGGAACACTTCCGATTTGACACTCACGGGCCCATGGCTGGAATCTCACAATCCTTGCCGGCCGGATGAACTGGTCGCGCAGGTGCGCAGCGCATCCGTCGCCGATCTCGACACGGCAATCAAGCAGGCGCTGACCCAGTTCGATCGTTGGCGACGGCGATCTCCCGAAATGCGCGCGGGGATCCTGCGTGATGCTGCGTCGGAGATGAGTCGTCGCAGGTTTGAACTCGCCGCCTGGGAAATCTTTGAGGTGGGACGGCCGTGGCGGGAAGCAGACGCCGATGTGGCTGAAGCCATCGACTTCCTCCGATACTACGCGAATGAGATGTGCCGCCTCGCTCAGCCCGCGCGGTTAGGCGATCGGCCGGGAGAATTGAACCACCGTGTCTATGGGCCACGCGGCGTGACGGTGGCAATCTCGCCCTGGAACTTTCCGCTTGCGATTCCGGCCGGCATGGTTGCAGCAGCGCTGGTGACCGGCAACGTCGTCCTGTTCAAGCCGTCGGAACGGTCACCCCGATTGGGGCGTCTGCTCACAGACATCTTGATTGCAGCCGGGGTGCCCCCCGGCGTCTTGATCTGTCTCCCCGGCGGACCGGAGATCGGACAGGCGCTCGTCGCCCATCCACGCAGCACGACTGTTGCCTTTACAGGATCGAAAGCCGTGGGGCTTCACATTCTGGCCGAAGCCGCGCGCGTGGCTCCAGGACAGCACATGGTCAAACGTGTGATCGCCGAGATGGGTGGGAAGAATGCCATCATCGTCGATGAGACGGCAGATCTCGATGAAGCGATTGCCGGAGTGGTGACGTCGTTCTCAGGCTATGCGGGGCAGAAGTGCTCGGCGTGCTCACGCGTGATCGTGCATCGCGCAGTCTACGATCTGTTTGTCACTCGCTTGCAAGAAGCTGTGCTGAGTTTGGCAATCGGTGATCCGGCGGAGCCAGGCACCCAAGTAGGCCCGGTGATCGATGCCCGCGCGCAAGCCGGTATCCAACGATTGCTGACTGAGGGCCGGCAAGAAGGCCGGTTGCTCGTGCAGCGATCGGTCGCACGGACAGGATATTTCATAGGGCCGACGGTGTTTGCCGATATTGAACCCCATCACCGCCTGGCGCAGGAAGAAATCTTCGGTCCGGTGTTGGTCATCATGAAGGCAGAGAGCTTTGCAGATGCCATTCGCTTGGCGAATGGGACCGCCTATGCGCTGACAGGGGGTGTCTATGCCAGGAGTCCGGCTAATCTCGCCACGGCACGCGAGCAGTTCGATGTGGGAAATCTCTACTTGAACCGGCCGATTACCGGCGCACTGGTCGGTCGCCAGCCGTTCGGGGGGCACCGATTTTCAGGGGTAGGCGCGAAAGCCGGCGGTGAGGACTACCTGGCTCAGTTCATGATTACCCGCGTGATCAGCGAGAATACCCTCCGCCGGGGATTCGAGTCGGCTGAGTGAACCCTTGGAGGGTGTGATCTCGTATTCTTCGAGTTCTTCCGTGATCTCCGTCACGACGCCGCGATCTTCCTTGATGGCCGATAACTCCTGCCGCTCCGAATACTTCACCAACCCGACGCCCTTCGCAAACCAGGCCGTCATCACGTCTGATCCGGCGACCGTGCGACGGCCGGCCGATAAATGGATCCGCATGGTCATCCGTGCTTCGACTTTGACGGCATCGCGAAAGGTGCCGGCCGGCACCGTGACCGTTTCATGGCCGACGAGGCTGCTCCACCCACGCACATCCACCTTCTCATCGGTTCCGTCACGGTCCATGTCCGTGCCGAAGTCGAGGCCTGTGCGATCGAACTGTTGGAAAGACGACGGGACCTTCAAGGGGAATCGAAAAATCTGGTAGGGAGCAATCTGTTTTTCCAGTGGTGTTCCGGGATCGGATCCGTAATACACGATGCCGACGGGATCTCGTCGATAGAAACTATCCGATGGGCCATGATTGCCGGGGTTGGTGTCATGGAAAACGGTGACGGTAACACCCTTGATCGTCTTGGTTCCTTGGACCGTCGAGACATTGGTGAAGAACTTGTGTTCGATCATCTGGAGCGGGCCCTCCGTGATCTGGCCTCGGTAGGTCCAGCGGTTTCCCGCCGCGTCGGGAAAGTAATCGGCGGATTGGGCGATCATGCGGGGCTCTTCGGCACCGAGCGTCGCCGGCCACACGTCCAATCCCAGCAGCAGGAACGTTGCTCCTGCCAGGAGCAGTGGCGTTGTCAATCTGTGGACGAACATGAGATGCATTCTCCAGCCAGTGCGCGACTGACGGTATCATAGGAGTCCCAACAGCAGCAAGCAAACGGTGTGTACGGCGCTCCGTCCGGCTCAGGCTTGCGTTCGCCCGTCCCACCTCGCATAATCTCCGCCTGCATGAAGCGTCTGCCGTCAAAGAAACCGTCGGCCACGAACCGGCCTGGCAAATCGAAGATTCGCCCAGCCGTGCTCGTGACCGGCGCCTCCGGAGGGATCGGTCGGGCCATCAGTCTGGCGTTCGGCAAGATCGGATGGTATGTCGGCGTCCACTATTGGCAGAACAAATCGGGAGCAGACGCAACCCTCGCACAGGTCGTGGCCATCGGCGGTGCGGGAGACCTCTATCACGCGGACATTCGGACATCCGTTTCCGTTCAACGAATGATCGACGAGTTCTGCAGTCGAATATCGGCGCCACCGATATTTGTCTGTAACGCGGGGATTGGACAGAGCGGCCTCGTCCTCCGTCTGCGGGAAGATGACTGGGCCGAAGTGATCACCACGAATCTGACGGGAACATTTCACTGCCTTCGCGCCATGGCACCCGTGCTGTTCGCACATCGAGGTGGATCCATCGTGGTCGTCGGCTCCCATACAGGTTTTCATGGGGCGGCAGGCCAAGCGGCATACGCAACGTCGAAAGCCGGGTTGATCGGATTGATCAAAACGGCCGCGCAGGAATGGGGGCCACAGAATGTCCGAGTGAACCTCGTGCTACCCGGATGGCAGAGAACACGCTTGACTGCAGGAGTTTTTCCGGAAGGCGAGGGGTGGATGGACCACGCGCTTCGCCGTCCGCCAGCGATCGAAGAAGCGGCGCGCACCATCGTCTACTTGGCGCAGCTCATGGATGTCTCGGGGCAAGTGTGGAACTGCGACAGCAGGAATTTGTAGTACGAACGTATGGCCAAAGACGAATTGGGATGTGACGGAAACAGCGTGCCTTGGAAGCTCTCCGCCATCGGCTATTCGCTATGAGCTCTTCTCGATGAAGCACGGAGTCTTCATAACTGGAACAGACACCGGCGTGGGGAAGACGGTGGTCACAGCAGCTGTAGCAGCTGTCTTCGTGAAGAACGGATACGCAGTCGGGGTGATGAAGCCGATTGAGACAGGCGTGGCAGCATCCGCTGGCGCCAGGTCCGATGCCGCACGACTTCGCGCAGCAGCAGGAAGCAGCGATGCGCCGGACGAAATCAGGCCCTATGTTTTTCGCCGGCCACTGGCTCCGTTGGATGCAGCCCGTCTCGAAAAAAGAAGGGTCTCCTTTTCTACTATCATGCAAGCCTTCCATACGCTCCGAGTACGACACGAGATGCTATTGGTGGAAGGAGTTGGAGGCGTATATGTGCCTGTTACAGCATCACTTAACGTATCAGACCTCATCTATCGAATGAAGTTATCAGTGATCGTGGTCGGACGAGCCGGCCTCGGCGGAATCAATCATGCGTTGCTCACGCTCGCCGCACTTCGCCGCCGAAAGATACCCGTTCTCGCGCTGGTCCTCAATCGAACCCATCCTGCACGAACGGCGACCGCACGAGCGCAGGATCGCTCGACCCTGTGCCTGCTTCGCCAGCGCGCCGGTGTACCGGTGATCGGTCCACTCCCCTGCCTCTCGGTTCTGGATAGAGATTGGGAAGCAGGAGTGGCCCGACTCGTTCGTTCTCCGGAGATCAGGAAGCTGGCAAGTGTGGTACTGGCATCTGGCCGAGGAACTCTCTGACGGCCTGCTCAATGTCCGGAGCTTTCAAAATGGCAGAGATGACCGCCACGCCGTCCGCCCCCGCGCGCATCACCTCCCCGGCTTGATCGACGGTCATCCCTCCGATGGCGAAGATCGGCAGCGATGTCAGGGAGCGAATCGCGCGCAGCCCATTGATCCCAACGACAGGATCGTGATCTTGCTTGGAGCCTGGCGTGAAGATCGGACCAAAGCCAAGATAGTCAGGCTTGCCGGCGCCCGCTGCCCGCACTTGCCCGGGAGTGTGCGTGGAAATGCCGATCAGCTTTTCCGGCCCCATCACTTTGCGCGCCAGATCGAGCGGCAGATCTCCCTGTCCTACATGCACCCCGTCCGCATCCACGGCCAAGGCCAGATCGCAGCGGTCATTGACGATGAACCATATGCCCAGCTCCGCCGCAGTCTTCCGCAGCGGCAGCGCTTCCGCATACGCGTCCTTCATCGACGCCGTCTTGTTCCGGTATTGAAAGACCCTCGCTCCCGCTCGGGCAGATTGAGCCAGCACGTCGCCCAGCGGTCGATTCGGTGCGATTGAAGGATCGAGGATGACATACAGACCGGAAAGTGAATGTATCGGACGAGTGGGTTTCGTGTGCATGGACAGTGTCCCGTTTCAGTATCCTGTCAGACCGCGATAGGTGACCGTCCAATTCGTTCCTTCCGCCGCCACCGCTCCAACCCATCCGGATTCGAGCGGGAGAAAATGTATGAACCACTCCTGATCGGTATCGGCATGCCAATGCACGACAGCCTCATTGAGCGTGTCCGCCATGATGAGTGCACACCGGTCCAAGGGAAACTGAAGGCCGGTGCCCTTCGCTTTCAACATCGCCTCCTTGCCAACCCAATGGCGAAAAAATAGCACACGCTGAGATTCGCCTTCCTCCATTCTGATTACATCAACTTCTGGATGAGAAAAGAACCGCTCTGCCAGTTTGAGGTGTTCGACGTCTTCACGGACTCGCTCAAGATCAACCCCTATCTCGAACCCATTGGCCACGGCGACCAGGCCACGGCCATGAGAATGCGTGAGATTAAACATGAGGGGGCTGCGCGGCATTCCCCTCACCCTGAGTTTCGGCTTTTCTCCGACTGATTGGGTAATCACCAGCGCGTCGGGCGTGCTGTCGCAATACCGGCTGAGGATCTGACGGAGGCAGCCATGGGCCACAACAAAATGGTTTCGATCCTGCTCGAATCGAAACCGATTCGCCCGTTCCTGCTCAGATGGAGAGAGCCATCGGCCACATTGACGCTGCACCTCGAAATCCGCATCGAGCGAGAACGCCCAGACGTGGGCTTCCCGGTTCGGGAGAACGACACACGGAGCTCGTTCATCGAACACCCCGGCCTCGAGCCGGGAGAAACTCAGCAGAAGATTTCCAGCATTCGGCCAGGCCATGATGGCTCCACTCCTCAGGAACCGAGAGGCATCGCGCGATCCGGCCTCGGATTCCAAGAATCGACGATCGCTCCCTCCTCCAGCTTCACCACGCGGTCGCCAAGATGAAAATACCGATCGTCATGCGTGATCACCACGACCGCTTTCCCCCGTTCGCAGAGCTCCGGGAGAAGCTTGTTGTAGAACACACTCTTGTAATGCGGGTCCTGATCCGCCGCCCACTCGTCGAAGACATAGATCGGCCGGTCTTCCAGATAGGCGGTGATAAGGGCGAGCCGTCGCCGTTGGCCTTGAGAGAGATTCACGGTCGAGAATCGACCATGAGCGAACGTCACGTGCTTGTCGATTTCCATGAGTTGAAGATAGCGGTTGACGGTCTTTTCGACTTCAACGCCCTGGAAGCCGTGCATCGTCTCAAAGAGATGATAATTGGAAAAGACCACCGAGAAATGTTGTCGATACCAGCCCCGGTTGTCCTCGGTTACCGGAGTCTCGTCGATCCGTACCGCTCCTGAGTCGGGTGCATACAGTCCGGTCAGGACTTTCACGAACGTCGATTTTCCGCTGCCATTGCCGCCCACGATAAACACCAGTTCCCCGAGTTGCAGGGTAAAATTGACCGGCCCCAAACTGAACCCTGGCTCCTCTCCTGCCGCCGCATCATAGCGAAACATCACCTCATCAAAATAAACACCTCTTGGTGAGGCCAGTGGCGTCTGATCTTGTGCGTTCGACACCATCGATGCGTGCGCCGTGTCCAGCGACAGGCCAAGATGATGAAGCCTGGCGATGGCGATGTGTCCTCGTGCGACGATGGGAAGAGCCCCCATAACCCCCCAGACGGGATTCATCAGAAACAACATGGCGAAAACAAATCCGGTCAGTGATTCCGGAGACATGTGCAGCGCAGCGGGAAACACCACTAACAGCAGCCCGACCAGCAAATAGTACAGCGCCTGCGTCCAGCTTTCTCCGATCAATTGATGGCGTAAGGCGGACAAGTTACAGTCGCGCAGCGTCGCAATCGTCCGCCGGACATCATCCTCAAGGAAGCGCCGTCCTTTCTCCGCATTCACCAGCAATTCTTGAATGCCTGACGTCAGCTCCCGAAAATGCGAGAAGGTTCTGGCTTTGGCTTCCCTGGATGCCGCGATGGCCTGAAGCGACCGGCGGTGAAGCCAGTAGTAGCCTGCCGCCCCCATGACCGTGACCCCGACGACGCCAAAGAATGCCGCGGGCGACAGCCACAGCAGATAGAATCCACAGCCGGCGATCATGGCGCTGTTCATGGCCAGGTTGGGGAAGCATTGCGCAGCCCACACGACCGACCCTACGTCATCGGTCAGGGTGGTGAGGATCTGATCCGGACCTGCCCGCTCGATCGTCCGGAGCGAGGACTTCAGAAGTTTTTTGCAGAGCGCGACGGTCACCTCGATGATCGCGTCCTGAGCAAACCGCACCAGCCACAATTGCGAGAGGAGATTGGCCGCGATTTTTCCGGCCACCAATCCGACAAACGCAGCAGCCAGCAACCCGAGTGGATGATCGTGAGGATGAAGCAGGGCATTGATTACGGCGACGATTGCCGCGCTGAACACTCCGGACAGGGCGCCGGCGCCCAAAATGAGAATGACCATGCCGCGATAGCGATGAAGGAGTGTCCGAAGAAATGCGAGCGTAGACATGCCGATCCTCTACCCACCCCTGGGACGTATCGACAACCCGTCGCGGCGGCCGTGCTCCACGTGTTCGACACCGTTGTTCGCGCACGCTGACTCCTGCCGCAGATATCTGCGAAGCGTATCCGCCAGCTGTTCGACATGGGGCGAGACGAAGAGCTGTCCCGAATCCGGCGCCGGGATGCTGGCAAACACAGACTCCCCGCGAGCCAGGAACTCCCAGACTCTTCGTGTATCGACGACGGACTCGTTCAATGCGCGTGCTGAAGCAATCACATTGAGCAATGTTCCCCGGTATTCCCTCGCCTCATAAAACGCGATGGCCTCCAATGTCGCCTCTGCCACACGTCGATTGGTAAGGTTGATTCCGAACAGTGGTCCGCCGGGGTGTTGACTGACCCGCTTGACCCGCTCCAGCAGTTTGCTCGCAGCCAGACGCACTCGATCACCGGCGGACATCCGCTGCGATTTGGCCACGAACTGCAGCACCCGGCCCCACACATACACCACAGGCCAGAATTTCCTTCTCAGCCAGAATCGATATCTGTTGTACGACAAGGGATGCCAGGACTCCATGATAAGGAGAATGACTTCCTCGCGCTGTCCCATCAACTGTTGCGCCATTTCATACGCGATGACGCCTCCGGTGCACGTCCCCCCGATCACGTAGGGCCCTGCCGGCTGAATGGCCTGAACCTCGGCGATATACTGGGCTGCCATTGCCCCGACGGATGTGAACGGGGATTCCTTGCCGTCCAATCCCTTTGCCTGGAGACCGTAGAACGGTTGTTCCCGACCGAGTAGGTTTGCGAGCTTCGCGAAAGTCAGCACATTACCGCCGATGCCCGGCACGACAAACAGTGGACGAGCCGTTCCCCCTGGCTGAATAGCGACCAGAGATCGCCACGGCGGAACCCAGTTCTCGGCGGCTAGAACGTCTGCCAGTTGCGCTATGGTCGGGGCCTCGAACAAGGTCGCCAAAGGAAGTTGCTTTCCGAACACCTGCTCGATCTGAGCAAAGAGTTGGACCGCCATGAGTGAATGCCCGCCGAGTTCAAAGAAGTTGTCCTGCAAGCCGATGTCCGAGACCCCCAGTACCTGCTGCCACAAGGCCGCCAGCTGGATTTGGATGAGAGTGCGGGGCTCCGTTGAACGTTCTTGGCCTTTGGGAGAGGCCCAGACAGGGTCCGGCAATGCCAGGACATCAACTTTCCCATTGGCCGTCAACGGGAACGATTCCATGGTCGTGAACTGTGCAGGAATCATATAGTCGGGCAGACTGTTTTGGAGGAACGTCCTCAGTTCCCGCCCTGACGGACAGCAGGCATCAGCCGGAACCACATAGGCAATGAGTTGCTGAATTCCTGAATGATCCGGCCGCGCCACCACCACCGATTGCCGGACAGAAGTATGGGCACCCAATACCGCCTCGATTTCTCCGAGTTCGATTCGGAAGCCTCTGATTTTGACTTGATGATCCAGGCGACCCAGATGGACAAGCCGACCATCCGTTCTATACCGCACAAGATCGCCGGTCTTATAAAGGCGCGCGTCCGGCCGGTCACTGAACGGATGGGGAATAAACCGCTCTGCCGTCAGCCTCGAACGATTGCGATAGCCGGCGGCCAGACCATCGCCCCCGATGTAGAGTTCTCCCGGAACCCCGACCGGCACCGGCCGACACAGCGTATCGAGAATATACAACTGAGTGTTGGCAATCGGCCGGCCGATTGTAATCTCGGAGTCGCCTCGTTCGATCTTGGAGACCGTCGACCAGATCGTGGTCTCGGTCGGCCCATACATGTTCCAGAGCGCGCCTGCACGATCCAGAATCTGATCGGCGAGATCTTTCGGAAGAGCTTCTCCGCCGCAGAGAACGGTGAGATGGGAGGCCGACTCCCATCCGGACTCGATCAACATCCGCCAGGTCGCCGGTGTCGCCTGCATAAGACCGGGGCGGCATTCCTCCATCCGCTTCAGGAGCAATCTTCCATCCGAAGCCACCTGGCGGCTTACCAGCTCCACGCGGCCACCCACGATCAGTGGCAAATAGAGTTCCAATCCTGCAATGTCGAAGGACAGCGTGGTCACAGACAACAACACGTCTCCTTGTGTGCAACCGGGAACCATACGCATCGACCAGAGCAGATTCACCAGCGACTGATGGCGTATTTCGACCCCCTTCGGCTTCCCCGTCGACCCGGAGGTATAGATCACGTACGCCAGATCGGCGGGACCCGGTCCTTCGGACGCCGTCGCGTCCTCTCGGCAGATGGCTTCCCATTCACGGTCGACGTTCACCACCGTCCGCCCTTCGTGTGGAAGCCGGTCACACAGCGGCGACGATGTCACAAGCAGTCGGCTCCCGGAATCTTCCACCTCGAATTTCAGCCGATCGCGAGGATAGTCGGGATCGAGAGGAACATACGCAGCCCCGGCTTTCATGATGCCCAACAGGCTTACCAGCATCGTGAGAGAACGCTCCAAACAGATTCCAACCGTAACCCCTCGATGCCCACCCAGCCGTAGGAGATACCGGGCCAGTCGGTTGGATTGGGCATCGAGTTCACGGTACGTGATCGTCTGTCCGTCCATCGATGCCGCGATCGAATCAGGGGTCCTCGCAACCTGTTCCGCGATCAACTCCGGCAATACTTTGGTCGATGGATACTCGGCCTTGGTCCGATTCCACACCTGGAGGAGACAATGCTGATCGTATTGACTCAATATGGAATAGGCTGAAATGTTTCTTCTCGGATCGGCTGCAATCGCTTCCAACAAAGCCCGGTACTGCACGACCATGCGCTCGATGGTTGACGCGTCAAACAAATCCGTGCGAAACGCCACATATGCCTTTTTCGTCAGTTCCGTGTCGACCGCTATCGTCAAGTCGAATTGAGCCGTGCCGCCGTCGAACTCAAAAGGAGCCCAAGACAAGCCCTCGAATTCAGGTTTGCCCATCGGGACGTTTGTCAAATTGAACAACACCTGCACGAGGGGTGAGTAGCTCAACTCTCGTTCTGTCACCAGCTCCTCAACAAGCCGTTCGAACGGGAGATCCTGATGGTCGTAGGCCCCAAAGGCCGTTTCTCGGACTCGATCCAGCAGGTCCTCAAACGTGGGATCGCCGGAAAGATCTGTCCGCATGACCAACGTGTTGACGAACGTGCCGACCATTCCCTCGGTCGACAAGCGGGTACGATTGGCGATCGGCACACCGACCGCGATGTCCCACTGCCCGGCATAACGGCTCAGCAGGATCTTGAACGCCGCCAACAACGTCATGAACAGCGTACAGCCTCGTGGGGCGGCGATTTGCGTGAGTGCCTCCAGCAGCTCATCCGTCAAGTCGACGGACCGTTGCGAGCCGGTAAACCGCTGGGTGCGCGGCCGCGGATAATCGGTCGGCAACGCCAGCACCGAAAGCCCGGCAAGCCGCGTACGCCAGAAACTCAACTGGTCCCTCAGGACCTCCGCGTTCAGCCACTGCCGCTGCCATACGGCAAAGTCTGCATACTGGATCCCCGAGGGGGCAGGAAGCGCGGCTCGTCCTTTGCAATAGTCGTTGTAGAGCGCTGCAAACTCCTGTCCGATAATCGCGAAGGACCATTGATCCCCGATAATATGGTGCATATTGAGCAGCAGGATATGTTGCTCATCCTCGATTTGGATCAGGATGTATCGGACCAGCGGGCCGTTGAGCAAATCGAACGGGCGTCGGGCATCTTCGACGACAAGCCGGGCGGCTTCTTCCATCCGACTGATCGCCGGCAACTGCCGGAGATCGGCAACATCCCATCTCGCCGCCTGCGGTGGCCCGATAATCTGCACCGGACCTTCCGTCGTCATGGCAAAAGTAGTCCGGAATGATTCGTAGCGTTCTATCATGACGTTGGCGGCATGCTCTAACGCCATTCTCTTTAGAGGACCGGTCAGGTGTATTGCGACCGGCATATTGTAGGCCGTGCTCTCCGGAGCCAGGCGATTCATGAACCACATCCGCTGCTGCGAGTAGGACAGCGGCAATGCCCGGTCTCGAGGAACCGGAACGATCGGAGGAACTGCACGTTCATTCGCACCCTGCTCCGACAATGAGGCGAGAATCTGGTTCACCAGCGCGATCACCGTTGCCCCCTGCAACAACGTTGACAGCGGAACGGCAAAACCGAGCGCATCCTCAAGCTGGTTCTTCAGGCTGACCGCTCGCAACGAATCCAACCCCAACGCATTGAGCGGCTGATCCAGAGCAAGCGTTATGGGTGCTCTGCCCACGGACTTCGCAATCACTCGCTGGAAATGATCGGCCAAAACCCGGCTCCGATCCCCCGCCGGCATTGCCAGAAGTTGGTCGCGGGTTGGACTCTCTGCGATAGGTTCAAGGGAGAGCGGTTCCATCCGGCTCCGTCCGACGACCGCCAGCGCATCGGACAGGTATGCGGATCGACAGGCTCCCCGTTGAACCTTGCCGCTTGATGTCTTCAGCAGACTTCCCGGCTTGATCAAAACCACATCGAACACATGGAGGTCGTGGTGATCGGCCACTGCGTGTCGTATTGCCGATGCAATCTCTTCACAATTGAAATGCCCCGACTTGCGGCTGACTTCCTGGACCACCACGAGCTGCTCTTCCATTGGGCCTTCGATCGAAAACGCCGCGCCGCCGTTCTGACGCAGGGCCGGATGAGCTTGCTCCACAGTGAGTTCAATATCCTGGGGGTAATAGTTGCGGCCGCGAACGATGAGAAGGTCTTTCAGGCGTCCGGTGACAAACACCTGGCCGTTTTCGACAAATCCCAGATCGCCCGTGCGAAGGAACGGCCCCTCTCCGGGGTCCGCAAGTTCAGCGCGAAAGGTACGATCGCTCTCTTCCGGCCGGTTCCAGTAGCCGCCTGCCCGGCTCTCACCCGCCAGCCAGATCTCACCGATACCGTCTGGCGGGCAGCGCCTCTTCGTCTGCGGATCGACAATAGCGACCCTCGTATCTCCCGCCGGCACTCCGCATCCAACGATAGACCGTACGACCGTGTCGTGAGTCTCTGCGGCCGCAACGATACCTTGCTCCAGCGCATGCGACTGAAGCCTGGCAATGACTGGATGCTGAGACCGATCCTTCAGCGACGCGACGAGCGTGAATTCAGCCATCCCATAGGCTGGAGCAAAGGCGTCCGGCTTGAAACCGGCGGGCTCAAATGCCTTCACAAAATCGTTAACGGTGGATGCGCGAATCGGTTCGGCTCCGCAGCTTGCGACCATCCATGCGCGCAGGTCAAGCGAAGCCCGCTGCGCCTCAGACGTGCGGCGGACACAGTGGTCGTAGGCAAAATTCGGCCCTCCGCTGTGCGTGATGCGGTGGTGCGAGATTCCTTCGAGCCATTTTACAGGTCGGCGGAGAAACGCCAACGGAGACATGAGATAGGAAGGAATACCCGCAAACAGGGGAATGATCAATCCGTGAGCTAACCCGTAGTCGTGAAAGTATGGAAGCCAGGTCAGCGAACGACTCTCTTGGTCTAACCCCGCCGCGCGGCATACGATCGCGCAATGGTGCATCAGATTGCCATGAGTCACCATGACACCTTTCGGATCTGACGTGGAACCGGAGGTGTACTGCAGGTATGCCACGGCTTCGGCATTCTGAGGCGGTGTAATCCACTGGTCAGCCCATTCAGGAGAAAGCAACGCACTGTCAATCCATCGGGCATCTGCCGGCATCCCGAGTTCAGCCGAAAGGGGCCGAAGAGCGGCTATGATGTTCGAGGACGCGAGCAGGAGGTCGGTGCCAGCATCGTGCAGAATGCTTTTCAGCCTCGGCAGACTTTGCCTGGCCCGCAATGGATCGGGTGGCGGGACAGGAACGGCGATAACTCCGGCATAGAGACAGGCCCACAATGCGATAACGACGTCCAACCCCTCGGAATAAGCCAGCAGCGCCCGATCACCTGGCTGCGCGCACTGTTGCAGCCGGCTCGCCAAGGATCGTACTTGGTGATCCAGCGTCGCGTAGTTCAATTGGCATTCAAGCGTAGTGCCATCTTTCAGATAGACATAGGCGGGCTTCTCCGGCTCATGAGCGGCCCTCCATCGCAATAGATCTACGAGGGTGGAGGCCTGAGAAAGGCTCAGAGAAGCTTCGTGGCTGGCTGGATTTTCAGTCAAGATGAATCAATGCCTATCTGATGATAATTTAGGTTATTGCGAATCGAGAAAGAACCGGCCGCGCGCCGTGAATGCCAGTGCACACCCTCCGCATATTACCTATCGGCAATGATGTGCGGAGACAAATTACATATTCAACATAACGTATCTGAATTGCTTCACAAAGCAAATACCTCCTCATTCCAAGCCATATCCCCCAAAAGGAGGGGGGGAGGTCTACTCAAGTTTTGACCGTACAGCCATCTCGTTATCGAAAGCACCACGCGATCAGGTCTGAGGCCTACATTATGGGAATCGAGTCGTGCCACGCGAGCGCAGGAATGAGGCGGTGAAAACAAACAGCCGCTGCCAGCCGGTAGTCACAGTTGGGGATAGATCGGGAGGACTTCGATATCGCTAGGATCGCTGGAACTCTGCTTCAAGGATTTCGTTTGAAAACGGTTGAGGGCTCACGTTACACTCCGCGGGCTTCCCGCATAGCTGCGGTCCGGAGAGGTGCGAGAGCGGCCGAATCGGGCAGTCTCGAAAACTGCTGTCGGGGTAACTCGACCGTGGGTTCGAATCCCACCCTCTCCGCCATACAGAGCTCGCTCGACCCGGAGCCTTGCTAATAGTTCTTGGCGACGGGATGAACACCTCAAGTAGAAGTTCTCTTCAAGGGTGGGATTCGAACAGGGAGATTTGAAGAGGGCAAACCCCCTTCATGGGGAGTCTACGAGGGGGCTGGCCCCCTCAGTAGGAGCGTGAGCGTCCCAGCGAACGCGACTTCGAATACCCACCCTCTCCGCCAAACCAAGCTAGCTCGTGCCGACGGCCTCACTATCGGTGGCCGTCGGATAATCACCACCTGTCACCTTCTTATCAGGACCCAATGCCTTGCGCCTTCTCCCCCAGCACCCTCCGCAGCTTCACCATCGCCATCGTATCTCTCGCACAGTATTGCAACAGCGCCTCTCGAATCGAGCTCTGCTCGATCCAATCCGTTTCAACAAAGACCATCCGGTAATACTCGCTGGCTGCCTGCCCGCCTTCTCGGATCACAAGGTCGTCGTACCCCATCGACGGCACTACTGCCGGCAAAACCGACTTGATCGAGTACGAGCCTTGGAAGGCCGGATGGTAATAATAGTCGCGAATGATCGGGAATAAATCCCAGACTCGTTTGACGATCTGTTTGATCGCCGATCGAAACTCGGGAAAAGCCTCTGCCACTTGCTCCATGATGGCCCGCTCGTAGGGGGAATAGACGCAGATGCTCCCCTGCTCGCCGATCGCTTCAATCAATGCTTCCGCCCACCGTTTTCTGGGTTCACTCACGGCATCATGGAGAAACTCTTTATGCATCAGTTCGCCGGATTCCTGTTCAATATGATTTGACCATTGAACGGGGATCGCTTGATACGGACGCGTGGCGGGAAATCGGGGAACGGCCAGCATCACTGTCTCGAAATCCAGGTGATGCACGGGATACTCGACGGACCGCAGCACCGGCCCGAGCTTCGCAGAAACCCACTCGACATTCTCCTTCACCCGTCGCTGAACGAGCGAGAGGGTGGTTCCAGCGGGAATGTCATCGATCGTCGAGATGCCCTGGTCGACCAAACGACCGACAATGTGTTTTGAACCCGGCAGATGGTAGATCCAACGCGCCGGTTTGGACTTCGTGCAATGATTCCAGAACGGGCATTCATAGGGACTGTGGCAATGGTGATCCGGTTCAATGGCCGGGGGTTGATTCTGGACCAGAACCGTTTTCATGGCGGTGACTTGCCTGAGCACCTCGTCCCTCCGGCTTGTGACCGCTTCGGTCACATCCTGAATCGTGAATAACTGAGCGAGATCGACCGCTCCCTCTTCGTACACATAGCCGGTATTGATATGCATCAGACAGGTTGATGCGAGCGTGAGGCCGGCTCCTCGCAACACCTGACTCTGGATAGCCAGATCGTCGAGATGCACATCTTTCACTCTGGTCGAGGACTTGACCTCGATGAGTCGCCAGCTCGATGCGCTGCCTTCATGCGATGGGACTCGCTCTAAAATATCGGCCCGAACCAGCACCCCGTCATGAAGAAAAGCGCCTTCGAAGATCACAGATACCGTGGGATCCTGAACCAGTTCGGCCGTGTGCGCGAGTGCAGCCTCACGTTGCCGATATCCCGCAGTCACCAGAACCCCACCGGGGAACCGGCGCCGGGCCAGCTCTCCAATCTCTGTCCCCATATCCAAGATGGCTTGCGTCGAAGCGTCGGGAGGGGTGGCGAGCTGCGGGTGATGGATCTCAAGGTACACCCGCTTGAGGCATTGCAGCCCCGAAAGATATTTTGACTTTGACAGACGTGGCGGCGTGGACGTGGACGCTGATGAGAGGTCGTGAGACTCCGTCATGGAGAAGAAACCCTAATGGAATGCCAGTCGATTTGTCTAGGTGGCTTACCGCCTCACTCTGTTAGGATACGCCCCCATGGCCAATGGTGTCTCACAAATCAGACGCTCTGTGCTGACCCTCGCCCTCCCCGTCACAGTCAGCAGCCTTCTCCAGCGGACGGAAGGCATCGTTGCAGTCTTTCTGGTCGGCGGACTAGGGGCGATTCCCATTGCGGCCGTCGGGTTAGGACAGCTTCTGGCATTCATTGCGACCACACTGGTCTCCGGTCTTTCTGTCGGCACGAACGTCGTCATCGCACAACTGTGGGGCGCCAGACGGCATCGCGACGCAGGGGAAGCCGCACGCCATTTCCTTTGGCTGTCGGTCGCCGTGTCTCTGCTCCTGGCCGGTCTCGGAATGGCCATCAATCGCTTTGCGATGCAGCAACTGGGCGCAGAGCCGACCGTCATCTCACTGGCCCTTCCCTATTCGACGCTCATTTTTCTGGTAATCCCCTTCACCGTCCTCATCCAAGTCTTGTCGTCGATTCTCCAAGGCACCGGCGACACGCGGACTCCGATGTACGCCATGATCGTCGTCAACCTTTTGCACATCCTCATTGCGTACCCGCTCATCTATGGACGATGGGGAGCCCCTGCGCTGGGCCTCAAGGGCGCAGCCATCGCCGTCGGCCTTGCCGAAGCCATCGGCGTGGGGTATTTGCTGTTGCGTTGCCATACAATCTTGAAACCGTCATCGAAGCTACGTCTCGACCTGATTCGCTCGATCTGGGACGTCGGCGCCCCCGTATCCGGTGAGCGGATCGTCCAACAAGCCGGGATCTTGATCTACACAAAACTCGTGTTGCTCTATGGAACGGTCTCGTACGCCGCCCACCAGGTCGGCTTGTCGATCGAGTCACTGTCCTTCTTGCCCGGTTATGGGTTCGCCATCGCCGCGGCCACGATGGTGGGGCAGAGTATCGGAGCCGGAAAATATACCCGCGCCAAACTTGAGAACTGGGAGGCCAACCGGCTCGCAACTTTTATCATGGCCGGCATGGGCATCGTCTTTTTCTTTTTTCCATACGTACTCCTGCGCGCGTTTACCACCGACGAAGCCGTCATTGAACTCGGCACCGTATTTCTGAAGATCGTCGCGCTGCTCCAAATTCCCCTGGCCCTCACCATGGTCTTAGCCGGTTCCTTGCGTGGGGCGGGCGACACCCGCTTCATCATGGGCACCACCATGGTCGGGATGTGGGGCGTGCGCGTGCCGGTGGCGTTGATCGTCGCCCTCTGGCTGCACCTCTCTGTCTTTTACGTATGGATGGCGATGATCGCAGACTGGACGGTACGGATGGCGCTGTTACTCTGGCGGTACCGATCGGAACGCTGGCGGGCAATTCAGGTCATTCGCTAAGGCAAGATCTTCGTCAAAGCAAGGCGTCTTCCCTACATGCCCGGTTGCATGCACTCAGGGACCTTTCCGTGCTTCAGACCAGACATACGCCGAACCAAAACAGGCGCCGGCAACTGCCGCAAGCACGAATGCGTCCGCGGTATGAACGGCAATGGCCCACCACACGATGGCAGCGAGGAGACCTGAGACAGCGCCGAGAAGAGTCTTGCCTCCCGCAAGCTGAAGACGATCGGTGAGCACAGCCAACATGATCATGTACGTAGGTCCCGCGACAACCGCCGCCCAGAAGTGCGCGATGTCGCGTGTGAAAACCCACACTTCGAGCACCCCTACGACTACGCCAAGAATGACGCCCGTAATCGCTCTCCGCAACAACCCGGAATATTGAACATGTGCCTCGATCAAGCGATCCTCCAAGGCTTCTGCCGAAGCTCAGAACCTCTAACAACACTCAGTTAAGCACCACGCAGGCTGTTCAGAAAGGACATCCAGCAAGACCGCAGCGAGCGAAGAGGCGGAGTGTACTCTCTGCCGTACATTAGCCTGTTAGAACGTGAACGTCTGTTCTTCTGCAATCAAAAAGATTGGATTTCCTCCGGTAGAGATAGACACGGCATGGGCCAATGTCTCCTTCGTCCCCGCTAACGCAGCGCAGGCCTCCAGGGCTTCCATTGATGGAAAGTGAATCTCGGCGATTCGGTAAAACGGCGGCGTCCCCTGAGGCGAGGCCAGCACCTTCGTCGCCACAAGCTTGGTTTTGCCGACCAGATTTTTAACGGCCATGGGAACATGCTCGTCCTTATACACCTTCTCGAAGGCGTCAATATCAGTCGGACGCGGGTAGATCACCATGAATTTTACTCCGGGCATTTTGTCCCCCTTTTGATTTTGTTCTTACACCTAACTCATGCGTATGTTGACCGGCATCTTACGCGAAACCGGCCCGAAAATTCTTCTGTGATTTTTGTGTCGGCTCAAAACTTCTCAACGTTACACACGACGTCAGAAGCGTCCTCACTTAGTCAGGCAGAGGGCCGGGCGGACACGTTGTCTGCCTCGTATCCCGGCCAGGCCCTTTGGTGATCTCGATCCGTCCCACACCCTTCACGTTCGCGCAGAGGTCACCCAATCCCGGTGTGATGAGTCGAAACGGCCCGCCTCTTCCATCCGGTAACGGCTCGCCGTCGAGTTCATACACAAGGAGCCCGAAGTCGCGGGCTTGCTGGAGCGTGAGCGTCGCAGCATACTGTCCATCCGACGAATGAAAGGTCACGTGATCGGCATCGATGCCCAGGGCCGGCACTTCCAATAATCCCTTTAACCTGATCGCGCGTCCCCTCATGCCTGGCATGACGGCACTGACGTCGGCGACATGATGCTCACCAGGTAATTGCTGCATTGCCGCACGATTGAGTGAAACCGGCTGGACGACGGCTCCGTCGATCATGACCACACCGAGGCCGGCCTTTTCCTTCTCCGTCATGGTCTTGATCATCGCGGTGAGCGCTTCATTCACCGGTGTTGGAATACCGAACTCACGACCCTTCTCCACGATATACCCGTTCAAGTAGGCGATTTCTGTCGGACGCCCCGCCTTCCAATCGTCATACATGGAGGTATGGATATCACGAATCTCCTGTGACGCCTTCACGACTCGTTCCGGCATGTCCAACGGCAACGGCACCTTCACCGCCGCCGAGACGGCTGCGACTTCCCCGACGATCTGTCTGATGACGCCCAGCATCTCCGGATGGTCGAGTGCTTTGGCCACGCAGTCGTTGATGAGCACCGTGATGGGATTGAAGACGCAGTTCCAGCACATCTTCTCCCACTTGCTGCGGCGAATGTCTTTGGAGAGCTGGCAGGGAATCCCTGCCGCCGTAAACAGATCACGAATCTTCAGGAGCCGTTCGCTCTCATACCCCATCAATTCGCCGATCGCCACGGCGCCCTTCTTGTAGTGATCGATGACGCCGGGCTCGGCAATCTTCGAATAGATGAAGGCCACCCCGCCCACGACACCATCATGCTTGATTCGTGCAATGAGACGATCTTCGGTATCGATCCCATTCTGCAGCGTGAGGATCACCGTCTTTTCTGAGAGCACCGGTTCGATCTGATCCATGACCTCATCGAGATCATAGGCCTTCACCCCAAGAATGATGAGATCCGGTTTGGGAAGCTGCCGCACATCCGATGCTGCATGAGGTCTGACCGTAAACGTCCCGCCGGCGCTGCGAATCGTCAACCCATTCTGGTTCACCGCCGCAAGTGTCTTGGGCCGAAGGAGGAATGAGACATGGGGATTGTTCTTCGCCAGATGCGCTCCGAAGAAACCACCCACCGACCCGGCACCGACCATTAAGATCTGCTTCATACCTCAATCCCGTTAGTTGCGGATCACGTGGGCGTACTATAGCATGCGTCTGCGCAGAGACGCAGCGGCTTACCCTCCTGATCGATGCCTATGACGCGTGGTTCCGATCTTGGGATACTAAAGGAAAAGCTCGCCGCCGCCCGAGCCATCGCTGTGCTCACCGGTGCCGGCATTTCCGCCGACAGCGGTGTGCCGACATTCCGCGGCGCGGATGGCTTGTGGCGGAATTACCGCGCGGAAGATCTTGCGACACCTGAAGCCTTTGAACGGGACCCTCGGCTGGTCTGGGAATGGTACAACTGGCGGCGCGAGCTCATCGCCACGAAACAGCCAAATCCTGCCCACTATGCCGTCGTCGAACTGGAGAAACGCTACGAACAATTCTGGCTTATCACCCAAAATGTGGACGGATTGCACCGGACGGCAGGATCGCGAAAGCTGTCCGAGGTACATGGCAACATTTGGATGGTGCGCTGTACCGCATGCCGGCGCGTGGTCGAAAATCGAGACGTCCCGATCCAGATTTTGCCGGCGTGTCCAGACTGCCACAATCTTTTACGGCCGCACATCGTGTGGTTTGGAGAATCCCTCGCAGAGGAGGATCTTCAGCGGAGCTATGCCACCCTTCACTCGAGCGACTTGTGCCTGATCATCGGCACCTCCGGCGTGGTATATCCGGCTGCGGGATTTGCATCCATTGCAAAAGCAGCCGGGGCATTCGTCGCAGAAATCAATCTCGGCACGACTCCGCAAACGGATCTCGTCGATCTCTCCGTGCAGGGACGAGCGAAGGACGTGGTGCCGCTGCTGCTTTCAGAATGTTGAACAGGCACCGGCTTGAAAAATTACGGCTCAGGTTGAGCCAGGTGAAAAAAAGTCAGATCTTGGCCTTGACCTCGACCTGAATCTGTCTTCTTATAGACGGTCGATGAGCGGGAGCAGCTCGTCCAAAGTCCGGATCGTCTGAACTCCTGAACCCTGGTGCCTCCCCTCACGATCGAGCAAAACAGCGTGGAGTCCGGCTTTTGTGGCGCCTTCCACGTCGTCCCGCAGGCTGTTCCCGACATGCAGCGCTTGATCCGGATCAACGGCATGTTTGTCCAAGGCCAGCTGAAAAATCTTGGGCGCCGGTTTCGCTGCTTGCACCAGGCTGGAGATCGTGATCGTATTGAATGCCCGCTCAATCCCCAACCCGCGCATCACCGAAAACAGGCGTGAGTCGAAGTTGGAAATGATCCCAAGCTCCATCCCCTGGGCGCTGAGCTGCGTTAAGGTGGCGGCCGTTTCTGGAAACAGCCGCCACGACCCGGGATCTTCAAAGACTTGAAACACCCGCTCAAAAAAGTCGTCGAACCGTTCGAACATCCCCACCCGATAGAACACATTGTGGACGATATCGAACCACCAGAGGCGTTCGCTTTGTTTGATCTGGGCCGGTTCGGTCGCGGCGAAGATCGGCGGCGGCGATTCGTGAACGGCCCGGCTGAACGCCTGTTCGATTGCAGTCAAGGAACCCGGCGTCTGCGAAAAGCCAAACTGAACGGCATGGTGCAAATAGATCTTCGCCACGGACCCGTCCACGTGAAACAGAGTGTCGGCCGCATCAAAAAACACGACTCGAATCGACCGGCTCATGGCCTCAACCCTCTGCCTTTGAGAAACATCCAACTCCCGTTTCAACTCCGCTGAGAAAACAATCTCCGATCGACCGTTTTCTTGACAAAGAATACCCCCCCTGTTAGCTTCGAGAAAGTCTAAGAAATCTGGAGAGTTCGATGTCTTCTTCTATCTTCATCGTCGATAGCAGTCCAGCCGTCCGGCGGATGGTCGAAGAGATCTCGACCCCGGAAGGATTTGAGGTCGTCGGATTTCAAGATGGCCCAGCCGCCCTGGAGGCAGCCCGGCGGAGCAGCCCGGCGCTCATCATTGCAGATTATCACCTCGACAATATGACCTTTTCAGGATTTTGCAAAGAGATTCATAAGCTCGACAACTTGACGGAAACGTATCTCATTTCGCTGGTAAATCCCGCTGACCGCCCGGACGAAAACCACCTGCGCACCCTCGGCGTCAAGGCGTTCCTCAACAAACCCTTTCAGTCCGACGATCTCCTCGACGTGATCAAGTCCCTCCAACAGAAGCACGATGGACCGTCAAACGGAAAACGCCTCAAGCGGCGTGTCTGGCCGCCGACGTCAACTGCAACCGACTCCGATGCAGACGACGAGGTGATGGATCATCTCGACACGTCCAATGAGCAGGAGGACCAGGCCATGGATCAGCACAGTGACTCACCCATCGCAGCCGCGGCATCGCGCGCTTCCACGGCAGGACCGGAAGACGCGATGAAAGGCCTCTTCGACCAACTCTTACGGTCCATGACCGAGCGGACAGAAAAGAAACTGACCGATCTGCTGCCCCAGGCCATCGAAGCGAAACTCGCGAGCCACGTCCGACCCATCGTACAGAAAGAATTGCAGACACAACTCGGCGATATTCTCTCCCACGAGAACCTGGCTGCGATCATTCAGCCCCTCCTGTCTCAGGAGTTGCCGACTCTCCTCAAAAAAGAAATCACGGCCTGCGAGCCCATCATTCGCCAAACCGTGTCCGATCTGGCCGGGACATTGATCAGAGAGAGTCTCGACCACTTGGTGCGTGAACAGGCCGAATCCGGCGTTCGAAAACACTTGCCCGATGTGGTGCGGGAACACCTCGGCACGATCGATCTGGTAGTGAAGGATGAAATTCGACAGGCGACGTTGAAACAGGCGTCGCTGCTTGCCGATGATATTGTGCGGGCAACCGCCGAACAAACCGTCGAACAGGCTGTTCAGCGCATTGTTCCGGAACTGGCCGAGCAGCACATCAAGGCCGAACTCAAGCGTCTGACCGACGCCGACGAAGCCCCACGCTCATCCAAATCCTAACTCTTCTTTCCGCGTTTCCCACGGCGAGCGCTCGCCAACGCCTTCATCCGCTTCACGTTCTTCCGATGCTTCTTTCTCGTCTTCCGGTCCTTCTCACGTCCTCGTGGCATACACGCTCCCTAGGGTAAAGTGATTCAACGCCGCGCTGTGGGCGACTGTATAACATAAGCCTCACGGGGTCACAAGCAGAAGGCCCACACCATGTTCTGCGCCACACAGACATGCTAAGATGCCTGCCGTATTATTGGACAGCCCCACGTGTATGACCGCACCACAACTCGACAAAACCTACGACCCGAAAGCCGTTGAAGCCCGGTGGTACCGGACCTGGAATGAGCGTGGATACTTTCGCGCCTCTACAAGTCATCCCGGCCGGCCCTATTGCATCGTCATCCCTCCCCCAAATGTGACCGGCTCGCTCCACGTCGGCCATGCGCTCAACCATTCGCTGCAAGATATCTTGATCCGGTGGCGCCGCATGCAGGGACGCAATACCCTCTGGCTCCCTGGAACCGATCATGCCGGCATCGCCACGCAGAACGTGGTGGAAAAACAACTCATGGCCGAAGGCCTGTCGAGAGAGTCCCTCGGACGCGAACGGTTCATCGAACGTGTATGGCAATGGAAAGCGGCCTCCGGGAACACCATCGTCAGCCAACAGAAACAGCTCGGAGAATCCTGCGACTGGGACCGTCTTCGATTCACGATGGACGAGGGACTTTCAAAAGCCGTTCTGGAAGTCTTCGTGCGGCTGTATGAAGACGGGCTGATCTATCGCGGGGAGCGGCTGATCAATTGGTGCCCGCGCTGCCTGACGGCCCTCTCGGACATCGAAGTGGAACATGAGGATGTTAAAGGGAAGCTCTACCATATCCGCTACCCACTCGCTGACAACCCGAGCACTGAGCTGGTTGTCGCCACAACACGGCCGGAAACGATGCTGGGAGATACGGCCGTCGCGGTCCATCCGGATGATCCACGTTATCGTCATCTGATCGGCAAGATGGTCCGGTTACCGCTCACACAACGAAAAATTCCGATCCTAGGTGACTCCATCTCGGTCGATTTGGAGTTTGGTACGGGAGCGGTAAAGATCACTCCCGCACATGACTTCAATGATTTTGAAGCAGGAGAGAGACATCAACTTTCAAGGATCTCAATCTTTGACGATCATGCACGTATGGATTCGCATGGATTGACTGAAGCAGCAGTTGACCAGGGCGTCATGGGAAAAATCCTTTTGCTTCCTGCACGTGATGCTCGCGGTGTCATTATAAAAACCCTCCAGCAGGCTGGTCTTCTCCTCAAAGTTGAAGACCATAAGATGTCTCTTGGAAAATGCTATCGCTGTAAGACTGTGGTTGAGCCATATCTGTCCCCGCAATGGTTCGTCAAGATCAAGCCGCTTGCTGATCCAGCAATCAAAGCCGTTGAGGATGGGAGCATTCGGATTGTTCCTGAAGGCTGGACCAACAATTACCTGGGCTGGATGCGGGACATTAAAGACTGGTGCATTTCGCGACAAATCTGGTGGGGTCATCAGATTCCTGCGTGGTACTGCCGGACATGCAATGGAAAGGTGCTGATATCAACAAAACCGGATGGTACTTGGATCATTCCTCGTGAGGCTCTGCCAACTGTTGCGAAGACTCAACCCCCACTCTGCCCGGTGTGCGGGGGCAAGGATTTCATCCGAGACCCGGACGTGCTGGACACCTGGTTCTCCTCAGCGCTCTGGCCGTTCTCTACCTTGGGATGGCCGGAACAGACGCCGGAACTGAAAACCTATTACCCAACTTCGACCCTCGTTACGGGCCTCGACATTCTTTTCTTCTGGGTGGCCCGCATGATCATGCTCGGGCTGAAGTTCATGGGCGACGTCCCCTTCCGCGCCGTCTACATCCATGCCCTGGTGCGCGATGCTGAAGGCCAGAAGATGAGCAAGTCCAAAGGCAACGTGATTGACCCGCTCCACGTGATGGATCAGTTCGGCACCGATGCCCTCCGGTTCACCTTGGCCTCCATGGCCTCACCAGGCCGGGACATCAAGTTGGCGGAGGAGCGGATCGAGGGTTATCGCAATTTCGCCAATAAGATTTGGAACGCCGCTCGTTTCGCCCATATATACCTCGCCGGCACAAAGGAGTCATGCCCACCGGCCGATCGTCCCTTCCCCGATCGTTGGATTATGAGCCGCCTCAACCAGACGATTCAGACCGTGACGACAGAGCTCGATACCTATCGCTTCGATCGCGCAGCCAATGCGCTTTACCAATTCTTCTGGCACGAGTACTGTGACTGGTATCTCGAACTCATCAAGCCGGTGTTACAAGATGCCGCCCATCCGCACGGTGCCATCACCCGGCAAACCCTGCAAGAAACACTCGAAGTATGGCTTCGGTTGCTTCATCCGTTCATGCCGTTCATCTCGGAAGAAATTTGGCAAACCTTTCCCCACACCGGAGACACGATCGTCACCCAGCCCTACCCGACCGGCCTCCCGGCTTGGCATAACGCCCAGGCTGAAAATACGTTCCGTGTGTTCGAACAAAGCATCGGCCTCATGCGCACCGCCCGAGTGCTCCTTAACTATCCACCTGGAAAAGACGTGCGGTTCTTTGTGACCCACGAAGAACCCGCAACTATCGCAACACTGGCCACGGTAGAACGGGATCTCGCGCATCTCGGGCGAGGACAGATTTCACTGGCTCCTGTCTCGCAATGGCCGACATCGAATGTACTCCGGCTCGTCACAGGTGGTGCCACAGTCGGCATATCCGTGGAGGGTGACGTGGACCTCAAGAAAGCCCTCGATCGCCTCGTGAAGCAGCTTGCGGAGGTTGACAAAGAGTCCCAACGGCTCGACGGCAAACTGAAAAGTTCGGACTTTGTGTCGAAAGCTCCGCCTGAAGTGATCACTGACCATCAGGACCGCCTCCGCGCACTCGCTCGTGATCGCAACATGTTGGCCGGCAGCGAACAACAGCTGCGCGCGATGCTGGGAGCATGACGATGGTGACGCTCCCCGCTGCTGACATCCGCCGTGCGGTTCGGCTTGGGTTGGACGAAGACCTCGCCCAAGGCGATGTGACGACGTCCGCGCTCTTCCCGGCTCCGACCCCGGCTCGCGCCAAAATTATTGCCCAGCAGCCGCTCGTGGTCGCGGGGCTTGCCGCAGCCGTGCAAACCTTTCTGGCCGTCGATCCTTCTCTTAGATTGTCGGTTTCCCGACGGGACGGCGAGCATGCGAAAAAGGGAGAGGCCCTCCTTCACATCGAGGGTGATGGGCGATCTATTCTACAGGCTGAGCGGGTCGCGCTGAATTTTCTCCAATATCTTTCCGGTATCGCCACGCTGACGCAGACGATCCGCCACGCGGTGCGTGGTTACTCAGTCAGTATCATGGACACCCGGAAGACGATTCCCGGCTGGCGCGCGCTCCAGAAATGGGCCGTCGCGCTCGGAGGCGGCACGAACCACCGTCGATCGCTCGGCGATGGGATCTTGATCAAGGACAACCACGTGGCACTCCTGCATCACGGCCGGCGGGCCGTCCAAACGGCATGCCGCTTGGCAAACACTCATGCGCCGAGCACGATGCAGATTGTTGTCGAGGTAGAATCGCTCCCGGAAGTCCGGCAGGCGCTCGCTGAGAAGGCCGACATCATTCTGCTGGATAACATGACTCCCGCCATGGTCCGTCGCGCGGTCAGGCTGATCGATGGCCGTGCGGTTGTAGAAGTTTCAGGGGGGATCACCTTGAAGAATGTCCGTGCCATGGCCGCCGCAGGAGCTGACCGTATTTCGATCGGGGCACTCACCCATTCTGCACCGGCGGCTACGTTGAATCTGGTCCTGACCCCAGCGAATCGCTCACGTCGGCGCCGATCCTAATCCATGCCTTCCTCCGCCCCACTCACACTCGACGATATTCGCAGCACCCTCGCGACCAAGTCACTTGGTCATCGCCTCTATCTTCATCACGAACTCTCCTCGACCAACTCCGAAGCCCTGTCGCTGGCCCACGCCGGCGCAGCGCATGGAACCGTCGTGGTGGCGGAGAGCCAATCGTCCGGGCGGGGCCGCCATGCGCGCGCCTGGTTCTCTCCGCCTGGATCCAACGTGTACTGCTCGATCATTGCCCGGGGGGTCGGACCGGGGCTCTCACTCTCGGAATGGCTGTCCTGGGTGCCGCTCACCAGCGCCCTTGCTGTGGCCGAAGCCGTCCAAGGCGTGGCCGCGATTCCCCTCTCTCTGAAGTGGCCGAACGACCTGCTTCTCCGCGAACGCAAGGTCGGCGGCATTCTCTGCGAGAGTGCTCTCGCATCGGCCGCCGACTCGATTGTCGTGATCGGGATTGGACTCAATGTGAATATTCCCCGAGAGTCCTTCCCCGACGAGTTGCACCCGATCGCCGCTTCACTGCTCGAAGCATCGCGCCGGCCGATCGACCGGAACCGGCTCATTGCACAACTCTTACTTGAACTCGAACAGAGCCTCGACGAGCTTCGATCGTATGGACCTGCTCGATTGAGACGGGTCTACACCGCTCGCTGTATGACACTGGGGCGGCGCGTGCGCGTACTCTTCGGAAGCGAACACGAGTTGATCGGCACAGCCGAAGCAATCGCAGCCGACGGCGCACTGCAAGTTAGGCCTTTCTCACCCTTCCCTGAGTCACAGTCGCCACCGCTCATCGACGTACGTGCAGCCGACGTAATTCATCTCAGAGAGTAGCGAAACTTCGGCCTGCCGGGTACAATAAGGACCCATGTTACTGGCTATCGACATCGGCAACACCAACGTCGTCTGGGGAATTTTTGAAGGTTCCACACTCCGGGCTCATTGGCGGCTCGCCACTGATCCCAAAACCACCGCCGATGAATATGGCATCCTCTTCCTAAACTTATTGACACGAAACGGGATTGTCCCCGAACAGATCGCCGGCGCAATCGTCTCCAGCGTCGTTCCCGCCCTCACGGGAACATTCGAGTCGATGGTCGAAATTTACTTTCACCGCATTCCACTCATCGTCTCGGCTGATATAGACATGGGTCTGACGCTCAAGTACATGAACCAGAAAGAGATCGGAAGTGACCGCATCGTCAACGCAGCAGCGGCGTATCACAAATATCGCCGCGACCTCATTATTGTCGATTTCGGCACGGCGACAACATTTTGTGTCGTCACGCAAGCCGGTGAATATCTCGGCGGAGTGATTGCGCCGGGCCTGGGCATTTCAGCCGAAGCCCTCTTTGCCCGTGCTGCGAAATTGAGCAAGGTCGAACTCGCCCGCCCCAAGACCGTCATTGGAACCGATACCGCCGGCAGCATTCAGGCAGGACTCATCTTCGGTTATGCCGGATTAGTCGATGCCCTGGTCCGGCGGATGGAGCAGGAACTGGGGCGAACCTCGTATGTCATCGCGACTGGAGGCTTAGCCACGGTGATTGCTCCGGAAACGACATCGATTCAGAAAATTGAACCTCTGTTGACCCTGGAGGGGCTCGAGCTTCTTTACCGCCGGGCTCGCGGCACCACTTCAGTCGTCTGAGCCTCGTCTCCCATCCTCCTTATCCCTATCATTTTTCTCAGATATTTCTTTTTCCCCCTGTTGACTTCCTCTCCCCTATGGATATCTGCTCGCCTGTACGGGTATCTGGATGAGCCAAGAACAAGACGACGCGAATATAAACGCGAATACAATTGAGGGCTTAGAGAACGGCTCCCCTGCAAACAGCGACCAGATCGCTGCTGCCCAGGATGCAATTGCTGCTAAGACAGAGGAATGTAAGATCCTCAACGAGAAGTACCTGCGGCTGGCTGCGGAATTTGAAAACTACAAGCGGCTGGCACAGCGCGATCAACGGGACCAAATCAAATTCGGCAACGAGCAGTTGCTGAAGGAACTGTTGCCGGTGGTCGACAATATGGAACGGGCGATTAAGGCCGCCCGCGACAACGGAGGGAATTCGGCGTTGGTCCAGGGCGTAGATCTGACGCTGAAACAATTGTTGGGAGCCCTCACGAAGTTCGGCGTACAAGCCGTGGAGACAGTCGGGCAGGCGTTCGATCCGGGCGCACATCAGGCCGTCTCCCATATGCCGTCCGACGACGTGCCACCGAATCACGTGGTGGACGAGTTCCAAAAGGGCTATCGCTTGCACGACAGAATTCTCCGGGCGGCGATGGTCAGTGTGTCATCGGGTCCGGTAACGACGAGTACGCGAGATTCAACGACGACCTAACACCGTCATCTTATTTCAGACGCTGACATCGGAAGGAAGGAGTCTACCAATGGGTAAAGTCATCGGCATCGACCTCGGCACCACCAACTCCTGCGTGGCCATTATGAGCGGCGGAGACCCCGTCGTGATCGCCAACGCCGAAGGGAGCCGTACTACGCCCTCCGTGGTGGCCATCACCGACAAGACCGAGCGCCTGGTCGGTCAAATTGCAAAACGGCAAGCCATCACCAACCCTGAAAACACCATTTTCTCGGTGAAGCGCCTCATGGGCCGGAAGTTTAAGGCCCGGGAGGTTCAGGAAGCCTTGAAACGACTTCCGTATAAAGTGGTTGAAGCCGACAACGGCGACGCCCACGTTGAATTGCGAGGCAAACGCTATAGTCCGCCGGAAGTCTCGGCCATGATTCTGCAAAAGATGCGGCAGACTGCAGAAGACTACCTCGGCGAGAAAGTCACTGAAGCCGTGATCACTGTCCCGGCCTATTTCGATGACAGCCAGCGTCAGGCCACGAAAGATGCAGGCCAGATTGCCGGCCTCAACGTGCTTCGCATCATCAACGAGCCGACCGCCGCATCCCTCGCATATGGGCTCGACAAGAAAAAAGATGAACGGATTGCGGTTTACGACCTCGGCGGCGGCACATTCGACGTGTCGGTCCTGGAAATCGGCGAAGGCGTCTTCGAAGTGAAATCCACCAACGGCGACACGTACCTCGGTGGGGACGACTTTGACCAACGCGTCATGGATTGGCTCGTCGATGAATTCAGGAAAGATCAGGGCATCGATCTCCGGAAAGACCGGATGGCGCTCCAACGCCTCAAAGAGGCCGCTGAGCGGGCGAAGATCGAGCTGTCCTCATCCCAGGAAACCGAAATCAATTTGCCGTTCGTCACCGCCGATGCCAGCGGCCCGAAGCACATGGTGACCAAACTGACGCGGGCCAAGCTGGAACAACTGGTGGATGACTTGATTCAACGCACGATCGAGCCCTGCCGAAAAGCCTTGTCCGACGCAGGCGTGACTTCCAAGGATATCCAAGAAATCGTGCTGGTCGGCGGCATGACCCGCATGCCCAAGGTCATTCAAGTGGTGAAGGACTTCTTCGGCAAGGAACCGCACCGGGGAGTGAACCCGGACGAAGTCGTGGCCATCGGCGCCGGCATTCAAGGCGGCGTCCTCAAGGGCGAAGTGAAGGACGTCCTCCTCCTCGATGTCACTCCGCTTTCATTGGGCATCGAAACGCTTGGCGGCGTCTTCACCAAGCTGATCGAGCGCAACACGACCGTACCGACCAAGAAGAGCCAGGTGTTCTCCACTGCGGCCGACAATCAAACGGCCGTGACGATCCGGGTCTTCCAAGGCGAACGCGAAATGGCCAACGACAACAAGCTTCTTGGCCAGTTCGACTTAGTCGGAATTCCCCCGGCTCCTCGAGGGATGCCGCAAGTCGAAGTGACGTTCGACATCGATGCCAACGGCATCGTGCACGTCTCGGCCAAGGACTTGGCCACGCAGAAAGAGCAATCCATCAAGATCACGGCCTCCAGCGGCCTCAGCAAGGACGAGGTGGAGAAGCTCGTCAAGGACGCGCAGGCGCACACCGAAGATGACAAGCAGCGGCGCAAACTCGCGGAAGCCAAGAACCAGGCGGATAATCTGGTCTACCAAACTGAAAAAAATATCGCGGAGTACGGCGACAAGGTGGCGGCGGAGGACAAAACAAAAATCCAGGATGCCGTCGCAGCCCTGAGGAAATCGCTGGAAGGCACCGATGCCGAAGCCATCGAATCCGCCACCCAGACCCTGATGTCTGCATCCCACAAGTTGGCGGAAGAAATGTACAAGAAAGCCGCCTCAGCCACCGGAGCTCAAGGCGCAGACACCAGCGCCAACGGCGCCGGCGATGCCAAGACCGATGAGAAAGTCGTGGACGCAGAATTCGAAGAAGTAGACAAAGACAAGAAGTAGCATAGAATACCCGGCAGGCAGACCGAGTTTCCTTGAACACGGGAACTCGGTCTTTCTGTACTCTCAAGAGAGCAGTGGCATCCGTGGCTAAACGCGATTACTACGATATTCTCGGCGTCGAGAAATCCGTCTCCGACGACGAACTCAAGAAAGCGTACCGGAAACTGGCCCGCCAGCACCATCCGGATCTCCACACCGGCGACCATCAGAAGAAAACGGCCGAAGAAAAGTTCAAAGAGATCAACGAAGCGTACGAAACCCTGAGCGACCAGGAGAAGCGCAAACGCTACGACACGTTCGGTCATGCCGGGGCGCAGCAGGGTCCCGGAGGATTCGAGGGATTCGATTTCGGGCGCGGAGGGTTTGGAGACGCCTTTAGTGATATTTTTGAGGACTTCTTTGGACAAACCCGCGGTGGAGGCAGGGCGGAACGGGGCAACGATCTTCAATACAACCTGGAACTCTCCTTCGAAGAATCTGTATACGGCAAAGAGGCGAAGCTCAAGATTCCACGCTGGGAAGTCTGTACCGACTGTAAAGGAACCGGAGCGAAATCGGCGGCGTCCATCAAGACCTGTCCCAGCTGTAAAGGCGCGGGGCAACTCCGTTTCCAGCAAGGATTCTTCAGTGTCAGCCGCCCGTGCGGCCAATGCGACGGCGCCGGTCAGATTGTGACGGAACCCTGCCCGACCTGCCAAGGCCGGCAGCGGACGTACAAAGAACGGACCATTGCCGTTCACATTCCTGCCGGCATCGAAACCGGAATGCGGCTTCGTCTGTCCAATGAAGGCGAGCATGGAGCCAATGCGGGTCCCCCCGGCGACCTCTACGTGGCGATCACGGTGAAGCCCCATCCGATCTTTCAGCGGAAAGGCCTCGATATTCAATGCGACGTCCCGATCAACCTCGTCACGGCGGTACTCGGCGGAAAAGTGGAAGTCCCCACACTCAATGGGAACACCGTCATCAAGATTCCACCGGGAAGCCAACACGACAAAAGCCTTCGGATCAAAGGGCTCGGCATCCCCAGTCTCAAGGGTGGCGCGACCGGCGATCATCTCTACACGATCAAGATCCAGATTCCTACCAAACTGACGGCGAAACAGAAAGAGCTTCTCATGGAGTTTGCGAAAGAAAGCGGCATGTCGATGGAAGCCGACGGAGATGGATTCTTCGATAAGATGAAGACGTTTTTCGAGTAGACAGGGTTCCGATTCATCCGCCCTGATCCGCAGAGTTCCCCATGCCTGTGTTTTTTCTTCCTCCCCGGTCCATTACCCCGCCAACGGTGTCTGTCACGGGAGACTTACTCACGCACTTGCGAGACAGCTTGCGCATCGAGGTCGGCGAGACCCTCCTCGTAGCCGATGGTGCGGACCGACGCTATCGCATAGAAATTACCGCGATTACGAAACAGCTCATGACGGGACACGTGATCGACGTGATCCCTCGGCCAGCCCGGCGAGCCCCGTCCCTGATCCTTGGACAGGCCCTCGTGAAGGGCGAGAAGATGGACTGGGTAATTCAGAAGACGACTGAATTAGGCGTGCACACGATCATCCCCGTCCAAAGCCGGCAAAGCATCGTCCAACTGAAGCCCGATCGCATCGGAACACAAACAGCCCGGTGGAAACGCATCGCGCTTGAGGCTGCACAACAATCAGAGCAATGGCAGGTTCCGACTATTGCAGCCCCTCTTTCCTTGTCATCGCACCTGACGCAGAAACCTGCTCATTCGCTCGCCCTGATCTTGACCGAGCGGCGAGACCACGCCAGTACGCTCGCGAACATGGCACTTCCTGCTTCGCCTGAAACATCGATCCTTGTGCTCGTGGGACCGGAGGGAGGATGGACCGAGGAAGAAGTCGCGACAGCCGAAGGGGCAGGATATGTTCCCCTCACACTCGGGCCCAAAATCCTCAGGGCCGAAACGGCCGCAATCACCGCGATAGGGATTTTGCAGCACCGGCTGGGCGAACTCGGGTAACCAGCGTTATCGGCGAAGTTCCAGCTGGACGATCGTCCCGTTCTCGCCGCTGGCCCAGCCGTGCGTCGCGTCGGGAAATGTAAGGCCGAAGATCGAAGCCTTGGTAATCGGACTCCCTTCGTTCCACGAGAAGCCGGCGTCGTTGGTTTGGTAGACCCTACCGCGCTCGCCCGCGATCCATCCTGATTGTGGGCTTGTGAAGCGGACCTTCAAGAGATCGATGAGCTTTGTACAGGTCTTTCCACATGGCAACGTGCGGTCCACCCACTGCCCACCGCCGTCGGTCGTTTGAAAGAGAGCTCCGGCGTTTCCAACCGCCCACCCATTGGAGAGGTCTGTGAAAAAGACATCGAAAAACGTCACGGCCCCCTGCGTTTCCCGAGGCACCCAGGTGGCTCCGCCATCATCTGTCGAAAGAACGGTTCCGAGCGCGCCCACGACCGTGCCGTGACGCTCAGTGAGAAAGTGTCCGGCATACAGCGTGGCATTCGTTCCGCTTGCTTGTTCAACCCAATGCTCGCCGCCGTCGACCGTATGGAGAATCATCCCACCTCCACCAATCACCCATCCAACCGACGGAGAGACGAACGACACATGATAGAGCGCGTGCTGCGTATCGAGGGGTTGGGGCATCCAGCTCTCGCCACCGTTGGTGGTTCGACGAAGCGTCCCGGCGGCACCCGTGACCCACCCCACCTGCTGATCGATGAAGAACACTGCGGTCAACATAGCGGTGGTCCCGCTTGGAACTTTTCTCCACTGCCTGCCGCCATCGGTCGTCTTAAGAATCGTGCCTCCGGCCCCCACCGACCAGCCGGTGTGGACGGTACGAAACTGGATGCTCATCAACAGCGATTCCGTATTGCTCTTTTGAACGCTCACGAGGACCGCAGAGTCGTCACTCCGGGCAGAAGGGCACGAGAGAAGAACCAGGAGAGGGATCATGAAGAAGCAACATGCCGCCATGACCCCTGCATGCCGCGTCGATCGCCGACCGGTCATCATTGATTCGTATTCGCATCAGGCCGGTTGTTGTTCCAATAGCCCGTATCAGGAAGCCCCTCGGTTTCGATCGTAAACGGCCCTGCTTCAAGCGTCAGCCACCGCTTTGGCGAGCAGCACGTCCCGTCAGGAAGCACATCCCAGGACCCCCGTCGAACGACCAGCGGGCCTGTCGCCAGGTTGTCGAAAAACTCCCCTCTCTTTCCAATCCCATACAGATTGCGACGGGGCACCATGACCACGATCTCCGAATCAGTCCAGGACTGAACCAGCGCGGCAGCCCCGTTGAACAGCACTTCCGTGCGCGACACATTCGATACCACGGTCGAACTCGTATCGGGCTCATTGATGTCCATATCGGGTCGTCGCGCATACGCTTTCTGGCTCAGCCTCAGTTCAGTATGTTCGGCGGTCTTGAGAAACGTCCCGAACCCTTTCCCCTTGATCGTCACAGTTGCGTCCAAGCCGGCCGATTTGGGTTCATACGACTCGATGACCGGCGTCACCAGCGTAAACTCTCCGGCGTCGGTCGCCACCACTCCCCGTTCGGCGCAGCACAAGCCATCAGGCATCGGCTTGTTCGCACTGCGATAGATCACGACTTTGCCGCTCTTTGCGCTGAACGGCACCCAGACATCGATCCGGTCGTCATGCCACCGATAGATGACGGCCGGTACGCCGCCGATCTCCACCCGATTCTCGCCCGTATTGAAATCCATGAAGTTATAGGGCGTCGCACCGCTTTCGGAGTAGAACCCGAAATGCGTGCCGTTGATGCGGAGCAACGTGCCGAGGGGCGCACTGGCCGGACTGATCGCCGTGGCCTTGGGAACATGGACGGTAAAGTGAGCCACCGTACGCTGGCGTCCCTGACTTCTCAGAACCATCGGGCCCGACTCCGTACCGAGCGGCACATGGACCACGATGACGTCATCCTTCCATTGAGCGATCGTCGTCAACTGTCCTCCGATCAGCACGGCATCGTCAACTCCTTTGGCGGCACCGAATCCCTCCCCGAACAAGACGACCTTGGTGCCGGCAGGCCCGCTGACCGGATCGACGCGCACCGAGGGGATCAGCGAAAGGTGAACGGCATTGCTGACCACGTACTCCACCGGCGCACAGCATGATCCATCCGGCAACGGATCGGACGAGGCGAGCCGGACGACGATATCCCCACTGGCCGCATTGGCAGGAATCTCGAACTCGATTTTATCGTCTTTCCAACGCCTCGGGCGCACCACGACCCCGCCGACCATGACATCGTTCACGCCGAACATGGTATTCGGATCACGCGCCCCCGCCGTTATGCCAAAATTGCGGCCCGTGATCTGCAGCATGCTTCCACGTTCGGCTTCCGCCGGTATAATGGCTTCAATCTGAGGCTTCACGATGGTCAATGTCCCGGCCTGCAGCTTCTTCTTGCCCGCGACAACCTCAACGGGACCACTGGTAGCCTTGAACGGTACTTTTACCTCGATCAGATCCGGCTCCCATCGCTGCACCAGCGCAGGAACGCCGTTGACGGTCACCGTATTAATCCGGACCGATTTGAAATTTCCAAATCCTTTTCCGCTGAGCGACAGAGTTGCACCAGGCGTAGCTGATCGGGAAGACAATTCAACAGAGGTCGTTCCGGCCTGCGCCAACAGCATGGCTCCAGTGAAGAAGACGATGGCTGACACCAGAACCCGCAAGGTCATCACGACTCGTTTCCTATTGATAGGTGGCATATTCGGCATGAGATGGCCGGCGCACAAGCATTTATCACAGAGGTACAATCTGAACCGCGGTACGATCGGACTTTAACAAGCAATTTTTTCGAGTGTCAAGGCGGGTTTAGGACGTTATCTGGACAATCAGTTCAATTTCAACAGGAGCCTGACGAGGAAGCTCAGCTGCGCCGACAGCCACACGGGCATGCCGCCCTGCCTCTCCGAAGACGGCGACCAACAGGTCAGAAGCCCCATTGAGCACTTGTGGTTGATCGGTGAACCCCGGTGCCGAAGCGATATGACCGACCATCTTGACGATGCGTTTCACCCGGTCCAGCGACTCCACTTCGCTCCGGATGATGGCCAACGCATTCAGCACCGCCACCCTCGCCGCTTCTATGCCCTGCTCAATTGAGAGAGCTTGGCCCATCTTGCCGGTCATGATCAGCCGGCCGTCACGTGACGGTAACACACCGGACAGAAAGAGCAGGTCTCCTACCCTGACGACGGGAACGTAATTCGCGACCGGCTTGGGAGCACCCGGTAATTCGATACCCAGCTGTTTCAATTGCTGCTCGTAAGACATGCCTTGCTCTTGAATTCCGAACGCCTCGCCCTGCCCCTCAGACGCTGTCACCCCGGCCTGAGCGCTTCAAAAAAGCTGTCCCCGACCGGCAATCGCTCGGCCCGCAGCGCATCGACGATGGTTTGCCCTACGTCTGCCGCTGTTACCCGAGTTCCCAAATCGACGCCCTGTGCCAGCTTGGGACCAGTCACAAGGACCGGAACATATTCTCGAGTCGGCATCTTTCCCGGTCTCGACATATCGCGCCCATGATCACCTGTCAGCAAGACCAGATCTCCGATGCGCAGTTTGTCGAACAGATCCGGCAAACGACGATCGAATTCTTGCAGAGCCGCCGCGGCTTGGGTGATGTCCTCCGGCAGGAGATCCAGACTCACATACAGCAGACCGCGCGGCACTTTATTCATCATACCGACTGTTTCATCGAACGCCGCGGTCGCCGACACTGCCGGAAACGCCTTTGTCAGGCCACGACCGCTGAACAGGTCATAGATCTTGCCGATGCCCATCGTGATCTGGCTCGACCGATTGAGCACATCCAACATGGTCAGGCCCGACGGCTCCGACACGAAATCCTTCCGACCGGCATGGGGCCGAAGCGAGCCGGCTTCGCCGATGACCGGTCGGGCGACAATACGAACCGGTCCACCGGCGCCCTTGATCGCCTTCCAGACCTCCCGGCACCGCTGCTGAAAGTCTGCCGGCGGCATCACGGACTCATGCATGGCCAGAGAGCAGGTCTTCCCCCCGTCGGTCCACAGAATGGGCGCCCCGCTGGACAGATGTTCCGCCCCATACTCTTGGAGCATCACGGCCATGGAGGCCGTGCGGTTGCCGATCAGCTTCCGGCCCAACACGTGCTCGATGCCGGCTACCGCATCCGCTGGAATTCCCGGCGTGTACCTGGCTCCGCTCTCGCGAACAATCACCCCGCTGGTTTCCCAATAACCGACGACCGAGTCTTTGCCTTGCGACGCGAATCCAAGGCGCCCAAAACAGCCGTTTGGCTGCGCCATTGTCCGCACACCCTTAATCCGCGCGACGTGTCCCAGGCCCAGCGCCTCCAGATTGGGGAGACTCAATCCATCCACGGCATCAGCCAGGTGTACTAACGTGTTGGCCTCGGCATCCCCGTACTCCGCCGCATCCGGCAGAGCGCCGGCTCCAAAACCATCGATAACAAGCAAAATGACGCGATTGATCATGGGGGCACTATAGCAGAAGATGACAGGAGCAAACAGGCTGTTGTGAGATGGGACTTCTCCGGTAGGAGGTCTCTGCGGACGCCTTGCGCACGGCTCACATCTTGGCTAAAACCGCTTCTCCTGCGACGCGCTCCACTCTTTCACAATCTTCACGCTCGCGCTCGTGCCGATTCGATCCGCACCGGCTTCCAGCATCGCCTGCGTCGTTTTCCAATCTCTGATGCTACCCGAGGCCTTCACCTTCACACGACCGGCTACCGCCTCTCGCATGAGCCGAATATCCTCGACCGTCGCACCGGCGGCGCCGAAGCCGGTCGAGGTCTTCACATAATCGGCTCCGGCTTCCACAACCAACCGGCAAGCCGTACGCTTTTCCTGCTGCGTAAGATAACAGGTTTCGAGTATGACCTTGTGCTCGACGTCCGGCGTCGCCTGCACCACTTCGGCAATGTCCTTCCGCACATAGTCAAGATCTCCTGATTTCAGCCGGCTCACATTCATGACCATGTCCAGCACTTGCGCGCCGCGCGCGACTGCTTCCACGGCTTCGGCAACTTTGGTTGCCGTCGTATGGCCGCCCAACGGAAAGCCGATGGGAATGCCTACACGAATCACCGTGCCTGCCACGGCCTCCACCGCTTCGTCCACGTAGCAGGGCGGGACGAAAATCACGGTGAATCGATGCTCTTTGGCCTCCCGGCAGAGCCGGAGGACATCGATCATTGCGGCGTCAGGCCGAAGCACCGTGTGGTCAATGAGATCCGGCAGATTCCATTTGGACATCACTCAGGACATTCCTTGTCGGTAGCCGCCCCCCTCGCCGGGGACGATCGACGTCTGGGAATGGGTTCCACGTCGAAAGGGCCGCTTCTGATACTTCTCCACCGCCTTGTTATGTTCGACCAGCGTAGCGGAGAACTGATGCGTTCCGTCGTTCTTCGACACAAAATACAAATACGAAGAAGACACCGGATACAAGGTCGCTTGGATCGACTGCGCCCCCGGGCTCGCAATCGGACCAGGCGGCAAACCCGCCCACCGATAGGTGTTGTACGGACTGGGATGTGAGAGATCCTTCTTATGCAGGTTTCCGTCGAAATTCGGCAAGCCGTAGATCACGGTCGGATCACTCTGCAGCGGGATCTTCTTCTTCAGACGATTGTGAAAGACGGATGAGATCTGAGGCCGTTCATCTCCTACTGCGGTTTCCTTTTCAATCATCGACGCCAACGTCAGCACTTCATGCACAGTCAGCTGTAAATCCTTGGCTCGTGCCTGCCACTCCGCCGTCACGACTTGCCCGAGCTGATCGACCATCACTTTGATGACGTCCTTCCCTGCAGTGGGACGGGCAAAGCGGTAGGTATCCGGATACAAGTAGCCCTCCAGACTCTCAGCTGAAATCCCCAAGGTCTTCATGAAGGATTTGTCTTTTGCCAGCCGGACAAACTCAGCCCGATCCGTAATGTGTTGCTGCGCCAGAACATCGGCGATCTGACTGATGGTGTAGCCCTCCGGAATCGTCACCGAATGGAGCACCACACGGCCTGCGAGCAATTTCGACAAGATATCTGCCGGAGACATGGCCGCATTCAGCTCATATTCTCCGGGGAGAATCTTACGGTCAGCTTCATGGGCTTTTCCCAAGAGCACAAAGGCAGACCGACTTTTGATCAACTGTTCGCGTTCAAGCAAGTCCGCGACGTATTGGAAGGTTGACCCCTCTGAAATGACGACGATCTTGGAGGGAGGATGATCGGACTCAGAAAGTACCGGGGTTTCAGCCCACCGAATCATCTGATACCCGGCCAGGCCGCCGAGCACGACGACGAGAACGAGCACGATCAGAATCAGTCGCAGTTTCATAGGATTGGTCGTTCTCAATGGAGTATTCCCACTCTTCTACCTTATCTCCCGCTGCACCGCCAGAGACTGAGCGAGTCGGAGCGGGAGTCTGCGCCTCCAGATAACTCTGTAACAAAATGGCCGCGGCCACGCGATCCACGACGCCTTTGCGTTTCTTCCGGCTGACATCGGCCGCGATCAACAACTCTTCCGCCGCTTTCGTCGTCATCCGCTCGTCCCAGGTAACAATGGGGACCGGAAGCGACTCGCCCAAGCAGGCGACAAACTCATGAACAGCCTGGACCGCCGGCCCTTCTTCACCGTTGAGACGCAACGGCAATCCCAGCAACACCTGCCCGACATCATGGATTCGCACCAAGTCCAGAATGTGGGCGATATCCCGATCCAGCGTGCGCCGCTCGAACGTTTCCAGCGGTTGTGCGGTCCACCCCAACTCATCGCTCAGGGCAACGCCGATCCGCTTGGTCCCATGATCCAGTGCAAGTATTCGACTCGGCATTAGTTTACCGCCGGAGGGAAGTTTCGACCAGGCTAAAAACCTTTTCGAGCGCGGCATCCAAGCGGGCCGGATCCTTGCCGCCGGCCTGCGCCATCTCGGGCCGGCCGCCGCCCGTGCCGCCCACCTCAGCCGCCATCACCTTGATCAGATCGCCGGCTTTGAGTTTGCCGATGAGGTCCTTCGTCACGACAACCAGCAACGACACTTTCCCATCTTCGGTCGCGGCGCCGAGCGCGACGACTCCGCTCTTCAGCTTATCTCGTAACTGATCGGCCAGCGCCCGCATACCGTTCACGTCTAACTTGTCCACACGTCGCTTGAGCACCTTGACGCCAGCAATCGTCCTCTCGTCCTCGGTCGATGTCCCCATCGATCCACTCGCCATCTCAATTTTAAGTCCCTTCAGCTCGACTTCTTTGTCCTTGAGCTGCCCCATGATCTTGCGAGCCTTTGCTACCAATTCTGTCTGAGGTACCTTCAAGACCTCGGACAACTCACGAATGTCCGCTTCGAGCTTCTTCATGAGCGCGAAGGCTCCGCTCCCGGTTTGCGCCTCAATTCGGCGCACCCCGGCCGCGACGCCGGTCTCCGACACAATGCGAAAGAGTCCGATCTCACCCGTGTGCCGACAGTGCGTCCCGCCGCACAATTCCTTGCTGAACGACTCAACCGTGACCACGCGCACCTGTTCCCCGTACTTGTCGCCAAAGAACGCCAGTGCGCCTTTCGCCACAGCATCCTGAATGCTCATCACGTCGGTCTGGACCTTTTCATTCTTCCGAATCTCCTGGTTGACGGTGCCTTCGATGTCATCGATATCGCGGGAGGACAGCGGCCTGAAATGCGCAAAGTCGAACCGGAGACGATTCGGCCCGACCAGCGATCCGTATTGTTTCACATGCGGGCCGAGCATATCTCTCAATGCCGCATGAACCAGGTGAGTCGCCGTATGATTTCTGGCCGCCTCCTGTCTTGTCGTTGCATTGACGGCCATGTGCAATTGTTCACCCTCTCGAATTCGCCCCTTGCTCACCGTACCTTTGTGGAGAATCACGGTGGACACCGGTCTCGTCGTCTCCTTGATTTCGACTCGTCCCTCCGGTCCGACGAGTATCCCCTGGTCGCCGACCTGGCCGCCGCCTTCGGCATAGAACGGAGTCACATCCAGCACGACCTCGACTTCGTCCCCTTCAACCGCTTCCTTCACGATCCGTTCGCCCTTGAGAATCGCCCTCAGGACACTGTCGGTCTCCAAACGGTCATACCCGACAAACTTCGTGGCGCCGACCCGTCCGGCCAACTCAGCGACAGCCGGCCTCGTCGTGTCCTGTTCAAATCCACCCGTCTTTCTCGCACGAGTGCGTTGCGCCTCGATCGCCTGATCGAAGCCCTGTTCATCGAGCGTCACGTTCTGTTCACGGCAGGCTTCACCGATGAGGTCCATCGGGAACCCGTACGTGTCATAGAGTTTGAAGACATCAGCACCCGACAGAACCTTCCGACCGGCGGCGCGCGCCTTGGCGATCATGTCGTTGAGAATCGGCAGCCCCTGATCGAGGGTCGCAATGAAACGCTCTTCTTCCCCCCGGGTCGCTTCCGCAATGGTGCCGGCTGCGTGTTTTACTTCGGAATAGGCCTCCGCCATCTGCGCGACCACCGTGGCGCTCAACTCGTGCAGGAACGGCTCAACGATGCCCAAGAGCCTTCCGTGGCGGGCGGCGCGGCGCAGAATGCGGCGCAGGACGTATCCACGGCCTTCGTTCGACGGCAGCACTCCATCCGTCATCAAAAAACTAATCGCGCGCAGGTGATCGGCGATGACCCGCATCGAGCGATCTGCGGTTTCCTGCTTCCCGTACTGCGTGCCAGCCCGTTTCGCGATGGCCGTCAGGAGCGGGACAAAGAGATCACTGTCGTAATTGCTGAAGACCCCCTGTGCCACTGCTGTCAGCCGTTCAAGCCCCATCCCGGTGTCGATGCTCGGCTTCGGCAATGGATTCAGCTTCCCGGAACTGTCCCGATTGTATTGCATAAACACGAGATTCCAGATCTCGATGACACGATCGCCTTCCCCATTCGGCGCATCGTCGCCCGGAACAGAAGGCCCCTGGTCGAAATGAACTTCAGAACAAGGACCGCAGGGACCCGTATCCGCCATTTGCCAGAAGTTGTCTTGCTCGTCGCAACGGACGATCCTGGACGGCGACACGCCGATCTTCTTCCACAGCCGGTCGGCTTCGCCATCCTCGCGGAAAATCGTGATCCACATCCGATCTTTCGCTAACCCTACGGTGTGCGTCAGGAATTCCCAGCCGAACTTGATGGCGTCTTCCTTGAAGTAATCACCGAACGAAAAATTTCCCAACATCTCGAAAAAGGTGTGGTGGCGTCTCGTGTAGCCGACATTTTCGAGGTCGTTGTGCTTGCCGCCCGCGCGGAGACACTTCTGCACCGTCACGGCCCGCTTGTAGGCCCGCGTTTCCTCACCGAGAAAGACCCGCTTGAACTGGTTCATCCCGGCATTGGTGAACAGCAAGGTCGGATCGGCCTGCGGAATCAGCCCAGAGCTCGGCACCGCCTGGTGTCCGTGCTGTTCAAAGTACCGGATGAATGCCTGCCGGAGTTCCTGCGCGCTCTGTGTCATGCCTGAGATTCCTCACGTGCCATGCGAGCCCCCATCATACGGTCGATCGTCTCTTCCTCAAAACCCCACTGACGCAGGAGGCGCAGGGTCTGACTCATCGTCAACCGGTTCCCCCGCCGCTGCCTGGCCTGCAACGCTCGGCGCGCCAATGCCTCCTCATCGACTCCATGCAAGGCGTCGCGAATCGCCCCATCAACCACCGTATCTTCGATTCCTTTGGCCTGTAATTCCACCTTGAGCCGCTGGCGCCCGATCGGTTGGCGGGCCAGCCGGCTTTCCACCCAGCGTTCGGCATAGGCACGATCGTTGAGATACCGGAGATCGGATAGCCGGGCAATCGTTTGCCTGGCCTGGGCGGGCGAGGCTCCCTTGTCCCTGAGAAAGTGCTCGACCTGAGCGACCGTGCGATCCCAGCGAGCGAGATACCGCACCGCGAGATGCATCCACTGTTCCGGCGATGAGGGGCCTGTCCGCCTAGACGCGCCCACTGTCTGACAACCTACTTATGCGCCCGCTTCTCGTCCGTTCGAGCCGCAGGCTTCTCATCCTTCGGCTCCGGCCTCTTCTCGTTTCGCGCCGGCACCCCGGCTAATTCTCGGAGCTTTGCCTCGACCTCACGTGCCGCGGCTGGATTATTCCTAAGAAAGTCACGCGCCGCTTCACGGCCCTGTCCAATCCGCTCACTTTTGTAGGAGTACCACGCACCTGATTTATCAATGACCTTCTTGTCGACGCCCAGATCGACCAGTTCGCCGGTCTTGGAAATGCCTTCCGCGAACATGATGTCGAACTCCGCCTGCCTGAACGGCGGCGCCATTTTGTTTTTCACGACTTTCACCCGTACGCGGCTGCCGGTCACATCCTGGCCTTCTTTAATCGATTCGATACGACGGATATCAAGTCGCACGGATGAATAGAACTTCAGTGCGTTTCCGCCGGTGGTCGTCTCCGGATTGCCGAACATCACGCCGATCTTCATGCGAATCTGATTGATGAAAATGAGCGTCGTCTGCGACTTGGAGATGGCCGCCGTCAGCTTCCGCAACGCCTGTGACATCAGCCTGGCTTGCAAGCCCATGTGGGCGTCGCCCATCTCGCCTTCGATCTCAGCCCGAGGGGTCAACGCCGCCACCGAATCTACGACGATCAGATCAATCGCCCCGCTGCGCACCAATGTTTCAGCGATTTCCAGCGCCTGCTCGCCCGTATCCGGCTGCGACACCAACAGATCGTCGGCCTGCACACCGAGCTTCTTGGCATAGGTCAGGTCCAGTGCGTGTTCCGCGTCAATGAACGCCGCCACTCCGCCTGTCTTCTGCACCTCGGCAATACAATGGAGCGTCATGGTTGTCTTGCCGGAGGCTTCCGGCCCAAAAATCTCAATCACCCGCCCGCGCGGGAGCCCGCCGACACCGAGAGCGATATCGAGTCCCAACGACCCGGTTGAAATCGCCGGAACATCGGCAGGCCGATCGTCTGAGCCGAGCTTCATGATGGCGCCTTTCCCATACTGTTTTTCAATCTGGGACAGGGCCAAATCCAATGCGCGCTTCTTATCGTCTTTCTCTGACATCAGTGCACTCCTCTGCTAATCAAAGTCACGACGAGACTCCCGTGAAGCACATCTCGTAACGCTGCAAGCTCTCAGGCCCCGCGTGATCCAAACGGCGCTTCACGAACAACGAACCAGCGACAGGGATTATACCGAAGCAGAAGGGGGAAACCTAGCCTCTCGTCAGGCTCGTGAAACATTGAGCCTGAAGCGAGATTCGCAGACCCACAATACGGGCACAACGGTCTCAGCCTATCCAGATCGGCAGCAATGGATGAGGGATCGATACGCAAAGGTACGGGAGGTTATCTTGCCGCCTGATCAGGAGAAGCTCATACTTCAGACGAACGCGACTTTCAGTTGATGCGCCGATACAGCGGACCGACCTTTGTCCTGCCGCTGATGGCGGGGGAAATCATGAGTGAGTGATCGTTCGTCAGACCTCGATGCGAACAGGAGGAATGAACATGCCGAAGATTTCATTCTTCTCATGCTGGCTATGCCTCGTCGCAGTTGTTCTCCCCCTCGCAGGGTGCGCTGACAGTCCAGCAAAACCAGGCGCTCGCGCACATGAGAACAAGCAGCACATGGCCGGTCTTAAGCCGGATATGACGACCGCGCAGGTGACGAAAGTGATGGGACCACCGGATAAGATCGTCACGCATCAAGGCAAGAACAACGAGGCCATTCATACCTATTTGTACATCACGGAATACATAGAGACCTATACCAGCCGTGGCTGGGACCAAAACAATTACACGCCGTTTATCTTCGTCAATGACCGGCTCAGCGGGTGGGGATGGAATCAGCTTGATAGCGCGGCACGTCGATATGAGTTCGACATCAGGACGACGCCGTTCCTGGCGCCGGGCCCCTAAACTTGGTGTTCTGAAAGATTCTGGGAGAACGGGGTCAGACCGACGTGGTCCGGGATGGGGCGCTCGATTAACCGGAAAACCTCAACGACCCTGCTTACCCCACCCAGCCCAGGACGTCGGACTCACGAACGAGCACAAGTTCCTTACCGTCCAGATCGACTTTGGTCGTCCCATATTGCTCGTAGAGGACCTGATCGCCTGGTTTGAGGACTGTGGGTTTGAAGACCTTTTCGCCTTTCTTTTTGGGTTTACTGCCCGACTTCTGTTCCGGTGTTTCCCAGCGTCCCTTTCCCACAGCCAGGACCTTTCCTTCCACAGGTTTCTCCTTGGCCGTGTCGGGGATGAACAATCCCCCTGCGGTCGTGCCCTTGGCCTCCGACGGTTCGATCAGTGCCCAATCGTGTAACGGTCGAATTTCCATGGCGATACCTCCTCGTTTGTGCTGACGATAGAAATCCTCGCTTTCTGTATGATGCGTACGTGGAACTGGTATCCGACGCGAGTTCGGTCGCGTGTCTGCATCGCACCCTCTCTCACATACAGTCCGGAAAACTTCGGCCTCCATGAGAGCGACACCAAACCGCGCGAACGACAATGACGGCGAGGATTATACCCAAGGGAGAGGAGGGAAACCTAGTTCGTCGACTGGATGGTGGCAATACCCACACACGGCGGGTTCACCGTCGCAGGAGATTCTTATCTTTCCTCCATAGCAGGAGTGTTACAATGGTGTCCCATAGATTAAGGAACCTGAGAGTCATGACGGACAAGCATGCATCAGGGAAGGGATCGGTTCAGAGAAACTGGGTCAGTCTGATCCCCTTTGGGCTCCATCAGCAGCATCCGAACAATTACAAAGACATTCTCGAAGCGGTCTGGGAAAACCGAGACAACCTCGGCTACGCCTACCGCATCCTGCGCGACGGCTGTTGTGACGGGTGCTCACTTGGCACAACGGGCATGCATGACTGGACGATGAAGGACCTGCACCTGTGCTGGGTGCGGCTGCAGCTCCTTCGGCTGAACACGATGCCCGCTATGGACTGGCATCGCCTCGAAGAAGTGGTTCCGCTGCGCTCCATGAAAGGCAAGGCGTTGCGGAAGCTGGGACGCCTCTGCGTGCCGATGATCCGGCATCGCGGCGACAGAGGCTTTCGGCGTGTCTCCTGGGATGAGGCCATCCGCTTGATCGTCGAGCGGCTGCGCGCCACCGATCCTCACCGGCTCGGCTGGTTTCTGACGGCCCGCGGTGTGACCAACGAGGCATACTACGCCCATCAAAAAGTGGCCCGCTTCATCGGGACCAACCACATCGACACCAGCGCGCGCGTCTGCCACGCGCCAAGCACGGCGGCGCTCAAGGAAACGGTGGGCTGTTCGGCCACCACCTGTTCGTATCAGGATTGGATCGGGGCCGATCTGTTGGTTTTTGTGGGCGCTAACCCCGCCAACAATCAGCCGGTGACGTTGAAATACCTCTATTATGCGAAAAAAGCCGGCACCAAAATAGTGGTGGTGAATCCCTTCGTCGAGCCAGGCATGGAGCGTTATTGGATTCCGTCGGTTGCGGAGAGCGCCTTGTTCGGCACGAAGCTGGCCGACGATTTCGTTCACATCCATGTCGGCGGCGATATTCCGTTCTTCTACGGCGTGCTCAAACATCTCATCGAGCAAGCCTGGGTAGATCGCGATTTCATCGCCGCCCGGACCGTGGGCTGGGAAGACCTTGAATCGAAAGCACGTGCGCTGTCCTGGGAGAGTCTCGAACGCGGCGCCGGCGTGACTCGCAACGACATGTACCGCTTCGCGCAGACGTTCGGGAAGGCCCGTCACGCAATCATCGTATGGAGCATGGGGGTGACCCAGCATCGCTACGGAACAGACAACGTGAAGACGATCGTGAATCTTCAACTCGCCCGCGGGAACGTGGGGCGGCCGCACACGGGCCTCATGCCGATCCGTGGACACAGCGGCGTGCAGGGTGGCGCCGAGATGGGCGCCATGCCGAGCGCTTATTCAATGGACTATCCGGTCAGCGACCGGAACGCGGCCCTGTTCGCCATGCCGGAATTCTGGGGTTTCCAGCCTCCCTCGTGGAAGGGCCTGGGCGCAGCGCACATGATCCTGGCGGCAGAACGGGGCGAGATCGATGTTCTTTGGCAGAGCGGCGGAAATTTCCTGGAGACGTTACCCGAGCCGGACCGGGTCCGTCGGGCATTCGACAAGATCGGCCTCCGCGTGCATCAGGACATCGTCGTAAGTTCGACCATGCTGGAGGATCCGGCGGACCTCGTCGTATTACTCCCCTCGCGGACCCGCTACGAGCAACGTGGCGGGGGGACCGAGACGAGCACGGAACGGCGAATTATCTACAGTCCGGAGATACCGGGGCCCCGTCCCGGCGAAGCCAGAGACGAGTGGGAAATTCCGGTCCTGGTTGCACGCAGGCTTGATCCAGAGCGGGCCGCCAAGATCTTCCCGTGGCGTGACACACACGACATCAGACGGGAGATCGAACGAATCTGCCCCGCGTATAAAGGAATCGCGACGTTGCACAAGAAGGGAGACCAGGTTCAGTACGGGGGGCCTCGCCTCCTGGCGGATCGGTTTGGGACACCGGACGGCAAAGGCCGGTTCACACCGGTCGATCTGCCGGAGGAGATGATCCCCGAAGGGCGATTCTTTCTCACCACGCGACGCGGCAAGCAATTCAATAGCATGGTCGGTGCAGATGTGGACCCGCTCATCGGCGCTTCCCGCGACGCAGTCCTGATGGCGGGGGAGGATGCCTCCCGCCTGAAGCTTGAGGCAGGAGATCCCGTCTTCTTGCGCAACGAACTCGGGGAGTATCGGGGACGCATCGTCATTGATCGTGTGAAACCGGGATCTGTGCAGGTGTACTGGCCTGAAGCCAACGCCGTCATTCCGGCCGGACGCCTCGATCCCTGTGGGATACCGGATTACAACGCCACGGTTGAGATCATTTCAGCAGGCGGCTAAGAAATGTCTACGCAACCTTCTCGCACTCAGAAGCGCACAGCTGGTGCACAGAGAAAGTCCAGAACGATGGTCATTCCCTCATCTCCCGTGGAGGTCACGGGAGTGACCGAATGGCAGGAAGGCAAGATCTCCCGGTTCCAGGACTACCTGGCCGGAGAGGAGCCGCTCGAGATTCGCATCGGTACCAGCCCGATCAGCGTCACAATGCGCACGCCCGGCCATGATCTTGAATTGGCCTCCGGATTCCTGCTGACGGAAGGCGTGATCAAAGGTGCCGAACAGATAACGAGTCTTCGCCAGGTCTCAACGCGGGGCTATAAACGCAACGTCGTCCGCGTGGATCTCGCTCGCGACGTCGCCATCAAGCCGGCCCTGCTGCAACGGAATTTCTTGACGTCGTCGAGCTGCGGGATCTGCGGAAAAGCCTCGATCGACGCCGTGCGAGTGCGCGGCATCACCAGGCCCAATCCGCATCTTCGTATCGCTCCCGATATCCTGTGCCTTCTTCCGGATGCTCTGCTGTCAGCCCAGCCCCTGTTCGGTCGAACCGGCGGACTTCACGCAGCCGGTTTATTTGATACGACAGGCAAGTTGATTGCGCTGCGAGAAGATGTGGGACGTCACAATGCCGTGGATAAGCTGATCGGCTGGGCTCTACTCGAGAAACGTCTTCCTTTGAAAGAATTATTGTTGCTCGTAAGCGGTCGTGGAAGCTTTGAAATCGTTCAGAAAGCCCTGGTTGCCGGCCTCCCTGTCGTAGCCTGCGTCTCGGCACCGTCCAGCCTGGCCGTCCAACTCGCCTGGGAATTCAATTTGACGCTCGTCGGCTTCCTCCGCGGCAAACGGTTTGTCGTGTACACGGGAGAAGATCGTGTGATGATGACCTCGTAACGTCCTGTTCATGCCGGACGCCGCGGCGCAGGACATTGAAAGTGTCCGCCGGCGAGGGAGCCATGATCAACTGGCATACCTTGCGAAATCAGCTGCGTGATCCGAAAGCAGTGCCAGGTTTCGATGCCCGCGACAGTCTTGGATGGTTTCCAGCGTATGATCCAGGTTTCTACAGAGCTGCCGGCGATGTGGACCCAAATCGAACCATTCGTGCAAAATTTCTCTAACCCACTGAAAAGATTTGAAACTCACCTCCACGCGCCGAGTACCTTCCTCAGCATCGCATCAATGGACCCAGTCGTCCCGCTTCGTTTTGTGTCAGTACTGATTCCACCTCTATTGGCTCACAAATCCACCCATAAGGTTCGTGTTGTGTTATGAACTGCAAGGGAGTATTTTCCCTAGGATGCGGTACCGCCTTCGTGGCCGGAACTGAAGTATGGTCCCGACTAGACTGATGACCGTTGTTGTTCCGAGAGTCTCGCCTTTCACTGAAGGAGGTCCAGGGAAGCCGACGCAGTAAACCAGGAGGGGTGCTTATGTATCAGCGTCGTTGTGCCCGTTATCCCGTTCACTTTCAAAGTACGCTGTCGACCCCGCAAATTCCGGAAGGGACTGGGATGGCTGTCGATCTCTCCATCCGCGGCTGTCGTGTGCAGAGCTTCATTCCTGTCGTTCCCAACATACGCATGAAGCTCTCGATCGATGTCTCGGAGCCGAAAGCAGTCATCGAGATCGAGCAGGCCGTCGTCCGGTGGGTGACCGGGCAGGAATTCGGGCTTGAATTTGCCTCCATCGCTCCCGATCAGTTCGAGCAGCTCACGAAAACCATTCAACAGCTCCCGTCTTCTCCGAATCGAGGCTGACGACCTGAATGACGATCGAACGGCACGGCAGACCACACGACAGAGCGATGTCCGGCCCGGCATGTGACTGTGGGCACTCGCGATGAAGGAAGGGCGAAAAGCAAATCGAATCCGATTGGGCTCTCGACTGTTTTTCTCCAATGAGGGCTACCACGAAGGAGAAGCCACAATTATCGATCTTTCCAAATCAGGTTGCGCAGCGGAGTCTGAGACTCCGGTGGAAGTTGGAATGATCCTCAAGCTGTCGATCTTTTTGCCGGACTATGATTGGCAGTTACACGTCGACCACTCGGTCGTCCGGTGGGTCCACGGGCAGACCTTCGGACTGGAGTTTCAGGGCTTGCGACCGGTCCAACGAGAGCGGCTGCGCCGGCTGGTTGAGAAGTTCAGGACACTGTAAGCCGCTCACACGACCTCGTGCGACTTCGTCTCAGCCGACCAGAGTAGTCGCACCTCACGCTTCATCGTCACCATCGATTCCTCGCTTTCACCTTCATAAGAAAGGCCGCTATTCGGCAGGGTACCATCTACGGTTCCTATTGCGTCAGGAGCAAGAGAGATTCTTGTCGATGTCCACGAACACGCCTGTACGCCGTCGGAACTGACGCGGCTCGGCGAGAGCAAGAGGCTACTGGCCTGACACCAAGACTTCCCACAGCTTCGTATAAAGGGATCCGGTCGGCCGCAGTTCACTTCTCATCAGAGCGACTGATCGCACGGCCAGCGACCCCAAAGACAGCGGTCGGTCCATCACGCCGCCCTTGGCCAGTGCCTGCCCCACCCGGCGTTCACCGTCCTTGATTCGCGCCAGCGTCAGATGCGGACTCCAGAGCCTGTCATCCGGCGCAAACCCGAATGGCCGGCAGCAATCTTCCACCGACTGATGCAGTGCAGACAGGCGCTTCGCGTCTTCACCCTGCTCCCACTGTTGAGAGGGGCCCACCCACAGCACTCGTGGTTGATGAGGATGCGGGAACGCTCCAAGCCGTTCGATTGGAATCTGAATGGTCAGATGAGGTTGTATAAGAGGTGACAGCGCTGCTCGCAGGAGATCGACATACTGCTCGTCGATCTCGCCGAGAAACGTGAAGGTGAGATGGACAGAGCTGGGCTGCGTCCAAGCAATGCGAACGCCTTTGGAGCCTTCGTGGGAGAGTCGTTGTTTGAGATCGTATTGGGCTTGCGAAATATGCGCTCGAAGATCCTCGCTCAACTCACAGGCAAGGAAGGCTCGGATCATGTACCGCCCCTGCCGATCAACCAGCGGCGCAAGAGGTCAAGCGCTGCCTGCGAGGAACGCTGTGTGATCACCGAACGGTCGCCGTGGAAGCGGAATTCCTTCGTGATCGAATCGTGAGCTCCTCCATCGAGTCCGGCGTAGACCAGACCGACCGGTTTCGTCTCCGTCGCACCGCCTGGTCCGGCAATGCCGGTCACGCTTAGCCCCACCGACACCCCGGCGCGTTCGCGGATGCCCTTGGCCATCGCCGCGGCAACCTCCCGACTGACCGCTCCGTGCTTCGCAATCAGTTCTGCCGGCACGCCCAGCATGTCCGTCTTCGCCCGATCGCTGTAACAGACGGCGCCGCGATCGACATAGGACGACGATCCCGGCACCTGCGTGAGGCGATGGGCGATCAATCCGCCCGTGCAGGATTCAGCAACCGCAATCGTCAGCCCCTGCGTTGCCATCAATCGACCGACCACCTCTTCCATCGTGTCCTGTCCCTCGGCGAAGAACCACTCGCGCAGTCGCGCACGCACGCCTTCCGCCAGGGACTTGAGGACCCTTTCGCTGCCTGAACGATGCGATTTGGTCGTGAGCGAGACGAGCACCCCCGCCGGCGAAGCGAGAAGCCCAAGCTCGACGGGCACACCCTTTGGAATGAGCCCATGCAACTTCGCATCGACATCGGCTTCCGGCAATCCCCAGGTATGAAAGAGCAGTCTCGTGACCGGCTGAGGGCGTACATGCGCTGACTGTTCGAGCTGAGCCGCCAAGAGCGGGATCACAGATTCCCGCATCATCGTTTCCATCTCGCGCGAGACGCCTGGAAGCGAGATCAGTGTGGCCCCCTTCCACACGATCGAAAAGCCCGGCGCAGACCCGACCGGATTGGGCAGCACTGACGCTCCGGTTGGAATGACCGCTTGTCGCAGTTGTCCATCGTTCGGTGTCCGCCCCCACTGAGCCAGTCGCGCCGTCATTCCGTCGAATGCCGCTTTGCGGCGGCGCAGTCGCCGGCCGGTCGCTGCGGCGACAGCCTCTCTCGTGCAATCATCGACTGTCGGCCCAAGCCCGCCGGTCATCACGACGACGCGTGCGCGACGCACAGCGGTCTTCAGGACGTGCACAATATCTGATCGATCATCTCCTACAATTGATTTAAACCGCACGTCTATCCCAAGACGACCCAGCGACTCCGTGATGAACAGAGAATTGCTGTCGGATCGGCCGCCGGCCAAGAGCTCTGAGCCGATCGCGATGGTTTCCGCGACGTAGGACCGATCTGATGACAAACGGCTGGGCATGGTGGAACGAGAGTACCTATTTGATCTGCGCAAAGTCGAGAGGGAAGCTGACTTCACCACCATTCGCCGGAAACACGGTAATGGTCGTTTTGGCCTTCGGATCGAAATCGGCATAGTTGAAGAAGGCCACGACCTTTGCCTTGAACCGTGGAGGCTCCGGCCATCCGGCGCTCCGATCAGCCCGCCCATCGAACCGTACAGTGACTGGCTTGATTGTCTTTCCGCGCTGATCGAACACCATGTAACTATTGACGGCGAAAGATGGAACGTTCCCGAAGATCACGATACTGACCAGCATCGTCAGTGCCTCGGTCGCCTGAGCGATGTCGGATGGGCCCGGATCGAGACCACGCAGGGCCATGTGCGCCGCCAAGACCGACAGGCTTCCGAGTTTCGTAATGAGGTACCCGCTGGGCTGCAAGTCGTCCGTTCCCCCAAACCGAACATAAAAACTATCCGGCGAATGATGCTGTTGAGCCGCTTCCTTACCCCGATCGAGTGCGGCCAGAATTTGAGCGTGTGTGGGTTGCGTATCAATAGCTTCGGCCGGGAGGATGAGGCATGCGACAGAGACAGCGGCAACGGACGCGACGACTTCCAGGCTGTTCATGATTGCTGCCAGTAACAGAATGCCGGTGGCCTGTCAACGAACGACGCAGCACCTCCGCCTCTGGTTGACAAAACAAAACGCGAAGTGCTAGACAAACAAGCCCTTACTAACTCTCGCAATATCAAGCCGTTCTACGGAGGAGCTTCGATGTCGACCCCTGACCCCACGCCAGCAGCCCAGCCTCCCAAGCGCCAGTATGTGAACTTTGTGTTCTACAAGATCGA